>JAEEGL016920010.1_pt1 | contig 13485 bp, 9 predicted proteins | sample 9134231 | NCBI WGS metagenome assembly JAEEGL01 (sample SAMN16246548, study PRJNA631951) | gut metagenome | biome: gut microbiome; feature: rumen; material: fiber-attached | host: Bos | place: Iran: Karaj | collected 2018-10
CTTCTTCTTTTCCACAGCGGCAAAGATGCGGTCATAATCGCACACTACACCTGCCAGGTCCACAGGAATGACGGCCTTGGTGCGGGGTGTGATAGCCCGTTCGAGGGCATCGTAGTCCATCTCGTAGCTATCGGGATAGGTGTCGACCAACACGGGAGTGGCGCCGGTGTGGCAGATGACACTGCAAGAAGCCGTATAGGTATAGGCCGAGGTGATTACCTCGTCGCCAGGACCAATCTCAAGAATACGCAGTATGGATTCCAGACAAGCCGATGCCGAACTCAGGCAGACGGCACGCCGTACGCCGCAATGGTTCGCAATCAGCTCTTCAAACTCCTTGGTTCGAGGGCCTGTGGTGATCCAACCGGAACGCAGGGTGTCGGCAACTGCCGCAATTTCTTCTTCCGTAATATCTGGAGGAGAGAAAGGTATTTTCTTCATAGGTAAAATATTAGCTATGCAAAAGATGTTTGTAAATAAAGCTTCGCAGACGGTTGGGAATTACCGCCACGATGAATTGCACCGTAAGTGTGTAGAGGTAATCCCAGCGCGAGATAAACCCCGTGGCATAAATGCGCTTGCGGGCACGCCGGTACTTCTGGAAGTAGGCCCATCCGCCGCGCCGTTCGTACAGCCCTTTGCCGATACGGGCGTATACTAGATAATCGTCGATGTTCATCGCCGTTGCGTTGTTTTGGAACAGGCTCACCCACAGCAGCGAGTCCTCCATCAGCGGACAATGCTGATAGTTGCCGGCGGCCAGCACCGACGACTTCTTGTACATCACCGTCATGTGGTTGAACGCATCGCGGCGACGCTGGTAGCGTCTACATTCGTCGCCCGTCAAAGGTACCCTGCGGCGCGAGACGACATTGTCCGTCGTGCCTTCAAACTCCAGCACCTGGGCTCCACAGATATCCAGTTGGGGGTTACGTGCAAATTCGGCCAGCTGCAGCTCGAAGCGGTCCTTCCGGGACACATCGTCGGTGTCCATACGCGCCACCAGCTCGTTGCTGCATTGCAGCAGACCTTCGGCCAGCGCAAGACCCAGCCCGTGGTGGCCCTCCAGCGGCACCCGCTTCATTTCGGGATGCAGGGCACACATCTCGTCCAGCACCGCGTAGAGCGCCGGAGTCAGCGGACCGTCTTCCACCATCACCACCTCGCTCGGCGGCACCGTCTGCTCAAAGACGCTCGTCAGCGACTCTCGCAGCCATTCCGCCTGCTCCTTCTCATATACCGATAGCAGCACCGAGAAAGGCGCATGGCCGTTATTGCAGTTTATACATTTGTTTTCTGACATATAAAGCAAATATCTTGCGAAGATGTAACCGTTGCAGCAAGATGACAATCTTGTACTTGAACATCAATCGCGGATTAAATAGATAGGCCGCAGAGGTGAACTTGGGAATCTTCTCATAGGCTTCCTTTTCGCCCGAGTATTTGGCCCAATTCACATACCTCCGAGCCGATTTCAGCAGTCGTGCCGCCTTCAGCGAGGGTTCGTATGTCTTGCGGTCGGGCTTGTCGGCAAAAAACTGCTCCACCACATCCATCTCCGGAATACGCTCCGTCGTCGAGGGTTTCATGCTATTGATATACGACCCCTCGTTGGCCCGATAGTAGCAATATAGCGGGCGACGCAGGTAGTCAATCTTTTTCGCATAGTAAATCAATCGAGGCTGCACGGTGTAGTCCTCACTCATATTCAGCCCCTCGATGTTGCGCACACCGTTGTCACGCCACAAGTGTGCCCGATAGAACGACGTAGCCAGCGACGGTGTGCAACGACATTCCAGCACATATTTCAGATAGGCTTCCTTGTCGAGTGGAATATCCTTGTAGGAGGCACTCTGCCCGTGGGGATAAACATTCATCAGGTCGAACACCACAATGTCAGCTCCCGTCTCCTCCATACGATTAAGCAACGTCGACACCACGCTCTTGTCTGCCAGCCAATCGTCCGAGTCGACAATCATCAGGTATTCGCCGCTCGAAGCCTCCAAAGCCGTGTTGCGGGCCGCACTCAGGCCTCTGTTATGCTCGTGGTGTATAATCTTGACCGATTTTTGACGATGCGGGTACTGCTCCAGCGTACGCTCAATCACGCCCACCGAGCCGTCTGGCGTGCAGTCGTCGACAAACACATATTCAATATTGTCATAATCCTGCCCGAACAGCGACTCAACGCACCGTCCCACATATTTCTCCACGCCGTATACCGGCACCAGAATTGACACCATCTTATCCATTTCTCAACTCCTCTTGTAAATCACACGATGAAGCCCCGAATCCAGCAGGAAGAACTTGACCCGCAATCCCGGACGAATATCCTTGTTGCATACTATCCGGCGGGCTATCTCGGGATAACAACTCCTCCAAGCCTCACGGAAGCCCCTCTCTTTCCTCAGTCCTTCGAGCGCCAAACGCGCCGTCAGTTTGGCAAAGACAATATACTTCTCCTCCACCTGCTGCTGCTCGAAGAAGCGTATGATCAGCTCCTGATTCTGCATCAGCTGTCTGACATTCTCCCACCGTTTCTCCACCGACAGTGTCTGCACAATCGAGCCCTCACGCTGGCGGTAGTAGTACAGCGGCTGCGGAATATAGCCCACCGTCTTTGCAAAGTAGAGCAACTGCGCAGTCAACGCCGTATCTTCCCCCATATTGTTCCGAGGGAACTCCGACACCTTTCCGTAGAGTGACGCACGATACATGGCGCTCCAGAGGCTGTGATACCCCCGATTGTCGGCATACATACTGTCGAAAGCCTTCTGTCTGTCTATCTCTCCCCACGGGAAAGTCCGCACATGACGGTTGTCGTCATTGTCATAGTCATTGTCACCCTCACTGCCCACTGCCCACTGCCCACTGCCCACTGCTCTATAATGGTCGCAGAATACAGCATCCAGCCCCTCTGCATGCGCCTTCTCGTACATCAGCCGGTACATATCCCTGTCCGTCCAATCGTCCGAGTCGCAATGCACGATATACTCGCCGCAGGCCAGCTCCACCCCCCGTCGACGCACCGCCGGCAGGCCGCTGTTACGCTCCATCTGCTCACACCGCACCGTCCATCGCATCTCCTCAAACCTCCCTCGGCACTCCTCAATCACCTTCGCCAGCACCTCCATCGAACGGTCCTTCGTACAGTCGTCGATGAAGATAAACTCCATATCCTCCAACGTCTGCGCAAAGAGGCTGCGGGCACATTGTTCGATGTACCGTTCCACGCCGTAGATGGGGACTATCACGCTGACTCTGGGCATACTCTATGAACGTTTGAATGCAGAGACGACACGCTGCACCGCACCGAGGTTGTGCAGGAAGTGCTTCTCCGTCGATGAAAGACCAATGAAATAGGAGGCGGCCGCCGTCACAGTCAACCCCGTGAAGGTGGTCACCACCAGCTGCAGCCACTCGCGCTCAATCACCCACGAAAGAACCAGCGGGATGGGTAGCGACAGCAACGTGACCACTACAATCTTCAGCACCACCTCGCGCAGGTAGCGTCCCAATTCCAACCCGATCAGCTTACGCATATAAAGGGTTCTTGCAATAGCGCACACCATATTCAGACCCGCCCACAGGTAGAGCGCCACCACCGGCGAGTAACCCAGCCACAAGGCCACGTATGTAGCGGGAATGGCCATTATCTTGATGCTGGCAATCATGATCTGGTGCACCTTCAGGTTGCCGGTGGCATGTACCGCCTGCCACAACGGCTGCTGGAACACATCGAAGGCGGTATAGGCCATGATGGCCAGCACAAAGGGCGCCGTCAGGGGAGGGTAGTTGTCCAGCCAAAGGGTGAGTATGTAGTCGAGGTTCAGCGCAATGGGAATGCTGATAAGCAGGAAGAGATAGTAGTTCATCTTCGAGGCCGAATAAAGCAACTGCATGAAGTAGCCGTGCTCTCCCGCCGCATACGACTTGATGATCTGCGGACGCAACGCCTGCGAGAAACTCTCCACAAAGACATTCAGCAGCGAGATCACTTGGTTGGCGATACCCATTGCGGCATTGGCCAGCGTGCCGGTGAACCAATTGAAGAAGACGTTGCGGCATTGCACGGTTACGCCGTCGGCGCCGTTCACCAGCATACTGTAACCCGAATAGGAGGCGAAGCGCCCCAGCATCTTGCTGTCCCAGAAGCGCATGAAGCGGCAATCCATCAAAGCCACACGGCAGTAAATGATATACACCAGCAGTATCACCAGCGCTACGGCAGCCATCAGGATGGAATAGGTAATGAGTTTGTCCACAGGCGAAGCCAGCAGCATGAAGACGATACCCAACTTCAACGAAGCCTCCACGATGGAAGCCACCGCGTAGAAGTCCATCTTCTCGTGGGCAATCACGTTGGAGTGGAACGGCACACGAATCACCGAGAGGCAGAAAACCAGCAGCGAGAACTGATAGCACCAGTTGGCGGCCGTCATGCGCTCGGGGGCGATGTTGAGCCTGTGGTTGACGAACCACACGCCGCCGGCCTCCATCAGCACAAACAGCCCCAGCGCCAGGATCAGGTGCGAGTTGATGGCCATCGAGTAGGTTTCATTCAGCCGCTTCCGGTCGCCGGTGCCAAGTTCGTAGGTGAGGTATCGCGAAGTGGCGTTGGTCAGGGCTGCGTTGAGGAACGAGAAGAAGATAACGACGCTGCCGACAACGTTGTAGATGCCGAAATCCTCAAACCCCAGGGTGCTGAGGATGACCCTCGAGGTGTAGAGCCCGATAATCATCACCACCAGCATCCTCACATAGAGGAAGAGGGTGTTCTTGAGTGCCTGTGTAGCGTTTTTCTGTGACATAATTTAAAAGACGCTGGTTTCACCCTGGGCGATGCGCTGGCGCACCTGCTCGAGGGTCAGTCGTTCTTTGAGGTTGACATAGTAGCGCACGTCGCCGTGGGTGGCCGTCTGCTGGCGGGCGGGCGGCGGTGTCTGCCAATCGCCGTAGAGTTGGCGAAGGTAGGGGTCGTATTCTCGCGGGATGAGGATGGTGGTGTCCTCAAAAGGCACCTCTACCGTCTCTTCCATCCAGCTGCGCTGGAAGATGGCGGGAAGGCCCGAGGTAATGTAGACGCATTTCTCGCCCTGTCCGCCTTTGAGGCTGTCGATATAGGCGCTGTACTGTGCCAGGTAGCGGTCGGCGTTTTTGCCGTAGGCAAACGACATCAGGGCCCGGGCCGCCGAACCGAAGTGGCGCGTGCGCAGGTACTCGAAGATGCTCACCAGCCCGTGGTCGTCGGTGATGGCGCCCTGATAGCGGTAGAAGAGGCTGCGGCTACGACGGCGCATAGCCTCCAGGTCGGCATCGGGGAGGTCGAAGCAGTCGAGGGGGAAGATATCGATGAAGTTGCCCAGGATGAAGGGCAGCTGCTTGTGTTCCCAGAGGGTGGTGCTGAGGTCGACCACCTTGGCAAAGGGCAGGTAATAGCCTTTGTCGTGATAGGTGACGATGTCGTAGCCCTCTTTCTGTAGTTCGGGACGCAGGGCGAGCAGACGCTCGTAGTCGGCGCGCATCATGCAGAGGTCGATGTCGTCGTCCCAGGGGATGAAGCCTTTGTGGCGCACGGCTCCCAGCACGGTGCCGTAGGAGCCGACATAGGTGAGCCCGTTCCGCTGGAAGAAGTCGGTCAGGAAGCGGAAGCCTTTCATCAAGTTGGCGCGGATGGCGTCAGTCAGGTCGTTTTGCATATCCAATGATAGATTTTGTGGATGAGTGGAGTGTCGATATGGCGCTCGTCGGCCAGCTGCTTGATCCAGCGGAGGCCGAAGGGGAAGTCCTCGGTGAAGTAGCGGCTGCCGAAGTCGACCCGCCAGCCGCCTTCCACCTGGCGCATAGGCGAGGTGATGGTCTGGAAGGCCGGTATGGAGGATATCTTGCGGGTGAGCGACGCCGCGTCGCTGCTTTCGTAGTATTCGAGCAGGGGCTGTATGGTGCTGATGTCCATAGCGTGGAGCAGACGGAAGAACTCGGCGTCCATATCGATGAGCGTCTGCGAGGCCTCGTCGGTCCACTCCTTGTAGAACAATATGTTGTGGTCGAACAGCTCCTCTTCGCGACCGTGGAACATGCTGTAGAGGCGGCCGGTATGCAGGATGGGGTTGGAGTTGGAAAGCGACACTTCGTAGAAGTTGTCGAGCAGCCTCACCGGCGTGAGGAACAACCGACCGAGGGTCTGCCTGAAGGTCTCGCTCTCCGCAATGCCTTCCAGCACCGCCTCCAGCTCGTTCTTGTAGCCCAGCAGACGGGCGCTGCGGCCGTAGTCGGTGACGCGCGAGATGTAGGGCACCCTGCGGAAGCCGAACAGTCGGGCTTCGGGACCCAGGATATCGTGGGCAAAGAAGAAGAAGCCTGTGCTCGACACCACCGAGCCCACCGCCGCGTGGCCGATATAGGGCTTGATGCTGCGCAGGGTCTCCTCAATCAAGTAGCCCGGCAGGCAGAGCAGGATGATATCCTGACCGGCGGCCACCTCCTCGGGGCGCGACGACACGCGGTGGAAGCGTCCTTCAAACACCTTCCCCGCGCCGTCGGTCACCGTCACCGTCCGGCCCCATTGCCCGGGATGACCCGTGAGCAGGTTCAGCTCCACCTCCTTCTGCGAGGAGAGCACGCCCGCACACACATGGCCCAATCCGCCGCCGCCACAAATACAAATCTTCATCTTTTCAACTATCAACTATCAACTCTCAACTCTCCTCATCTCCTCCACCAGCCGGTGGTTGTCCTTGCGGTCGCGCACCGCCAGACGTATGTAGTTGCCGCCCGCAAAGGCCTTCTTCGTGCCGCAGTCCTTGATGAAGATATTGCGTTTCAGCAGCTTCACCGCCAGCTCGTGCGACGTGAAACGCCCCTTCACCTTGCAGAGGAAATAGTTGGCCTGGCTGGGATAGACCTCCAGCCAATCAATCGCCTCCAGCTCCTGGCGAAAGAGCTCGCGCTCCTGGCGGAACAGCTCGCAGGCCTGCTCATAGTCCTTGTGGTACTTCTCGTAGATCTGCATGTAGAACTCGCCGAACGAGTTGATATTCCAGATGGCCACCTGCTTCTTCAGGCGGGCAATCATCTCCTTGTCGCCCGATGCCAGCACGCCCAGCCGCAAGCCCGGCACACCGTAGCTCTTGCTGATGCTCTTCACCACCGTGAGGTGGGGGTGGGCCTCCAGCACGCCATTGTCCAGCAGGCTCATCGGCTCGCCGTCGGCAAAGTCGACGAACGACTCGTCCACCACCAGCCGCAGGCCCTTCTGCTTCGTCCACTCCACCAGCCTCATCAGGTCGGCGCGCGGAATGAGGTTGCCAGACGGATTGTCGGGATTGATGAGCAGCAGCGTGTCGATAGCCTTGTCGTCGAAGAAACGCATCAGGTCGTCGGCCGTATAGCGGAAGCCCTCGTTCTGCGGTATGAAGCAGACGCGCTGCTCCTCGGCCAGCCGGTTGGGGTACTCCTCGAAGGTGGGCAGCACCAAGCCTACTTTCCTATTAACTGCCCACTGACCACTGCCCACTGCACACTGCCCACTGCACACTGCACACTGTTCCATCAACGCCTTGATCAGCTCGGCGGCACCGTTGCCCACGGCGATATACTCCTGGCGCACGCCGAAATTCTTCGACGCCAGCAGCGCATTCACACGCTGACCCGAGGGGTACTCGCGCAGCAGCGTCTCGAAGCTGGCCTTCAGCTCGTCCACCATACGCTGCGGCGGGAAATAGGGGTTCACCAGGTAGCAGAAATCCACCATCTGCGGATAGCGCCAATAGCCGCCGTAACGGCCCGACACCGCCGCCAGGTGCTCGTCGTCGGTGGGGGCGAACATACCCTCCGCGATGTCGAGGTCCTGCACATCGTCAATCTCGTACCACAGCTCGCCCTCCAGCGGCAGCGCCTTCAGCGGCGCCTCGTGCAGGTGCAGGATCACGCGCAACACCTGCTCATAGTACTCGTTGTTGCCCAGCGCCGTGCTGTAGGCCGTCAGGAACGGCACATAGTACTTGGCCGAGAACTCGCGGCTGAAGCGGTAGATATTCACCGTCTTGTAGTAGCTGGGGATATCCTCGAAGCGGAAACCCTCCTTATTGATAAAACGCGTGATGCGGCTCTCCTCGTCCAGCGTCACCACCGTGCCGTCCATCCAGCTCTCATACTTGTCCACCAGCGCGATATTGGGGCTCCCGTCGGCCAGCAGCTTCTGGATCACGGCGGGCTCGAAAATCAGGTCGCTCTCCAGCAGCAGCGTATCGTCGGCCAGCAGCTGCTCCTTGGCCAGGAAGAGGGAATATATATTGTTGGTGCGGTCATAGACGGGGTTGTCGATATACTCGATTGGCGTGCCCTGGTAGTCGTTGCCCAGATACTCCTTCACATGCTCGCGCTGGTAGCCGACCACCAGCACCACTTTCGACACACCGGCGTCGTGCAGAATCGACAGCGTACGGTCAATCAACCGCACGCCGTTCACCTCCAGCATACACTTTGTATTGTCCTTGGTGTATTCGCCCAGGCGTTTGCCCATTCCGGCCGCTAATATTATCGCTTGCATAATCAGTAACTTGTACGGCGAAGGCCTGCCTCCCGTCCCACGGGAAGCGGCTCAGCATTTAAAATGCAAAGATACGACAATTATTACAATTATAAATAAAAATTTATCAACAACGCGGTTACGGATTACTGTTTACAGATTCGTGTAGGGTGTAATGGTGTGGGAACTCGGTAATTAATTAGCAGGGGTCGACGTCGAACTGGACAGTGACGTTGGACCAGCCTTCCTGCCGGGTGAGGTCGTCGGCCATCTGCATCATCAGCTGCTTGGCGTCGGCGATGGGTTCGCTGCGCTCGAACCGGAGGATGATCTGCTTGAGGTAGAGGGCGCGGATGCGGCTCACCAAGGGGTATTCGGGACCCATGACACGGCGGTGGCCGAAGGTGCCCCTCAACTGTACGGCCAGCCACTCGGCGGCGTTGTTGAGGAGGTCGGCGTCGCGATGCTTGAGGGTGATCTGTACCAAGCGGTAGAAGGGCGGGTAGCGGAAGATGCGCCGCTCCTGAATCTGCTCCTCATAAAATTGAGAATTGAGAATTGAGAATTGAGAATTGTCTGAATTTTCAATTTGCATTTTCCCTTTTTCAATTTCTTGCAATACCTGGTGCTGAGGGTTGAAGGTCTGGATGATGACGCGGCCGCCTTCGCCGTGTCGTCCCGCACGGCCGCTGACCTGCGTCAGCTGCTGGAAGGCGCGCTCGAAGGAGCGGAAGTTGGGGTAGTTGATGATGTTGTCGGCGTTGACGACACCCACCACAGCCACATGCTGGAAGTCGAGTCCTTTGGTGACCATCTGGGTGCCTACGAGGATGTCGATGCGACGGCTCTGGAAGTCGTTGAGGAGCTCGATGTAGCGGTTTTTCTCGAGCGTGCTGTCGAGGTCCATACGTGCCACGTTGGCCTCGGGGAACATGATCTGCAGGTCTTCCTCGATGCGCTCGGTGCCGATGCCGACCATGCGCAGGTGCTGCGAGTGGCAGGCGGGACATTCGGTGGGTACGGGGATGGAGTAGCCGCAGTAGTGGCAGCGGAGGCTGTTGGTGGCTTTGTGATAGACGAGCGACACGTCGCAGTGGACGCATTGCGGTATATGGTGGCATTCGTCGCACTCGAGGTGGAGCGAGAAGCCGCGCCGGTTCTGGAAGAGGATGACCTGCTTGTGCACGGCCAGCGCCTCGCGGATGGCCTCCAGGAGGGTGGAGGAGAAGTGGCCGTGCATGAGGTGGTTCTTGTAGGCTTCGCGCAGGTCGACTACCGTCACTTCGGGGAGGCTGAAGCCGCCGTAGCGCCGCGTGAGGGTGGCGAGGCCGTATTTGCCGGTGAGCGCGTTGTGGTAGCTCTCGATGCTGGGGGTGGCGCTGCCGAGGATGGTGCGGGCTTTCCAGAGCGAGGCGAGATAGACGGCGGCATCGCGGGCGTGGTAGCGCGGTGCGGGGTCCTGCTGCTTGTAGGAGGCGTCGTGCTCCTCGTCGACGATGACCAGCGCCAGGTCGCAGAAGGGAAGCATCAGGGCGCTGCGGGCGCCGAGTAAGATCTGGTAGTCGCCGCTGAGGGTGCGCTGCCACACTTCGACTCGCTGGCTGACCGAGAAGCGCGAGTGGTAGACGCCTACACGGTCGCCGAAGTAGCGCTTGAGACGGTTGATTACCTGTGTGGTGAGGGCTATCTCGGGCAGCAACAGCAGCGCCTGCCGGCCGGCACGCACCACTTCGTCGATAAGCTTGATGTATATCTCGGTCTTGCCGCTGGAAGTGACGCCGTGGAGGAGGTGGGTGGAGAATGGGGACCGGGGGGCGGAAAGTTGGGCGAAGGCTTGCCGTTGCTCGTCGTTGAGCTGTATGTCGCGCGGGTCGAGGAGGTCGGTGTCGTCGTAGTGCTCGATGCGGCTCTCCTGACGTTCCTCGCTGACGAGGATGTTGTTTTTCAGCAGGGTGGTGAGCGACGAGCCCTGGGGGAGCAGCCGCTTGGCGACCGCTTCCTGTCCGAAGTGGGAGAGTTGTGCCAGCTGCATGAGGAGCTCCACCTGCTTGGTGCGTTTTTTCTTCTCCAGGTCGTCGAACAGTTGGCGCAGGGCAGCCTCGTCGCGGTAGGGTTGCGCCAGCTGGATATAGGTCGAGGTCTTGGGGGTGAACCGCTGACGCAGCTCTTCATCCATTACTATAATCTCTCGCTCTATCATGGTGCGTATCAGTGGCATAACCTTCTGTACACTCAGCGCACGTCCGATGTCGACCACCCGCATCACGGGATGGTCGGTGAGCAGTTGCACCACACGCAGTTCGAGGTCGGAGAGTTGCGAGAGTTCGCCGTCGAAGTCGGGGTGGATGGTGACGGCGCTCTCGCTGGCGAGCTTCATGCCGGCCGGCAAAGCCGCAGCCATCACGTCGCCCGGGTAGCACATGTAGTAGCGTGCCAGCCACTCCCAGAAGTCCATCTGGCGCTCGGTGACGACGGGTTCGCGGTCGAGGATGGCCAGGATATACTTGGAGCGCCAGCGCGGGGCGTTCTGGTGCACACGGCGCACAAGGGCCGAGTAGAGCCTCTGGCGGCCAAATTGCACCACCACTCGCTGGCCGACGACTACCTGCCCGTTGCACTCCTGCGGCACCCTATAGGTATAGTAGTCAGGCACATGCAGGGGAAGCAGCACGTCGACGTAGTATATCTGCGTTTCCTTCATTTGAGGTTGCAAAGATACGAATATTTTTCGGTATCATTTTTTTTATGTATTTTTGCAGCATAAAATATATGTATCATGAATATTACAATCTCTCTATCTCAGGTCATTAGCCAAGCATTGAAAGAACTGTACTCCGTTGAGCAGCCCTCCGAAAGCATTGTGCTGCAGGAGACGCGCCGCGATTTCAACGGCGACTATACCCTCGTTGTATTCCCCTATGTCAAGCAGGCCCGCAAGAGTCCCGAGGCGGTGGGGCAGGAGATAGGCGCCTATGTGCAGCAGCACCTGGCCGATGTGTCCGGTTTCAATGTCATCAAGGGCTTCCTGAACTTTGAGATTGCCGACGGATATTGGCTGCAGTTTGTGGCCGAGAAGGGCGCTGACAGCCGCTATGGATTGAAGTCGGCCGACCCGAACAGTGCTCCTGTAGTGGTTGAATACAGCAGCCCTAACACTAACAAGCCGTTGCACTTAGGCCATATTAGAAACAATCTTCTGGGTTGGTCGGTGAGTCAGCTACTGGCTGCCGCCGGGGCCAATGTGAAGAAGGTGAATCTGGTCAACGACCGCGGTATCCACATCTGCAAGAGTATGTTGGCGTGGCTGCGATACGGCAACGGCGAGACCCCCGAGAGCACCGGCATGAAGGGCGACCACCTGGTGGGCAAGTACTATGTGGAGTTTGACAAACACTACAAGGAGGAGGTCAGACAGCTGATGGAGAGTGGGGTGGAGGAGGAGCAGGCCAAGAAGGACGCGCCGCTGATGGTGGAGGCCCAAAGCATGCTCAAACGCTGGGAAGAGGGCGACAAGGAGGTGCGCGACCTGTGGGAGAAGATGAACGGCTGGGTGTATGCCGGCTTCGACGAGACCTATCGCCGCCTCGGTGTGGGTTTCGATAAAGTATACTATGAATCAAATACATATCTGCTCGGCAAGGAGCTGGTGCAGAAAGGTTTGGATATGGGCGTGCTCTTCCGCAAGGAAGACGGCTCGGTGTGGTGCGACCTCACGGGCGACGGACTTGACCAGAAGCTGCTGCTGCGTCGCGACGGCACCAGCGTCTACATGACGCAGGACCTCGGCACAGCATTGCTGCGTCACAATGACTTCGGCGCCGAACAGCTTATCTATGTGGTTGGCAACGAGCAGGATTACCACTTTAAGGTGCTCAAACTCATACTTGGCAAGCTGGGCTTCCCGTGGGCCGACAAGGTCTATCACCTCAGCTACGGTATGGTGGAGCTGCCCAACGGCAAGATGAAGAGCCGCGAGGGTACGGTGGTGGACGCCGACGACCTGATCGACGAGATGGAGCAGACCGCCGCCGAGATGAGCCGTGAGCACGGCAAGAACGACGACCTCAGCCGCGAGGAGCAGCAGCGCCTCTATCACATGCTGGCCCTCGGCGCACTCAAGTACTTCATCCTCAAGGTCGACCCCACCAAGAATATGCTCTTCAATCCCGCCGAGAGTATCGACTTCAACGGCAATACCGGCCCCTTTATACAATATACGCACGCGCGTATCTGCAGTATTGTGCGCAAAGCAGGGGAGTGTGGCCAATGGTCGGTGACCGACGGGCAGTTGAACGAGAAGGAGAGGGGAGTGGTGAAGGCGCTGCATGCGCTGCCCGACACCGTCGTTGCCGCCGCTGCCGCCTACAGCCCCGCAATGATGGCCAACTACGCCTACGACCTCGCCAAAGCCTTCAACAGCTTCTATCAGGATACACCCATCCTTCGCGAGAGCGACAACAATCTGCGCGCCTTCCGCATAAGCCTCTGTGCCTTTGTGGCCAACGCGCTGAAAAACACTATGAACATCCTTGGCATCGAGGTGCCAGAAAGAATGTAAGACAATGATTTACAAACAGCAAATCGACATACCGTCGTATCTTTGCGACATCGACGACCATCTGCATACCTGGGCGGCTGTGCGTCTCTGCCAGGAAGTGACCGAATATCACGGCAACGCTACCGGCATTGGCTTCAAGACCTTGCTCGCCCAGAACCGCGCATGGGTCATCGTGCGTGGCCTCTACAATGTCTACCGCCTGCCGGATGCTTTCGAGCATGTGGAGCTAAGCACCTGGTCGCGTGGCAATAACGGCCTCATCGCATTCCGCGACTACCGTATGGTCAACGACCGAGGCGAGGAGCTGCTTACCGGCACATCGCAGTGGCCGCTCATCGACATGACCACACGGCGTGCGCTGCGCCTGCACGACTTTATTGCCGACTACGAGAACCAC
>JAEEGL012677156.1_pt1 | contig 13484 bp, 10 predicted proteins | sample 9134231 | NCBI WGS metagenome assembly JAEEGL01 (sample SAMN16246548, study PRJNA631951) | gut metagenome | biome: gut microbiome; feature: rumen; material: fiber-attached | host: Bos | place: Iran: Karaj | collected 2018-10
CTGCTGCATCATCAAGTGCTTTGGAGCCCGGAATGCCGGAACCCATGGGAAGCTTATCAATATTGGCAGCTCTGATACCCTGGATTTCAAATTCCTTTACGCAATCCGAAAGGGGATCTTCGTAACCGGCCGTACCAAACTTCAAAGTCTTGTCTGTTGAATCAAATACGAACCGTTTCTGGGAACCATCCGTAGTAAACATATATGTGGAAGAAGTAACCACACCGTTTGCATCTTTGTTTGCTTTACCGCCGCCATATACTGTGGCATCCACGATTAAATCCGCAACCTGGTTTGCAACAATCTGTGCTTCCTGCTGCTTCTTGGTCTCCAACAATCCGTCTTTATAAGTTGCAATTGTTGTACGCATCATCAGCATAATTGCAATCATAATGATGGAGAAGCAACCAAGCGTCATAACAAGTTCTACAAGGCTGTAACCTTTATTATTCGATCTCATTTTCTCCTCCTATCTACTCTGTCTTAATCTTTCCGGTTGATTTGTATACCCGGAAGGATGAAACCATCGTGTTCTTCTGATTTGCTACGCTTACAATAAACTGCGGTTTTGCTGTTGTCGGATCCGCGCCGGTGTACTGAACAACGCCTCCGGTCGACTGTTTAAACTTGATGTATACCAAATCTCCCACATCGCCGTTCATTACCGTTCCGTCTATCGTGATTTCCAACTGCGAAGAGCAAAGCTTTGTTCCTTTCTTGGAAATTGCTTCCGCGGTGTAGAGCACTCCCGTCGTGCTGTCGATTCCTTCACCTACATAGGTGTAAATGTTTCCTTTGTATCTTGCAATAATCAGATAGCCTTTCTCCGTTCCCTTTGACATGGCGCTGATTCTTGCTTCATTAAACTTTGCTTCAATGGATTCTTTCGCTCGTCTTACGTTATTACGATTCACCGTTCCGATCGTCATTGCCAGGAATCCGGTCATAACTGCCATGATTCCGATAACAACAATCATCTCCACGTAGGAAAAGCCTTTGTTGTTTCGAATACGATTCATTAATCAGCCCTCCTATTTATTCATAATCCTTAACGTAGTTCACAAGACGAATGGAACTGTAGTAGCTGTCCGATCCGCTTCCGCCGCCCGTTGCCTGACGAAGCATCTTCTTAACCTTCGGGTTGCAGTCCGGCTGGAAGAGATCTGCTGTGGAAATATATCCGCTACCTGCCGTGGAAGTTTCCAGCTTAAAGTTATGAACTTTTGCATCAAATAACGGATTGGATGTATCTGTCTTCTGGCATCCGATTAACCATTCGAATACATCATCACCAATCTTGGTTACCGATACACTGTGCTTCTGGTCAACTGTTACAGGCTTGCAGGAAATAATAGTTGTGCAGGGGTTGGACTCTCTGATCTTTGCTTCCTTTAAGTTGAAGCAAACTCTGTTCTTCATATCATTATTGATTGTATCCTGCGTATTGAAGCCAACCGCAATATCCTGACCAAAGAAACTTGTTAACTCTCCCTTAGGGTTACCGTTGATGTTTCCGCTGAAGTTCGCCGGATCAAAGGTGCCGCCGCTTAATGTTACGCTTTTAAGAATCTGCTTCGTGATACCATCGTTTGCAGTATTTGCATCATCAAAAAGCAATGTATGACAGAACTCTTCGAACTGCGCCTTGGTAAGCTTTGTTACGGTAGTGCTTGAAGGGTAAATGTGCTGTTCTTTTGTAGTTCCTGTAGCAATTTTAATCTTGGATTCTTCGGTTCTTCCGGGAAGTTTTCCTTCTACCATGTAAATCTTACCGTTGCAGATTAAAGTAGAATGCCCGTTAAGAATAATATCGCCGTATACTGTTAAGTTTCCGCTTCCGATATATAAGCAGGAGTTGTCGTTTAAAACGATGTCTCCGTATACTACGAGATACTGTCCGATTACATTAATCTTGGACTCGTCATTTAATACTACTGCATTGGTTCCGGGTTTCGTAAAGGTTGCGGTCGTTCCGTCGGATTTTTCATAGGTTCCGGTTCCATCCGTGCTGGAGAAGTAACTGTTTCCGTAAATATCCATTACGGTAAATCCGCCACCGTCAACTTTTAAGGAACTGTCGGACAACATGGAAAAATCTCCGATTCCGCCTTCATCACCGGTACCGGTCTTCTTTACGGTAGTGATTTCAATATCGGTTTTGATTCTGTTTACATATCCGCCTGCAGCTCTTTCCTCGATGCAAAGGTTGTGGAATGTATAAGTGGTAGCACCCGTCGAGGAGTCAACCTTCATGGTTACCTTGCCGTTATCACCGGTTCCATATTCGGTATAGAAACCAAACCTGTCATCATCTGTTCCTTCAGTGGAAGTTCTGATAACATCATTTCCGCCGCCCGACCAGCTGGCAGTAATGTTTACGCCTTCTCTGTAAGATGCATATTCCGTAGCATCGGCTGCCACTCCGGGGTTGCCGATTCTGCCTCTAATTGCAGCAATGTGGCAAATAACAGGATGTCCCATATAATAGAAGTTACGAACATCATACTGCACCGCAGTGGTTTCCGTAGGCATATCACCGTTAACTGTAAGTTTTGTGATATTGCTGGACGGATCGTCCGTCGTTGTTTCGTTTAAAAGGTTTCTTGTTTCCGCGCTGACCCTGTTAACCATACCGTCGAGCTCGTAGAAGTTCTCTTTCGAACGAAGGTTCATCGTCTTCATTGAGAAGTTCGTATAAGTAATGTACAGCAATGCAGACGCAATTACTGTAATGAAGGCAACCGCGATCATGATGGAAATCATTGCCACGCCACGGTTGTTAAGTTTTTTGTGGTTCATCATTTTTCCTTTCATTTCATCCTCCTCTGCATTATCTGTCATCTCTGAACTTGCTAACCAGCGCCGAGTTCATAACATGTATTACACTGCCATCTTCGTCAAGAACCTTAATTTGAACATCAACCGAATAAAACGCTTTCGACGGGCTCATGATGTTCTGTGAATACTCTGTCATCAAAAACTCGATTTCCATTTTAAACGGCTTCTCTCCGTTCTGTCCCGGAGCAACCATCATAACCGTATTGCCGTCTCCGTCAACTCCGTTCTGCATAAACTGAACATTGCTGAAATAAAACGTTCTCCGGTTGTCATGCGTATCATCCATTCCCGTCAGCGTTCCGTATACAACCGGATAGTTGTTAATGGGGATATCCACATCTGCCAGTTTATTGGGATACAAAGGTTGGGTTCCGCTGAACGTGGTGTAATACGTCTTTACACCTTTAATATCCGTTCCACCAAGCGTTGATGTGTCTTCCCAGCAAAGCGCCGTGATGGATTCCATCGTAGTCTGTGCTATGTCGGACGCTACCAAAAGTCTTTTTGATCTTCTGTTTACCTGATAGGATGTCATCAGCATCTGACATACAGGCGCTGCAATCAAACCAAGGATTACAACCGCCATCAAAACCTCAACCAGTGAAAAACCCTTCTGATTCAGGTGTTTCGCTCTCTTTCTCATTTTCTTCATTCTGTCGGAACCTCCCTCTATTCTCCTATATAATCCAATACGCACAATTAACCTATTTTTTTATTCTGTTACCATTAAAACACATTTTCTTCACAAATGGAAGAGGAAAAAACACATTTTTTTCACAAATTTATAAAACCCCCCGCATTTCTGCGGAGGGTTTCTATAAAAATCTTTAATTTAGGGACTTATAACTTATTCGCCATCCTGCTCATACTCATATTCAGGAATACCGAATACATTGTCAACACCGTGAGGAACCTGAGGAATAACTGCGGGCGCAAGTTCTCTTCCCTCACCGGTAACTGCATACTGCTTAAGAATGAACATACCTTCGATATTTCCGTTTTCATCGTTCTGATCCATGGATACTGCCGAAAGAACGGTTCTCTTATCGGAATCAAGGATGAATTTCAGGAATTCTTTAATATCTTCATATTCAGCTACGTAATCAATCGTTGTAACGGATGTCTTTGCAACAAGACCTTCTACAACTTTGCCTTCCGCATCAACCGTGGAATCGGAAATCTTGGTGGGTTCCAATTCTTCGAATGCCAATCCTTTCATAGCGATAGGAATCTGGCGCTCGGTGTTTGCCAAATAGATAAGAGAATTCTCATCTCTTAAGCCTTCAGAGAAGTCTGCGATAATCTTGGTTCTCTCTTCACCAAGTAAAGCAATACTGGAATTGTAGAACGCACGGTTCTCATTCAGTTTTGCAAGGAAAGACTGTCTTTCCTGAAGTGTTACGATATGCTCTTCCGTTTCTTTAATTCTGTTGCTGTAAGGACGAAGAATGAAGAAAATCGGGCAAGCGATTACAATCGCGATTAATACGATTACCAATAACTTTAAGTCTCTATCACTCATCTTCATTATTCTTCACCTCCTTCATCTGCAGAACCGCCTTCTGCATCTGCATCGGGAACGGTTGCTACGCCTGCAAGTGCAGCTGCAACTTCGTCGCTGATTGCGGTACCCTGGCTGTTCTTTAAGTGAATCTCAAGAGGGAAAATAACCGGTCTGTCGAAATCTTCAATGTTTTCATAATCCTGTCCGTGGATATTGAACACTTCGCCTTCTTGCAACTCGGTAATATGAAGTGCATATTCTGCCCATTCATCAGTACCGTCTGTAAGAACTACACCCTGAACATAATCAAGTTCCTTTAATGCTACGATCACATCTGCAACCGCATCTTTCTCGCTGGTGGTAAGCTGAAGGCTTACGATACCATCCTGAGAATCGAACTGGTCGATATATGCATTGGAAGGAAGAATCTTCTCAAGGTCACATACAAGCTGGTAAACCATTTCGTTATCGGAAACGGTTCCGTCAGCAAAGTTCTTTACGATCTTATAGGACTCAACGGATTTTTCATATTCCTGAGCGATTTGCTCGATATCTTCCATCTGGGCGATATCTTCTTCAATCAGTCTCTCTGCCGTCTTAAGTCCGAAGTACTTAACAAGTTTCAAAGCACTGAGTGTACCCATAACTACTACTGCAATTCCGAGAGCAACGAACAGTAACTTGTTAACAAGCTGGGAGCTCTGCTCTTTGGACTTGCTGACCGTAATGGTTAATCCGATAGGATTGAGTACGGCACCGAAGTTTGCAAGGTAATGAAGTGCGGTCTCAGCGGTAAGGTATGCCTTGCCGGCAACTCTTACACCATTCAGCTGATCGAAGTGGCTAACCTCTGCACCCAACTCCTGCTGCAATACTTCATCGATTCCTTCAATAGCGGAGCCTTCACCGAATACCTTGATACCGTCGATAACCCTCTCCGGGTTACGGGATCTGTGATATTCTACGATACGTCCGATGGAACTTACCAGGTAACGAACTGCTTCCGCATATTCTTCCTCGGTAACCTGCTCTGCAATCATCTTGCGGTTGGAAAGAAGCACTTTTGCTTCCTTCTCGGACATCTTCTTAATCTCCATCATGGAGTTAATAACCGCATTCTTACCATAGGGAACGGAACGCTGTAAGATGACATCCTTACCGGACATAATGTTAACGAAGGTGGATTCCTTCTCAATCTGAAGAACGAGTTCGGTGCTTCCTTCCTTCATCTGAAGTGCCAGCAACTGAAGTACGGAGTTTCCTACATAGTCGATGTTCTCAACCTGAAGTCTTAACTCTTCTGCCAGTTCGTAGTAGCCCTCAACCATATCTCTGGGAGCTGCAACCGCTGTCAAACGGGTCTTCTTTCCTTCGTTGTCCTGGAAGTTTTCCATAACGGTATGAGCGAAGATAAAGTCGTTCGTCGTACTCATCGGGAAATACTCAGCAGCATTTGCCGTAAGGATCTGGGAAATCTTCTTGTCACCCTTTACATAAGGAATAACGATTTCCTTACTTGCAATCTTCTTCGATGAAATCGTGAAGACTACATTCTTTGCAGAGAATCCACGTCCGAAAACGCAGCCTCTGACTGCCTCTGCGATTGAAGGAACGTCTGTGATATAGCCGTCATCAAGAGCGCCTGAAGGTGTCGAAACTTCCGTAGCGTTATTGACGATGATGCTTGTTGCAGACTTTCTGACAAGTTCGCAGATTCGCGTTACATCATTGCCGATATAAATGGACAATAGTTTCTGTTCCATTTTTTCGTCCCCTTTCATTAAAGTCTTAAGATTTTTATTTCATTAAACCGGCTTGGGTGCCGGATTAACTACTGATTAAACTCTGGTAAAGAAACCTGAATACCAGTCAATAATGGGATTCCCGAAAATGATGGTTAAATAAATCCCGATTGCAAGATACGGTCCGAAGGCCAATACATGCTCTTTCTTTTTCTTTTTATCCAATGCCATTCTCAGTAAATGGATTACGGAGCCGAGGATGCATCCAATCATCATGGCAAGGATGATTTGTTTCCAGCCGAGCAGTAATCCTGCCGCAGCCATCAGCTTTACATCTCCGCCGCCCATTCCTCTTCCTTTTGTAATAAGAACAATTAAGAGGAACAATCCGCTTACGCAAACCGCACCGATTAAGTATTCATACCAGGGGCCGGTTGCTGTTGCAACACCGGTAAGCTTCAGAATTACTCTGGCCGCACCGAGGATTGCGATTGCGATGTTAAGTCCAATCGGAATCTCCTGCGTTCTTTCATCGATGACCGAAAGAACAATCAGAATCGAGGAGCAGATGCAGAACAGTACGCTCTCCCATCTTAATCCCCACGCCCAGACAACTACCATCCAGAGGATTGCATTCAGGGCTTCCACAATCGGATACTGAATCGAAATCTTGGCTTTGCACGCTCTGCACTTGCCCCCCTGAATAATCCAGCTGAACAACGGGATTAATTCATACCATGAAAGGATATGACCGCAATGCATGCAGTGCGATCTTTCAACTGCAATATCCTCTTTCAGGGGGATACGGAAAATCAAGACATTCAGGAAACTTCCGACTACAATACCGACCAAGAAAAGCATCGTGAAAAGTACTACTATTGCATTGTGTCCGATATACCAAAAATCTGCCATTTTCCCTCATCAGGGCGCAAAAAGCGCACACCTATCCAATTAAAAGAATTATAACAAATCACAAGGAAACGGGCAAGAAAAAATTGTATTTTACATAATATCGGCAAACTTTTGGTAAAGTTCTACAGTTTTGTTTTTCTTTTTATGTGCATTTATCACAGTTTCCGGCGATATTTGCGGGTATTTTGCTTATTCTTCCCGATAATTAAATTCCCAGGAATCCACATGTTCGTATTCGCCGTCGCGAATCACACGTTCCAGTTCCGATGTATCGCCCGTATAGGTAACTTTTATGATTCCTTCTTCATGAAAATCGGTATCAAACCAGGTTCTGGTCCGCACATCGCCTTCATGATAATCATATACGGATTTGCCAAAGAGGTCATAATCGGTAGCCGGATCAAACAGACCGGACGCCACCAGCATTGTGGACTGCATATCCATAAAATACATCGGTGCACTTGTTATCTGCATTGTATCGTGCTTTTCTCCCGCCTTTTTCACCATAAACATCGGTGTTGCCGCGCTCGGATAAGGCAGTTCCCCATCATCATCATGCCGTCCATGATCTGCGCAGACTATTATTGCCGCATCATCATACACACCAAGTTCTTTCAACTGATGCATATACTCTTCGAACACCTTCAGGCAATATTCCGTTTCGCCAACCAGGTCCTCGCACGGAAAATGTGCACCTTCCAAATGGATGTAATAGAAACAATTATCGCTGTTTTCGTTATATGTCAGATGCAGGTGTTCTTCAAAAAGATCGTTGTTTCCGATCATTTCATAATCGTCTTTTCCGAACTGTACATAGTTCGTAAAAGATAATTCTTCAACAGCTGCTATATTTTTGAACACGCACGGAAGCCCCTGAAAAATCGCAAGCCTCGTCATGTCATTCCGAATTTTCTTATAATCCACTTCGATTAAATCATCCCGGTCGGAAACCAGTTCATAATTATCTACATACTCCGTCTCCATGCCGGCATATACATTAAAGAAAAGAATCCTGTATCCGTTGTCCCGGAATCGTTTCAGGAAAGGAACCCCTCTCGGATTCCTTTCCTCCTGATAGGTATATCCCAGAATCATCTGCGGAACGGAATGTGATGTCAGATCATATACGCTGCAGGTATCCGTATAGAGGGTAAAATCGTTGTATTCATCAAACGCTCCCGGATTGTTTGCAAGTATTTCCTTTATATAATTGTTATCCACGGCATCAATTACAAAAAGAATGGTATTATTCTTTCTTCCGATCGTAAACTGCTCTTTTCCGCTCACATAATACGTTTCATATTGAAATGCTTCCTTCGGCGCTTTGATCAGTGTAGCCGTAAAGGACGCAAACAAAAGCACAAATACCACACCCGCCCCGGCAAGAATATAGAGATTGGCCTGCTTTTTCAAAAATCTTTTTACAACAATTACCGCCGCCGTCGCAATGACCCACGCGGTCATTGACAATATTGAAAACACAAAATTCTCTTTCCAATCATATGTTGCGCCGAAGATTTGTCCGACATGACGGTTAAAGAACATGTACTGAATATAAATGCAGACATTCAGTCCAGCCACGATGCAAAAAACAATCTCTGCAATCTTTGCGGGAAGCAGGGACAGCAGAAAAATTACAAGAAACAAAAACGGGACCGGCATAAGCTGGGAAAACAATTCATCCTTTAATGTATAGGAAAACTCCGATGTATTGTTAAGAAACAGTTCCGTCGGAAGATCTATCATAATTACAAAATAAAGCACAAATAAAACCAGGGACAGGTACCGATAGATTCCCGCCGCTCCATCGGCCGTTTTCTCTCCCGTGCCCTTACCGTTTCTTTCTTTCATCCATACGCAGATTCTGTAACAGGGAATAAACAAAACCGCTGCGGAAGCCGCAAAAAAGAATAACCGGTTCATGGTTTCCACGTTTTTCATCTGCAGATTGAAGAAAAACATTACCAGAAATCCATATGTCAAAGCAAGAATAATACTGTTGCATATTATCCTGATTTCTTTGTCCCGGAATCCCGGCCATTTCTTGAATGCAAGATAAAAGAACAGATACAGAATCGCCGATACGCAAGCAGCCAGCGCAATTCCCATATAAGAAGACAGTGCTGCCACAAAGAACATCATAAGTACCAGTTCCGCCAGCAGAATGATTAACGCCTTCTTATCCGGTTTTTCAGTTTTCTTTTCACTTATTATTTTCATAACAGACATATTATAGCAAAAAAAGAAGTGCGATGCCATAAGGCATCGCACTCGATTTTTCAATTAATCTTACTAATTCAGTAGAATCAAATCAGATTAGTTGTATGCATAGGTACCAGCACCAATCTTGGAAGTGGAAGCGCTGTTCTTCTTACCAGTTGCATCGGAGGAAGAAATCCATACAGTTACGCTGTTGCCGTTCTCAACGATGTACTTGATTCCGGAAGCCTTGGAACCACCAACGTGGGACTTAAGCTGATCTTCCAACTTGTTAAGGGATACACCAAGAATCTCTTCCATGTTGTTCTTTACAGAACCATTGATTCCGCTAATTGCTGCTGCGGTAGTGCTAAGAGTGGAGTCGTTCTTTGCGATGATTTCAGGATCAAGCATAGAAGTCTGAAGTGCACTCTTAATGGAGTCGCAAAGCTGAGCGTCGGAAGAAACGTTTGTCTTCTCGATGTACTTAATAAGCTGAGGTGCCATAACACCAACTAAGATTGCCATGATGGCGATAACGATGATAAGTTCTACTAATGAAAAACCTTTGTTATTCTTCATTGTTTTGTCTCTCCTTCTTTTTTTGTTTTTTTGTGACATTTGTTTGTGACATCTCTGTGAACAAAATATATCATCTTTTTGAATACTTTGTCTATATTTCTTTGAAAATCGAATTTCTTTTGTGCATTTTTACCATGAAATCACTTCTCTTTCGTTAGTTTTGCCATTCAGGGGTTTATTTCATGTCATTTCATTCTTATTTATGTCATAAAACAGATCTCATTTCAAAAAAACGCTTTTTATAAATCATGCATTTTTCCCAAAAAAAGGGATGCAGTTTCCTGCATCCCTTAGAATTGTTCGTATTTCTTTTTATTATGACAAACTTTCGTACAGTGAGAACATAGGGGAAAGCATTGCCAATACCAGGAAGCCTACAACACCGGCCATTACGATGATGATTGCCGGCTCCATCAATGCCATCATGGATTCAGTTGCGTTCTGAACGTCTTCTTCGTAGTACTCTGCTACGTTTGTAAGCATCTGCTCAATGTTACCTGTTTCCTCACCGATGGAAACCATGTGGATGATCATCGGAGGGAACAAACCGCAGGTCTTAAGAGGTCTTGAAAGAGGAACGCCTCGGGTAACCTGGTCTTTTGCATCTTTCATCGCCTTTCGGTACATTTCGTTATCCATACTTCGGGCTGTAATATCAAGTGCATCTACCATCGGAACACCGGCACCGAGAAGAGTACAAAGTGTACGACCGAGCTTTGCACAGGCGGATTTAATCTGAACAGGTCCAAGTGCGGGAATGCGGAGTTTTAATCTGTCGATTAACTCTTTACCGTTCTGGGTAGCATAGAATGTCTTGTAACCAACCACGATAGCAATTACGGCTATCAACATTGCCCACCAATAATGAACGAAGAAGTTTGATACAGCCATCAATGCTTTTGTGATTGCAGGAAGCTCGCCACCAATTTCATCAAACATTCCGACGAAACGAGGGATAACAAAAAGCATCATCGCGCATACTACACCAATCATAACCAGAATCAAAACAATCGGGTAAATCATCGCTTTCTTTACTGCGGATTCCAGTTTTGCATCTTTCTCGAACTGGGTTGCCATACGGTCGAAGGATTTATCCAGGGAACCGGATGCCTCACCTGCTTCTACCATGTTGCAAAGCATCTGTGGGAATACACCACCTCTTTTTCTCATTGCTGCCGCAAGGGTATCACCCTTTGAAATATCGGAGTGCGTTTCTTCGATTGCTCCGCGGAGAGCAGAGTTCTGTGTCTGTTCAGCAAGCATTCCGAATGCATCTACGATGGATACACCGGCCTGAACGATACTGGTGAACTGACGGCAGAAAACTGCGAAGTCTCTCTTCTTAACCTTCTTACCGAAGGATAACAGTTTTCCTACTCCTCCAAGTCCGGATGCCACATCAATATTGGTTACGGTAAAGCCTTCCGATTTCAGATTTGCTACCGCAACTTCTTTGGATTTGGCTTCTACTTTGCCCTTTTTCTTTTTTCCGTCGGGACCAATCGCTGTGTATTGAAATTGAGCCATAGTTTCCTTTCCCACCTTTACTGTTATTGTTTTTTGTATCTATGGAAAGCCTTTCGGCATTACCAACTGATTTTATGAAGCGATGATTGATTATTCGTTTTCAACAACTTCATCCATATCGTATGCAACACGTACCATTTCATCAATGGAGGTCTTGCCTTCCAATACGTTTCTTGCACCCGCCATACGAAGGGTATTCATACCTTCCGATACTGCCACCTTCTGAATATCATCGGCGGTAAATGTTTCATGCAAAGTCTTACGAATCTTTGTCGTAATCGGCATGATTTCATAGATAGCCACACGGCCTCTGTAACCCTTGTTGCATTCATCGCAACCAACGGGATCATAAACCGTGATTTCCTTCTCCAAATCCTCGCCCTTTAACTGAAGCATCTTCTTCTCCATTAAAGTAGCGGGTCTTGCCTGTTTACATTTATTGCAAAGACGTCTTACAAGACGCTGTGCAATGATACCTACAACCGCGTCACCGATCAGGTACGGCTCAACGCCCATGTCGACCAGACGGGTGATGGATGCGGATGTCGAGTTGGTATGCAGTGTGGAGATAACCAAGTGACCGGTGATGGATGCCTGTACCGCAATCTGCGCTGTCTCACCGTCACGGATCTCACCGATCATAATAATGTCAGGGTCCTGACGCAAAATGGAACGAAGCGCGGATGCGAAGGTTAATTCCGCTTTTACATTTACCTGTACCTGGTTAATACCGGGAACGTTTGCTTCGACAGGGTCTTCTACGGTAATGATATTAACGGTCTCTTTATTCAACTCGTTCAATACCGTGTAGCAGGTAGTAGACTTACCGGAACCGGTAGGTCCTGTTACCAGGATGATTCCGTGAGGGTTATGAGTGATACCGTCAAGTCTTGCTTCATCATCGGGATAAAGACCCAGATACTTCTTCTCCTTCGTCAAACCTTTCTTCTTAGTAAGACGCATTACGACTTTCTCACCGTAAACGGTGGGAAGTACGGAAACACGGACGTCGAATTCTTCGCCGTCAACCACTTCGGTCAAACGACCGTCCTGAGGTTTACGTTTCTCGGAAATATCAAGTCCGGAAATAATCTTAATACGCGCAACAATTGCTGCCAGAGTATTTAAATTGTATGTTGCCACAATCTGCAAAACACCGTCGACGCGGTATCTTACGCGAACTTCCTTTTCAAGCGCTTCGATATGAATATCCGAAGATCCCATACGAACTGCTTCCTGTAACATGGAACGTACAATCTTTACGATAGGTGCATCGTTGATGGACTCGTCTTCTTCTTCCTCATCATTATTACCGAATTCATCGGCATGCTCCATCTGGAACTGTTCCAACGCTTCCTGCGCCTGTCTCTTACCGAACAGCTTATCCAGATGCATGTTAATTTGGGTAAGACTTCCGTAGTAAGGAACAACTTCCATACCGGTAACAAGCTGTACGTCATCGACTGCACCAAGGTTCATGGGATCGGCCATGGCAACCTTGATTGCGTTAAAGTTATTCTCATCGTAACCGATGGGAAGCAACTCATCCTTACGCATGACATCTTCGCCGATCATCTCAATCAACTGCGGATCGGGTTTGAATCCGGTTAAGTCAACTGCTTCAATTCCAAGCTGTGCACAGATAACACCTGCCAGAACATCTTCGGTAATGAAGCCCATGTCAATCAGGACCTGACCCAACTTACCGTGTGTTTTCTGCTGTTCTTCCAACGCATCCGTTAACTGTTCTTCGGTGATGCAACCCTTCATTACCAACAAATCACCGACACGAATTCGGTTACCAAAAATAGCCATTTCAGCTCTACCTCATATGAATTATTTGGTTCGCATTTCCATTAAAACGCACAAAAAGAGCGCATAATGCGACCACTCTAGATATTATTGCATAACTGCCTTGATAAATAAATACAAATCGAAATGATTTTTGCTTTTTGTGCAAAATATCCAAAATCACATTTCCGACTTGGTTGATTTTGCCTTAACCGGTCTCTGGGAAAGCGTTGTCGCAACAAACAGCGCAATGCCGGCAATCGTAATCCACAAGCCTCTTGCAGCTCCCGGGCAGGTATATTTCATCTCGATTTCATATTCTCCTTCACCGGGCAGAATTACTGCGCAGAAAGCGCCGTTGCAAATCGGCGTGATTTCCCAGTTATATC
>JAEEGL013631687.1_pt1 | contig 13484 bp, 10 predicted proteins | sample 9134231 | NCBI WGS metagenome assembly JAEEGL01 (sample SAMN16246548, study PRJNA631951) | gut metagenome | biome: gut microbiome; feature: rumen; material: fiber-attached | host: Bos | place: Iran: Karaj | collected 2018-10
ATATGGTGCTCGGATGATATGGATCCGGTTGAACGTCTTTCTATACAGGAGGGGACTGCAATGCTTTACCCAATATCTGCGATAGGATCTCATGTGGCAAAAAGTCCTAATGATATATCCTGGAGAGAAGTTTCATTTGAATCGAGAACTGTGGCAGCAATGTTTGGGACTTTTGGATACGAGCTTGATGTAACAAGACTATCTGAAAATGAATTAAAGCAGATACCCGAACAGATTACCAGGTACAAAAGCATAAGAAGACTGATCCTTGATGGAGATTATTACAGAATAGCATCATACAGGGAAAACAAAGAATATGATGCATATATGATTGTTTCCGCAGATAAAAAAGAAGCCTTCATGGTTTATATGCAGGTATTGTCAAAGCCAAATTCAAGAAGCAGATTGCTGAGGCTTGAAGGACTTGACTGTGAACAGAGATATGATGTAAATGGAACGATTTATTATGGAGATGCTCTAATGAATGCAGGACTTTTGATTCCAAGAAGTAAGGATTTTGAAGCAAGGTTCATTAGAATAACCGCAGTATAAGAATTAGTAAACTGTTAGCGGATTGATTATTAAGTTAATTTAAGTCATAATAGGAACTGGAGGATGACAGATGAGACCAAAACAGAAAGTAAAATTAAAGGATATTGCAGACAGTCTTGGTGTATCCGTTGTTACAGTTTCAAACTCTTTGGCAGGCAGACCCGGAGTAAGTCCGGAGATGCGTTCGAAAATCAAGGAATGCGCCGCAAAGATGGGATTAGATTACAGCAAATATCAAAAGCCCATATCGGTAAAGGATGAAAAGCCGAAACTAGCAGGTAAGACTATTGGTGTTATTGTATCTGAAAGATACATGAATATCGGAGCGTCCTTTTATTGGGAGATGTACCAGAAAGTTGCATACGCTGTATCTGAGATTAACTGTTTTACATCACTCACCGTACTCAAGGATTACAGCGATAAAGTCAAACTTCCGGCTATTATAGATGTAGACGGGATTATAATTATAGGTCCTGTTCGAGAAAAATACCTTGAAAGGTTGCTTTCAATAACAAAAGTGCCGGTTGTCCTGATGGATCAGCAAATAGAGATGGGTAATTACACGTCGGTTCTGTCGGGTAATTATTATGGAATGTACAGGGCTACAAGGGAACTGGTTCTTGCAGGACATGAGAAAATAGGTTTTGTAGGTGCACTTGATTACTCAAGAAATATAATTGACAGATATTATGGTTATAAGAAGTGCATGAGGGAAAACGGGCTTAAAGTGAACAGAAAATGGGTGTTATCAGACAGGTGTGGAGATAATGAGACTCCGCTTGTGGTGCTGCCGGAGGAACTGCCGACAGCATTTGCATGTAGCAGTGATTATGCCGCAGGAATACTGTATAACGCCTTGAAAGAACGTGGAATAAATGTACCTGACGACTTGTCACTTGTTGGATATGACAATTATTTGCTTGGGAGTGAGCTTGAAGGGAAGCTTACTACTTACAATGTTGATTTGGCTAAAATGGCAAGGCTTGCCGTGAATCAGGTCATTAAAGAAATCGATGATCCCTCGCTGGCAGGAACAATATATGAAATAGATTCAGTTGTGGTAAAAAGATCATCAATTAAGGATATGGGGGAGAAATGATGCAGAGTGATGTTACATTGTCGGATATTGCACAAAGGCTGGGGGTTAGCAGCGTTACTGTATCAAAGGCTCTTTCAGGGAAAAAGGGAGTAAGTGATGATTTACGGGATGAGATAATACGGCTTGCCGACGAAATGGGATATGTCAAAAAAGAGAAAAGCCATCATTCAAAAAATGTCGTAATAGGGATTATAGTTGCAGAAAGATATCTTAACCACAGTCAATCTTTTTACTGGCGCATTTATAAGGAATTATCAGTGCAGTCTAATGAAAAAAAGATACTGACTCTTTTAGAAGTAATAGACAGAGCATCTGAAGATGGAGAAAGGCTGCCTAATCTTGCTTCGCATAACAATGTTGATGGGATAATAATACTCGGAGCATTTGATGTGGGTTATCTTCGGATGTTAAAGAAAGAAGTTCATGTCCCGCTTTTATCATTGGACTCTGTGTATGAAGAAATAGCGGGAGATGCTGTAATAACAGATAATATTCTCGGGGGATACGAGATTGCCAGATTTTTGTATGAGAAAGGACACCGAAAAATAGGATATGTCGGAACTTTGAAAATGACTCCAAGCATAGATGCAAGATATATTGGAATGTGCAAATTCCTGGCTACTATCGGCGAATCAGTTGACTTTGGTAAGAATCCAATAGTTATCGATGACAGAGATCAATATGGCAACCTTGACACAGAGGGCACATTTATCATTCCATCAAGAAAGGAGATGCCAACTGCTTTCTTTTGTAATTGTGATGTATCTGCGCTTATGCTGATTGAACATCTAAAAGAAAATGGGTATATGATTCCTGACGATATTTCTGTTATAGGTTTTGATAATTATGTTCCGGATATGAATAAAGGTATTGCACTTACGAGCTATGAAATAGATATAAACGTAATGATCAGCAAGACGATAGAACTTATGACATTGCGGCTTCGAAATCCTGATAATCCGTACGGTGCAGCAATGATACGTGGCAGACTGATTGATGGTGAAACCGTGATGACTATTTGAATTTAATACAAATAGTTATTGTTTTTTCATAAATAATTAATTGATTTAAGGCGGCTGGCTTATTAGGATTAAACTGAATCTTGATGTCAGCCTTTTTACATGTTTTTTGTATGTAGGAGACAAACATGACTTGTAGACGCAGATTAAGAATAGGAATACTTGTGGGTGGAATAGCAGATGATTATTCAACCCAGCTATGTCTTGGAGTGATGCATGCTGCAGCTGACAAAGATATTAACATTTTTGTTTTCCCAGGGAAATATATAGACAGAAACGTTGATGAAGGCGACGATATTACATATGAATACCAATACAATACTCTTTTCTCTTATCCTAATTCTGCAAACTTGGATGGACTTATCATAGCGGCCGGAAGCATAGGATGCTTCACCAGTGCTGACAGGATAGATGACTTTCTGGAGAGATTTGATTCAATTCCGGGTATTATGGTGGCCACTAAAGATCCAAAACGTTGCTGTATATGTTATGACAATCAAAATGCGGTAAAGGAAGGAATACGTACGCTTATTAATGATTGTGGCTGCAAGAGGTTGTGCATCGTTTCAGGTCCTGTAGGCAATACTGATGCTGCTGAGAGAGAACAGGCATTTTTTGAAACTCTTGAAGAGAGTGGACTGGATTATTCAGGAAAAAACAGACAAGAAGGAGATCTTGCATCTTCTGAAAAAACTGCAAAAGCAGTAGAAATGCTGCTACATGATAATCCTGATATGGACGGCCTTTTCTGTATCAATGATGAAATGGCTAAAATGGCTTATGAGGTTCTTGCTGCGCACGGGAGAGCTGTAGGAAAAGATGTTTTTGTCATGGGATATGACAATGTTATAAACAGCGCCAAAATGGATCCACCATTGTCGACAGTAGCTGCTGATCCATTTAGTTTAGGGGAAATTACACTATCGGCTTTGTTGAAAAAGATCAGCGGAGAGCATGTGGAGAGTATTACTATTCCAGCAAGACTTATCGTAAGGGAGTCATTTGGAAAGGTGGACAAGGCTCTGGCAAAAGAAGTGGATGTCAGGGATTCTGAAATAAGGGATTATTTCAAACTGGCTTTTTACAGATATATTAACGACCATGATTCTCATAGCGTAGAACAGGTCTATAAGATATTTAAAGGAATAATGCTGACAATCCTTGATTTCAAAGATGATCCAAAGGTTTCTGAGAAAAAGGTAGGATTAATTGCAGATGAGTTTGAAAAACTCTTTCATATGGAAGCTATGCCTTATATAGATGTAGATATGATGGCCAGATATATAGGTCATGTTTATAGGACGGCAGCTCTTGTAATTCAGAATGATCCAGAGTATAAGGCTATGCTCTTTGATTCTGTTCTGCAGACATTTCATTCTCTTGTAATCAGAGAAAACAGTATGATGGGAGAATTTGTTAAAGAACAGAAAAACAAGGATGTTCTGATAAAAAGGTTTATTAGTAAAACTATGGACTTTAAGCATGGGACAGACCAAAGTTACCAGGTCTTTTTGGACTGCTTTGACTGGCTTGATGTCAGGAATGCATGTATCTACGTATTGGACCATCCAAGCTATCACCTTGAAAATGAAAGATATAAGCCCGCTTCTGTTTATTACAAAAAAGCAGTTCTAAAAGACGGGATAGTGAAGGTCCTACCTATATCGGAACAACCGGTTTCAATTGATGCAATATTTGATGTCATGGATTTTAGCGACAAACAAAGAAATATGGTATTAGTACCGTTATTCTTTGCTGAAGAACTGTATGGATTTGTGATGCTTGATCTGAATGAAAAAGTATTTGGAGAAGCTGAGTGCGTTGCATCACAACTTGGGGCATCATCTCATATTCTGATGACGTTAAAAGAGAATGAAAAAATACGACAGGAATTGGAAGACAGCCTTTCGCTTATGAAACAGATGAATATTAGGCTTGACGAGCTATCGAGGATGGATCAGCTCACAGGCCTTTATAACAGAAGAGGTTTTGTTGAGGAAGGTGAAAAACACCTCTTAAAAGCTAATACATCTGGAGAAAAATGCATAGTAGGATATGCTGATATGAATAATCTGAAAATTGTAAATGACAGATTCGGACATGAAGAAGGAGATTTTTCGTTAAAGAAAATTGCTGATGCACTAAAGAGCGTATTGGGTGAAGATTCCGTAATAGGAAGGATTGGCGGAGATGAGTATGCCTTTGTGGCATCTGAAGCGGTAATTGATTCCGGTGATGAACTTGGGATGAGGGTTAACAGGCTGCTTTCAGATTTTAACAGAACAAGCAACAAGCCATATAACATTTCTGTGTCTGTAGGGGTGACAAGGACATCCGGCAAGGTGAATTGTACATTGGAAGAGGCACTTTCAAATGCTGATAAGATGCTTTATGAGAGAAAACGAGGCAAAGCCAAAAACATTATGAAAAGTCTAGATTAAATTAAGTAAAAAACAAGAGTTAGACTAGATAATATGAACAATAGTTAATGAGCCATTTTGTTAATGATTAACGAAATGGCTCATTTTTGCTATTTTTTTTAAAAAACATGTTGAAAAAATCCGGCATATAAATATAATAAGAATTAACTTAAGAAAGTAACCACACCAATGATATTTACTTAAATTAATTAGGGAGGGAAAGAAATGAGATTTAAAAGAATTACCACATTACTTGCTGCGGCTACCATGACTTTTTCAATTGTAGCTTGCGGATCTTCACCAGAGGCTGTTACAGAATCTGAATCATCGACTTCAGAAACTGTTGCTGATGCTGGAAATGCTGAAAACAATGATGCTAATAATGGTTCTGTTGAAACAGCAGATAATAACTACACTTCTGTTGTCCTTGGTGAAACAGGTAAGGATATAACTACTACCATAAAGGTACTCACTCACAGAACTGACATGATGGCAGATGATTACCCGGGAACAAGTTGGAATGCATATATTGAAGCTTTTAATGAAGTTTATCCCGGAATCACAGTAGATATTGAAGGAATTACAGATTATGCTGAAGATTCTCTTCTTCGTCTTCAGGGTGGTGACTGGGGCGATGTTATGATGATTCCTGGAATTGATGCATCAGAGTATTCAAATTACTTCATGCCTTACGGATCTGTTGATCAGATGGCTGGTGCAATCCGTTTTGCTACAGATAAGCAGTATGATGGAGTATGCTACGGAGTTCCATCTACAGGAAATGCTCAAGGTGTACTTTATAACAAGGCGGTTTTTGAAAAGGCCGGAATCACGTCTTTACCTAAGACAACAGATGAATTTATTAGTGACTTAAAGCTTGTAAAAGAGAAAACAGATGCAATTCCGCTTTACACAAACTATGCGGCCGGCTGGACAATGGGAGCGTGGGATGCATATATTGCAGGAACAGCAACAGGAGATGCAACATACATGAACCAGAAGCTTCCTCATACAGCAAATCCTTTCTCAGATCCTGGTGATGGTACTCATGCATATAATGTTTATAAAGTACTTTACGATGCAGTTGCAGAAGGACTTATAGAGGATGACTATTCCACTACAGACTGGGAAGGCTGCAAGGGTATGATAAACAGAGGCGAGATTGCTACTATGGTTCTTGGTTCATGGGCATATTCTCAGATGCAGGCAGCTGGAGATAAGCCTGAAGACATTGGATATATGAGCTTCCCTATCACAGTTAATGGCAAGCAGTACGCATCAGCAGGCCCTGATTACGCATTTGGAATCAATAAAGATGCAAGTGACGAAAACCGTATGGCAGCGCTTGTTTTTGTAAAGTGGATGACAAACGAGTCAGGATTCTCATACAACGAAGGTGGAATTCCAATCAATGCAGAAGATAATAACTATCCCGATCTTTATGCCGCATTTGATGGAGTAGAATATGTTTCTGATGAGACAGCACTTCCAGGAGAAGAAGATCTTAAGGATACACTGAATTCTGATTCAGAGCTTAATATCAACAATGGTGGTGACAAAAAGGTGCAGTCAATCATAGAGCATGCTTCTAATGGCGATATGACTTTTGATGAGATCATGGAAAGCTGGAACAAAGCGTGGACAGAAGCGCAGGAGCTTAACAGCGTTGAGATTAAGTACTGATTGACGTTAGATTATATGAGTAGCTGGGAAGGGGCGGAATTGTATGATTCCGCCCTGACTTATAGAAAGAAAGTGAGATAACCATATGAACAAAAGAAAGTGGAAACAGGCACAGGTTATATTAACATTCCTAATTATTCCGGTAGGATTGCTAATTTTGTTCACATATTATCCTTTTGGCAAAATGGTCCAATTCAGTTTTTATAATATGAAATATATAGGGCCAAGGAAATTCGTTGGATTCAGGAACTATATACAGATTTTTAAGCGCGAGGATATTCTAAGAACTCTGCTCCTGTCACTATATTATATGGTTGGTGCGGTTGTTCAGGTATTTGTTGCATTATATCTTGCTACAATATTTTGCTTTAAGGTAAAAGGTGAAAACTTCTGGAAAGGGTTTATTTTCTTCCCTTATCTGATCAATGGTATAGCAATCGGATTCATATTCAAGTTCTTTTACACAAGAGGCTTTGTCCTGGATACAGTTCTTCAGACAATAGGCTTTAATCTGGATAATCTTCCATATTGGTTAAAAGACCAATCGATAAACAACTGGTCGCTTGTATACTCCTCCGTTTGGAGATATCTGGGTTCTACGATGGTTCTTTTCCTTGGGGCAATGATGTCGGTTGATAATACGCTTTATGAAGCAGCGTCCATAGATGGAGCAAATAAGTGGCAGACGTTCTGGCACATTATTTTACCAAGCATAAAGACAATAGTAACACTGAATATAATTCTGTCCATAACAGGATCGCTTTCGGCCTTTGAGCCACCTTTTGGAATAACAGGTGGTGCTAATGGTACAGGAACATTCTTTGTAGTAATGAATGATATTGCTCATACAAGCCAGAAGGTTGGACTTGCCAGTGCGATGGCAGTATTCCTTCTTGTAATCATTTTCATTGCCAAATTCATTCAGGATGGACTATTTAAGTTCCTGTTTAGAAATGCAGGGACAGATGTAGATGAGCGTGAGCTTAAGAAACAGCGTAAGAGGGCAGCAAAAGCCAGAATACAGATGCAGGAAGGAGGTAAATAATGTCAGCAAATACAATAGTTTCAAGAGCTGTTCCAAACAAAAAGTTGCATATTGGCGATATTGTTTGGGGAATCATTAAGTATTTTTCTGTCGCACTTTGTGCTTTTCTGGCGGTATTACCTATCGTATCCTGCGTTATAACTTCACTGAAAACAGAGGCAGAGTATCAGAGCACCAATGTTATGACACTTCCGGAAAACATTTTTAATTTTTCCAATTATGCTCATGCTTTTGCGCAGGCTAATATGGGACGGGCATTTATTAACTCAGGCATAATTCTTTTCTTTGTACTTGCTGGATCAACTCTGATAGGCTCTCAGCTTGCATATGTATTAAACCGCTTTGCTTTCCCGGGTAATGCCCTTATCAGGAATCTGTTTACTTTTGCAGCCCTTCTTCCGGGTATAGCTATGCAGGTATCGGTATATGAAATAATGGTTAACCTTGGACTGGTCAATACTTTGTATGGCTACATCATCATGATGATGGGAACTGATGTAATGTCTATTTACATCTACATTCAGTTTTTTGAGAATCTTCCTGTTTCGCTTGATGAAAGCGCCTTTTTGGATGGTGCAAACTATTTCCAGATTTATGCAAAGATACTTCTACCGCTGTTAAAACCAGCGATAGTTACGAACCTTATTCTCAAAGGTGTTGGCGTATACAATGAATATTATTGCGCAAACCTGTACCTTCAGGATAAAAGGAAACTCTGTACAGTAGCCACATCATTGTACACATTTACAGGTCCTATGGGGAATCAGTATCATCTGATCTGTGCCGGTGTAATCATGTCACTTCTTCCCGCTCTGATAATCTTTTTGTTGTGTCAGAAGCAGATATATAACGGCGTTGCTGCCGGTGCAGTAAAGGGGTGACGAATAATGGTTGATGAAATAAAGGAACAACTGATAGATAGTATCATTCCTTTTTGGAAAGCTTTAAGAGACGATGAATTCGGCGGATACTATGGCTATATGGATTTCAATCTTAACGTAGACAGGAAATATGAAAAGGGATGCATACTAAACAGCAGAATTTTGTGGTTTTTTTCAAGTGCATATAAAGTCCTTGGCGATAAGTCGCTCTTAGACGAGGCTGTTCACGCGTATGAGTTTTTGATAAATCATTGCATTGATGATAATAACGGTGGAGTATTCTGGTCGGTATCATATGACGGAAATCCTCAAGATACAACAAAACACACATATAATCAGGCATTTACCATTTATGGCCTTTCAGCATATTATGATGCATCAGGTGATGAGGAGGCTATGAAGCTTGCATTGTCACTTTATGAGCTGATTGAGAAAAAGATGCGGGACGAGAATGGATATCTGGAAGCTTTTGACAGAGAGTTTAAGCCTGTTTCAAATGAAAAGCTCTCTGAGAATGGTACGGAAGCTACAAGGAGTATGAACACCCTTTTGCATGTTATGGAGGGTTATACTGAGCTCTACAGAGTAACCGGTGACGGAAGGGTTAGACAATCCCTGTATGAGGTTTTGGATATAGTGAATGAAAAAATCTACAATCCGAGGCTCCACAGGCAGGAATGCTTTTTTGACAAGGAGTACAATTCACTGGTTGATCTGTATTCATATGGCCATGATATTGAAGCAGCGTGGCTTATCAACAGAACTACAGATATTCTTGGTGATGTTGAGCTCTCAGAAAGAATTGGCAAGGTGACAGATGATCTGGTAAGCCAAGTATATAAGGTGGCATTTGATGGAAGATCCATACCGGTTGAAGCCGAAAACGGTATTGTGAAGGAAGACAGGGTATGGTGGGTTCAGGCAGAAGCAATAAACGGTTTTTTAGATGCATATGATAAGCACCCTGAAAAGGAAGAGTACCTGGAGGCTGCAAAGGCACTTTGGGATTACATAAAAGTATTTATCATAGACAAAAGAGAGGGCTCTGAATGGTATTGGTATGTTGATGCGAATGGCATTCCGGCGAAGGACCCTATAGTTGAACCGTGGAAGTGCCCATATCACAACGGAAGAATGTGTTTGGAGGTAATAACAAGAAATGTTACATGAGAGATATTACATTGAAAAGGAAAGACAGGAAAGACTCCTGTCACGAAAGAACGAACCATCAGATTTTTATAACGGAGTGTATACAAGATATGAATATCCCGTTCTTACAAGGCAGCATATACCACTTACATGGAGATATGATCTTGATATAAAGAGTAATCCAAATTTTCAGGAACGGTTGGGAATTAATGCAGTTCTTAATTCCGGTGCAATCAAGCTTAATGGAAAGTATTATCTTGTTGCCCGAATTGAGGGCAACGACAGGAAGTCTTTCTTTGGAGTTGCTGAAAGTGATAATGGTATAGATAATTTCAGATTTTGGGATTATCCGATTTTACTTGATGACACATGTAAGGAAGAGACGAATGTCTATGACATGAGACTTACCCTGCATGAGGACGGCTGGATATACGGTGTGTTTTGCTCTGAGAGCCATGATGACTCCACAAACGATCTGTCAGCTGCTGTGGCTTCGGCAGGTATTGTAAGAACTAAGGATCTTAAGAAATGGGAGAGACTTCCCAATCTTATTACCAAGCGTTCTCCCCAGCAGAGAAACGTTGTTCTTCATCCTGAGTTTGTAGGTGGAAAATATGCATTTTATACACGTCCGATGGACAGCTTTATTGATACAGGAAGCGGCGGTGGAATTGGCTTCGGACTTTGTGATGACATAACAAATGCTGTAATAGATGAGGAAAAGATACTTAGCAGAAGGAGATATCATCAGATTACAGAAGCCAAGAATGGGGAATGCATTGTGCCTATAAAGACAGAAAAGGGATGGCTTCATGTTGCGCACGGTGTGAGAAATACAGCTGCAGGTCTAAGATATGTCCTATATGCATATGCAACTGATCTTAATGATCCCGGAAAAGTTATAGCAGAGCCAGGAGGACTTCTCCTTGGACCGCTTGGATGGGAGAGAGTTGGTGATGTTTCTAATGTAGTGTTCTCAAATGGCGCTATCGTAGAAGAAAATGGTGATATTCTTCTTTATTATGCAGGCAGCGATACAAGAGTATATGTTGCAAAAACAAGTATTGAACTGCTTAGTGGTTATATCTTTGGGACCCCTGAAGATCCCGGCAGAAGTGTGCTCTGTGTGCAACAAAGATGCGAGCTTATAAAGAAAAACCTTGAAGTGTTGAAAAATGAGATTTGATTTTATTCTTGGAATTTGAGGAGTGAATATGGCAGTATTAAAGCTACAGGCTCCAACAAAAGACTATCTGTGGGGAGGAAACCGCCTTGTTGATGAATTTGGTAAGAAATCAGCGGGGGCGGTTACCGCAGAAAGCTGGGAATTGTCATGCTACCCCGGTTGTGAGTCTGTTATAGAAAATGGTGAGTTTGCGGGAAAGACACTGACGGACTATATAATAGAAAACGGAAAGAAGGTTTTGGGTAAGAACTGCGAGAAATTTGAGAATTTTCCCATACTTATCAAGTTTATTGATGCAAGGAAAGATCTATCATTACAGGTACATCCATCAGATGATTACGCTCTGAAAAATGAAGGCCAGTATGGAAAGACGGAGATGTGGTATATAATTGATGCCAAAGACAACGCGTTTCTGTATTATGGTTTTAACCGCGAAATTTCTAAAGAAGAGTTCTGTGAGCGGATAGAAAATAATACTCTCACGGAAGTACTTAATGCTTATCCTGTCAGCAAAGGAGATGTTGTTTTCATAGAGGCAGGCACTATACACGCTATAGGCGAAGGGATTCTTCTTGCGGAGATTCAGGAAAACTCTAATGTAACTTACAGAGTGTATGATTATGGAAGACGTGATAAAGACGGAAATCTACGAGAACTTCATATAATAAAGGCGCTAGAGGTAACTAATTTATTCCCAGCCAAGAAGGTTTCCAGACCGGAACCGCATATTGGAAACTGCAAATACTTTACAGTTGATAAAGTTAATCTAAGCGGCAAAATTTCAAAAAAGCTTTGCGGGACAGTTGATGAGAACTCGTTTTTACATATGCTTTTTCTTTCGGGAGAGGGAAAAATAAAGAATGGTAACGAGGATGTGAAATTTAAAAAGGGTGATAGCTTCTTTCTTCCTGCAGGTGATGGTAATTACGAAATTAGTGGAGAATGCGAGGCGCTCTTCACTTATATATAAGGACAAATAAATGCTTAAAGAGTATAAACCTTCAGAAATAGACAGCTTGAAAATCCATGGCAGGAGGACTGCATGCCTTGATCCTGTTACGCTGTTCTGGACCGGATCGGGTATAGAAATGAATATTCGAGCTAATGTAGTAAAAATACGATGCCGCGCGGATTATTCAGCCTTTGAGCCATGGATCGATGTCCTTGTTGAAGGAGTAAGATATCAGAAGAGAGCACTTGAAAAGGGAGCAAATGAGATTACAATCTGGAGAGGAAATGAAGTATCCGGTGAAAGTGATATTCCGCTCAGAAATATCAAGATTATACGAGATACACCAGCTATGGGATCAGATGGTGATACACTAATCCAGATTGAAGCTATTATTACTGATGGTACATTTGAAACTGTGGAGGACCCAAAGCTTAGAATTGAGTTCATAGGAGACAGTATAACCTCAGGCGAAGGCTGCATGGGGCCTGTCTGTGAACAGGATTGGAACAGTGCATGCTTTGACGCTGTAGATAATTATGCGTATATGACTGCTCAAAAACTGGGGGCTGACTATGAGGTCTTCAGCCAGAGCGGTTATGGTTTTATGTGGTCATGGTATGGTAATCAGAAAGAAAACATGCCTTCATTCTATGATGAGGTGTGCGGTCTTGTTCCAGACGGAAAGGCTTGTAAGCTGGGTGCTCATGAAAAATATGATTTTTCACTTTTTGTTCCGGATATTGTTGTTATAAATCTGGGGACAAATGATGCAGGTGCATATTCTGTTAACAGCCACGAATGTGCCAAAAGCATGGAATTTGAGGATGTTCATTATCTGAATGAAAAGGGGGAAATCCCATCAGAGGATGTGATCAAGCTCAAGAACGGTGCAAAAGCTTTTTTGAAGAGGGTCAGAGAGAAACGTCAGGATGCCATAATAATATGGGCTTATGGAATGATACTTCAGGATTCGGATTCGATTAACATTCAGATGACAAGGCTACTGTCAGAGGCAGTGACTGAGTATTCCAGGCAGGAGAACGACAGTAAAGTATATTATCATCAGCTTCCGCCAACACTTGATGGCGAGTTTGGATCCAGATCACATCCGGGCTATGCTGCACACAAAAAAGCATCGGACTCGCTGGTAAAGAAGATAGAGTCTGTATTTGAAATCTGATAAACAATCCCTATAGGAGAGCCTGTTCATTGGATATGTTTATGTGAATGTGGAACCCTAAAGAGTATAGCAGCAGGAAGTCTAAAAAGCGGTTCAAGACTACATGGAAGAATGCGAGGATATAAGATACACCGAGGGAATGAAGGATCTGTATTCCCACAGAAAAGAAACAATCGAGAGGATCTTTGGAACAGCCAAGGAGAATCACGGATTCAGATATACTCAGATGTATGGTAAGGCGCGGATTGAGATGAAAGCGGCGCTTACCTTTGCGTGTATGAATCTGAAAAAACTGGCAAAGATCAAGCATGAATGGCG
>JAEEGL013662288.1_pt1 | contig 13484 bp, 19 predicted proteins | sample 9134231 | NCBI WGS metagenome assembly JAEEGL01 (sample SAMN16246548, study PRJNA631951) | gut metagenome | biome: gut microbiome; feature: rumen; material: fiber-attached | host: Bos | place: Iran: Karaj | collected 2018-10
AAAGCAACGTATAAGGAAGTAACAAGCAGCCGCATTGATACAAAGGCATTAAAGAAGGAATTGCCGGACGTGGCGACAAGGTACACAACGACAACATCAACAATGAGATTCACTTTCGCATAAGTTAAGATAAGCTGTCCTAACGGCTATACGGGGAGAAGGGACAAACCACCATGACAAGTTACGAAATAATCACTAATCAGATAATAAACAAACTCAATGAAGGCGTTATCCCGTGGGTTAAGCCCTGGCATACTAACACATGGCATTGTGACGGCATGAGCGCCCTGTTTCCGGCTTACTCATACAGCAACGGAAAGCGTTACAACTTCATGAACCAAATGCTTTTAGATTTTGCTCCGGGCGAATATGCAACCTTCAACCAAGTTAAGAAGGACGGCGGCAAGGTTAAGAAGGGCGAACACGGACAGATAGTTGCCGGTTGGATAGTTGAAACAAAGCAGCGCGTTGATGCGGACGGCACGCCCCTAGTTGATGAAGACAACAAGCCTATAACCAAAACAACATACTCATTGAGATATTACACAGTATTCAATATCTTAACCCAGGTTGAAGGGCTTACACCTAAACACAACTGGACAAAGGACGAAACGCCCGCTGCCGACTTAAAGCCCGAACAGGAAGCCGAAAACATTATCAAGGGCTATGTTGAAAGCGTAAACGCTCCCAAGTTTAAGATAGTCGAAGGAAGCCGCGAAGCTTATTACAGGCCGGCAACCGATACAGTAGTTATACCGCACATGTCACAGTTTGATGAAATAGCCGAATATTACAGCACAGCGTTTCACGAACTGACACATAGCACAGGCATAGAAAGCCGATGCAACCGCAAGCTTGAAAGTAAAAAGGCCGCTTTTGGCTCAAAGGAATACAGCAAAGAAGAACTTGTTGCCGAAATAGGCTCTTGCTTCCTTAACGCCACGGCCGGACTTCAAACGGAAAGCAGCTTCCGAAATAGTACAGCATACCTTAAAGGCTGGCTTAAAGCCTTAAAGGACGACCCGAAAATGATAGTACAAGCAAGCGCACAAGCCGAGAAAGCCGCCGAGTATATATTAAACGCGGCTCCGGCGCTCCCGTTCTAATAACCTAGCACACCGGCCCCCGGCGGTATATCCGGGGGAGAAAGTGAAAGCCTTATGAATGACTTATCAAACATGAACATGTGGGAAGACTTAACCGCTATACAGCTATCACGACGTCTGTATAACATAATAAGCGCTCAATATCCTTTTGAAACGCTTGACAGGGGCATTGATGCAACCGTTGCTTATCTTTGCATCAGGGACTATCCACTTGCCGTTATTGAAACGCTTATAGAACTTGTTGAAGCATACAAAGCCCGCTACGGGGTTATTGAATGAAAGGGGGACATTATGAGCAACACAAGAACACTCGCATCAAAGCTTTATGAACTAATGACAAACTACGACCCGTACGAAGTATGGGACACGGAGTACAGCGAAGAATTAGCATTGAAGGACATAACCGAAAACCCGCTAATAGTCATTGATAACCTTATTGACATGGTTAATGAGTATATGGACGAAAGGAGATAACTAACTATGTTTAACTGGAATATTAACCCCACAATGAAAAAACTCGGAAAGCTTTGCCCGGTATGCGCTGACACGCCGGAAGGCAACGAGATAAAGGAACTTATTGACGGCATGATTAAAAACGACATGAAGCTTGACGCCTATATGCTTGCCGATTATGCTTACACTTTAGGTATAGCAAGGGGCAAGCAATTAGACCGGGCAAGAAGAAAAGCAAGCAAATAAGCGCCTGTTATTGTACCACCCACAGCAATATGCTATAATATATATGCCTTATTCGTGGTGGTTTAAGGTCGGGGACTGATTCAGTACAAGTTGCTGTTCAGTCCTTTTTCTTTGCAACAAAAAAGGCACCCGGTAAAGGTGCCCCTTTGCAATAGCGTTATGTTACGCTGTCTTATATTGCTTAATCATTTTATCCAGTGTCGGACGGCTTATATTCAATTCCTTTGCAAGCTGCGACTTGCTTATTTCCCGGCACTCATAACGGCTATATTGCTTCTTGAATAGCTCGTCTTCTATTTCAACCGGCTTGCGGCCTTTATATTTGCCCGCTGCCTTCGCTAGCGCTATACCTTCGGCCTGTCGGTCAAGAAGGTTTTGCCGTTCAAACTCCGCTATCGCGCCTATCATGGTTAACATGAGCTTGCCGGTCGGTGTACTTGTATCAACGTTTTCTTTGTTGCTTACAAGATGCACGCCCTTGTCATTAAGCAATTCAACTATTTCCAGTAAGTCTTTAGTGCTACGGGCTAAACGGCTAAAATCATGTATATATACCGTGTCGCCTTCCCGGACATAATCAAGCATCTTTTTCAATTCAGGTCTGTTAGTGTCCTTGCCGCTTACCTTCTCCGTGAACCACTTGTCAATTTTGTGCTTTTTAAGTGCTTCCGTCTGTCTTTGTTCGTTCTGTTCGACTGTACTTACGCGAACATACGCGATTCTTTTACCGTTCATAGTGTCCCTCCTGTATCGTGGTGGTTATTTGTTACGGTATAAGGATAGCACTTTGTAAAGTTAAGGTCAAGGGCTTTCTTTACATTTTGTAAAACAATGCAATTATCAACCCTATTTTGACTGCATTAAAGCCTTTTCAGACTGTAAAACAAGGGTATGCCCTAATTTTCATACGCCGATTCCATACGATAGTCTATTTCCTTGCGTATGCAAGTGAACACTTTACACCAAATCGTGTACGTCATAATATCTTCGTCCGGCTTCTTATCCTTCAAAATCAAGGTAACGTCCTTTAATAGTTCCCAAAGCTGTGTATCATCACATACAGAAAAATCAATTCTCATCATGGTGGTTATCCTCCGTCACGTCTTTAACAACTACCAAATGGCCGCCTTCAAGTCGTTCCTGTATTTGCTGCATCAATGCCCGGTCTGCATCAGTCATAATATCGTCAGTTGATACAGCCACTTTGTTTGTCGGTTTGTCGCCGTAAGTGTCCCTGACATATTCAACCGCTTTAAGGTCGCCGCCTACGGCAAGTCCTACGCTAACAAGTTGTATTAACTCATACATGGTAACGTGTGGGTTCTTTGCTATAAGCTGTTCTTTGAGTTCTTCAGGAAGCTCCGCACCGGCTATTATTTCATCAGTCACTTCAAGGGATAACACGCTGTCAAGACATTCCTTTGCCGTCTTTTTTTGTCTTCTTACTTCAAGGGACTTTTCCTGTCCTTTTTTACTAATTGCCCGGAGTTCGTCTTTATCAATATCTTTGAAGCCGCCCGGTCGTAAATTGCTCCAACCTTTGTTTTTCTTGTCGCTCAATTATATATACCCCCTTAACTTCGTATTTGGCTCATATAGGCGTTTTTGAGATTCAGACGGTCAAGTTATAACCTATCAACAAATATGCGCCGTATGAGTTCAAAATCATTATTATCAAAGCAACGTGTGCTATGCGGTCGCTCCGTATAATCATGGCCGTTGAAATGTCCGTTAACAACGTTGGATATTGTCATGCCGGAACAACCCAGGCACTTACCTAAACCGATATATGACGGTTCTCTATGCCGATAACGGCAATTCTGCCTATATCGGCTGACGCGTTTTTCGAGCTCGCGTGAGTTCATCATGGTTTTATACCTCCTAATGGTGGTTAAAGATTAAATAATCAAACAGATAAACAGGGATAATAATAAATACAATGTATGGCTATATGTTTAATTCTGTAACAGAAATGATACAGTGTAAGGGTGATTATTATAAATGTGTAACAGAAATGATACAGTGCATATTCCATATAATCAGGTAAAACGCTCAAACTTGTATCAGAATTGTTACAGTACACTGTATCAAAATTGTTACAGCCAAATTAAGCCGGTTCCCATGTTTGCCACTTATCCGAAAAACGATAAATACTCTTTGTACGGGTATTCTTTCCGTTCTCGATATATTCAATTAGTCCGTGTTCAATAAGCATATTCCTGTCCTTGTAAAACTGATTCTTGTTTGTATATAGGTTGTTGATTTTGGACGCCATAGCCCAGTTAAAAACAAAGTCAGTTGAGGGGTGTTCGGGCAGATTCTTTGCTCCGTACAGTTGCGCCTTCATGTATAGATAAAGCTTTACAGCGCCCCCGGATAACGTATAAAAGGCCGGCTTCTGCATCATTGACACATATATGTTTGCACTTAATTTATTGCCGCCGACTGATTCAAAGGGTTTCGGCGTATATTTACTTCTTGCCATTGCTTACGCTCCTATATCGTGGTGGCTTGAAAGCCGTTAGTGCTTGCCCCATGTACCGTCTTTCTTCAAGTACGGCAGCTTCTTGCCTTCCGGGGCATACATACGCCACACCTTCAAAGCTTCGTCTTCGCTTGTGAAGCCGTTTTTATTGAAGTACGCAAGCAATTCGTCTTGTTTAATCCCTTTGCTGTTATCAGTATCAATAGCGTTGAATGTCCGTACAAACTCGCCCGTTGATAAACTCGGAATCTCATTAAGTGCATTAGCATAAGTCATATAGGCGTTTGTGCCGGATAAGCCGTTACGCTTCAATTCAGGAACCGCATTTAATACCTTGTCAGCATTTGAACCGGCGCGGTCGATTATCTTGTTATACGATTCAGGCTTTATACCGAGTTCATCAGCGCCCTTTTTATCTTCAACATACTGTTCAATACCGCCGGCATCATTCTTATGCTTGTTGTAGGTATCAACCCGCATACCGAGTTCATCAGCCTTTGCCTTGTCTTCCTTGTACTGTTCGGCGCCGCCTTCATATTCCGCTTCCTTCTTCACATAGTCCTTGTAGCTCATATCAAGGTTTTTAGCGGCAGCATAATCAACAAGGTACTGTCCGACACCCTTTTGTCCGCTTGACTTGTAAATGTCATATATAAGCTCGTCAGTTGACTGTTCCTTTGAACCTTGCTTCATGAGCTTATTGCCAACTTCATAATCAGCTATCATACGGCTAACACGCTTCGCTTCTTTGAAAGCTTCCGCCCGCTGCTCATCATCAAACGTCTGATAGTCCTTACTGTTAAACAGTTCGTTGTAAAAGGCGTCTGTGTTCTGTCCGTATAACGTTTGATACTTCGTAAACTGTTCCTTGTTAAGCTTCTCCGTACCAACCTTACCGCTTGAAACGTCTTCATAAAGGCTTTCGCCGGTCAACTCATACAGTCGATTCAGTTCTTCATCAAGCGGGGTAACATTCCCGTTCTTGAAATACCCAGGGCTTAACATTTGGTCTGCAAGGCGTGTAACAACGTTATTACCAAACATATTAGTTGCTATGCCTTCGTTCTGCTGTGTCTGACCCGCCGCATTAACATAGGGTTCATTAAGCATAGACAAGAAGGGTATCTTGTTCTCCATTTTCGTAAGTGCCTTATCAAACTGGCGCTTATAACCTTGCGGCTGTTCGCTATATGTTGCCCGTCTTGTATCGTCAACGGCTCGTGCCACTTGTCCGGCAAGTGTAGGAATACCCTGACTGACATATCCGATACCGGCATTAGTTGCCATTGTTGCTATCGGGTTCTTTCTGTCGTATGACAGTTCATTAAGCGCGTTCTGCAAGCCCTGTAACATAGACATTTCTGTTACCGGCTCTGCTATCGTTGCGAGTGCGTCAAAGAATCGGTCAACGTTGCTTTCGTCTTCATTGTCGTCATTACCCATGTTCGCAAGCTCCGCACCGACAAACAGCGGGAGTGATACCGGGGCTAACCAGTCAAGGGTATAAGACTTGTCGCCTATCTTGATAGCATAGTTCTGCGCGCCCTGTTCGGTTTCGGCATTGTCAACGTCATAATCATCATTTGCGCCGCCGGTTAATATGCCCTGATTAGCTAAAAAGCTACCAAGTGCCATTATTCCCGTTCCCGTAAGTCCGGCCGCAAGTTCTTCAATAGCGTCACTTGCTGTCTTGTTACCCGTCTTAACGGCGTTTCTCATTGTGGCTATTGACTTTGCAATGCTAACAGGGGAGTATTTAACGCCCTGTTTAAGTATGTTTATAGGCGTTTTCTTAAAGGGTATAAGTCCTTCAAGGAACATAGCGCCCGCCTTATTAACAAGGTTGCCCTGGCGTAAATTGTTTGACGCATTTGTGAGTGTTTCAGCAAGCTTGCTGTACTCATGGAAAGTCGCTTCCTTCGCCTGTCCTATTGCGTATTCACGGCCTTTATCAAGTAAAGCCTTGCTTGCTTCATCAGTCGCATTGAATATACTTTCATCAGCGCCGTTCGCTTTCAGGAACCGGGCAAGTGACTTTGAATACTTCTTCTTCAAAGCGGAGTAGTCTTCTTTATCAAGCATATTGCTGTTAAACTCGTCTATCTTTGAAAGCGTCTTGTTATTAAACGAATCACGCGCCCGGTCAAGCTCCGTCTTAACGTTGTATTTGCTTCCGCTGTCGTTAAGGTCGGCATAAGCTACGTTATCAGCATCAAGCGCGGCAGCATTAACAAGATTCTTGTCATTTGCTCCGAGTAATGCTTTTGTACGTTCAATACCTTCGCCGCCCGCTGCCTTGTTCGCTTTATCAACCGCGCCTTCAAGTAAAGCGCCGACACTATCTTTAATCTCCGTAACCATATGGTGTGTAGTATTGCCGATAATGTTTCGTAAGTGCGTCTTCGGGTTTCCGAGCATAGCAAGATAACGCCACGCGTTCCATTGCTCCGCAAAGCTACGCTTGCCGCCTATATCCTGTGCAAGTATCTTGAAAGCGTCTGCTTCCAGTTCTGCCCGCTGCTTGCTTGTAGGGTTAAGCTTCATGTCGTCTATCTGCTTATAGATAGCATTGACTTGCTGTAAAGCTTCCCGTGACACGCCGGTTGAACCAACGGCTTGATACATTGCTATCATGCGGGCTATATCGTCTTTATTTGCTCCGGCTTCAAGGGCTTCGGTAATGTTACGGACGTTTGCTTCGTCCATACCGAGCCTCTGTGTCAAAACAGCACTGTCGCCACTTGTAACACGTTCGGCCATAGTCTTTACAGCTTCCGCGTTCTTCTTGTTTGACAGTTCCTTTTCAGCCATATCATTAAGATACTGTCCGGCTTTCTGTACGGTACATTCCTTTGTCCCGGCATAGTCGCGCAAAGCTCTTAATTCACGACCCGCCGACTTTGACTGTTCCGCTTGTTTAAGCAATACAAGGTTTGTGTATGCCTGACTATCCGCATCAAGTGCGTCATGAAGTATGAGCATACTTGTGTCAACGTCCTTGCCGCTGTCCCATGACTTATTAAGGTTTTTGGTTATAGCAGCTTCGGGGTTATTAAGATAGTCGTCAAGGGCTTCCTGACGTGTAGAAGCGCGGTTCTCAATATCTTTACTGAACACGCCTGATTCCTTCGCGTTTTCAAGCATACGCATATTAGCTTCCGACTTTGTAAACAAGTCGCTGTTCTTCAAGGTTTCATAACGTGCGCTTATATTCTGACCGGCATTAGTTGCATCAACCCTTCCGAGTTCGGGCAATTCACTATCAACCTTCGGTAATGACGTCATGTTATCCGAGTAGAAGCCGTCAAGCGCGGGTATCAACGGCGCATTTTCCTGAATACCGCTTGTATTCTGCTTCATGCTGTTATGCAAATCTAAAAGGTTTTTTATACCGCCTGTCTTCTCAGCCGTTGACTTGCGAGTGTTATTTATTTCAGAAAGCTTGTTATTGAGTGCGCCTTTAATGGTGGGTATCTGACTAACGGCTTTATTAACGGCCTTACCACCGGCACCCATAACCGCACCAAACAAAGCACCCTGACCCGTTTCTTTTGCAAGGGTAGTTGCTTCGTCAATAAGTGCCTGTTTGCGGGCTTCGTCTTCGGACATGCCCTGGCTGATATAGTTCTGCATATTAACCGAGTAAACAGAATCTTCGCCGTTTGCTATCCTGTCAATACTTTCATCAATAACACTTGTTATTGCCTGTTCTCCACCACCGATAGCAGCGCTACCAAGTGCGGCTTTAACAAGGTTGCCTGATTCTTTTAATGCTGACAGTCCTTTTATCTTTTCAAGGCCGACAACATCAAGCGCCGCATCAATGCCACCACTAACAAGCGACTGTCCTATTGCTCCGCGTCCTGTGATGCCCCTGTCTTCAAGTGATTCCCTTTTATCTTCGGCTGTTCTAAAAAGCGTGCCCGCTGCACCGATACCCTTACCACCGGGGAGAAGATAAGGAAGCACCCTATCAGCTACGTTCGTTCCTACGTCATAAACAGTCTTGCCGGTATCGGACATACCTTTTTTGACGTCTTCCCTTGCGATATTTGACATATCAGAATAAATGCGGGCAAGCTTGTTTGTGTTCTCCGCACTTTTCGATTCAGGGTTTATGAGATTCTTTATAGCCGCTTTTGCACCCATTACAGGCTTAACAAAGGCGTTCATGTAGGTTGAACCTAACGTCTTTGCTATATCGCCGTCTGAATGTGCTATTTCTTCTGTATGACGCTTCATAGCAGATTCATTGTTTGCGTATTCGTCAATGAGTTCTTCAAGGGACTTGCCGTATTCCGCTTTCCAGTCCTTGTTACGGGCATAGCCTTGCACCATACCGGCATTACCATTTGATGAACCCGTCATTATATCGTTGGCAGCTTCCGCGGCCGTCATATTATTATTGAGCATGCGTAAAGCACCGTTATAAAGAATAGCCTTGTCCTTTTCCGTTAAGGCTTTTCCTATCGGCGTGTGTCCAATTTTCTGCTCATAATTAGCCCTTGCCCTTGTAGTATCAACACGGCTTTTGTTTTTACTGCCGAGATTACTTTCCCATGATTCCGAGCGCGTAAGTCCTTCAAGCGCCGGTATCTGCCTTGCTTGTAGTGTCTGCTCCTGTGACGTGTGATACTGTATTTTACGCTTCGAGCCTATATCCCGTCCGTACGTTCCGTCTTCAAGCTTCCGTAAAGCTTCCGCTGAATAGCCGTCGCCGGACGTTCTCCATATATTTTGTTTAGAAAGTTCCGGCACCTTGCCGTCTTCCCGAACCCTTCTTTTAGCCATTTTCAACCCCCTTTAATCAAGTTCTAATAACCTTGCGACTTCCTTTAAGTCCGGCTTGAATGTCCCGAAAATAACAATTAGGTCGTCAAGGTTAAACCGCTGTTCTTTAATCTTCTTTGACAATGCGGGCTGACTGATATTAAGCCTTTTTGACAGTTCTTCTTGTGTGACACGGCTTGTCTTCATGCAACCATATAGCCACGCCGAAAAACGCGCCCGCTGCCTTGCTTCGGCTGTAATATATGACTTTGCCATAAGCTACCCCCTTTATTTAAGTTCCGCGATAGCCTTTAAGACTTTCGCTTTCTTTTCCGGGGGCATCTCCGTTTGTAACCACCGGGACAAGGTACTCCAGTTTATCCCAAGCTTTTCAGCGACTTGATATTTCTTAATATCCTTTTCAAATATCTTGCGCCTTATCTCGACATTATTCATGGTTAGTCCTCCTCAATGTACGATTTGAGCTCCGCGCAAAGTGCAAGATACAGGTCATTCAGAAAGTAAACGTTATCCACATGGCCGCGCTTTGCTTCCTTCGGCATAAGCTCGCGTAGAACGTACTCGCTGACTTCATAAAGCGTTGTGTAATCATAGTTCTCGACTTCGATTTTGATGTTCATAGTTCAATTCCTCCTTGTTTAACTTCCTTTACTCCACTAATGTTGAAACAGTGTATCTGCGGTATTCTTGCGTCTTTCCAACCGCGTCTTCCTGAAGGGCTTGTTATCCGTTCCATTGCCTTATGTATTTGCTTGTGGCAGCAATGGCAAAGTGTAACCAGGTCTTCATATATGCGGTTTTCTTCGGCGTACAAGTGCCGATAGCTCCAGTGATGCACTTCCAACGGGTTCGCTGATGTACCCTGACAGCCGCACATACAGCATGTGTAACTATCTATTTCCATGCGCTGCCGGGCTATGGTTCGCCACTTGTCGGATTGCAGATACTTGCGGTATTTCTCATCATCTGCGCTCATTATTTATACCCCCTTGTTGCAATCAAATTAGTTCTATGCTATTATCATATCGGAAAGACATTTCCTTGTAGTTGCCACATGAAAGGATTTTTTGTATGAAAAAAGGAAATACATTGCCGAAACGCAAAAAGAAAGGCACAAAAACATATAAAGACTATTTCCCTGAAAGGCTTGAAGAAATGCGTAAAAGGCGCGGAGAAACGCAACAGCAATTCTGTAAGTTTTTGGGGGTTAATGCCCGGTCGTACCGCGGTTGGATAAACGGCGCAACAGATTATGATAAGAATGAGAAGCAGATTAGAAAGCGCGTAATGCCGGAAATGGAAACGATTATAACTATATGTGATAAACTAGGAGTTTCTATTGATTATTTGTTCGGACGTTCGCGGTATGAAACCGCTGATAATGACTTAATCGGAAAGCGCACCGGGCTTAATGATGAAGCAATAGACACTCTTAAAGCGCTTGCTTGTGTTGATATAAAGCATAATGAGCGCTTCATGACAGTTGTTAATCATTTTCTGTCTGCTGATAACATTGATTCGCTTATATGGTTTATACGATTCTTTACCGAGTTCGCATTGCCGTTTGTATATTCAGTTCCAGTTATGAAGGATAGTAACGGACTTTGGAAAAAGATAGATATTATAGCGCTAGCCGGAAGCGAAAAGAATCTTGACGTTAATAAGGAATTAGACATTAACCTTATCCCGTCACTTACAAAAGCTCGCGCACAAGATATGTTAATCAAGTATATTGATAAAATCGCAAGCGGGTATGTTGCTTATGCTATATCACAAGGAATTGTTGATGAAAACTATATTATAGACAATGCTCGCAGCATATTATTAAACGCGTATAATGATAATCTGCCTGAATAGCATTACAAAACAAGGAAGGGGACTGTATGAAAAAGAAAGACATAATAATAGTCGTAGTAACAGTATTATGTTTAGTCTTTGTAATAGCGGCGGTGTATTTCTTTTTCTTTTCGTCTGTAACCTTTAAGGAAGAAGCGCCCGCACCTATTCAGCAAACACCCGACCCGAAATGGCTTTTGTTGAATGAATAGCGCCCGCTGCCATTACATGAAAACACAAGCTGAAATTATTTCAACTTAACTTTTCGTGTTTTTCACTTTGGTTTTTGCCGTATTCCGCATAAAAAACGGCATATTTTAACCACCACGGATAAAAGGAAGGATAAACCACCATGAAAGTTGAAAAGCTCCCTAGCGGTAATTATCGTGTTCGGAAAATGATTAACGGCCATAACATACAGGTCGTCTTCGACCATCGGCCCGGACAAAAGGAGATTCTTGACGCGCTGCACGACTTTTCTGATGATACGCCCGTTAAAGGCTCTTTTCAGACGTATGCGGAAAAGTATATACAGACAAAGAGTAACGTTCTTTCTCCGGCGACTGTTCGCGGATATGAAAGCATATTAAAGAATCTGCCTGAAAACTTTACCCGGAAAAAACTATCCCAAATAACACAAGCAGATATACAAGCAATGATTAACGAATATTCCGTTGGCCGGTCGGCAAAATCAACGATTAACGCTCACGGCTTCGTAGTAGGCGTTATAATGCTTTTTCGCCCTTCAATGCGGGTAAATACCAAGTTACCACAAAAAGCCCCTAAAAAGACGTATATACCGAGCGTAGAAGACATACAGAAAATACTTGAAGCTTCAAAGGGTACACAATACCATGTGCCGTTTATGTTGGGGACTATGAGCCTTCGATTAAGTGAAGTGTGCGCCCTTACCCTGGACGACATAGACGCTGAAAACAATATACTGTCAATAACAAAGGCACTTGTTAAGGGCAAGGATAACAAGTACGTCCTGAAAACAACAAAGACGGAAGCCGGGACGCGTGACATATTCATTCCTTCGGCGCTCATTGATGAAATAATGGAACAAGGGGAGATATACAGCGGTTATCCGAATAATTGTTTGAAAGCCCTACACCGTTATCAAGAACAGTTAGGCATACCGGCATTTAGATTCCATGACTTACGACATTTCTTTGCAAGCTATTCACATTTGCAAGGCATGCCGGAAGCTGCTATATTAAGTACTGGCGGTTGGAAAAGTGACCATGTTATGAAGTCCATTTATAGACATGAAATGGAACAGAAACAGGCACAAGAAGACGTCTTCACAAAGCTATTTTCAGAACAATAATTTGTCACGTTTTTTGTCACAAAGTCCGCAAAGTATTGATTTTACTATATGTTTACGGTGTGATAGGCGGGTTCGATTCCCGTACCCTGCTTACCCGCAAAGCCCCTAGAAATCAATGGTTTCAGGGGATTTTTCATGCCTTATGACAAGATTTTTTCATAACGTATTTATGCGGTTTATAACCCCTTGTTATATATTTTTTGTCATGAATTTTGTCATGAGCCCATTGCTGTAATAATTGATTTTACGGGGTATAAGGAAGGTGGCTCCTGAAAAGTTGTCATGAAATGTTATTTGAATTGCTTTATATATGGTGCTAGCCCTTGATTTGAAAAAATATATAATTTTTCCGAGCAAGACGGTGGGTTCCCTTCGCGCGCGAATCGCGTCCCACGGGGTGGGGGTGGTATATGGGTTCAAACGCGCGGTATTATATCCAGTAACATTGTTGTATGAATTAAAAAAAATTACAGCTATACATATACTTCTTTTAACAATTCTATTTATAAAAAGCCCGCTGCCGTTTCCGGCTGTCACTTGTCGCGCTGTATCTTTTCTGTAATAGCTTCCACAATGTACGCATTTAATGACATACCATGCGCGGCCGCCTTACTTGTTATTGTTTCCCTTGTCGGCTCCGTGTCTTTTCTTAATCTCAATAATACTTTGTCATATGTCTTGCTTTGATATTTAGCATGAGCTTTCTTTTGTGCTTCTGTTTCCGGCATAGTCTTATATACTCCCTTCATTACTTGTTATAGTGCTATCCTTATACATACTATCATAATAATATATATGGTGCTATCGCCATATTGCACAATGTGCTAGCCCTATATTTGTGCACCCTGTATATTGACTGTATGGTGCTAGCCCTATATAATACAACCATAAGGCGGGCAACAAACCGCCGGAACATTAACCACCACGAACAAAGAAAGGAAGGCACAACATGAACATCAACGAAATTATGAAACAGTTAGCGGAGTACACAAGGATTCAGGACGAAACAGCCGCAATTATTGACGGACTGAAGGACGAACTTAAAAACTACATGATAGCGGAGAAGCTTGACACGCTGACAGGGGACGAACACAAAGCAACGTATAAGGAAGTAACAAGCAGCCGCATTGATACAAAGGCATTAAAGAAGGAATTGCCGGACGTGGCGACAAGGTACACAACGACAACATCAACAATGAGATTCACTTTCGCATAAGTTAAGATAAGCTGTCCT
>JAEEGL015416626.1_pt1 | contig 13484 bp, 12 predicted proteins | sample 9134231 | NCBI WGS metagenome assembly JAEEGL01 (sample SAMN16246548, study PRJNA631951) | gut metagenome | biome: gut microbiome; feature: rumen; material: fiber-attached | host: Bos | place: Iran: Karaj | collected 2018-10
CAGCGGCACTATGTAGTCCTTGCCGTTGATTTCTTCCGCCGTGGGCTGGAATCCTTCGGTGCCTGTCATCAGCGGGACGGACGGCCCGTACACGTCGGCATCCGCCAGGCCCACCTTGTAGCCCAGACGGGCTAGCGCTACCGCCAGGTTCACGGCGACGGTGGATTTGCCCACGCCGCCCTTGCCGGACGCTATGCCGATGATATGCTTTACGCTCAGCAGCGTCTCTTTGGTGAATTCGGCGCCTTTCCTGGCTGCCGGCGCCTCGGTCTCGACTTCGCGGACCTCCGCCTTCACATCCTTGCCCAGATGCCGTATCAGTGTGGCGCGGGTGGCTCCCACGATGTACTTGCGGAGCGGATCGCGCTGCTTCGGGAAGCCCAGGGTCACGGTTACCGCTCCGGCTCCGATCTCTATTCCCTGCACCATCCCAAGGTCCACTATGTCGCGGTCCTCCTTGGCGGGGTGGTGTACTTCGCGCAGGTATTCTTTAATCTCTTCTGCCGTCATTTCGCAAAGTCAAGTTCTGCAATCAGGTTGGGGGCTTCTCCCCATTTCTCCACCATCCACAGCACGTAGCGGATATCTACGCAGATGCAGCGCTGCAGGTCGGGTTCGAAGCAGACATCGCTCGACATACTCTCCCAGTTGCCGTCGAATGCGAGGCCGATCAGGTTGCCGTCGGCGTCAAGCACGGGGCTGCCGGAGTTACCGCCGGTGATGTCGTTGTTGGTGAGGAAGCAGGTGTGCAGGTCGCCGTCCGCATCGGCCCAGCGGCCGAAGTCCTTCGCTGCGATGAGCCCGTGCACCTTCTCCGGCACGCGGAATTCATAGTTGGACGGATCTTCCTTCTGGAGAATACCGTTGGCGGTAGTCCAGTACCAGCAGCTGATGCCGTCCTTCGGGGAATAGGGCTTCACGCTTCCGTAGGTAAGACGCATCGTAAAGTTGGCGTCGGGGTAGCTGGCCTTGCCCTTGTTCCACTCGAGCAGCGCGGCCGCAAAGTCTTTGGATGCTTTGCGGAAGATGGCAGCGTCGTCATCCTTCCGCGCCTGGCTGAAGCTTGTCATAACTGCGTCCTCCAGCTCCTTGACGCCCTTGGTGTTGCCGTCCTCGAACAGCCAGTCGACGTATGCGTCACTGTTTTCTTTGCTGAGATCCCAGCCCTTGACCTGGATCTTGTCTTCGGGACGGACCTTGTCGAGGTAGAACGCCACCAGGGCCTTGCTTATCTTGCGGTCGACCTCCTTGTCGTAGTCCTGCTCGCGGAAGATCCTGGGGTTGCTGGTCTTTTGCAGCAGCTCGATGTTCCACAGAGTCTCCATTAGCAGCATCGTGTTGAGGTAGGCGGGCTTGCGATCTACTATGTATTTTTCGATGTTTCCGATGGCATCGCCCCAGGCCTCGCGGCGGGCTTTTTTCTTATCGATCCACTTGCTCAGTTCGGCCTCCTTGCGGAGTTCGCGGCCGATGATGTCGAGTTTGCGGAAGGCCAGGTCCTCGCCCTGCCACTTCTTCCAGCCGTTGGAACTGCCGGCGTACTTGTTGGCATATTTCAGGCGCACCACCGGGTCGGCCATCATCTCGTCCCACATCACTTTCTGGCGGATGGTGCGGGCCTCCACGCGGAGGTTGTTGGTTTCCACCATATCCTGCAGCTGGGCAGCGGTCTGGAAGCGCTGGGTGCGGCCGGGGTAGCCCATCACGAAAGAGAAATCTCCTTCCTGTACACCCTTGATCGATATCTTCAGCGATTTTGCGGGGGTGTAGGGCCTGTTGTGCTTGGAATAGGCGGCCGGGTTGTTGTCGGCATCGGCGTAGATGCGGAATAGCGAGAAGTCGCAGGTATGGCGGGGCCACATCCAGTTATCGGTGTCGCCGCCGAACTTGCCCATCGATGCCGGAGGGGCTCCCACGAAGCGGATATCCTTATAGGTCTGATATACGATCAGATACCAAACGTTGTCGTTGTAGAACGAGACCACGCTGGCGTCGCACTTGGGGTTGGCCTTCTCGGCGGCCTTGGTGAGTTCGCGCTTCTTGGCATCGAAGGCATCCTTGTCGAGCCCCGCGAGCGCGTCGGTCACATCCTCCATACTCTTCATAAACTTCACCGTGAGCCCGGGAACGGGGATTTCCTCTTCCAGGGATTTGGCGAAGAAGCCGTTCTCGAGGTAGTTCTTTTCGGGAGTGGACAGGCGCTGGATGCTGGCGTAGCCGCAGTGGTGGTTGGTGGAGAGCAGGCCCTGCTGCGAGATCACCTCGCCGGTGCAGCCTCCGCCGAACTGCACTATGGCGTCCTTGAGCGAGGCGTTGTTGATGTTGTAGATGTCGGCGGCGCTGAGACGGCAGCCGATGTTGCGCATCGCATCTTCGTTGAATTTCTGCAGCATCGGCAGCAGCCACATACCCTCGTCGGCGCGTGCCGGGAGCATAGCCACGGCCAGCAGCAGTATTGTAAGCAGTCGTTTCATATCTTTATTATTAGCTTACAAATATAACACTTTTCTTTGGTTGTTTGGCCGTACTTTTTAAATGTTTGATTATCAGCTCATTACTTATTTCTCTCTGGTACATTTGCACCAGAGACAGTAAGGTAAAAGGTTAATAATCAAGCTATTGGCTAAAACGCTGGCTGGCCGGAGGTGTCAGAACAGTGTCGGTTCCAGGGCGGCGGGATGGAAGGAGCGGCGGTGCTCCGGGGTGTAGCCGAGCCGGCGGATGGCCTCGATGTGCTCGGGGGTGGGGTAGCCGGCGTTGCGCTCCCAGCCGTAGCCGGGGTACTGCAGGGCCAGTTCCCGCATCCGCTCGTCGCGCCAGGTTTTGGCGAGTACCGATGCGGCGGCGATGCTGGCATAGGTGGCGTCGCCGTGCACCACGGTGCGATAGTGTGCTGCTTCGTACCTGCCGAAAGGCCGGAAGCGGTTGCCGTCGATCAGCAGGAATTCGGGAGACGGGTCCAGCCCGAGCACTGCCCGCTGCATACCGGTAACCGATGCCCAGAGGATGTTGAGGCGGTCGATCTCCTCCGCTTCGACGGCCACGACCTTCCACGCAACAGCCTCACGCTCAATCACTTCGCGAAGCGTATCCCTTGCGGCGGCGCTCATCTGTTTGGAGTCGTTCAGCAGCGGATGATGAAAGTCTGCAGGGAGGATGACGGCCGCTGCATAGACGGGCCCTGCGAGGGGTCCCCGCCCGGCTTCGTCGCAACCTGCCTCGAGCAGGCCTTCGTTCAGATATGGGAGAAGACGCGGTACGTTCTGCACACCGCAAAGTTAAGAAACCGTTTTGAAGTCACAAAACAGTTTCTAAGCATTTTCGATGGGATTTCCGGAGGCCTGGCGCTCCATCATTCCTATCATCTGCTCCTGCAGCCGGTTTGTCTGGCGGAGCGATTCGATAAGTTCTTTCTGATGGGCGATTTCAGCGTTTTTCTCTTCGAGCCGCTTTTCGTATTCATCGACCGTCTGGCGAAGTTTTTCCTTATAATTCACGTCTTCGCGGAGCTCCGCCGGGCAGTACTCCGGATAACAGGCGGCTACCACGTCGAGCAGCTGCAGACCGGTTGCGTCGCAGAACTTGAGTACGCTTTCGGTGAGGACGTGGGTCGTGCCGTCCTCCAGATTAACGAGAGTGCCGCGGGTAACGCCCATCTGCAGGGCGAGTTCCAACTGCGTCTGGTGCCGTTCCTTTCGTGTCTTTTTGAAGATAGTCTGCCCGTTCATCGAGATAGGTTTTATGGTCTGTGCAAAATTACCGAGGGCGCCGGCAAGAATTAGAGCAGTTTTTCCGACAAATGTGTAGTATCGCTGTACAAAATACCCCCCGAAACATAAATCTCAGTTTTTACTCCCCCATTTTACCTACAGGAATGTTGGATTTTCGATACAAACGATTCATCTTCGCAGCACAAAAACGTACAGATATGAGAACAATAGAATCCATTTATTCCGACTTTGCACAGATGCTGCTCGCCGACCGCATCTACGAAGACGACACCGTCACTTTTCCCGACATCTGCCGTGCCCTGGGGGTGTCTCCGGGGCGTCTGAACGACCTCCTTCGCGAAGAATTGGGGATGGACGGCTCCGAAGTATTGTATTCCTTTCAAAAAGTTGTTAAATTTGCAGGCTATAATTAATCGAAGAAATTTTAACAACTATAAACACGATGAAAGAATACGCAACCAAAGACATCCGTAACGTGGTTCTTATCGGAGCCACGCATTCCGGCAAGACCACCCTCTCCGAAGCAATGCTCTATGAGGGCAAGGTAATCGACCGTCGCGGCTCCGTGGAAGACAAGAACACGGTTTCCGACAACACCGATTACGAACAGGCCAACCAGAAGTCCATCAGCGCCACTCCGCTTTACGCCGAGTTCGCGGGCACCAAGATCAACATCATCGACGCCCCCGGTTCCGACGATTTCTGCGGCGGCGCACTCACCGCTTTCAAGGTCTGTGAGGCCGGCATCCTCACCGTCAACGCCACTCAGGGCGTCGAGGTGGGCACCGAAATCTACGCCCGCTACGCCAAGCAGTACGGCATTCCGCTGATCGTCGCCGTAAACCAGCTCGATCACGAGAAGGCCAACTGGGAGCACACCCTCGAGACCCTCAAGGAGAGCTTCGGCAGCAAGGTCTTCCCCGTTCAGTTCCCCATCAATCCCGGAACTTCTTACTCCAGCTTCGTAGACATCCTCACGATGAAGTGCTACGACGCCAAGGGAGTCGCTTCCGACATCCCCGCCCAGTATGCTGACGAGGCCGAGAGCCTGCATCAGGAACTGGTCGAGAAGGCCGCTGAAGGCGACGACGCCCTTATGGAGAAGTTCTTCGAAACGATGGAACTCAGCGCCGAAGAGATTATGCAGGGTCTTTCCGCAGGCCTTGCCAAGGGCGAAGTGATGCCTGTGTTCTGCGTTTCCGCAAAGAACGACATAGGCGTTGCCCGTCTGCTGGAATTCGTTACCGGAGCGGTTCCCGCCCCCAAGTGCGATTCCTTCAAGCCCGTCAGCCTCTTCATCTTCAAGACCGATGTCGAGCAGCACGTGGGTGAAGTTTCCTACTTCAAGGTAATGAGCGGCACCCTGCACGAGGGCGACGACCTCACCAACCCCGAGACCGGCAACGGTGAGCGCCTTTCCGCCATCTACGCGGTGGCCGGCGCCAAGAAAGACAAGGTCGCAAAGATCAATGCAGGCGACATCGGCTGCGCTATGAAGCTCAAGAACGGCAAGACCGACGTCACCCTCGCCGCATCCGGCGTGGAGGCGATCCATCATATGGTATTCCCCGACTTCAAGTACACTTGCGCAGTGCGCGCCCTCGACAAGAACGACGAGGTGAAGGTCGGCGAAGCCCTGGGCAAGATCACCGCACAGGATCCCACCCTCAAGAGCTACTTCTCGAACGAACTCCGCCAGACCATCCTTCAGGGTATGGGCGAACAGCATATCAACTATGCAATGTGGCGCGTGAAGAACGAATTCAAGCTTGACGCCGAGACCTATGCTCCCAAGATCCCTTACCGCGAGACCATCACCAAGACCGCTACCGCCCGCTATCGTCACAAGAAGCAGTCCGGCGGCGCCGGCCAGTTCGGTGAAGTGGCCCTGCTCATCACTCCTTACGTGGAAGGCGAAGAGCAGCCCCGCAACTTCAAGATCGAAGGCAAGGATACCGTCCTCAACCTCAAGGGAAGCGACGTGCAGACCCTTCAGTGGGGTGGCAAGCTGGAATTTAACAACTGCGTCGTCGGCGGTGCCATCGACCTTTCCTTTATGCCCGCCATCCTCAAGGGTATCAACCAGAAGATGACCGAAGGCCCTCTTACCGGTTCCTACGCCCGCGACATCCGCGTCTACGTTTACGACGGCAAGATGCACCCCGTGGACTCCAAGGAAATCGCCTTCATCATCGCCGGCCGCAACGCCTTCAGTGAGGCGTTCCGCAACGCTGGTCCGAAGATCCTCGAGCCCATCTACGACGTCGACATCACCACTCCCAGCGAGTATGTCGGCCCCTGTATGTCCGATCTGAACACCCGCCGCGGTATGATCGCCAACCAGGAGATGGACGGCGCATTCACCGTGCTGCACGCCCGCGTTCCGCTCGCAGAGCTCTACCGCTACAGCACCGTGCTGAGCTCGCTCACCGCTGGTAGCGCTACCTTCAGTATGAAGTTCGCAGAGTACCAGCAGGTGCCTGCCGACGTTCAGAAGAAGCTCCTCGACGAGTACGCTGCACAGGCTCAGGACGAAGACTAAAATGCAGGTCCTCAAGTTCGGTGGCAGTTCGGTTGCGAACGCCACTAACATATCGAGGGTTCTCGACATCGTAATCAAGGCTGCCCGTACCGATCGGGTGGCCTTGGTTTGTTCGGCAATATCCGGCTGCACCGATGCTCTGCTCGACCTGGCGCGTACCGAACGCGGCGGCACCGAGCGCGAAGTGCTTCTGCTCAGCCTGCACGAACGGCACGACGACATAGTCCGCCGGCTCTTTACCGGAGCCGAGCGCGAAGCGGTGCTGGCCAAGGTGGACGTTCTCTTCGAGAAACTTGCCGCTGCGCCCGAAGACGAGATGGTAACCTTCGGAGAACTCTTCTCCACTACCATAATCGCTGAGAAGCTGCGCTGCGACGGCCTGCGCACCAAATGGCTGGACTCCAGGATCCTCGTAATCAAGGACAACCCAACTCTTACATATAATAATATCTCCACCGCCGTAGCCCTCGAGCCGGAGGTGGAAGTGTTCGTGGCGCCCGGCTTCATCGCAAGCGAATACGACGGCAAGGTGACCACGCTCGGCCGCGGAGGTTCCGACTTCAGCGCCGCCCTGTATGCAGCTGCGCTCAGGGCTTCGCGGCTGGAGATATGGACCGACGTTCCCGGTATGATGACGGCCAATCCGAAGGTGGTGCCTGCCGCCAGAACCATTGCGGAGATGCCCTACCGGGCCGCTCTGGATATGGCGTCGCACGGTGCCAAGGTGCTCTACGCGCCCACCGTCGCGCCTGCGATGGAAGCCGGCATCGCCATCCACATCCTCAACACCTTCGAGCCGGAAAATCCCGGTACCGTGATCTCAGCGATGCCGGAACCGGAAGTGGCTTCGTGGGTCGGTGTAGCCAGCACCGACGACCGCCTGCAGGAGGAGTCGCTGATCTGCCTGGTGAGCGACGGCTGCATCGGCGGCGAGGCTGCCTGCGCCCGTGTGGAAGACAGCCTGCGCAAAGCCGGCATCAAGACCCTCAGCTGTTCGTCCGACGGCACCAACGTGTATGCTAGCGTCCGTCTCGGCGTAGCCCGGGAGGCGCTGGCTGCGATCCACCGTGAGTTCTTCGAAACCGCGCCGCAGACCACGTTGAATCTGTATATTGCCGGACGCGGCGCGGTCGGCAAGGCCCTGGTCGAGTTGATCGAGGCATCGTCGGCGCATATTGCCGAGCGCACCGGGAAGGTTCTGCGGATCGCCGGTATCGCCGATAGCAAGGGGTTTGAGATCCCTTCACTTGCTCTGCAAGTTCGGGATGACAACGGCCATCCTGTCATTCCGAGCGAAGCGAAGGAATCTCTCGCGGCAAAAGAATCCCAATCCTTCCCCCTCTTCGTCCGCTCCACAGCGCCCCGCGGCAGCATCTTCGTCGATGTCACCGACAGCGAAGATATATGGCGGGAGTACGAAGGACTGCTGCGCGAAGGAATAAACATCGTGAGCTCCAACCGCCGAGCCCTTGCCGTGCCGTTCGTGGAATATGCGGCGATGCACGCTACGTCCCGCGAAAACGGAGTATTCCTGCGCTACGAAACCACCGTCGGCTCGGCCCTGCCCGTGCTCGAAAGCATTGCGGCCGGAGCCAATACCGGCGACGAACTCCTCTCGATGGAGGCGGTGGTCAGCTGCACCCTCAACAGAATCCTTTCCGAATACACTCTTACCCCCTGCAGTTTCGCGCAAATAGTCCGCAAGGCGCAGGCAGAGGGCCTTACCGAGCCGGATCCCCGAGTGGATCTCAGCGGCCGGGAGGCTCTCCGCAAACTGCTCATACTCGCACGCGAGGCAGGTGTCCCTCTTGAGGCGGAAGATGTTGAAATAGAGCCGCTTATCGGCGCTGAATACGACGGCCTCACTCTGGAAGAATTCTATGCGAAGCTCGAGGCCGACGAACCCCGTTTCGCCGCACTGGAATCCGCCGCCGACGCCGCTCATCAGCGCCAGCGCTTCGTGGCATCCCTGGTCAAGGATCCGTCCGGCCCCCACGGCTACAAGGCCGCTATCCGGGTGCAGAATGTGGATGCCACACATCCCGCCTACCGCATCAAGGGCACCGAGAACGCCATAATCATCCGCAGCGCCTACCATCCCTATCCGCTCCTTATCCAGGGAGCCGGCGAAGGTGCCCGCCTCGCCGCCGCCAGCGTTCTCAACGATATATTAAGGTAAACGCACGGATTGCCGTGCGTTTTTGTTAAAACGCTGATAATTAGACATTTATATAAATATCTCTGGTGCAAATGTACCAGAGATATAATTATAATGTGTTGATAATCAAATGATTAGCAAAAACGTAAGTTTATGGGTGCTTGCCCGCCATATTGCGCGTTGAGTAAAGCTTTTTGCTATATTTGTACGAATAGTTTTTGTACGCGTATGAAAGTCGCATTGGTGGGTGCCACGGGTCTAGTCGGCACAAGAATGCTCCAGGTGCTGGAGGAAAGGAATTTCCCTGTAGATGAACTTCTGCCGGTGGCGTCCGAGCGCTCGGTCGGCCGCAAGGTGCAGTTCCAGGGTCGGGAGTGGACCGTGATGAGCGCCGAAGATGCCATAAAGGCACGTCCCGCGCTGGCCCTGTTCAGTGCCGGAGGCGAAACTTCGCACCAGCTGGCTCCGCTCTTTGCCCAGGCCGGCTGCCGCGTGGTGGACAATTCGTCGTTCTGGCGGATGGACCCGGACAAGAAGCTGGTAGTTCCAGAGATCAACGGCGACGTGCTCACCGCTGACGATTACATAATCGCCAATCCCAACTGCTCCACCATCCAGATGGTGCTGCCCCTGGCGCCCATACATAAGAAGCTGGGTATCAAACGTATAGTCGTATCTACATACCAGAGCGTCACGGGCACCGGCTACAAGGCCATCACCCAGATGAACACCGAGCCCGGCATTGCCGAGGAGGAGCGCCGCGACAAGAGCCTCGGCCCGGTGGATGCCGCCACGGCGCTCGGGCAGTGGGGCGCTTACCCCGCGGTCTACCCGCATCCGATCGACCAGAACATCCTCCCTCACATCGACTCCTTCCTCGAGAACGGATATACCAAGGAGGAGATGAAGATGGTGAACGAAACCAAGAAGATCCTGCGCGACGACAGCATCGCCGTCACCGCTACCACTGTGCGTGTGCCGGTGCAGGGCGGGCACTCCGAGAGCATCAACGTCGAAACTCACAAGCCCTTTACCATCGAACAGGTCCGGGCCCTGATGGCGTCCGAACCCGGAGTCACCGTGCAGGACGATCCCGCGCACAACGTTTATCCTATGCCGCTGTACGCCTGGGGCAAGGATGATGTGTTCGTCGGGCGCATCCGTCGCGACTTCAGCATCGAGAACGCCTTCAACTTCTGGTGCGTCAGCGACAACATCCGCAAAGGGGCGGCCACCAATGCGGTGCAGATTGCGCAGCTCCTGCTGGAGCGCGGTTTTCTGCCGGAATGAATCTGCTGAGGGCGGTTGCCGACCTGGCGATGCCCAGGGTTTGTATCGGATGCGGGGATGAGCTGGAGGCCGGGCAGGAACATCTCTGCAGCGCCTGCCTCGAAGACCTTCCGAAAACGCGCTGGTGGCTGCTCCGCGAGAATCCAATGTCGGAATCTTTCAATGCCCTGATCCAGAGGGGGATGGGCGAAGATGTCGCATACCGGCCCTACGGCTATGCGGCGGCTCTTTACTTCTATCGTGGCGGCTACCGCGAAATCAGCAAGGCTCTGAAATACCGGCGCAACTTCGCCGCCGGGGCGTTCTTCGCGAGGATGCTGGGAGATACCTTGGTGAAGTCGGAATGGTTTCGAAGCGTCGATCTGGTAGTGCCGGTGCCGCTGCACTGGACCAGGCGCTGGGCGCGCGGGTACAATCAGGCGGAAGTGATCGCCCGGGAGGTGGCGCGCTGCCTCGGAGTTCCGCTCGGCAAGGGTCTTGTAAAGCGCAGACGGCATACCCGCACGCAGACGCATCTCGGCATCGAAGGCCGCGCGCACAACGTTGCCGGCGCATTCTGCCTTACCCGCAGGGGGCGCGATCTGATGGCCTCCGCCTCCCGTCCGAAGCACCTCCTCCTTATCGACGACGTTTTCACCACCGGCGCCACCGCCGCCTCCTGCTCCGCCGCGTTTGCCCAGCAATCCGTCCCGCCAAGAGTATCCGTCGCCACCCTGGCGTGCGTCGAAAGATAAAAATGGCTATATTTGCACCGCTATGACACCACTCGAAATATTCGCCCTCATCTGCGCCGTCATCGGCATAATCGGGAGCGTCCTTCCCGGACTTCCCGGCCCTCCCATCAGCTGGATAGGCCTGCTGCTGGTATTCTTCGCCGGCAACCGTGGCGACTGCACCCCCATCACAACTTCCTTTCTGTTCATCTGGCTGGGCATCACCACGCTGGTGACGATTCTTGATTACATAATCCCCGGCTGGTTCGCCAAGAGCACCGGCGGGCATAAGGAAGCCTCGTGGGGAGCCATTATCGGTATGTTCGCAGGAATGTTCCTGACCCCGGTCGGAATGCTTGCAGGCGCGCTGATCGGTGCTTTCGTGGGAGAATACGTATTCGCCGGACAGGAAACCACCCACTCGATAAAGGCCGCCATCGGCGCCTTCCTGGGCTTCATACTGAGCACCGGAGTCAAGCTGATTGCCTCCGGCATAATGCTCTTCTATATCTTCAAGGCTATCTTCTAGCTACCTGTATTTGGAAAACTCCGGCAGCGCCAGTTCCGACATCAGTTCGGCAAAGCGCTTGTCGTCGCGCGGGCACACCAGCAGCACGTTGTCGGTGTCGATCACCATATAGTCCTTGAGTCCGCTCACTACGGTGAGTTTCTCGGGGTCGGAGCTGTAAAACACGTCGTTCGCAACGTCCTTGAGTATCTTCCGGCCGCTGATATCAGTCACGTTGGAATCGGATCCCCGCACCTCTGCGTACTCGTAAAGGGCGGTCCAGGTGCCGATGTCGCTCCAGTCGAACTTCGAAGGCAGTACCCACACCTTGTCGGATTTCTCCATCAGGGCGTAGTCGATCTATATACGAAGGCTTTCGGCGTAGGCCTTCTGCACGAACAGATCCTCCACCGTAGCAGCCTTGGGGCCGGTCCAGCCATCCCAGAGACGGCTGATTTCCGGGCAGCACTGGGCCATCTCCTGCAGCACCGTGCGGACGTTCCAGATGAAGATACCGCTGTTCCAGAGGAATTCGCCGCTGTCCAGAAACACCCGGGCAAGTTCGGCATCGGGCTTCTCCGTAAAGGTCTTGGCCTTGACAGGCACTTCGGAAGATGAGGCCTCGCTGCCGCCGGTCACCTGCACATAGCCGAAGTTGGTGTCGGGGCGGGTGGGGACTATGCCGAGGGTGAGCAGCACGTCGTTCGCGGCGGCATACTCCAGCCCGCGGTGCAGCGTCTGCACAAAGAGGGCGTCGTCCTTGATGGCGTGATCGGCAGGACACGCTACCATAACGGCGTCGGGGTCCCTCCGCGCGAGCAGGTTTGCGGTATATGCGATGCTGGGTGCGGTATTGCGGCCGTAGGGTTCAAGGATCAGGTTCTCCTCCGGAAGATTGGGCAGATGTTCCTTTATCAGGTCGGCATAGCGCGTAAGCGTCACTACCAGGATGTGGTTCTCCGGGACCACTTTCTTCATCCTGGCCCAGGTTTCCTGAAGAAAACTCCTGTCGCTGCCCATCGCGGCCTGGAACTGTTTGGGCTTGTATTCGCGACTCACCGGCCAGAACCTGGTGCCGATGCCTCCCGCGAGAATCACGCAAAAGTTATGTTCAGACATATATTGGTATAAAAGCTTGTGGGTAGTAGTTAATGTATGTGGTATCGTCTTCTTTCAAAATCACTGTTATCACGTCAAAGAACACCTCCGTTTCGCCTGCAAAATCCCTGCCCGAATTAAGGTATTTTTTTGCGGCCTGCACGAGGTGCCGCTGCTTTGCCGGAGTTACGTTTGCCTCCGGGTCGGCGGTGGTGGGAGCCTTGCGGCTCTTAACCTCTACGAAGTGCAGTCCGTCACCGTCGCGGGAGATGATATCCAACTCACAGTGCCCTCCGCGCCAGTTGCGCTCCAGTATCTGATGCCCCTTTGCAGCCAGCCAGCGGCAGGCGGCGTCTTCGCCCTTCTTTCCGGTCTCGTCCATTATTCAAATTCCACCAGCGTCACTCCGGTGCCTCCGTGCCTTATGTCTTCGTCCGTCACCGAAAGCACTCCCGGCACGGTGCGAAGGTATTTCTGTATCTCCTCGCGCAGCACTCCGGTACCCTTGCCGTGGATGATGCGGACGTTGCGCACTCCCAGCATACTGGCATCGTCGGCAAAGTGCATCACTGCCTCGAGGGCATCCTGGAGTCGTTCTCCCCGCAGGTCGATCTCCGGCTTGAAGTTGAGCTTGCGGGTGGTGAGGTCGGTGTTGACCTTCTGCACCGGCTTTCCGAAGGTCTTGCGGGTGATATCCTTGTATTCGTTGGATGAGATGCGCTCCACCGCATCCGGGGCCATTGTGCTGCTGATGCTGCCGATGATCACCGTGATGCTCTTGGAGGATACCCGCGACACCTCGCCCGCGAGCCCGGAACTCTTTACTTTCACTTTCTCGCCTACGCGGAGCGGCCCTTGCTTCTGAACGGGCGCCGGGGCGGCCTCGGGGCTGCGGCTCTTCTTCTGCAACTTTTCTATCTTGCGGTCGAGGTACTCGTCTCGCGTTTTCTTCTGCTCCAGCGCCCCCAGGAAGCCCTGCAGTTCAGCCCTGGCGGCCTTGGTACGCTCCTTGTCGGCCTGGCTTTCCTTGATTTCGCGGATGGTGCGTTCCACCTTGCTGCCAGCCTCCTTCACTATGTCGTGCGCCTCCTGGCGTGCGCTCTCGAGTATCTGCTTGCGCTGCTCTCGTATGTCTTCGAGCTCCTTGCGGTACTTGTCGGTAAGCCCCTCCAGGGCCTTGTCGGTGCTTTTTACCTTCTGCAACTTCTCGTCGAGGGCCTTGCGACGGCGCACTATCGTCCGAAGATTGCGTTCGATGTTCACATATTCCTCGCCGGCACGCAGTTCCGCATCGTGCACTATCGCCTCCGGCAGCCCCATCTTGCGGGCCAGTTCGAAGGCGAAGGAGTTGCCGGGCAGGCCGGTTTCAAGCTTGAACAGGGGTTCGATCCGCGCAGCGTCGAAGAGCATCGCTCCGTTCACTACGCCGGTACCCGGGCCGGAC
>JAEEGL010558799.1_pt1 | contig 13483 bp, 13 predicted proteins | sample 9134231 | NCBI WGS metagenome assembly JAEEGL01 (sample SAMN16246548, study PRJNA631951) | gut metagenome | biome: gut microbiome; feature: rumen; material: fiber-attached | host: Bos | place: Iran: Karaj | collected 2018-10
CAATCGCTCCATATCTCCAATGTATTGGACTTATATCTGCTGGAGTTCCAACTAATGCATAATGTCTACACATTAATGCTTCTTTACATAGTTCTAGTCTTTCATCTAATAATTTCCAAAATTTTTCTTCATCACCTTCTGCAACAATAGCTACTTGTGGTAAATTTATACTGACTACCCCTTGATTAAATCTACCTTCAAATTTATATTTTCCATTTTCGTCTTTCCAAGGAATTAGGAAACTTCTACATCCCATTGGACTAAATACATTTCCTTCATAGTTTTCTCTCATCTTTTTAGCTGAAATATAGTCTGGATACATCCTTTTTGCAGAACATTCTACTGCAAGTTTAGTTAAATAATCATACTTTCCACCTGTTAAGTTATTACATTCATCTAATACATACACAAGTTTTGGAAATGCTGGTGTTACATATACCCCTGCACTATTTTTTATCCCCTGTAGTCTTTGTCTTAAAACTTCTTCTATTATCATTGCATTTTCTTCTATATATTCATCATTAGGGTCTATATGTAAAAATAGTGTTACAAAAGGTGCTTGTCCATTAGTTGTCATTAAAGTATTTATTTGATACTGAATTGTTTGTACTCCAGCTCTTAATTCCATTTTTAATCTTCTTGCAACTAACTTATCTACTACTTTTTTGTCAAAATCTTCGTCAAGTTCTTCTATTATCTCTTTTTCAAATTTCTCTTTACTTTTTCTTAAATATTTTCCAAGATGAATCATATCTATTGATTGACCACCATATTGATTACTTGCAACAGTTGCAATTATCTGTGATGTAACTATACATGCAACTTGGAAGCTTTTAGGCGAGTCTATCATCTTACCATTCATAACAGTTCCATTGTCTAACATATCTGCTATATTTATTAAACAACAATTAAATATTGGTTGTATAAAATAGTCTGCATCATGAAAATGTAATATTCCATCTTCCCAAGCATTTGTTATTTTTTCTGGTAGTAAAATTCTTTTAGATAAGTCTTTTGAAACTTCTCCCGCTATTAAATCTCGTTGTGTTGATGCAATTATTGAATTTTTATTTGAATTTTCATCCATTACCTCTTTATTGTTTCTTCTAATAAGTCCAAGTATTGATTCATCTGTAGTATTACTCTTTCTAACTAAAGCTCTTGTATATCTATATACAATATATCTTTTTGCAAGCTCATATTTCCCAAGTTCCATTAACTTTGCTTCTATTATATCTTGAATATCTTCTACTAATATTCTTTTTTTACCTAATTCTTCTATATATTCTGTTATAGTTTTTATATCTTCTATTGAGGCCTTCTCTTTTTTTGTTACCTCTGTGTTGGCCTTTTCTATTGCTATTTTTATTTTTGTTTTATCATAATCTACAACTCTTCCATCTCTTTTAATAACTTTCATATTTTTCTCCTCTCTGGTGGTGGAAAATGGGACGGTTCTCTTTTCCACTTTTTTTGGAAAAGAGAACCGTCCCATTTTCCATTTTTTTCATTATATCAATAAATTTTAAAAATTCTGTTGCCTATGCAACAAAAATATGATATATTTCTGTTAGAGGTGATAAGTCCAATGCAATCAAATTTTACATATTCAGAGTTTTTAAACTCAATGGACTCTAAGTGTTCAAAAATCACAAGGAGAATCTTTAATAAAGGAGAAACAATTACAACTTATCTTGAAAAACGTGATCAGCTTTGTGTTCTTTTAAAAGGAGAAGCGGATTTAATAAGGTATGATTTTAATGGGAATAAAACAATTATAAATCATTTTATTCCAAATACTATTTTTGGTGAAGCTCTTTATCCTGCAAATACAAATAATGAACTTTTTGTTCTTGCAAAAAAAGACTGTGTTGTTTTGTTTTTTACATATAATGATTTATGGATAAAATGTAAAAATAATTGTTCTTTTCATAAAGAATTCTCTGAAAATATAAATAGACTTATTACAATTCAAGTTGTTGAATATAATACAAGAATAGAACTTTTAACTAAAAAAAATATTAGAGATAAATTATTATCTTATTTCGAAATCTTGTCTAGCAAAAATTTAAGCAAGACATTTACAATTCCATTTTCTTTAACAGATCTTGCAGATTACTTAAGTGTTGATAGAAGTGCTATGATGAGAGAAATCTCTCATCTTAAAGAAGAAGGATTTATAGAAAAAAAAGGAAAGCAATTTAAATTATTATTTGAATAAGAAAAGAACTGCCACAAAACAGTTCTTTTTATTTTAAGCACGAGGATGTGCTTTTTTATATATATTATTTAAGCCATCATTTTGAAATTGCATATAAACTTGTGTTGAAGAAATATCTGAATGTCCAAGCATAGTTTGTATCGCCTTTAATTCTGCACCATTTTGCAATAAATGTGTTGCAAAAGAATGTCTTAAAGTGTGTGGTGTAATGTCTTTGTCTATATGTGCTTGTTCTTGGTAGTATTTTATAATTTTCCAGAATCCTTGTCTTGTTAATCTCTTTCCATTTAAATTAACAAACAATGACCTTTCTTTATCTGATTTAACCAACACTTCACGCGCTTTACTTAAATATTCTTTTATAGCATTTAATGCCATTTTTCCAAGTGGAATTTCTCTTTTTTTGTTGCCTGTTTTACACTCTACAAATTCTTTCTCTAAATTTACATCTTCTACATTAAGTGAAATTATTTCTGTAACTCTCATTCCTGTAGCATAAGCAAATTCAAGCATAGCTTTGTCTCTAATCCCCTTTAAATCTGCATCTGTAGGTTGCTCTAATAAAAGCTCCACTTCTTGTGTTGTTAAAACACATGGTGCTTTTTTCTCTATTTTAGGAGATTGAACATTTTCTGTAGGATCTGCAGATACCTTTTTATTTTTCATCTCATATTGATAGAATGAACGTATTGAAGCTATCATTCTAGATATAGTTGATGGTTTCTTATTTTCTTCTTCTAATAGGTATTTTAAATATTCTTTTATTTGTTTTTCATCTACTTTATTATATTTCAAATCTTTTGTTAATAAATAATTTCTATATTGAGCTAAATCTCTTTTATAAGATTGTAGTGTATTGTTTGATACTTTTTTATCATTTTCTAAAAATTTGAAAAATTGTTTTAATTGTTTTTCCATTGCTTACCCCTTACCCTATTTACATAAACTATATATGTTATATCAAACTATTCTAAAATTGTAAATAGTTTTTTTGAATTTTTTTAAAAATATTTTATAAAACTTTTTAATAATGTAATTGATATAACATTTTCAACTAAAGATGATATAACTAAAACTAAAATCATAATTGCAGATATAATTGTATGTCTTATTATTTCCACCTTTATATTTTCTCTTCTTTTGTCCTTCATTATTGATTTATAAAGCTTTATACTACTTACCCCTAATGTTAATACTGCTGGTATAAAAAGTATATTTTGCAAAAAGATTGAAATTGAGCAAAATATTATGCCTTTTGAAGCCCCAAAAGTTAAAGTAACTGCTGATATAGTATATCCTAATATAAGCCCTCTAAGCAAAATTGCAATTAAAACTATTGGCAAGCCAATTACAGTTGTTCCAGCAACCCAAATAATTACAGCTAATATAATGTTATTTTTTATAGAAGTAAATATTAAACTTGTTTTGTTAATATTTTGTATTCCTTTAAATTTAGTAATAAATTCGTTTAAATATGTTGTGATTTCAGAAGACTGTGTTTCTGTGCTATTATTTATTATCATTACACCAATAAATAATCCTATAATAAAAATTAAGCTAGTTAATATATATTCCTTGTAATTATTTTTTACATAATTTTTTAAAACTAGTTTCCATTTTGAATCTTGCATTGTGAAATAAAACTCCTTTACATATTCTATTACACAATGTTTATTCACTATTTTTTAAAATTATGCAACTAATATTCAACTTCTGCATAATCACTTGGTATTTCAAATAATTCTTCATCTACATCATACTTTAAATCTACCTTTATAAGTTCTTCTTGGCTAAAATCTTCACTCGTTACAATATTTTTAATGTATACTATTTTGTCATTATCAAAATAAAATCTAGTTTTTACTTTAGATGTTTCATTAGTATTAGCATATATAATAAAATCTGTAGTTTCATTATCAAATTCTTCGTAATAATATGATTTTCCTTGTATTTCTTCTCTTCCTGAAATATAATCTTTTTTGGTCATATTATGGAGTCCACTTAAAACAATATCTGATTCTATTTCTTCATCTTCATAATTATAATATTCTTGTTTTTCATGCATTATAAAATATGCTTCATTCTGATAAACAAGTGTAGTTGTATGCTCATCGCTTGAAAACATATCTATGCAGACATCTGTGCCTCTTTGTGCCATAACAACTTTATAATCTATTTCATCTGACTTCTCTTCCATTGTAAAAGTAAAATTTTGACTATTTCTAATTTTATCATACATATTTAGGACTTTGTCTTTCTTTTCTTTTTTAAATATACATACTAAAGCTATTATTATTAAAATAATAATTATTATGCTAAATAGTATCATTGATTTTTTTGACATAAATCTGCTCCTTATTAGTCTCCTAAAGAGATTCCAATATCTCTTGCTGTTTTAACTAAATCATCATCCATTGTAATAACTTTCATATTACTTTCTTTTGTACCACCTTCTACTGCTCCTATCTCTTTATTGTTTCCTACAACTTCTTCTAAAGGAACATAGTCTAATTTTCCATTCTTTAATACTGTTAATACGTTGAATATTCCTTCCATAGCAAGTTCCATAGCTTTGGCACCATATTTAGTAGAAAGAACTCTATCTGTAGCAGAAGGTGTTCCTCCTCTTTGCATATATCCTAAAGTAGTGTTTCTTGTTATAATACCGGTTCTTGCTTCAATCTCTTTAGCTACATATTCTCCAGCTCCTCCAAGTTGAACATTTATTACTCCAGAACCACCTTCTCTTGTGTTTTTAATAGACATTGTTCCACCTTTTGGATATGCGCCTTCTGAAACAACAATAATACTAAAGTTTTTACCTGCATCTTGTCTTTCTTTAATCTTTTCTATAACCTTATCTATATCATAAGGTATTTCTGGTACTAATGCTACATCTCCTCCACCTGCTATTGCTGACTCTAATGCAATCCAGCCGGCATATCTACCCATTACTTCTAAAACCATAACTCTATTATGTGTTTCAGCTGTTGTGTGCAATCTATCAATTGCTTCTGTAGCAACAGATACAGCTGTATTATATCCAAATGTCATATCTGTACATGCAACATCATTATCTATAGTTTTTGGGACCCCTATTACTTTAACTCCTTTTAAAGTAAAATCTCTAGCTGATTTTTGCGTACTATCTCCACCTAATGTAAATAAGCAATCTATGCCATCATCTTTTAGATTTTGAACACATATATCTGATAAATCTTTGTAAACTTCTTTTCCATCTTCTATAACTTTGTAGTTAAATACATTGGTGTTTAATGAAGATCCTAATATTGCTCCTCCTTTAGGCAAAATTCCTGATGCTATTGGCTCTCCGTCTAGTCTTATATATTTATTTTCTAATAATCCTTTAAATCCTTCTATAAATCCATAACTCTCAATTCCATTCGCTTTTGCAGTTCTTACAATAGCTCTAATTACTGCATTTAGTCCAGGTGCATCTCCACCATTTATTAAAATTGCTACTCTCTTTAAATCTGACATAATTTCTCTCCTTTTTTCTTATTTACATCATTTATTATACCATTTAAATTTTATTTTACAAGTAATATTTGAAGAAAATTTAAATATTTGCATAATAACAGAATTTATGCTAAAATAAGTCTTAATCAAGGAGATGATAATATGTTAAAAAATGAAGATATAAAAAAATTTCATATGCCAAGATGGAATGAATTACCTGAAATAGATTTATATTTAGATCAAGTTGTAACTTTTATTGAGAAATATTTACTAGACTACGTGCAATATGAAAACGACGAAAAAGATAACAAAATAATTACTAAAACTATGATCAATAACTATGTAAAACAAGAAGTTATAGAACCTCCTATAAAGAAAAAATACAATCGTAATAATATTGCATATTTATTTGTTATATGTATATTAAAACAAGTTTATAGTATAAATGACATTAAAAAATTAATACAAAGTATTTTAAAAGAAACTCCGATACAAACAGCTTATAATAAATTTTGCGACGCTTTAGAAACAGCTATATCTTCTACTCTTATCGACAAAAAATTTATTTATGATAAAATTACTACTGAAAATAGCTATGTTTTATTAAATATTGTGCAAACTGTTGCAAGTAAATTATATGTTGAAAAAATATTTTTAGAAAAATAAAACACAAAAGCTACTTTATTTTGTAGCCTTTGTATTTTTCTATGTTATGTTTATAAAATTTGTCGTTTATTAGTATGATAATTAATTATTTAAAAAAAGCATTAATTCCATTAACCATTCCTTGAACTAATTTCTCTTGATAATTTGAAGAAGCAAGTAGCTTATCTTCTTCTTCATTACTTAAAAAGCCCATTTCTATTATAGTTACAGGTACATCACTCCAATTAATTCCACTCATTGTATCAGTTATTGTTACACCTCTGCTTTTTGCCCCAGTGCTTTTAACCATATTGTCTAAAATATTTTTAGATAATTTATAGCTTTCATCTGCTATATTCCCATTATATTTGTTTTTAGATGTTTGGCATAATGTTGATATTCCGTTTTACTTTTGAATCTGAATAAGAATCAGCATGTATTCTTAAAAATGCATCTGCTTCTGCATTATTAGCAATCATAGCTCTTTCTTTATTACTAATGTTAACATTATTTGTAGTTCTTGTCATTATAACATTATATCCTTCTTCTTTAAGAGCTTTTTCTAATAATAGAGCTACTTTTAAAGCTAATTCTGACTCTTTTTGTTTTGTAGAAATTCCAGTTGCTCCTGTCGTAACCTTAGCTTTAGTTTCAGTAGCTCCTGGTCCTATTGGTTCTTTAGATGAATCTCCTCTTGTTTGATGTCCTGGATCTATTACAATTGTTTTTTTACTATTATTATTACCTTGAACACCTTTATTTTCTTGTATTACATCTTTTTTATTTTCCTCAATACTATTTGTTTTCTTATCTTCTTTGCTGTTTTTATCTTCATAATTATTATTTTTTTCATTATTAATACTATTATTTGTACTTACAGTTTTATTTTCACTCAAGCTTGTATTAGTATTATTGTTAGTATTTGTATTTACTCTTACGCTTGTATCTGTATTTAATGTAATTTCGTTTTCTTCTATTTTTTTAAATCCATTTTTTTGATATTTATTTATACAAATTACTAAAATAATTGTTATTAATATCATTAAAATAGCTAATATCCATTTTATCATTTTTTTCTCCATCTAATCACTCCTTAATTATATAAATATTATCTTATTTAAATATTTGCTTTTATCAATTAGTTTATTTATTGTTATTTTAAATAGAGTTTTTCTTACAAATTCAATTGTTGCACATATTAGCAGTATTCCTATGCATGTGTATGCCATATTAATTAATAAAAAAGAACTGTTATAAAATGACGAAGATAAAAATATATTTCTATATAGATAAACTCTAATAAATGAGTTTTCATGTATAATATAAATTGCTAAACTATACTCTGCAAATTTAGAAATAATTTTACCTTTTGATATTGTTATATTCTTAAAAATCAAAAATACAATTACTGAATTAATTATATTAATAATAAAGTTATAGCTTGTTGCATTTGGGAACTTATAAAATATGAAAGTTCCTAATAATGATAAACATATATAAATTATTAATAAAATAAATTTATTTATTTTTTTATTATCATAATATAACCTAATATATGCACCTATTAAATAAAGCATAATAAAATTAGTTATTCCATATCCTCCATCAGTTACAAATGAATTTAAATCTAGAATTCCTTGAGGTCTTAAAATACTTGACCAGACTGAGAAGAAAAAAATACATATTGCAATTAACATAGTAAATTGTTTTTTGTTAATGTTAGAAATTATTTTATTTATATATGGATGCAATAAATATAATAATATATATATATTTATAAACCATCTATTATCAATAGTAAGAAACATTAACTTCAAAGTTTTCTTATTAAATATAGTTAATCCTGTACATATGCAAATAGCATAAATAATAATACCATAAAAAAACAATAAAATAATAATATCAACAATTTTTCTGATTTTTATTTTATTACTTTTACATAAAAAATATCCTGAGATAAGGACAAACAAATTGCATGCAATAATTGCAAGAATTTCTGTAAAATGTGCAATAAAATAATTTGATGTACCAGTTTGTACATTATTCAACAATCCTCCCATGTTCCCATTATTATAATGTAAAACAATTACAAAGAACATAGAAACAATTTTTAATAAATCTAAGCTATAGTTTCTTTTTATTTCCATATTTTCCCCCATTTATTTTGAGATTTAAATTTTTATTTATATATTAAAACAATTTTGTATTATTTACTTTTTTCTCCAAATATATAATTATTTTCTATGTTTCTTTTTTGTGATAATTATACCAACTAAAATTATAAAAACTCCAGCTCCTATCGAGATTTCAACATAATATGTTTTTTTGATAACATCATTCTGAGCTAATAATTTTGCATTATATTCTAATCCGTCAATTTTATATTTTATTGTTCCTAATTCTTGTCCTTGAAAAATTGGTGCAATGATTTCATCATTTAAATTAATTTCTGGTTCTATATCTTCTGCTTTTATTTTTATATTATTTATAGCTTTTATATCATCACTTATAACTAAATTTAAATTTTTAGTTTCCTTAGTAGCTTTTTCAACTTCAATGTTTTTAATTACATCACCTTTTTTATGAATCTGAGTATATTCATAATTTTCAAATACATAATTCATAATTTTTTTTGTCTCTGAAAATTTACTTTCTGATGTTTTAGCTCCTAAAATAACAGTTATAACATCAAAACCATTTTTTGAAATATTTGTAATTAAACAGTTTCCTGCTTGCAATGTAGTTCCTGTTTTTATTCCCTTAACATATTCATCATAATATTTGTTAGTTGGATTAACAAAATTATTTGTATTTTTCATAATTCTATCATTTTTTCGATATTTATTAGTAATAGGCAATGTATATTGATATGTAGAAACAATTTTAACAAATTTTTCGTTCTTCATCGCATATTTAGCAATTAAATACATATCATAAGCTGTTGTATAATGATTTTCATTATGAATTCCATTTGGATTTACAAAATGTGAATTTTTGCAACCAATTTCTGCAGCTTTTTTGTTCATCATTTCTGAAAAACCATCTACAGAGCCACCAACATGTTCTGCTAAAACATAAGCAGCATCATTTGAAGACTTAAGCATTAGCGCATATAAAAGATCTTCAACTTTTATTTTTTCACCTTCTAATAATGGTGCAACTACATACCCAGATGGAATATTTGAAATTGCACTTTTTGTTACTGTAACTATGTCATTTAATTCACATTTTTCAAGCACAATAATTGCTGTTAAAATTTTGGTTACAGAAGCGGGATAATTTTGCACCTCAGCATTATCTTCATGTATTATTTTTCCAGAATTTGTCTCTACTACTAATGATGCTTTTGCATCAACAGAAATTTCATTTGTCGCATACGAAAAAATGCTATTAGACATAATAATAGCCATAAATAATATTGCGATAATTGTTTTTTTAATTCTTTTGTTCATATATTTTTCATTCCCTTCAATGTTTACTCTTATTATATCATAACCTTATTTTTATAACAAGAATGTTTTTTAATTTTCGATGTTTAGGTTACTTTTTAAACTAAGTGAGTCCAAATTATTAAACTTATGTCTAATAATTTGGACTCACTTCATTTAAAATCCATATTCTTTTTATAAAATACTATTGTATTTCAATCCTTTTAGCTTGTGGTAATTCTTTTTTAGCTTCCATTTTAGGAATACATATTTTTAAAATACCATTTTTAAATTCTGCATGTATATCTTCTTCTTTTATTTCTTCTCCAACATAGAAGTTTCTAGAGCATTCTCCATAGAATCTTTCTTTATGAACATATCTTTCATTTTCGTCACTGCTATTATCCTTTTCAACTTTTGCTGAAACAGTTAAATATCCGTCCTTTAATTCAAGATTGATATTTTCTTTTTCATATCCTGGTAAATCCATTTCTATAATGTAATTATCACCTTTTTCTTTAATGTCTGTTTTCATTAAAGATTGTTCTCTTCTTGTAAAGAAATCATCTCCTCTAAAAAAATCATCAAATAAATCCAATTCATTCCTTCTTCTTGGTATCATCATCATAAAAACCACTCCTTTAAAAATATTTTTTACGTGTTGATACTCTTTTTAAGGGTATGCACATATATGTAATATTTCCTATTACAATTATATTATACTACTATTTTTAGCAAAGTCAATAGTTGAGTGCTAATTTATTGTGAATTTTTTGTGAACTTTAATTATCTTTACTAAATTATTTAAATATTATTATCCTAATGCTACATCTAAAATCATCATTATAACAAAACCAATTGCAACACCTAATGTTCCAATGTTTGAATGTTCTCCTGCTTGAGATTCTGGTATTAGTTCTTCAACAACTACATATATCATTGCACCTGCTGCAAAAGATAGAAAATATGGAAGAACTGGAACAACTAAATTTGTTAAAGCAATTGTTAAAATAGCACCAATTGGTTCAACAATTCCTGACAATGTTCCATACCAAAATGCTTTTAATTTTGATGTACCTTCACTTTTTAAAGGCATAGATATTATTGCACCTTCTGGAAAGTTTTGTATTGCAATACCTATTGCAAGAGCAAATGCACCTGCTAATGTTATTCCAGAATTTTGACTAATTGCACCTGCAAACACAACCCCAACAGCCATACCTTCTGGAATATTGTGAAGGGTAACAGCTAAAACCATCATTGTTGTTTTCTGTAATTTAGATTTCATTCCTTCAGGTTTATTACTATTTAAATGTAAATGTGGAATTACACTATCTAAAACAAGTAAGAAAAGCATTCCAAGTAAAAATCCAACTGTTGCTGGAATCCATGCAATTACACCTTGCTCTTCAGCCATATCTATTGATGGTATAAGTAAAGACCAAACAGATGCTGCAATCATAACTCCTGAAGCAAATCCTAAAAGGATTTTTTCTACTTTATTATTTATTTTGTTTTTCATAAAGAAAACCATCGCAGAACCTAGTGTTGTTCCTAAAAACGGAATTATTAATCCCCAAAATAAATCCATATTATTCATTTCCTTTCAAACTAGATACTAATCTATTTTCAATCAATAAATTGTTTTATCTTCTTTTTTATTAAATTCATTAAAAGTTTTTATAGTCTCTTCTCTATCTAAGCATTCCGGATTTTGCTATTTTCATATATTCATTCATATTTACACCTCTTATATTTTAGTAATATCATATGGTTTAAAATCAAATTCAAACCCTATAAATTTATGTAATTTTATATTTAAAAAGTTATTAATATCATTGTTTGCCTGTGAAGACACTTCTTTTATTCTATAAGCTTTATTATCTATGCTAACTAATGGATTAACATATCTTTTCTTACCTTTAACACTTGTACAATAAATTTTATCATTTGGTTCATCACTTTTATATACAATATCTCTTGTTGCATTTTGAAACTTTTGAAAGGATTCTTTAATATATTCGTCTTCACTATTTTGAATAAGTTGTATAATTTTTTGATCAGAATATTTATATAAATCATCTACTGTTATATACCCTTTAATATTCATTGATTTTACAATATCTGCTATAAATTGCATGCAAAGCCTATCTTCATCTTCAACCCAGCTTGGCCATAATTTTGAAACATCATGTATAAAATTTTCACATAAATCTTTATCTTTAAAACCTAATTCATCTATTCCGTCTTCATTTTTAAGTATTGTAATATTATTATAGTATTTTCTTATATCTTCAAGTTCAAATATTCTAACATGATAAAGTCCACCAGATAAAGTATATTCAAATCTATCTGCACTAAGTCTTGGAGTGTCATTATCTGCTATTGGATAAATATGATAGTCAGAAACCTCATCAATTCTAATGTTGTCTCTTTTTAATAAACTCATTATCTCCTTAGAATCTTTTATTATTTGTTCAGTTCTTTCTTCTGTTGATTCTTGATGTTCAGAATCACCATTCATAAAATCTATACAGTGTTTAAAAGTAGGAGTTGCTATATCATGAAACAAACCTGCTAATGTTTGCTTTTTATCTTCAGTAAAATGCCATACAATTAAAGCAACTGCAATACTATGAGTTAATGATGAATAAAAGTATCTGTCATTATATACCTTTGTATATGTTGTGCCACAAGACATTCCAACTCCGTCAAATCTAAGCATTTCTGGCGTATTAATATATTCTAATAACCATTTTGGAAACTCTGGTGATAAAATTTTTAAGTATTCTTTTACTTCTTCATTTAAGTTTTTAAAATATTCTTCCATTTTTTACCTCACTTAAAATTATTAATTAACTATAAACATACCCTAATTTACTGTGTATTTCTTTACAATCTAGATTTAGAATTAGATTCAAATTTTTTCTCACAAATCTCACATATTTTTATCATTAATTTCACTCCTATCAAAGAATTGTACCATATTTTTTTAACAAAAACAAGCGAACATAAAAAAATAACAGATAATTTCTTATCTGCTACTTTGGCGCCTCGTGCAGGGCTCGAACCTGCGACCTATCGGTTACGCACTACATTAATTTTCATTAACATTATATTAAAATATAATTTGTAGTCTGGACTTGCTCTTTACCATATCATAATAATATAACTTAGGTAGGTGGTGTAAAGTCTCTACACACGGCTTTCGCCTTGCTCGGTGTTGTCTTCAGCTATTTCTGTTAAGAGTTTCACCGAATTAGCCACCTTATTCATCTATATGTTTCCATATAGAGCTGCTAACTCTTTAGTCTTTAGACTTGCTCGACAGCCGAGCGCTCTACCAACTGAGCTAACGAGGCATATATAAAATCTAGCGACAACCTATTTTCCCAGCAAGGTAACTCGCAAGTATCTTTGGCACTATTTTGCTTGACTTCTGTGTTCGGAATGGGAACAGGTATTACCAAAATAGTCATCATCACTAGAAGATTATTAACTATTTATTTGACATTTTGTATTATATTACATTATTTACTAAATTGCAATACTTTATACAAAATTTTTTTAATTTTTTTAGCACACTCAAAAATACATAGATGAATGGCAAGTTTTAGTCATTAACTTTCTTCGATTCCTTGCTTAACTTTTTGTGGTTAAGCCCTCGATTTATTAGTATTGGTTGACTTAATACATTACTGCACTTACA
>JAEEGL010868027.1_pt1 | contig 13483 bp, 3 predicted proteins | sample 9134231 | NCBI WGS metagenome assembly JAEEGL01 (sample SAMN16246548, study PRJNA631951) | gut metagenome | biome: gut microbiome; feature: rumen; material: fiber-attached | host: Bos | place: Iran: Karaj | collected 2018-10
ATTTTTTATAAAAAATAATTGATTAAAAGCTTTAATTTAATTATTTAATTATAAAAAAACTAAATAAAAACTCAAAATAATCATAAAAATTATTTATTCTAATAAAAAAAAATACAAAAAAAGAATATACTAATAATTGAATAAATATTTTTTATTTAAATCAAAAAAAAATATTAAAGCAAATGAAAAAATTTAAATTAGAAGAACTTGATTTAACAGATATAAAAGAAAATCCAGAACCAGATTTAACAACAGACATTCAAAATACAACAGAAGAAAATGAATCAAATTCTCAAAAAGAAAACCAAACAGATGATTCAAAAATAAACGAAATTGAAAATGACAATTCTTTAAATTCAAACACAGAAAAAAATGAAAATGACAGTATAAATAAAACAATAAAACCAAAAAAATTATTTCAAAATAAAATAGCATATATAATATTAGCATTAACAGTAGGTTTAAGTACATTTTCAACATTAGCAATATCATATTTTTTAAAAGATAATTTGAATGCAAGTCCTACTCAATCATCAATAATAAATTCAATATTAAATATTCCTTCAATAATTCAACCTTTTTTTGGTTTATTATCAGATTTTTTTCCTTTATGTGGTTATAGGAGAAAATATTATATTATAATTTGTGGTATTATACAAACTTTTTGTTGGTTAATTATGAAATATTCATCTTTTTCTTTAAGTTTTGCTACTTTTTTATTATTTCTTTCTAATTGTTGTGTCAGTTTTTGTATTATATTAACTGATTCTATTGTCATTCAATTAAGCAATTATTCTAAAAAGAAAATTAATAAATATGGTGCTTATATTATTGTTAAAAATATTGGAATGTTTATTTCAGCTTTTTTAAGAGGTATTGTTATTCAATATTTTAAAATTAATACTATTTTTATTTTTGCTTCTATTCTTTCTAGTTTTAATATAATTATTGGTATTATATATGTTGAAATATTTGAAGAAGAGAAAAAAAATAGTAATGAAATATATAAAAAAGTGAAAGTTAAAGATAATTATGATTCTTTACCTCAAAATGACAATAATATAATAGGAAATAATAATGAAAATACAAATATTAAAAATACTACTAATATAGATAATGATATAGAAAATATAGATAATAATAAAGTATCATTTTATAATTTATTAATTTTTATTTACCAAAAAAAAGTTCTTATACCTCTTTTTTATTTATTATTTCTAGCATCAACACCATCATTTTTTGATAGTGCATTTTATTATTTAGATTCTCAAAAATATACGAAAAAAGATTTTGGTCAAATGACATTAATAATAATGTTTTTAATAGTAATAATATCATTCTCATATAAAAACTACTTTAAAAATTTAGATACAAAAAAAGTAATAACATTAAGTATAATTTTATCATTTATAGGTTCAACAACATATTATTTATGTGTAAAAAATAATTATTTAAAAAGACCTTTTATTTTCGGAGGAATTGCTATCTATGTTTCCCTTAAACAATTAGGAATTATGCCTTTAATGGGTCTTGCTTTTGTAATTTCACCTAAAAATTATGAAGGAAGTGTTTATAGTATTTTTTCAAGTTCTGCAAATTTAGGAAAGGCTCTTTCAATTTTATTTGGTTCTTTTATGAATCTTTTTTTTAATATTACTCAATATAATTTTAAAAATTTTACTGATATGATTTGGTATCATAATTTATTAGTTTTAATTCCTTTAATTCCACTTTGTTTTATTGATAATAAATTTTTATCTCATGAAAAACAAGAAAAAGTTATTGAAATTAAAGTTGATTTAGGTGAAAGAAAAAAACTTAAAAAAAATATTTCTGATAATTATAAGAATATTAATTAATTTCTCAGTTATATTAATTAAATTAAATTTATTTTATTCAAATATTATAATATGTTACAATCTTAATTTTTATACATATATCCTTAATTTAAAACTTTTTTAAAAATTTCTCTTATTTTTAATAAAAATTTTTTAGTTGTGGATTTCCAAAAGTAATTTTCTATTGGGTTTGAAATTTGAAAAAAGTTGACAAAAATAAATAGATTAAACGAATTTAATTTATTTTTTTCAACACCAACAATAATTTTACCTGTACTATTCATTGAATTCATAAATAATTCAAATAATATTCTAGTAATATTTTCATTTTTTATTAATTGTCCTACTTTATATTTTACAATTACATCTTTACCATTATAAAACTTTTTATTTTTAATTTTTATTATTAATTCATTATTTTTTTCAAATAAATTACTATTATATTTTATTATGTCTGAATATAAACTTGTCATTAATTTAATATCATATAATAATTTAAAAGCTTTATAAAAATCCCCTTTAATATTAATTGATAAAATAAAATTTTTTAAATATTCATCACTTCTTATTACTTTTTCAATTGAATTATAATAAATTTGTCTTTTTTTTTCTTCTGCCAAAAAAAATTTTTTATTATAATATTTTGGAAAATAATATTCACATATAAATGCAGTTTTATCATTATTATAAAATAGTCTAAATATACTTCTAATTGATGGTAAATTAAAAGTATTATTAATTAAAGTACAATCCCAAATGATTTCACAATAATAATCAGTTTCAATAATATATTGAATCTTATATAAAAACTGAGATGAGAGGTCAAAAAAATTATTAAAACTAATTCCAATTTCATATGAAAGTTGTAAACTTTGTGAACTATTATTAGTAATATTATTCAAAGGATTTTTTACTTTATTAAAAATCTGAATTAATGTAGGATCTTTTATAATTTCCCATAAAAGATTTAAGGGACTATTAAATATAAAAGTTGATGTATAAACATTATTTTTAATCATTTTTTTATTTTGATAAAAAAGGGACATTTTCAAATTCTTGTTTTTAATTATATTTTTTACAACTTTAATATTTCAATTTTTTATTTATTGACTATTGTTAATGATATTAACTTTATTCATTTAATAACTTTTATAAATTATTTTTTCAATAATAAATCAATAAAAAAATTTTAATGAAAATTTAGATTAAATCCAAAAAACTTGATATTCATTTAAAAATATCTTTATTAAAAAAAATAATTTATTTAAAATATTTAATTAATTGTATTTATTTAATCAATTATATATAATAATTATCTTATTTATGAATCTTAAAATTAAATTTCTCATTTAATTTTAATAATTATAAATATAAGAACCTCACACCAAAAAAAAAAACAGAATGAATTCCAAAAAAAAAACATTATATTATATTTGATTATTATTATTAAGAGGAATATTAATAACACCTCTATTTTTTCCTAATAATTGATAAATATCTTCTTCAGAAAAACCAATTTGTTTAAAAATAGAAGCTAAAGTCAGTTTAACATTTTGAGAAACATAAATTTGTCCAAATAAACTTTCAATAGTACTTTTTAATTGAGGAGTTAATTTAATTCCTGTATTTTTACTTCCATAAGTAAATATTCCTGCTTTATCTAAATTATTTAATACATCTTCAAAATTATAATCATCAATAAATTGAGAATTAGTTAAATCATCTTCAATAAATGATATACCAATTATATTATTTTCAGTATTTTTAATAGTTTGAACAGTAGTTTGTAAAGTTTTATTTTCTTTTTTTAATTTATCTATTGTTTCAAGTAATCTATCTTGATTATTTTCTCCACTTTTTTTTCTATTAAATAATTTAGCAAAATTTAAATTTAATCTATTATAATCATTTTCTTTCTTTGATAATTTATCAATTAATTCAGTTTGACATGATTGTAAATTATCAATTTGTTTTTGTAATTCATATGAATTACTATTTGGAACTGGGCCAAAATCTTCAAATTGTCTTCTAGTTAATAATGGTTTCCAAATAAAATTATCATATTCGAAATTATTATTATTTGTTAATTCATTTTCATCTTTTTTTAATTTAAATAATATCCATTTTAGTTTCTTATTATAATGAACACATTTTACCATTTCATAATTTTCTGGATTAAAATCTATTTCTTCATTATTTGTTTTTGTTGGTGTATTTAATGTATTTTGTAAACTTTTTTTTCTTAATTTGTTTAATTCTGAATGTGATATTTTTAATTGTTCATCTGCTTCATTTAATCTTATTTGATAATCTTCTATTTTTGCACTTAATCTTTGAATTTTCTTTGTTAAACGAGAATTGTTTAATTCTTCATTTTTATCATTTTCTTCAAAGGTTTTTAATTGATTTTTTAATTTTGTATTATTATCTTTTAATTCATTAATTTCTAATTCATATTGATCTAATAATTTTTCATCTTCATCTAATTTATTATTCAAATCTTCTATTTCTTCTTCTTTATTTCTTAAATCCTCATTTAATTCATGAATTCTTTTTTTTAAATCAGTATTTTTTGATTGAATTTTATTTTTTAAAGATAATATATCATCTTTTTCTTTAATTAATTTTTCAATTTCTAATTTTTCATTTTCTAATTTTTCTTTATTTGATGATTGTTGGGATAATTTTAATTCTGCTAATTCTTGTTTTAATTTATTTATTTCTTCATCTGTTTTTATTTGTAATTCTTCATAATTTTTATCTAATTCTTCATATTGATTATTTATTTCATCATATTCATTTTCTAATTTATTATATTTTTCTGTTATTGAATTTAATTCATTTTTTGCTTTTATTTGTTCTGCGTCTAATTGATCATTTTCTTTGTTTAAATCTTCAATTTCTTTTTCTTGTTTTTTATTTAATTCTATTAGTTCTGAATTATTATGTTTTAAATTATCTAATTCTTTTTTTATTGTAATTATATTATCTTCATTATCTTTTAATTTATTTTTTATATCTTCATTTTCATTCTTTAATTTATTTATTGTTTCTTTTAAATTATTTATTTCATCTATATTTTTTGTAATTATTGCATTATTTGTTTCTAATTCTTTTAAATAAATGTTTATTTGATCTTTTTTTTCTTTTATTTCACTATTTAAATCCTTTATTTTTTTTTCATATTCATTTGAATTTTTTTTTATTTCATTTAATAATTTTTGATTTTGATTATTTATTTCTTTTTCTTTTTCCTTTAATTTCTTTTCTGAATTATTTTTGTTTTCATTTTCTAATTCTAATTCCTTTATATTTTCATTAAGTGTATTGATTTCTTTGATGAAATTTTTATTATCATTTTCAATATTTTTTTTTTCTTTAATCAATTCATCATATTTATTCTGAAGTGAATTAAAATTAGTTTTCATTACATTAATTTCTTCATTTTTATTTTGAAATTCTTTTTCTTGGTCTTTGGAATTTTTTATACAATCATTTAATTTTTTTTTAACTTCATCAATTTCATTTTGTAATTTCTTTTTATCATTTTTAATTATTTCAAAATTTTTATTTAGTTCTTCTTTTTGTTTTACAATATTTAATTTATCTTTTTTTATGTTTTCATATTCTTTATTTAAATTCTCTTTTTCATCTTTAATAATTAAATTTTCTTTTTTTAAATTTTCATTATCAATTTTAAGATTATTTATATCCCCTTCATTCTTTTTTAATGATTCTTCTTTGGTTTTTATTAAGGATTTTAGTTTATTTTCATTATCTTCAATTTCTTTTGTTAATTTATTTATATCATCTTTATATTTTATTATTTCATTATTTTTTTTCATTAATTCTTTAGTTTTTGTATCTAATTCAGAAGTTAAATTCACATTATCTTTCTGAATATAATCAACATCATTATTTAATTTATTAATTTCTTTTTCATATGTTTTATTTGAATCTCCAAGTTCAATTAATTTATTATTTATTTCAATGATATGATTCTTTTGATTTAAATTTTCAAACTTTAATTCTTCATTTTCTTTATTTAATATATCAATTTGTGTTTTTAATGTATTAATTTCTTTTGTATTTTCATCTATAATTCCTTTCAATTTGTTAATTAAATCATTGGATGTAGATGAAGATGTTTCTAAGTTTTTAATTATTTCATTATTTTTACTTAAAACTTTGATATTTTCTTCTTTTAATTTTTTCATCTCTTCTTCATTTTTTTTATTTATTTCTTTTATTTTTTCTTCTAATTTCTTTTTCATATCATCTTTTTCTTTTATTAACTTATTATAATTCTTTTGTAATTCATCATATTTTTGGTTAATATCTTTATTTTTATTATTTATATTCTGAAGATCTTTTTTTAATTTATCAATTGATTCATTATTCTTTTTATTATTTTCATTAATCAAAGATAAATCTTTATTATTTTTTTTAAGTTCAGAATTTTCTTTTTGTAGTTTTTCAATTTGTTTTTTGAAATTTTCATTATCATTTAAACTTTTTTGTTTTAATTCTTCAACAAGTTTTCCATTTTGTGTAGATAAATCTTTCAATTGTTGATTTGACATATTTTTGGTTTTTTCAATTTCTTTGTTTAGTTCATTTATTTTACTTTCATAATTTTTTTTTTCTTTATCTTTATTTTTTTCAAATTCTATATTTGAATTTTTTAATTTTTTATTTGATTCATCTAATAATTTTGTTAATGAAGAAATTTTATTATCAATATTTTTTTTTTCAAAATTAAATTTTTTATTTTTTTCTTTTTCTGTATCTAAATCTTTTTGAATTATTCCTATATTTTGTTTTAATTTATCTAATTCTTCTTTTTTTAATTGATTAATTCTTGAAATTTCATTTTTATATTTTTGAATTTCAATTACTAAATTTTCTTTTTCATTATTTGAAAATCCTCTATTTTTATTAAATATTGCAATTTCATCATCTTTTAACTTTATTTTTTCATTAAGTGAATTAATATTAATTTCATTAATTTGTAATTGTTTATTTAAAGAATTAATTTTATTTTTATATTCTTCTTCTTTTTTTACAAAGTTTTCTTGTGTTTTTTTCAACAAATCCAAATTTTGATTTTTTCCATTTGTTAAATTTTTTATTTTTTCTTCCAATATTATTTTATCATTTTTTAATTCATTTATTTCATCACTTATTATTGAATATTCATTAATATTTTTTATTAATTTTTCATTTATATTTTCTAATTCTTTTTGACATATATTTAAATTATTATCTTTTTCTTTCATTTTATCTGTTTTTTCTTTTATTTCTTTTTCATTTTTTTGCAAGGTAATTTTTAATTCTTGATTTTCTTTTCTTTCTTCATCAATTTTTTTATTTAGTTCATTTATTAATATTTCATTTGATTTTATTAAAGTTGAATTGGATAAATCTTTATTTTGCATTTGATTTTTTAAATATTTTATTTCATTTTCTTTCTCATTAATATTATCCTTTAATTCATTATTTGTTTTTTCTAATAAAATAATTTTCTCATTAAAATCTTTATTTAATTCAATTATTTCATTTTTTTTATTTTCTTTTATAGTATTATTTAATTCATTGTCTTTTTTAATTTTACTTTTTTCAGAATTTAAATTTTGATTTACCAAATTTTGTATTTGAAATTTTAAAATGGAAATATCTTTATTTTTTGAATCAACTATTGTACTATATTTATCTTTTTCTTCACTTATTCTTTTTTCACATTCTACAATTTCTTTTTTTAATTTTTCATTTTCATTTTCTAAATCATTTATGATATTATTTCTAACTTTTTCTAATTTTAATGTGTTATTTTCCTTTTTTAAATTTTCTATTTCTTTTATGAATTTTTCATTTTGTATTTTAATTTCTTCAATTTCATCATCATATTTTGTTCTTATTGTTATTTCGTTAATATTTAATTCTTTAATTTTATCTTCATATTGATTAATTAAATTATTTGCATTATTTAATTTATTATTTAATTCAACTACTTTTTTATTCAAATTTGAAATTTGATTATCTATTTGTTTATTATTATAATTTAAACTATTATTCAGAGAATTATTATTACTTTGAGTTTTTAATAATTCTTTTGAAGTCTTAGAATATACTGCATTTAATGAAGTTAATTCATTTTTTAAATCAGAATTTCTTGTTTTTAATTGATTAATTTGTTCATTTAATTGATTTACTCTATTACTATGTTCAACTGAATTTTTATGGATTAAATTTTCTTTTTTTGATAATTTTGAATTCAATTCTTCATTTTTCTTTTTTAATTCCTCATTTTGACTTTTTAAAACACTAAAATTATTATTATTATTATAATTTGCTGTTTCTTTCTTGTTATGTTTTTGATTTATTACTTTTGTTATATTATTATTAAGATTATTATTATTATTTTGAGAATTTTTTAATTTTTCAATTTCTTTTCTTAATTCTATATTATCATTTTTGATTTTTTCTTTATCTAATTTTAATTTTGAAATAGTTTCTTTTATATTTTTTAATTCTTCATCATTATTATTACTATTCGACTGTGTTAGAGAATTTTGATTTGTTAAAAGACTTTCATTTAAAGGATTTTTTTTCAATATATTTGAAGTTAATTGACTTAATGTATTTTTTCCTTTTTCTAAACTACTTTTTAATCCTTCTGGAATTTCTAAATTTTTAATTTGTTTAAAATTAATTAAAAATTTGTTAATTTCAGAAGATAATTTATGTAAATCTTTTTTATATTTTTCATTTTCTTTTTGAAAATTTTTTAACTTTTCATCAAAAAAACTTAGATTTTGATTTATAGAAACATTTGAACTATTTCTATCATCATCAATAATATTATTACTTGTATTAACTTTTGAATTATGAGTATTTCTTAAATATTTAGTTTGATTTTGATTATTTGAATTATCAATTTTTATTGGCTTTGGTATTTTATTTGGTGATATTGTTTTACCTTTTTTTTCAAGTATTTCGACTTTTTTTTTTAAAAGTGAATTTTCATTTTTTAATTTATCATATTTTACTTTTACATTATTATTTATATTATTATCTGTATTATTAATAATCATAGAAAAATTAGTTCCATTTACATTAATTCCATCATTATGTATTATATTATTTGATATATTTATATTATTAATTCCACTATTATTTATTTTTGAATTAATAAATGTTTCATTTAATTTTTTCGGTGATTCAATTTTTTGATTATTATTAATTATATTTTCGATTTTTTCATTACGATAAACTTTCATTTTTTTAAATATTATTTTTGCACTTTGATAAAATTTGGTGAATTGACTTTCTAAATCATTAAATGTCTCTTGGAAAGATAAATTATTATTATTTTCATCATTTAATTTAAATTCAAGTGTATTTAATAAGTTTTTCATTTTTAAAAAATGTGGATTTACTGATTTATAAAATGATTTTATTGAAAGAGATAATTCGTTTATATAAGCAATAAACTCATCATCATACACTGAGGTAAATATATTTTGAAAATTTTGAACAAATTTATTTTTATTTTGGGTATTTTGATTTTTTGAATTGTATGATGATAAAGTTTTTATTTCTGTCTTTTTCATTTATGTTTAAATTATTTAATTTCAATAATTAATTTTTTTTCATTTGATTATTTATTTTAAATAAAAAATAACGTGAATTACAATTATTTTATGTTTTAATTAAATAAATTCAAAAAGAACTTTATTGTGAATAATGAATATAATTATATTTAAAAAAAATAAAAATTTAAATTTGTTTTGCTATAAATTAATTATTGCCTAATATTTACATTTTTTCAATATTGTAGTTTAATAAAATTTTTTTAAGTTATGGAAATTACTTTTAAAAGTTTTTTCTCTAGTTTCAATTAGAAATATTAATTATTCTATTAAAATTATTTCAGTGGATATAGTATATAAATTACTTTTTAATTCAAACAAAATATTATATTTAAATGAATTTTAAAACATATCATTTATAACTAACTCAATTACATTGAGTAAATGAAAGGATTATTATTTTCCTACTCTTTTTTATATAAAGAATTTTTGATTTTATTTATCTCTTTTAATAGACTCAATATAGATTAATAATATAATTCATTTCAATAATATAATTATATATATATTTGTTATAATATTTGTTTGGGAAATAAATTATTTATATATTTTTTATAAATATTGAGGGATTTATAATGTTTATTCAAATTGTGATTAAAGATTTGTCAAATATGGTTTTATTTAATGTATTTTTATAAATAAAAAATCAATTGCTTTTAATAATTATAATAATTAAAATGAAAAGAAAAAAAATTGTTTAATTAAAAAACCAATATACAAAAGAAAAAAATAATTCAAAAAAAAAAAAAAAAAAAAAAGAATTTGAAAAAAATTTTTTTTCTCTCTCTTCAAACTTTATTCAAATTTTAAAAATGTAAATAAAAAAAAAATCAATGATCCCCATCAATTTCATAGCAATTTTCAACAGCAAAATCCATTTTTCTAAAAAGTTCTTCTTTATTACTATAAGCGGGTAACTTTAAAGTAAAAAAGCAAGTAGCAGAATGTGGAAAAGTTCCACCGGAAGCTCTAATTTTACTCACAATATGAGTATAAGAACAAATATCATCTCTTGGAAGTCTAGTTCTTCCCCAAACAAACTTCAAATATAAAATTTGATTATTTTCACTTGAATTTTCAAGCCATTCCCAAAACCATTTTATTACTTCATCATTTTCTTTATATCCCCCTTCATATTTAGTTTTCTTTTTTAATAAGTAAACATCTAATTTATGTTTACCACATACTAACTCTTCTAATTGTCTCCATGTTAATACTTGAAATACTCTTTGAGGTATAACACTATTAAATCCTTCTTTTAAATATTTTATTTGTTGAGAAAATTCATCTAATCTTACTTTTTTAGCTAATTCAATATAATTTTTTAATTCTTTAAATGTTACTTTTATTTGATTACCATTTTTAACTAAATTTACTTCTGTTCCTGCAGAATTTAAAATAGTAAAATTTAAATCATATAAACTTTCAAAATTAAAATAATTAGAATCTTTTTTTAATAAAAGTGATTCGAAATCATTTATTAATTTATAAAAGAAAATATCAACACTTTCAAATTCGAAAAATTTAATATCATTTCCTAAAAGTGATTTCCAGACTATAGGATGTAAATTTAAATCTAATAATTCTCCAGTTGCAATAGCAGAAGCCATTAATCTACCTAAGAATATAAAAACATTTTTATGTTTTTCAAAAGTAGCATTAGGATTTATAATATATTTATCTCTTAAGGCCCCAGTATCATCTCTATTATTAGGACTTTTAATAAATAAATCAACTGAATCTTCACTTAATTCTTTACATAATGTTGATATTACTTCATGATACGGTCCTCCTTGATCAGATGCATATTCTCCTTGTAATGCTACTGTAAATAATCTTCCTCCTTTATCCATAAAATAATTCTCTGGTTTCATTTGTTTTGTTTTTTGATATACTTGACCAAATACTGTCTCTTCAAAATTTATATCTGGAGTCTTTTTTTCATAGAATTTTATTGCTTTAAATCTATCTATTTGAATTGTTGAATAACGATATTTATGACGTTGCATTTTATTTAATTTTTCTTGGAATTTTTTCATACGAGTTTCTGCATTTAAATATGTTAAATTATCACTTATTGCATTTTGTAAAAATCGCTTTTGTGTACTTAATTCATTTGCTGAACAATATTTTAAAATATCAGAATTTATTAAATTTAATTTTTTTTTTATAAATGTAAATATTCCCATCATTTCTTTTTCGTTATTTATTTTCTTTTCTTTATCTATAAATATTAACCATAAATCTCTCATTTCATGATTTTCTTCTAAGAATTTTATTAGTGATTCATATGTAATATCTTTATTTTCTTCATTTACTATTATTTCTTCAGTTGCATCTAAGAAATTTTGAAGAGAATTTCTAGTTACTGATTTAAATAAATTAATAAAATCAGTTGATTTTTGACTATGATAAAATGAATATAACATATTAGCAATATCTTCAACTTCAATATAAGTAATATTAATTTTTTCATCATTATCACATAAATCAATTTTATTTTTTAAATTATCTAAAATATCATTTTGATTTACAGTTAAAACAAAAGATTTATCTTGTCCAACTTTAACTTTAATAGGAATTAATTCAGGTTTATTAGAAAAAAATTCGACTTCATTTATAATATTTTTACTATCTTTTCCAATATCACAACCTAAAGCAAAATGTTTATTAGAACCACAAGAATATAATTTTTTAACATAAACATCATTAATTTTTTCTCTTCCAATAATTAAAACATGAGTAGAACACAATGCAACTTCATCGCAAATAACATCTTTATCAAATTTAACTAAAGTAGGATATTCAATATTTTTTTTATTTTGATTATTATTATTAAAACAAAAATAAGTATTTTCTCCAAAAACATATAAATCACCATTAATTGTAATTGCAGCAGAATTTGAATTTCTAGCAAAAATTTTTTTAAATTCTAATTGATTTACTCCAGAACAAGGAGTAATTTTTTGTACATTATCAATATCATTACCAACTCCACATTGACCTTGAATATTATTACCAAGTGAATATAATCTATTTTTATTATGAATATCAGATAATAAAAATAAAAAGAAATTCTCACCAATTGAACATTGAACAAATCTTTTCATATGTTCTGGAAGAGGTAAAGATATCCAGTCTCTTTTAATACCAAAATTTTGATTTAATTTTAAAATTGGATTATTTCCTAATAAATAACCTTTACCTTCATTTGTTATTATAAATGAGTTTTTAAAACCAATTGATATTGATATTATTTTTTCTTTTTCTGTTAATTCTGGAAGTAATAAAGGAACTTTTGTTTTATCGTCTATTACACTTCCTAATATTTTACCATCATTATATCCTATTCCATATAATTTATTATCTTTTGTTAAAATTAAAGAAGAATTGCAATTTCCAGTTGCAAATTTTAATATATTTTTTTTATTTTTGAAAAATTCACTATTATTAATTTTATTTTCGTTTGAAAATTTCTTTATACTTATACTTTTTAATCCTCCACCAATTCCACATCCTGTTGAATAAATTTCTTTTTTTTCTTCATCTAAAATTAAAGTGTATAATGCTCCATAATTAAATGACCATGTATATTTTGGTGTACCAATACATTTGTTTGGTTCTTTATAATCTTTTCCTATTATTCCATTTATTCCTAAACAATTACTGTAATTATTACCAAATGCATATAATTCTGTTTGAATGTTTTTTAATGTTATTATATTTAGTTTTTTTGTTTTGAATTTTTGATAATAATTATTTCCAGTTGTTTTTAATGAACTATTTGAACTGTAATTTATTATGTCTTGGAGATAATATTTTTTATCAGTTTCTGATTGGGCAAATATTGCAATTTTACTATCTTCATTTTTGGAATTTGGACTTAAGGAAAATTTTATTGGTAATTTTTCAATTTTTTCATTTTCTAATAATAATATTTCATTATTTTTAATTGTCAATTCTTCCATTTCTGAATCTTTAAAATTTAAATTA
>JAEEGL011504965.1_pt1 | contig 13483 bp, 9 predicted proteins | sample 9134231 | NCBI WGS metagenome assembly JAEEGL01 (sample SAMN16246548, study PRJNA631951) | gut metagenome | biome: gut microbiome; feature: rumen; material: fiber-attached | host: Bos | place: Iran: Karaj | collected 2018-10
CCGTGATCTCTGATGATGATGTTAACACAGTTCGTGTCCGGTTTAACGGACACTTCTATGACCTTGCCCTCACGGGCGTATTTGGCGGAGTTGTCGAAGATGTTCAGGAAGACCTGGCGGAGTCTCGCCGGATCTCCGGGGATGTTGGGGATCTCCTCCTCCGACGGCTCATACACCAGTTCCATCTCGTCCTGCTGCAGGAGCTCGCGGTAGGTAAAGATCGTGTCCTCCAGCTCCGCGCACACGTCGATCTGCTCCACGTTCAGTGTAAAGCGGCCGTCCTCTATGCGGGTGAACTCAAGCAGCTCCTCCACCATCTTCGTCAGCCTGCGTGCTTCTCTCAGTATGATGGACAGTCCCCTGCGGGCATCCGGACTGTTCTCCTCGTCGTACAGCAGCGTTTCGCTCCAGCCGGTGATGGCGGTGAGGGGCGTTCTCAGCTCGTGGGAAACGGAGGAAATGAATTCCGTCTGCATCTTCTCGGACTGCCCGATCTTCAGCGACATCTCGTTGATGGAGTCCACCATCTCTCCGATCTCGTTGTCGTAGGTCTTTTCGATCTGGATCCCGTAGCTTCCCGCCGCGATCCTTTTGGACATGGACGTGATCTCGCTGACCGGTTCGATCACGGACCGGATAAAGACCAGGTTCAGGGAAACGACGACGAAAAGGAACATCAGCGCCACGCACAGCGCTACAAGGCAGGCCTGGAAAATCTGCCGGTCGGCTGCAGAGGCGGCGGATATGTATCTCATGATGCCCGCCGTCTCGCCGCTGGAGTACAGGATCGGGGCAGACACGGCGATGATCCGCTCCCCTGACAGCGCTCTGCCGACGTAAGTCGACGTGACGCCCGTCTCCAGCGCGTGCGACACGTCCGTCGTTCCCGGCCGTCCGCCCGTGGTCATGCTGTTGGTGGACAGAAGGATCCTCCCGGCGGTGTCGATGAACTGCAGTTCCAGCCTGTCCCCGTCCTCGAAGGTCTCCGCATAGCGGTAAGCCGTGTCGTAGTAATCCGAATAGCTGCCGGAAACGTAGTTGGCAAAAAAGCCCGTTGCCGTCTTTGCCTTGGCGGCCAGCCCCGTCCGGATGGTGGAATAGTAATAGTTCGTTACGAATACAAGGAAGAGCACGAAAACGACAATAAGGACGGCCGACACGGCCGCTACCGTGCGGCTCATCCATCTTGTCCTCATCGTACCCCGTTTTTTCTGCTTCATGCGCTACCCGCCTTTCCGCGGCATGTTTCCCGCGTCAGATCCCCCATTTATACCCGTATCCCCAGACAGTGGTGATGTATGTGGGATTGGTGGAATCGTCCTCGATCTTTATGCGGAGGCGGCGGATGTTCACATCCACGATCTTCAGCTCTCCGAAGTAGTCGCGGCCCCAGACGATGTTCAGGATGTCCTCGCGGGAAAGAGCCTTTCCCGGATTGTCCATGAACATTTTGATGATGGAGTACTCCACCTGGGTCAGCTTGATCCGTTCCCCGTTCTTCTCCAGCGTGCGGTTCCTCGTGTTCAGACGGAACGGCCCCTGGACAAGCACGCTGCTGTCCGCGGTATCCTCCCCTCCCAGGCGGCGGTACAGAGCGTCCACTCTGGCCGTCAGTTCGGCCGGGGAGAAGGGTTTCGTGACATAGTCGTCGGCTCCCGTCATCAGTCCCGTGACCTTGTCCATCTCCTGAGTGCGGGCGGTCAGCATGATGATGCCCATTTTGGAATCGGAAGCACGGATCCTCCGGCACACCTCGAATCCGTCGATGTCAGGCAGCATGATGTCCAGCAGCGCCACACGGATATCCGGATTCTCCTTCAGTTTTTCGAAGGCTTCCGCCCCCGTGCCCGCCTCGATGGGATCATAGCCGGCGCGTTTGAGATTGATGACGACAAAGCTCCGGATGCTCGTTTCATCTTCAAGTACAAGGATTTTTTTCATCGGTCCACTCCCCGTTTCAATAGGTTCCTGTCAGCCATTTCGTACGGATCAGGGAGAAGGACTCCCCGATCTGCTCCTCGGTCACCAGGTCCTGTCCGCCGCTGAGGATCGAAGCGGCGAACAGTCTCCTGTCATCGTCCGCCAGAAGGAAACGTCCGGACATGGCCGCCCGCTCCGCCTTGTTGTCTCCGGTCAGCGTATATACCGCCAGGATGTCCGTGACCGTGGGATCGTCTTTGTTCCCGCTCACCGTGGACAGCACCACCGTCCGCTCTCCGGACACCGAATCCAGCCGTCGCACGGACAGGGACTGCGCCAGTTCTTCCGGCAGTACCAGATACCAGCCGTCGGTGAAGTTGTGGTAAGTACACAGTTTTTCCATGGAAAACCCGCGGATGGTGCGGGTCTTCCAGTAGATCACATAATAAGGCGTTTCCGACTGTGAATAAACCTGTCTCGGATCCGGGATCTCCATGACGCCGTCCCGGTCGATGTCCGAACAGTAGACGTTCACCGGCCTTGCCGTCGTGTTTTCCGCGCCTTCGTCCGTCACGACGTTGTACAGCGTGCCTTCACGCTCGGCAAGAACATCCGTTACGAGTCCTCCGCCGCACATGCTGTCCACAAAGACCGCCGTATGGCGGTCAGAGGTCTCTCCGCTCTGGACGCGTGAAATGGCCTCCGCTTCGCGCGACAGCGCCGCGGTGGACGTGATAATCTCTCCGTCCTCCATCAGAGTGCAGAGCACCGCCTCTCCGGCGCTCTCCGCTCCCGGGTCTTTCAGAATCAGCACCTCGTCTCCCCCGGCGGCGTTCATGTCGCAGCAGATATAGGAACTGTAAGCCGATTCGGCGATGAGCACCGGCTCGTAATCCCTGACGCTGTAGATATCCAGCACCTTGACCAGCGTGCTCATCTGCCATCCCACCAGCAGCTCGCTGACTCCGTCGCCGTCCATGTCCGTATACTGGACGCTGTCCACGGCTCTTCCTTCGCCGAAGATCTGGGAAGCCAGCCTGTATTCCCCGTTCTCTTCTCTGATGATGTCGATCTCCAGCGGGGCCTCTCCTTCCGTACGGAAAAAGGCGATGACCTCCTGGATCCCGTCTCCGTCCAGGTCATACTGCTGGATGGCCTGCCGGTTGTACCCCGCGACGGGAGCGGAAAACTCCAGTCCGCTGTCCAGCCGTTCGTCAATGCTGCGCTGGATGCGCGTGCCCCGTTCCGACGACCGGGGAAGCCTGTACAGTTCTTCCGCCGTCGTGCCGAAGCAGCCGGTCAGGAGCAGGCAGAGCAGAGCAGCCAGCGCGGCGCACGCTGCCGTTTTCAAAAAGCGCTTCATCGGCGCGTCTCCTTCCGTCGGCGCATAATACGCCTACTATAACTGTTTTATTCTATCACAAAGGCATTCAAAATGATAGGCTTTTTCGGGTTTTTCCGGCTTTTTTCCCGCCCTCCGCCTTGCGGCATGTCGCCGTTTCTGTTACAGTAAAAAAGCGCTTTACGCAAATCACCTGCGAAGGAGAAATCCCAATGAATCTTCTTATCCGGAACATCCTCGCCGTTCTTCCGGACGGAGAACGGGTCGTGGACGTCTGCGTCTCCGGTGACCGCATCTCCGCCGTTGACAGAGTCCCCGAAGGGTTCGCCGCCGACCGTACCATCGACGGCAGCGGCCGGCTCCTGATTCCCGGTCTCGTCAATGCTCACAGCCACGCTTACATGACGGTCTTCCGCAACTGTGCAGACGATCTCACGTTCAACGACTGGCTGTTCGGGCGCATCGCCCCGATGGAGGACCTCCTCACCGGAGAGGACTGCTACTGGTCCAGCAAACTTGCCTGCGCGGAGATGCTGCTCACAGGCACCACCGCCTATTATGATATGGGCATGTTCATGGAAGAGGCGGCCCAGGCCGCCGTGGATACCGGCATCCGTGCCGTCCTTTCGCGCGGACTCTCCGGCGCGCCGGACGGTGTGGACGGACCGAATCCCCGTCTGGAGCAGGCCGTACGTCTCTTTGAGAACTGGAAGCAGTACCCCACGCTGTCCTTCATGATCGCGCCGCATGCTCCCTATTCCTGCACCGCCGACTATATGAAGCAGGCGGCAGATACCGCCCGCAGCATGGGTCTCGGCCTTTCCATCCATCTTTCCGAATCCGCCAGCGAGATGGCGTCCATAAGGGAGCAGTACGGATGCACTCCCATCGAGCTGGCCGACCGCTGCGGCCTTCTGACGGACAGGACCGTCGTTGCCCACTGCGTTTACGCCACGGATGAAGATATCGCCCTGCTGAAGCAGCGGGACACCAGCGTGGCCACAAATCCCATCAGCAACATGAAACTTGCCAATGGCTTCGCGCCTGTGACAAAGATGCTGAAGGCGGGCGTGAACGTCGCCCTTGGGACCGACGGATCCTCCTCCAACAATGCCCTGAACATGTTCCGCGATCTCGCCTGCCTGACCCTTATACACAAAGCCAACGAGCACGATCCTCTGGCCGTGACAGCGAGGGAGGCTTTCCTGATGGCCACGGTCAACGGCGCCCGCGCGCTCTGTCTCGACGATCTGGGCGTCATCCGGGAGGGAGCGAAGGCGGATCTGGTCATCCTTGACCTGGACCGTCCGAACATGCAGCCGGTAAATGATCCCGTCGCCTCCCTGTGCTACTCCGCCACCGGGTATGAGACTGAGACCGTGGTCGTGAACGGCGTTCCCGTCGTTCTGGACGGAAAACTTGCGGATACGGACATGGAAGAGATATACGCCCATGTCAGACAGACATGTGAAAGGATCGGTACTGTGAAATGAGTGAGATCAGAGACATCGCCCTCGCCCCTTCCGGCGAGAGAAAGATCAGTTGGGTCGAGAGAAACATGCCCCTTCTGCGGGGCATCCGGGAAGACTTTGAAAGGGAGAAGCCTTTCGCCGGTCTGACCGTCGCGCTTTCCGTTCACATGGAGGCCAAAACGGCCTACCTCTGCCGCTGCCTGCAGGCAGGCGGTGCGGAGATGCATGTAACGGGCTGCAATCCCCTGTCCACGCAGGATGACGTCGCCGCGGCGGTGGCCGCCGGCGGCATCGACGTGCACGCCTGGCACGGCGCAACGCCCGAAGAATATGAATCCCATCTCACCCACGTGCTGGAGTACGGTCCCAACATCGTGATCGACGACGGCGGAGACCTGGTAAACCTGCTTCATACGAAACTGACCCATCTGATCCCCGGCGTGATCGGCGGCTGTGAGGAGACCACCACGGGCGTCATCCGTCTCAATGCCATGGAACGGGAGGGCAGCCTCCGCTTCCCCATGATCACCGTAAACAACGCCCGCTGCAAATATCTGTTCGACAACCGCTACGGGACCGGCCAGTCCGTCTGGGACGGCATCAACCGTACGACGAACCTGATTGTCGCCGGAAAGAACGTCGTCGTTGCCGGCTACGGTTGGTGTGGCAGAGGTATCTGCATGCGCGCCAAGGGCTTCGGCGCACACGTAATCGTCTGCGAAGTGGATCCCGTCAAGGCGCTGGAGGCCATGATGGACGGATTCAAGGTGATGCCCATGGAACAGGCCGCGGAGATCGGAGACATGTTCGTCACGAGCACCGGATGCCGGGACGTCATTACCGCGGACCACTTTTCCCGCATGAAGGACGGTGCCGTCCTGTGCAACGCCGGTCACTTCAATGTCGAGGTGGACGTCGCCTGGCTGGATGCCAACGCCCGCGAGCGCTTCGAACAGCGCCAGAACATCATCGGATATACGCTGGATAACGGCCGGCATCTGTTCGTCCTGGCGGAAGGCCGACTCGTCAATCTTGCCAGCGGAGACGGTCATCCGGCGGAGATCATGGACATGAGCTTCGCCATCCAGTCCCTCTGCGCCAGGTATCTGGCCGATCACAGGGACGAGCTGACGGCGCGGGTCATTCCCGTTCCGGAGTCCATCGACGATGAGGTCGCCCGCCGCAAACTGGCAGCCTGCGGTCTTTCCATCGACAGCCTGACCGACAGCCAGCGGGAATATCTCTCCAGCTGGGCCCTGTAAACATCGGGCTTTGCCCCTTGCTCAATCAAGATATAATGAACCCGGCGGCCGGAGAGAAATTCTCCGGCCGCCGGCTGTTTTTCGTTATCATTGTTCAGGGGGAAACGCTCATCGGAGGTTCTTCGTCGAAGGTGAGCGTGACGGTCACCGTTTCCGCTCCGCGCTGGAACTGCACTTCCACGGTGTCCCCTGCACCGTATCCCGCCCTGGCGGTACGCACGTCTTCCTTTGCCAGGATCTCATAGTCTCCTATCTTCGTTATGATGTCTCCGGGGAGGATGCCCGCCTTCTCAGAACAGCTTCCCTCCTCCACGTAATCCACGTAGGCGCCGCGTGGCAGTCCGTAATAGGCGGCAATGGTCTCCGTAACCGTGCGGACCTTGATTCCCAGATAGGCCTTGCCCGTCACGTATCCCCGTTCCACCAGGTCCCGGATCACGCGCGAGGCGTCGTCAAGCGGGATGGCGAAGCCGATCCCCTCGACTCCCGTGGCGGAATACTTGGCGTCGACGATTCCGATCACCTGGCCCCGGGTATTGTACACCGGGCCTCCGGAATTGCCGGAGTTCACCGCCGCGTTGATCTGGAAAACGTTGATGGAGAACGACGTGTCCGTAGTGATCACGCGGTCAAGCGCGCAGATGATGCCGTCGGTCATCGTATAGGTGAGCTCCCCCAGCGGGTTTCCTATCGCATAAACAGTATTCCCCACACGGCAGTCGTCCATGCTCCCCACGGTCACGGCGTTCAGGCCTTCCGCTTCGATCTTCAGGACGGCGATGTCCCCGTCCTTGTCGTACCCCGTCACCTCCGCCTCGTAGGAGGTGCCGTCATAGGTATGAACGGTCACTGTCCGGTTCCTTCCCGAGAGTGCGTATTCGATCACATGGAAATTCGTGACGATATACCCGTCCTCGGAAACGATGAACCCGGATCCGGCGACGGGAGTGGTCGTGACCGGCTGTCCGAAGATGTTGTATCCGGATGCCGTCACCTGGATGCCCACGCTCTGACTGCATCCGATGTCATAGATTTCCTCCGGCGTCAGTTCCTCACCCGTGCTGACCGGCTCCGTGGGAAGCACGGTCTTCGCAGGAACACCGGAAACCTCTTCCCCGGCGGCACTCTCCGCCCGCACGGTGTCCGCCGGTTCCGCCGCCCGGTCCAGTGTGATCTTCGCCGCCGTCATTCCGCAGAAGGCGCCCGCCGCGCAGCACAGGGCCACCAGCAGGATCGTCCTCACCGCTTTCCCTGCGCCGCCTTTTTTCTTCTTCTTTCTCTGCACGGCGGCTCCGCTTCCCAGGCCCCGGACGGCGCTGTGATAATTGGGCGAATGCAGGCTCTCCTCCAGCTCATCATACGTCTTGGCAGGTTCATGCCAGGCCTCGTAATAATCCGGGCGGCTTCCGCCCCCGGCCGGAGTTCCGTCCTTCTCCGATACGGACCGCAGCACCTCCGACATGCTCTGGTCTCCGTATGGTTTTCGTTCTGACGGCACCGCTGATCCCCCCTTTGGTTTTTCTCTTCTGCATCATATCTGTCGAATATGAAAAATGCGTGAATAACAGGGAAAAAATACGGCGCAATTCCGTTTTCGTCATTATGCACAAATGATGGTGTGGTATTTTGTCTGTTTTACAAACTTTCGTTCAAACTGTATTCGTACTATAATGAAGAGGTCAAAGATCCGGGGCGCGTCCCCGCAGCTATTAAGGAGGAATCACTATGTCCGAACGCACGCCCAAGCAGATGTTCCTGGATATGGCCAAGGGGATCCAGCCGGACCGGATGCTTCAGTACTGCTACTTTCCCAATCCCTATGCCAAATTCCCGCTCACCTGCATGAACACGAACACCAGCGTGCTGGCGCACACGCCCGCGGAGAACGGCGAGCTGATCGACATCTGGGGCGTTCCGTACGTGACCACCAGGGAGACGGGCTACAGCCCCCTGCCCAAGCCCGGAGTTTTCATTCTGAAGGACATCGCCGACTGGCGCGATGTGATCAAGGCTCCCGATCTGTCCGGCGTTGACTGGGAAGCCACGGCGGAGAAGGATCTTGCCGGTCTCGCCGCCATGGGGGTGGACAGAAATCAGTCCGCGCTGGGACTGATGACTCATCTTGGCTATTTTCAGCAGATCATGTCCTTCATGGGCTTTGAGGAAGGCCTGTGCGCCATGGTGGAGGATCCGGAGGAGATGAAGGCTCTGGTCGACTACATGTCCGCCTTCTACTGCGACGTTCTGGATCATATCATCGACCTGTACAAGCCGGATTTCCTGCAGCTCACCGACGACCTGGCCACATGGAAGGCCCCGTTCATGTCCCTGCAGCAGTACCGCACGATCTTCCGTCCAGCCTATGAGGATCTGATCCGGTATGCCAAGGAGAGGGACATCCCCGTCGCGATGCACTGCTGCGGCAACTGCACCATGTTCATCGACGACTGGCTGGAGATGGGGGTCACCTACTGGGATCCCGCCCAGCTGAGCAACGACCTCGTCGCCCTCCAGAAGAAGTACGGCGACCGGCTGGTGATCTGCGGCGGTTTCGACATGACCGGCGAACTCAGCGATGTCAACATCACGGAGGAAAAGTACAAGAGCATCGTCCGGGAGACCATCGACCGCTACACGAAATACGGCATGTACGTATTCGACGGGTGGCTGTTCTGCGATCCGGAGGACGAGGTCCTCAACTCCCACAACCGCTGGACTACTGAGGTCTGCGAGGATTACGGGATCGACGCATACAAGCGGAACCGCTGACCGCATTTCTCTTTCAGTGCGAAACACCCCCTGCCCGGAACGGGCAGGGGGTGTTCATCATTTCTGCAGGTTTTCTTTGATCTTATCGATCACGCTGAAGAATACGGCCAGTTCCTGTTCGGTCAGGCCCTGCTTCATCAGTTCCTCATTGCTCTCGATCTTCTCACGCACGTCGTCCGAGATGCGGATCGCACGGGGCGTCAGAACGATGCGCTTCTTTCTCCGGTCGGAGGAGACCGGTTCCCTGACGATCAGGTCGTCCCGCTCCATGCGCTTGAGGACGTTGGTGGCTGTGGCCCCCGTCACATGAAACACGCGTTCGATGTCGCTCTGGAATATGTCCGTCTCTCCGTGTTCACGCACGTACCCGATCACCCAGTTCTGCATCGGGGTCAGTTCCTTGGTGCTGGGCAGCGTGGACGGTCCCTTCCGTCGCATCAGATGGCTGACGTTGGCGATCTCGTAGCCGATGCGTCTGGTCTTTCGATCCGTTGCGTCCATAGGCCGTCACTCCAGTTCGAACGCGCCGGTATACAGGCGGTAATACTGGCCTTTTTCCGCAATCAGCTGCTCGTGATTGCCCCGTTCTATGATGTGTCCTCCGTCGATGACCATGATCACGTCCGCATTCTGGACGGTGGACAGCCGGTGGGCAATGACGAAGACCGTACGTCCGTACATCAGCCCGTCCATGCCCTTCTGGACGATGGATTCCGTTCTGGTGTCGATACTGGAGGTAGCCTCGTCCATGATCAGCACCGGCGGATCTGCCACAGCCGCCCGGGCGATGGCGATCAGCTGGCGCTGTCCCTGCGACAGGCCGGATCCGTCGCCGGCCAGGACCGTCTGGTAGCCTTCAGGCAGCACGCGGATAAAACTGTCGGCGTTGGCAAGCTTGGCAGCGGCAATGCACTCCTCATCCGTGGCGTCCTGCCGTCCGTAGCGGATGTTCTCCATGACGGTCCCGGTGAACAGATTCACGTCCTGCAGGATGATGCCGAGGGAGCGCCGCAGGTCGCTCTTGCAGATATTCGAGATGTCGATGCCGTCATAGGTGATGGTGCCGCCCTGGATATCGTAGAAGCGGTTCAGCAGGTTGGTAATGGTCGTCTTTCCGGCGCCCGTATGCCCGACGAAGGCGACCTTCTGTCCCGGCTCGGCGTAGAGATTGATGTCGTACAGGACCTGCTTGTCCGGCACGTAGCCGAAGTCCACATGATTCAGGCGGATGTCTCCGGTCAGCCTCCGGTATTCGAAGGTGCCGTCCTCCTGCGGGATCTTCCATGCCCAGATGTCGGTCAGTTCCGGCGTTTCGAGCAGGTTCTCCCCCTTGCTGTCGTATTTGGCCCGGATCAGCGTGATGGTACCGCCGTCCTGTTCCGGTTCCTCGTCCATCAGGGCAAAGATGCGCTCCGCGCCTGCCAGCGCCATGACGATCGCACTGACCTGCTGCCCGATCATGTCGATCGGCCGGTTGAAGTTCCTGCTGAGCTGCAGGAAGGAAACGATGGCACCGATGGTCATGCCGCCGAGGCCGCCTATGGCCATGGCCCCGCCCACGATGGCAAGAACGGCATACTGCACATAGCCCATGTTCATGACCACGGGCATCACCAGACTGGAGATGAAGAAGGCCTTTCTGGCGGATTCACGGAGGGCGATGTTCTTCTGATCGAACGTCTCGATCGTTTTCTGTTCCCTGTTGAACACCTTGATGACCTTCTGCCCGTTGATCATCTCCTCCACGTAGCCGTTGAGATCGCCGAGCTGCGCCTGCTGGGAGATGAAGTAGCGTCCGCTCAGGCCTCCCACTTTCGTGGAGATAAACAGGTTCAGGGCCGTGAAGGCCAGCGTGACCAGGGTCAGCCAGATGCTGACGGAGATCATGGACACGAGCAGTACCACGACCGACACCACGGAGTTCATCAGCTGCGGGATCGTCTGTCCGATCATCTGGCGCATGGTGTCCGTATCGTTCGTGTACCGGCTCATGATGTCACCGTGCGCGTTGACGTCAAAGTAGCGGATGGGCAGCTGCTCCATCTTGTCGAACATCTGGTCGCGCACCTTTTTCAGGATTCCCTGTCCCACAGGGATCATCAGTCGGTTGTACAGGAAGGTGCTGAGCACGCCGGCGAGAAATACGGCCGCCAGCAGCAGGATCGAGCGGATCAGGCCGGCCATAAGTTCGCTTGTATAGTGCTCCACCATGGGAGTGACGTAGTCGTCGATCAGGGTTTTCAGGAAAAGGGAGCTTCTCGCGGCGGCGTACGCGCTTATAATGATGCAGAGGAGCACCAGCAGCAGGCGGAACTTGTACTGCATCAGATAGCCGGCGATGCGTTTGAGCGTCTTGCCGGCATTCTTGGACTTGGGCATCGCCGCGCTCATTCCTCTTGGCACAGGAGGCATTACTGTTCTCCCCCTTTCTGCTGGGAATAGTAGACTTCGCGGTAGATGGTGTTGGAAGCCATCAGCTCGTCGTGGGTACCCACGCCGTTGATGCGGCCCTCATCGATCACAACGATCATGTCGCAGTCCTGAACGGAGGAGATCCTCTGCGCGATGATCAGCTTCGTCGTCTCAGGGATGTATTCCCGGAAACCGGCGCGGATGGCCGCTTCAGTCGCTGTATCCACGGCGCTGGTGGAATCATCCAGGATCAGGATCTTCGGTCTCTTGACCAGCGCGCGGGCGATGCAGAGCCTCTGCTTCTGTCCGCCGGAAACGTTGGTCCCGCCCCGGGTGATCATGGTGTCATACCCGTCGGGCATGGCGGATATGAACTCGTCCGCCTGCGCAAGGCGGCACGCCTCGCGGAGTTCCTCGTCCGTGGCGTTCTCGTTGCCCCAGCGCAGATTCTCGCTGACCGTGCCGGAGAACAGTTCGTTCTTCTGCAGGACCATCGAAACAGCGTCGCGCAGCACCGTGAGATCATAGTCCCTCACGTCCACGCCGCCCACCAGCACGCGGCCCTTGTCAACGTCATACAGTCTGGGGATCATCTGCACCAGCGTGGACTTGGAAGAACCGGTCCCGCCGAGGATGCCGACCGTCTGGCCGGAACCTATGGAAAGATTCACGTCCGTCAGAACGTTCTTCGTCTCGTCTCCGGAGTAGCTGAAATCCACATGCTCGAAAACGATGCTTCCGTCCGCTACCTCCATGACGGGGTTCTCCGGATCGCGGATGGCGCTCTCCTCCTCGAGGAGTTCCAGGGCGCGCGCTCCGGAGGCCTGAGCGATGGAGATGACGACCATGACCATGCCAAGCATCATCAGTCCGGCGAGGATCATGCCTGCATAGGCGATGATACTCGTGAGCTGGCCGGTGGACATGCTTCCTGAGATGATGAATTTCGCTCCGAACCAGCAGATCAGGATCTGGCAGGCATACATGGCCAGCTGCATCGTCGGCATGTTGAAGCTCATGATCCGTTCCGCCTTAACAAAGAGACGGTAGATCAGTTCAGATGCCTTCCCGAACTTCTGACGTTCGTGGTCCTCCTTCACGTAGGACTTTACCACCCGGATGCCGGCCAGGTTTTCCTGCACCACTTCGTTCAGTCCGTCATAGGCCTTGAAGACACGTTCGAACATGGGAAAAGAGATGCGGAAAATGAGATAGATCGCACAGCCGAGGAACGGCACCGCGCAGAGATAGATCAGAGCCAGTTTCGCATTCACGGAGAATGCGAAAATGAGGGCTACGATCATCATCAGCGGCGCGCGGGTGGCGATGCGGAGGCTCATGACGAACGCCTGCATGATGTTCGTCACGTCCGTGGTCATACGGGTGATGATGCTGGATGTGGAAAACTTGTCGATGTTCGCGAAAGAGTACTCCTGCACCTTGTGGAACATGGCCGCCCGGATGTTACGGGCAAAACCGGAGGCGGCGTTCGTGCTGAACCGCGCCGCGGTGACGCCGGCCGCAACCGACAGGAGGGCGAGCCCGATCAGCAGCAGTCCCATCCTGACGGTATAGCCGATGTCTCCGACAGCCACGCCCCTGTCGATGATGTGTGCCATCAGGTACGGGATCAGCACCTCGAACACACACTCCAGGCACACGAACACCGGCGTGAGGAGGGCGTATTTTTTGAATTCCCCCACATATCTTGCCAGTTTGACTATCATGTGACACCTTCTTCTTGCTTCTTCCTCAATATCGTTAGACAACTAACATTGTTTCTATTATAGAACCAGGAACGTCAAAGTCAAGCGCAGAAATAAAGATTGTTAAACATCTACAAAAACGTCTCTGAAGCCCGGAAATATTTCTCCCACGCGCCATCTTTTTCTTTTACTGGCCGATCCGCCTATTCCCTTTTTTATAAAAACAGGGTATAATTCCCTTGCTTGCCTGATTCCGACGGGACCTGTTTCCGTCCGGCATCCTCTCCCCCGCGGGAAGAATGGAGGTGTCATCAGCTATGAAACCATTCAGCAAACAGTGGCTGGCGGAACGTCTCCGCGATCCGGAGACCGGCAGCTACCGCTACCTCTGGCTTCTGCTGTTTTATCCGCTGTATCTGATCAGCTTTTTCACTCTCGAGAACATGACGCTGTCCTACCACCTGCTGGAATGGGGCGTTGACCGGATGATCCCCTTCTGCGAATACTTCGTCGTACCCTACGTGCTCTGGCACGGCGTTATCGGTCTTCTGAGCCTGTATCTCCTCTTTTTCGACATCCCCGGGCTGAAGAAGCTGCTCC
>JAEEGL012236948.1_pt1 | contig 13483 bp, 6 predicted proteins | sample 9134231 | NCBI WGS metagenome assembly JAEEGL01 (sample SAMN16246548, study PRJNA631951) | gut metagenome | biome: gut microbiome; feature: rumen; material: fiber-attached | host: Bos | place: Iran: Karaj | collected 2018-10
ACTTAAGGTTATGCAACAGCGAGAATTATGAAATTTGTTCTTTTTTCAATAAAATTATGTTCATACGCGCAATTTTAATAAATATTATTTTATTATATCAGAACATTTTCGTATTTTTGCAGTCGCAAACTGCTAGTAAATGAGAACTAATTTTATAACTAATTAATAAATGTATGATCAAACAAAGGTTTTTCAAAGGTAAGGCCATACCCTTCGCTGTCATAATGTCAGCAATGCTGTTTGCGCCCTCTGCCGGAATGCTTTCTGTTCGTGCCGCCGTTCAGGATGTGCAGCAGCAAGAGAGCATCACTGGTACGGTCGTAGATCAGTCGGGTGAGGCTGTTATCGGTGCGAGTGTCCTTGTTGTCGGTGCCAAGACCGCAACAGGAACAGTGACAGACTTTGACGGTAACTTCACTCTTAAGGTGAAGCCCGGAACACAGTTAAAGATCTCTTATGTAGGCTTCAAGGATGCCCTTGTAAAGGCTACCAACGGCATGAAGGTGACCCTTCAGGAAGAGGCTACGATGCTTCAGGCTGTCGAGATTGTCGCCTATGGTGTACAGAAGAAGGTGACTGTTACTGGAGCTCTTTCTTCAGTAAAGTCTGAGGACTTGGTTCGTACTCCAGTTTCATCAGTAAACAACGTGCTCGCAGGTCAGCTCTCAGGTGTTACCACAGTGCAGTATTCAGGAGAGCCAGGTAGCGATGCCGCCAGCATCTTCGTTCGTGGTCAGGCTACATGGGTAGACTCTGCTCCTTTGATTCAGGTAGATGGTGTAGAACGTGAGATGTGGGATATTGACCCCAATGAAATTGAGAGCATTACCGTACTGAAAGACGCTTCTGCTACGGCAGTATTCGGTGTACGTGGTGCTAACGGTGTCGTGTTGATAACCACCAAGCGTGGAGCTGAGGGAAAGGCCAAGATTTCTATCAACACATCGTTCTCTGCTGTAACACCTACAAAGATGATTGAGCAGGCTGATTCTTACGGATACGCCACATTCTATAACCAAATGCTGGCAAACGACGGAAAAGAGCCAATGTTCACAGATGCTGTTATCCAGAAATTCAAAGATGGCAGTGATCCTATCCGTTTCCCAAGCATGAAATGGGACGAGTATATCATGAAGGACGTAACCCTCCAGCAGCAGCATAACATTAACATCTCTGGTGGAAATAAGACTGTTAAATACTTCATCTCTGCAGGTATGATGACTCAGGATGGTATTTTCAAGGAGTTTGGTAAATCTTGGGACTATGGTTACCAATATCAGCGTTTCAACTACCGCGCTAATTTAGATGTTAATGTAACAAATACCACATTGCTAAGCTTTAATATCTCTGGTAAAGTAGATGATTCTGCAAAGCCCAAGACTGGTCAGGGTTCTGGTGGTATGATTAAGGCCATCTACTATGCCACACCATTCTGCAGCCCAGGTATTGTAGATGGTAGATACATCGTCAACACTAATGTTGGTGCTGACAATGAAGATGGAAACATCCTACCCTTCATTGGCGACTCACCAATGACATATTACGCATATCAGCCAGGTGCGTTCCATTATAACAACAACAAACTCTCAATGGATCTGGTTCTGGATCAGAAACTTGACTTCATAACCAAGGGGTTGTCACTTAAGTTGAAAGGGTCATACAACAGTTCTTATGCTGTTAACAAGACTCTGACTGCAGGTGTAGCAACTTACACACCAGTTATGCTTGCACAGCGTGATGAAGAAAACAACATTTTGTACGACGGAGCTGGTAACATTATGATGCAACCCATGATGTTCCGCAAGTCAGGTTCTGATGTAGAACCTACATATTCTTATGGCTATGGCAAGGGACGTGACTGGTATATGGAAGGCTCATTCAATTACAGCCGCACATTCGGTGACCACACCGTGAATGCTCTCGCACTTTATAACCAGAGCAAGGAATACTATAAGACAGACGGTGACGGAAATATCTACATCGACATTCCTCGTACCTATGTCGGATTTGTAGGACGCGTTACATACGACTATAAGAACCGCTATATGGCAGAGTTTAATATCGGTTATAACGGTTCTGAGAATTTTGCTCCTGGTAAGCGTTTCGGAACCTTCCCCGCAGGTTCTTTAGGCTGGATAGCCAGCGACGAAGCCTTCTTCAAGCCTATCAAGAAGGTCGTAAGCTTTCTTAAGCTCCGTGCCTCATGGGGTCTCGTTGGTAACGATAAGGTAAGTGCAAAGCGCTTTATGTATATTGCAGACCCCTATAATGTGAATCAGGCAGCCCTGCTTGAGCGTACTGGTAAAGACTCTGGTGCTTTTGGATACAACTTCGGTATCGAAAACGGGACTGTATCAAAAGGTGCTGTAGAAGCTTCGAAAAACTACCCCGATGTTTCTTGGGAAAAAGCTTTCAAGCAAGATTATGGTGTAGACATTAACTTCCTTGATGACCGTCTGCGCACAACATTCGATTACTATAAGGAGCACCGTAAGGATATTCTTGCACAAGACATGACTGTTCCTGGGATGTTAGGATTCAACGTCCCATTCACTAATTTCGGTGAAGTAGACAGCTGGGGTTGGGAACTTTCACTCAACTGGCAGGATAAGATTGGTTCTGATTTACGCTACTGGGTAAAATTAAATCTTTCACACAACCAGAACGAAATCATTGAAAACCGTCAGGCGCCACAGAAGAATGATTATATGTATACAAAAGGACATCGTATTGGTTCTCGTTCACTCTATCAGTTCTGGAAGTTCTACTATGAAGGAGCAGAAGCTGATTATGAAAAAGAATTTGGCACGCCATTCCCAACTCAATTTGTTGCTGAACTGAAACCTGGTGATGCCGTATATGTAGACCTTGACAAAGATGGCAAGATTGATCCAAACGATGCTATTGTTGGAACAGGTTATACTGATGACCCAGAATACATTGCAGGACTTTCGTTTGGATGTGCGTGGAAAGGTTTCACCTTCAATGCTCAGTTAACTGGCGCTTGGAATGTCAGTCGACTTATCAGCGATGTGTTCCGTCGTCCTTTCACAGCCTCTGGAAATACAACATATGGTGGACTATTGCAATACCATATCGACAATACTTGGACAACAAATAATCCCTCACAAGATTCTGAATACCCACGTGCAACTTGGGCAAATGCAGACCAAAACTATGCTAATAGTACTCTGTATGAGAAAGACTCGAAGTACCTCCGTCTGAAGACCCTTCAGATTGCCTACGACTTCAAGTTCCCATTTATGAAGAAACTGGGCTTGAACCAATTGCAACTTGCACTTAGTGGCTACAATCTGCTTACATTCTCTCCTTATATTTGGGGAGATCCTGAGGCACGTGCCAGCAATTCACCTTCATATCCATTGCAGCGGACTTATACAGCAAGTCTTAAGTTAGGTTTCTAATTTTTGAGAATTCATATATATAATAAGGTATAAAAGTTATGAAACTATATCATAAAAATATAATAGGAGTTGTAACGCTGATGATTGGTAGCTTAGCGTTCACTGCTTGTACTGATGAAATCAAGTTTGGCGACTCCTTCATAGAAAAACAACCAGGCGGAACGCTGACAATCGACTCCGTATTCAGCAATCCGGAGTATACACGTCAGTTTCTCACTGGCATATATGCCCTACAGTACTACGGATTGCCATATAGTAGCAATAGCGGTATTGCAACAAGCCAGAATCCTTATCAGGGAAAATTGGATGCTCTGACAGATTGCTATCAGACCCACTATAATGCAACAGCTATTTACAACAGCTATTATTCTGGTACAATGACAGCTAATAATGATGCCCTTATAAGTTATACACATGATAATGTGTGGGAAGCTGTCCGTCAAGCGTGGTTATTGATAGAGAATATTGACAAAGTTTCAGGCCTTACAGATACAGAAAAGACTAATATGATTGCACAGGCCAAGTGCTTGATAGCAGCTCGATATTTTGATCTTTTCAGCGTTTATGGCGGTTTGCCTCTTGTAGATCATTCCTTCACCGGATCTGAAGGTACATATGAGATGCCTCGGGCTACTGTTGAAGAGACCGTAAGCTTTATGACAAAGTTACTTGACGAAGCTATCCCCAACCTGCGCTGGGCATATAACGGCACAACAACAGACACTGACGCCACAAACAATACAGGGCGATGGACTGCTGCAGGAGCTATGGCACTGAAGGCAAAGATACTTTTGTTCTCTGCTTCACCATTGTACAATAGTGATCAAGGTTACTATGGTGGTACAACAGACGCTGAACAGCAACATTTGGTATGGCATGGTGGATATGATGCATCCCGCTGGCAGAAAGCATTACAGGCCTGTCAGGATTTCTTCAATAGGCTAAGTTCTGAGGGATATTATAAGCTTTGGGAGCCTGCTGATGTCAACTGTTCCAAGAATGCAAACGGTTATCGTCAGGCCTATCGAATGGGATATATTTACGAAGGAAGCCGCGAAGTGTTACACTCAACACGCGTAGCAACTGTATATGGATCACAGGGAACCTATTCTTGGTGGAACTGGAGTAATCCATTGACCGGAATTCACCGTTCTGCCTTCCATCCTACTCTAGAATATATGAACATGTTCCCTTGGAGCAATGGTGATCCGTTTGATTATGAAACAGACTCAATTAAAGGCAAGGTTTCCGGGACCAACGGACAGCTATTCTATAAGTATACTGTTGGTCGAGGTGGTGCAGTTGCTGTGACACCCTCGCGTGACCCACGACTTTACGAGAATATACTTGTAAATGGTATGACATACCAGTTTGACTGGACTTCAGGCACTCCTTCTGGAGATAAATATGAACTTTGGGTAGGCGGTTACGATGGACAGGGCGATGCTATGAGTGCAACCTATAACAGTAATACAAAAGAGTACGAACTGGCTTTACAGGAAAAGCTAACCCGTCCTTTCTCTACAGGTTTTGGTCACATCAGGTACACTTTGGGTGAGGAATTCCACCGCAAGTTTATGCATTGGGTATACCTGAGTCTCAACGAGATGTATCTAATGTATGCTGAATGTCTTGCGCAAACTGGAGATTTGGTAAATGCCATCAGACAGGTCGATGTAGTTCGTGCACGTGTAGGTATGGGTGGTTTGGCTGTAAAGAACCCCAAACTTAATCTAACAACAAACAAAGAGAACCTCATTGAAGAGATTCTCCGTGAGCGTGCATGTGAGCTCGGCTTGAGCAACAACCACTATTATGATATGATCCGTTATAAGCGCGGTGATTGGATGACAAAGAAACTCCATGGTCTTGTAACGTTCCGTCTTCTGCAGAACAGCAAGGGTGAATGGGTACGCAGCTACGAGGCTTGGAAGGGAACACATAAGGACAACGGTATTCCCGAACCTTCTCGTTTCGACTACATGCGATTCGAGCTGTTCAATCGCTCCCGTGTTCAGTGGGGTATGGATCCTAACTCTAAGGAAATCACTAAATGGTTCCTCTTCCCATTCCCAATTACTGAAATCAATAAGGGTTATGGACTTGTCCAGAATCCTGGTTGGGATTAATTCAAAGTTATTTGAAGAATAGAAAAAAAGATAGTTATGAAGAAAAGAAATATATTTGTGTTGTCTATGCTTGCAGGACTAAGCCTGCCAGCTGCTGCACAGCAAGACAGCACAGGCATCAGTTTCGTGGACCAGGTAATAGAACTTGGAGCCAACAAGAACTTCACCCGCGCTCAGTCTACTGCCTCTGTTTCCGTCATCACAAATGAAACAGTAGATAAGCGCTCGGCCAAGAACATTGGGAACTCCATCCTAGGTCAAGGCAATGGCCTGATTTCGATGGATGGTTCTGGCACTTACTATGCTGCTAATCCAACATTCTATGTGCGTGGCTTACAAACACTGAGCACGAGTGCACCTCTTATTATGGTGGACGGTATAGAACGTGATATCACATTAGTAAGCCCTGAGGAAGTGGATCATGTCACAATACTGAAGGATGCCGCGGCAGTTGCTCTTTATGGTTACAAAGGTATCAATGGAGCTATTCAGATTGTTACCAAGAGAGGAAAGTACAATAGTAAGAACATTAAGGTTACATATGACCATCTCTTCAATATGCAGGTAGATCGTCCCAAGTTTATTGATGCTGCTACTTACGCAAACGCAATGAACGAGGCACGTACTAACGAGGGACTTACCCCACGCTATACAGCTCAGGAAATTGCTGCTTATCGAGATGGTACATATCCATACCAATATCCTAATGTCAACTGGGTAGATGAGACATTCCGCAAAAATGGAGCTACAAATAGAATTGGAATTGAATTCAAGGGAGGTGGTGAGCGTTTCCGTTACTTCACTATGGCCAACTTGATCTCTGACAAGGGATTCATAAAGAACTTCGACCAGAACGAAGGCTACTCCACACAAGACAAGTACGTACGTGGCAATCTGCGCACAAATCTTGATATTGACCTTACTCCAACAACAGACTTGAAGGTCAATCTTCTTGGTGTACTCAGCGAGATGTCACAACCAGGGAATCAGACTAATCTCTGGAGTACCATCTACGGACTACCATCCAATGCATTCCCTATAAAGAGCGAAAATGGCGACTGGGGTGGAACATCAACCTACGCAGGAACACTGAACCCAATGGGACAGTCTACAGATGCTGCATACTACAAGATTCATGAGCGAGCATTGTTTGCAGACATGACTCTGCAGCAGGATTTAAAATATTGGATTCAGGGCTTGAGCTTTACTGCTCGTATGGGATATGATATTTACTCTACACTATACGAAAATCACAGCCGAGAATATATTTATGGCAACTATCCTGTTACAGGTTGGGAGAATGGTGCTCCTGTAAAAGGTGACTATTGGTCTGGAGGTGCTGACGGAACAATGGGTAAGGACGCTAATACAAGTTCATACCAGCGTCGTTTTACCGTTCAAGCAGGTCTGAACTTCGACCGCAAACTCACAGACAATGACTATCTGTACGCGCAGTTAAAATATGATTACGAATATGTTAATACAACAGGTGTGAATGCAGCCATTTACCGTCAGAATCTGTCTGCATGGGCACACTATGCACACAAAAACCGCTATCTGGCAGATCTCGCTTTGATTTATTCCGGAAGCAGCCGCCTGGCACCTGGAACTAAATGGGCTTTTGCTCCAACGTTCTCAGCTGGATGGGTTCTGTCACAGGAGAATTTCATGAAGGATGTCAAGTTTGTAGATTTCCTTAAATTACGCGCAAGTTTCGGCCTTACCAATGCAGATTTCCTTCCTGGCGATAATGTGTGGACTTACTATACACAGTCTTACTCACAGGCTGGAGGCGGATACGTGCTGACCAGTGACTATGGTGCAAACATGTATGGTCCGACAACTTTAGGCCAGATGGCAACACCTGACCCAAGCAATGAGAAATCAACAAGATTTAACATTGGTATCGATGCAAGCCTCTTCGGTGGACTTAACCTCGAATTAGACTTCTTCAAGCAGACCCGAAACGACATCTGGGTATCTGGTGCAGGTTTCTACACAGCTTTAATTGGTTTCGATGCTCCATACCTGAATCAGGGTAAGGTATCCCAAACGGGCTTTGAAGTGTCCGCCGAATATTCTAAAAAGTTTGGCGAAATTACATTCAATATCGGTGCAAACATGATGTTCTATAAGAACGAGATTAAGGATCAGGCTGAGGAGCCACGTGTATATGAAAACCTTATTCAAACAGGCAACTCAGTCAGTTCTACTTATGGTCTGATTGCCGAAGGATTATTCACCAGCCAGGCTGAGATTGATGCATCACCGACACAGACTTTCTCAACGGTTCGTGTAGGAGATATAAAGTATAAGGATGTCAATGGTGACAATGTAATCGACGCTAACGATGTTTGCAAGATAGGTTATAGCACTGCATGTCCTGAGCTGTTCTATAGTTTCCATATTGGTGCAGAGTGGAAGAGACTTGGTTTTGATGCAATGTTCCAGGGTGTAGGCCGCTATTCAGCTGTGCTCAACACATCAGGTTATTATTGGGGACTTATCAATAATACCAATATTGCACAGCATGTTTATGAAAACCGCTGGAGTCCAGACAACAACAATGCCAACGCAGAATTCCCACGCCTTAGTTCCAGCAGCAATGCCAACAACTACCAGACAAGTACCTTCTGGCTGCGCGACCGTTCTTATCTGAAGCTTCGCAATGTTGAGGTTTACTACAACTTGCCAAGTTGCATACTTGAAAAGACGAAGTTCATTCAGGCTGCCAAGGTTTATGTCCGTGGCGTAGACCTCTTTACCTCAGACAAGATTGACAATGTGGATGCCGCCTCATACGGAGCTACCAACCCTCTGACACGCAGTATTGCTTTGGGATTGGCTGTAACAATGTAACTTATGACATTTAATAATTAGACCATTATGAAATTAAAGAAATATTTCATCAGTGCTTTTGCACTCCTGGCACTCTCCTCTTGCGGTGACAAGATGGACTATCATGAGTACAAGGTTGATGATGCAGATTATATTAAGGAGATGTTCAGCCGTGTGGGTGGATTCACCACCACTATATACCAGCAGCTGGACTACGATTTCGGCAACTATAGTGGAGCAATGCTAAGTTCCGCTACAGACGAGTCATCTTATTCACATCCAGGAAACCAGATTGAGGATTTTTACAACGGTGCCTGGGGACCATCTAACGCTAAGGGATCTATCTGGACTTCATGCTACAAGGGCATCAGCTATTGCAATCTGCTGCTCGATGAATTCCAGGGACTTACTTTCCCTGACTATCGTCTAGATGTTGATTACAAAAAAGAGATGTACCAATATGAGAACTATCAGTGGGAGGCTCGCTGGGCTCGCGCATACTTCTATTTCCTGCTTGTACGTCAATATGGTGATGTCCCCCTTAAGATAAGCAACTTAAATGCCGAAGAAGCAAATAAGCTGCCTCGCACCTCAGCTGAAGAAATTTTCAAGTATATCGACAGTGAGTGTGATGCTATCAAGGATAAAATTATCAAGGACTACAATAGTTTGGGAAATATGGCATTGTCTATTTCCGAGAATGGCCGCGCAAATAACCTGGCAGTTCTTGCTTTACGTGCCCGTGCTGCTCTTTACTATGCAAGTCCTCTGTTCAATCCAAGCAATGACAAAGAGCGTTGGCATCAGGCTGCCTTACGCTGTAAGGAGGCAATCGATGCATGTAAAGCCCGAAGCATGAGCCTCAATGCAGATTACATGTCACTCTTCCAGTCTGACAACTATAAAGATACTAAGGAAATTATCTTCGTTCGACGTCAGAACTCAATGTCAGATAATAATAACTTTGAGAAGTACAACTTCCCCATTGGCATGGAGAATGCAGGAGGTGGCAACTGTCCGACACAGAATCTTGTAGATGCCTTCGAAATGACTAATGGTAAAGCCATCGATGAAGCAGGAAGTGGATACGATCCACAGAACCCCTATGCAAATCGTGATAAACGTCTTTCTTGGATTGTGGCTGTAAACGGAGAACAGTGGCCAAATGCCAACCCCAATCCTCTGGAATTATACACCGGTGGTGCTAATGCTGCTCCAATCACTTATGCATCGACAACTGGTTATTATCTGAAAAAATATTGTAACCCAAGCACAGTTATCGGTGCTACTGGAGCAAATGCTTTCCATCATAACTACGTTCTTTTCCGCCTTGCAGAGCTTTATCTGAATTATGCAGAGGCAATGCTAAACTATATGGGCGACGGTTATGCCACAGCAGACGGACTTACAATGTCGGCAGCAGATGCTATCAACATTGTTCGCACTCGCGCTGGCCAACCAAAAATAGCTACTGGACTAAGTGCTACAGACTTTAAGAAGAAGTATGAGAACGAGCGTTTTGTAGAATTAGCATTTGAAGGACATCGTTTCTTTGACGTACGCCGTTGGAAGGAGGCTCCCAACTACTTCAAAACTATACGTAAGATGACAATCACCAAATCAGGTGAGAACCTTACTTTCACTCCAGGAACACTTGAGACTCGTCAGTGGGACGATAAGATGTATCTGTTCCCAATTCCACAGAGTGAAATTCAGAAGTCTGGTGGTGTCCTCACTCAAAACACCGGATGGTAACATTCTATCTCATCCCCTGCAAATTTATAGCAGGGGATGGATATTTAAGTGTTATTTTACAATTTTAATGTTAAAGTCAAAAAAAAAGTTGGAGATTACAGATAATTTTGTAACTTTGCAACCAAATATAAGACATTCACTTTTATTACTAATTAAATTTAACAACTTATGAGAAAATTTTATCTCCTTTTAATGGCATTAGTGCTTACTCTTGCAGCTAATGCTGGTACAAAAAATCTGGTGAAGATGGACTTCGAGTCTGGTGATCCGGCATCATTGGGTTGGACATCACCAAATCTTGCCGCCGGTATGAGTATTACTGGTGATGAGTATGGCAACTACTTCCAATTCTCTTTAGGCAATAGTAATGGCCGTAGTTGCTACAACGTCTGGGGGGCAAACATTTTCACAGATCAAATTGCAGAGGGAACTTATCACCTCGAGTTCGAGTGGTCTTATGCTACTCCAGCGAACAATCAGTTCGGTACTGAAATTTCCATTTTCTCTGGCGAGAAGCCTGCCGGCAACAATAAAACATTGAATGCTGAGGCCAACACTTTATTCTCAGTTACTGAGAGTGCCGACAACCATGAGCTGTTCTTTATAAATGGTGATGCTACCAACACATTTGCAGTTAGTGGTGGTGCATGGTTCAAGGTTCTTTTGGATGTTGATGTCAATAATCGCAAAATCAACTGGCGCATTGTTGACCAGTTGACTGGTGAGACCGAGTTTGCCGCTGGCACTCGCGAGTTCGCAGAAGGCACTGACATGCTGGCTGCAGGTATGAATATCTACAATGCACGCTATTTAAGCGTTGTTCAGATTGACAACCTGAAGGTTCAGGTAATCACTTCTTACGACATTGCCAATGAGCCATCTGTTGCTTTGACAGGCGTAAACAACGAGGAGCGTACCTACTCTATTGCTTTCCAGGAGGAAGAAGTTCTACATGTTAAGGGTACAGACGGTACTGAGATTGAGGTCCTTTATGGCGACACTGAGGGCGGTGTTTACAAGTATGTAACCACTACCTCTGGTACACTTGAGGCATGGACTACATCTGGCACTGCCACTTCAGAAAAAGTTACCGTTCAGGTTGAGTGTGTTATTATCCAGTTGCCTCAGGCTACTGTAGCTATAACCAATGCTTCTGTTGGATTCGCTAAGGAATATACCATTTCTGTTAGCAATGAAGATGTTCCCACCAAACCGACGCTCTATGTTGCATACCAGTACAAAGATGAAAACGGCAACGTGGTGAAGGAAGCCGAAGAAAAGTTCTCTGGCGAGAAGGTAAGTGTTGACGGCAAGGGAACTCTGACTGTTACCGTTGTTGCTCAAGGATTCGGCCAGTCTGTAATGAGTGAGGTTAATGATACAGAATTTGAACTCAAGCATCTCATTGACTTCCAGCATATGACCATTGACGAATTGACTGCCAAGGGATTTGAGGACAAGGGCGCTTTGGATGCCGCTAGTGGTGGTGGTGAGAGCACTTGGACTTCCGGACAGCGTCTGTACTATCGTATTGCTACTGGTGAGACTGATGAAGACGGCAACCCTACTTGGACAAACTATCCTGTATATGGCGCATCAGAGGCTGGTTTAACTCCTATCCAGCGCTATCGTTTCCTACAGTCTAAGCTGACTCAGGAAGTAGCTCACTCTATGTTTGCTCCATTATACACATGGTACTACAACGATGGTGTTGTAGCAACTTCTTGTGATGAAAACGGCGAGCCTCTTACTTCTGATTCAGAGCAGCCAAAGAACTCCGGCAATGTTGTGCATGCTATTGGCGGTTCTGTTAATGTACAGGTTTTTATTGGCGTAGGTTTTGTATTCCCAGGTGTTCAGGGTGATGCAGAGAACTATGACCCCGCTGGTGCCGGTTATGGTAACATCCGTGTTGCCAATGCCACACTGGGTGTTGACGGTCTGACTGACGACGAGTTTATTATTGTTTCTAAGGTGGGTGGATATGGTAATACAGCCAATCATGGCGACTATGCTGCTGGTACCGATCCCGATGCTGCAAAGGCAGACTGGCTCGCTCAGGATTTGGGTGCTACGAAGGAAGTTTACACAGGTCTTCAGACCTTCCAACTCTATCGTATCGATACCGCTATTTCTCGTGTAACAGTTCTTACTCCAAAGAATGGAACTGGTATTGAGGAAATCAGCAACAAGGTAGTATCTGATCATAATGCACCTATCTACAATCTCAATGGTGTAATGATGGACTCAAACTCTCTGCAGAAGGGTATCTACATCAAGCAGGGTAAGAAGTTCGTTGTTAAGTAATACCAAACGATATTCGTTTAACAAAGTATAATTATCTATATCCCCGTTCTCTATCCAGGAGGACGGGGATATTTTAAGAAAAAAGATGTAGTTGTATGACAAATAAGTTATTATTATTCAGTTTCAGAGTGATACTATCTACGATTTTTGTTTTCACTCTATCTGCATGCTCGAGTGATAATACCAAAGAGTACTCGCAGGAAAGTGCCCAACAAGTGTTTAACAATCTCAAAGGAACATATCAAGGACCTGTGCTTATAGACAACATACCTCAGACAGTAGCAATCACTATTGGCAATGACTTTTCCGTAAAGAGACTACCATTGTCACCTATTCTAAAAAAAATATTCACCGATGAAAACCAACTAAAAGAGGCTCTGTCATCAACAAATGATATAACCTTCACTGCAAAGATACAAAATATCCAGATCACAACTCTCAATGCCTTACTGACCATGGAAACTACGGATTTTATTTTTAAAGTAAAAGTTGGAGGTAAGGATTATCAAGTAAACTCTTTGATAAAGTCTGAGGTATACCAAATTAATGATAACACAATCAGTGTTAATATTGAGGTAAAGGAACTATCATGTGAAGGTATGGTATATGACCTAACAAAAAATCCCATCACTTACAATATCGATCTCGCAAGTAGACTAGACAATTATAATTAATTCAAATTGACAATTTTGAAGAAGCCATAAGTCCTATATCTTTTTAACTAAAGGGGTATAGTGTAAATTACGAAAACGGTTACGCAAGTTTTTCTATTTTGTTCTTTGAAATATCAGTTTTTTGGAGTATCTTTGCAGCAAATAAACTAATGTACTAAAGTGTATTATAATGAAGAAACTTTTTTTAATGGCTCTGGCAGCTATGATGGTCATAAATGTTATGGCCCAACGTACGATGGACAAACTTGATCGCGGACTGGTTGCAATAAAGACCGACGCTGGCGTATTCTGCTCTTGGAGAATCTTTGGAGAGGAATACTATGATGTAAAATACAACATCTATCGTGACGGTACA
>JAEEGL013043726.1_pt1 | contig 13483 bp, 11 predicted proteins | sample 9134231 | NCBI WGS metagenome assembly JAEEGL01 (sample SAMN16246548, study PRJNA631951) | gut metagenome | biome: gut microbiome; feature: rumen; material: fiber-attached | host: Bos | place: Iran: Karaj | collected 2018-10
AACAGCTTGCGTTGGCTGTCATTGTAGGCAATGGTGCTGATGCCAATGTCAGACAAGCCATTGATTTTGTTAAGTATGTTGATGGAATTGTCTTCAGCATCATAGAAAAACAATTCGTATTCGGTGGCGGCATAGATGTTGTCGTCAAATTGTTCGACTTTAATGACTTTTTGATAGGGCAGATGGGTGCGCCAGTTGCCGATGGAGATGTCGCTTTGGGCAAAAGCGGACGAGGAGAGGAGCCATGAGGCTATGAGGAGTGTAAAATACTTAAGTCTGTTCATGACAATGATGAGGTTTAAGGCCGTAAAATTACGAATTTACTGAATATAGAACGGCTTTTTTGTGTTTTTATTGTTTGTTTGGAGAGAAAACAAAAAAAGCAAATAACTGACGATCAATTATTTGCTTTGGTATGGTAGCCCAACTAGGACTCGAACCTAGATTTAAAGTTTAGGAAACTTCCGTTCTATCCCTTGAACTATTAGGCCATCGGAAAGAAATCCGCTGCAAAAGTACAGTTTTTCTCGAAACTGGAGCAAGACTTTTTCAAAATCATTCCAAATCCAGTACGACGGGGCAGTGGTCGGAATGCATTACCTCGGGCAGTATACCGACACCAGTAATGCGGTTTTCGAGGTTGTCGGTCACCATGTGGTAGTCGATGCGCCAACCGAGGTTTTTCTGACGAGCGCCAGCACGGAAGCTCCACCAGCTGTAATGGTTGGGTTCTTTCACTAGGTGACGGAACGAGTCAATGTAGCCGTCTCTGAGGAAGTCGGTCATCCACTGACGTTCTTCGGGCAGGAAGCCTGACGAGTTGGCGTTCGACTTGGGGTTGTGGATGTCGATGGCCTCGTGGCAGATGTTGTAGTCGCCAGAGAGAACGAGGTTAGGGCGTTCTTTTCTTAGCTCATTAACGTATTTGCGGAAGAAGTCGAGCCATTCCATTTTGAAAGCTTGACGCTCGTCTCCCGTAGTGCCTGATGGATGGTAGACGCTGACCACTGACAAGTCGCCGAAGTCGGCGCGAAGGAAGCGGCCTTCGTTGTCATACAAGGGTTCGTTCATGCCATAGACCACGTTGTCGGGTTCTTTTTTTGTGATGAGACCTACGCCGCTGTAGCCTTTCTTTTGAGCTGGAAACCAATAATGGTGGTAGCCCATCATCTCGAAGTCCATTAATGGGATTTGGTCGGGCGTAGCCTTGAGTTCTTGGAAGCAAAGCACATCGGGTTGGTAGTCTTGGATCCATTGCAGCAGGCCCTTGTTGATGGCTGCGCGGATGCCATTCACGTTGTAGCTGACGATTTTCATGCTGATTTGTTTATGCTGCGAAAATAGGGAAAAAGTCATTTCTTTTTTCTTTGTGCGTTACTTTTTCCTATTTTAGCAGCCGTAAAACGACAGAAACCGTGTTAAAAGACAAACTTAACGGATGGATTGACCAGTTCAACGATTGGCGTGCAACTCACATGACGGATCGCCGTTTCATGATTTTGCTCAGCATCCCCACAGGTTTTTTGGCCGGAGCAGCCGCTGTCATCATTAAGAAGCTGGCACACGGCATCCGTGATGTTGTCATCAATGCACAGTTCAACTATTCCCACATCCTTTATTTCATTTGCCCCGCCATAGGTATCCTGTTGACAATCTTGTTCTGCAAGTACATCCTGAAGAAAGATGTCGGTCACGGTATTCCTGGCATCCTTTATGCTATCTCGAAGAACAAAGGCAATGTGGACCGCAGCAGCACTTGGTCGAGCATCGTTACCAGCGCCCTCACTGTCGGCTTTGGTGGCTCGGTGGGATTGGAAGGGCCCTCTGTGTCGACAGGTGGCAGCATAGGATCCAATATCGCACAGTTGCTGAAACTCGACTACAAACATACCATATTGCTCATCGGCATGGGTGGCGCGGCGGCCCTAGCTGCCATCTTCCAGGCTCCCATCACAGGCATCGTCTTCGCTCTTGAGGTGTTCATGATCGACCTGTCGCTCACTGCCTTGGTGCCTATCATCTGTTCCTCGTTTGTCGCCATCTTGACTGCCTATTGGTTTTTGGGCCAGACGGTGGAATACCCCGCTGCCATCACCGAGGGCTTCATCCCATCCAATGCCTTGTATTATGTGCTGCTGGGCCTCTTCGCGGGTCTGGTGTCGGCCTATTTTTTGAAGGTGACCTTCACTGTGGAGAAGCGTTTCAAGAAAGTGGAGTCGCCTTGGATGCGTTTCCTCATTGGTGGATCGTTATTGGGTATCCTGATTTTCCTTTTCCCTGCCCTTTACGGAGAGGGTTACGAGGCCATCAACTCGGCCCTGCGAGGCGACTACAGCCCTGTGCTCGGCAACCCCTGGTTTGCGCAATTCAAGAACATGGACTTGGTGGTCATCATCCTCTTTGCAGGGATGATATTGCTGAAAGCCTTCGCCACGGCTTTCACTTTTGGTGCAGGCGGTGTGGGTGGCACCTTTGCTCCTGCACTATTCATAGGAGCTTTCACTGGGTTGTTTTTCGCCACTTTGGTTAACTATCTGGGTATCGCTGAGTTGGACCCCGCCAAGTTTGCCCTTGTGGGTATGAGTGGCTTGGTGGCGGGCATGCTTCATGCACCGCTAACAGGTATCTTCCTCATCGCTGAAATCACCAATGGCTATGCTCTCATTGTGCCTTTGATGATTGTCTCGGCCTTGGCCTACGCCATCAACAGGTTGTTCTTCAACCATTCCATTTATACCAATGCCGTGGCTGAAAAGGGTGTTGAGGTGACACATAACAAGGACAAAAGCATCCTCAACATGATGGCCATCAATCAGTTGATTGAGACTAACTTCAGCCCAATTGACCCCAATTGCTCTTTTGGCGACCTGTTGCCATTGGTGTCGTCGTCGAAGCGCAATATCTTTCCCGTGGTCGACAAGGAAGGCTTTTTCTGTGGCCATGTGCTGTTCGACGACGTACGTGCCATACTCTTCGATTCGAGTCATTACGACCAATCGATACAAAACTACGCGGTGCTACCCGATTATGTCATCCACCCTGATGAGCCAATGGAAGAGATTGTACATAAATTCCAGAAGTCGGGCAAATACAACATCCCCGTCATCCAAGAAGGAAAGTACTTGGGCTACCTATCGCGTGCCAATGTGTTCTCTGCCTACCGCGCCATGATGAGTGAAATCTCTGAAGACTAAGACTTCTAATGCTAAAACCAAATACTATGAGCTTAAGCCATCTTATAAAACAAATCGCCATAGCCTTTCTTTTGAGTATGGCTATAGTCGGTTGTTCGCCAAAACCGTCCGAACAAGAACAAGAAGTAGTTGGATGCACAAGTGAGGAAACGCCTGCACTTGTAGATGATGAAAATCCTTATGAGCCGACCGCTGTCCATGAAGATACCCCGTCTGATAGGGGGCCTCTGTGTTATGCTCCGGCTCCCGGTGGCGTAAAAGGAGACAATTCGACCATTAACAAGAATAAATACGAAGTTCGTTTGGGAGCCTCTCAACTTATAGATAAAGATAGCGAGGGCCAGATGACGGTTCGGATAGGGTTGCCCGAAACCCTTCCGGAGAAAGACACAACAGAGGTTTACAACTCTCTTTTTGTTGCGCCTGCCGATGTTCGCGCTTACGCTCGTGTTACCCCTCGTGCATCTGATTTCATCATCGATCCTGATACGCCACAAATTGTCCCTGTGTCCTCCTCAAGTAGCACAGCGGCTTCGTTTTCCTTGAAACCTAAAAAAATAGGAGTGTTTAAGGTTAGCGCAAAAGTTGAGTTTTCTTCAACCAAAGACTTTTTGGAAATTGACGGCACCCAATGGACAAATACATTGTCAGTGACTGTAGAAGTGAATTCTGTAGACAGGAAAAAGAACCGTATCGAAGAACTATGTAGTGTGGTCTGGAAATATTTTACGGAATTCTGGGAGGCATTCGTGGCGCTGTTTTTTGCAGCACTCTTGTTCGTAATCCGTAAATATACCAAGAAAAAAACAGGCTACTATGAAAACCCTGTTGAAACGCCGAGACAAAAGATTCCTTCAACCATAAAGGAAATAGAAGAAGACGAGGTGGATAATGAGGTTTCAGAGCCAGAAGCTTCTTCTACCGATATAGAGGAATTGCCAGAGTCCAACGAAGAGGAGGATGAATAACGACTGAGATGCCCGCTTAGCGGGTACCTCCTTTTCATCGTTTCCGTTTAAAGAAATCCGTCAGCAAGGTGAGGCATTCGTCATGCATCACGCCAGTTTCTGTCTTCGTCTTGGGGTGCAGCATCTTGCCGAAGCGTGAGAAGCCATTCTTGGGGTCATCGGCAGCCCAAACCACCTTGCCTATATGGGCGTGGCACAAGGCGCCGGCGCACATGGGACAAGGCTCCAAGGTGACATATAACGTACACTCATCCAAATATTTTGCGCCCAAGGCGTTGGCAGCAGCGGTGATGGCCAGCATCTCGGCATGAGCCGTCACGTCGTTGAGGGTCTCTGTCTGGTTATGCGCTCGTGCGATGACTTTATTATTGCATACCACCACAGCTCCAATAGGAATCTCATCGGCCTCAAGGGCTTGCTGAGCCTCCTGATAGGCCTGTTTCATGTAGTATTCGTCGGAGAAAACAGACAGGGTCATGGCATCATATTTTTATGGTGAAAGAATCCCAGTCGGGACCAAGCGGGAACTTCTGTCTGAAACGCTGCAGCTTCTCGTGATCCAAGGTGCAGTGTAGCACGGCTTCTTGATAAGGCTCGGCCTTGGAGATGACATCTCCTCTAGAGTTGATGACCTGCGACTCGCCGCTATAATGTAATCCGTTGGCGTCCTCGCCGACTCGGTTCACGCCGATCCAATAGGCTTGGTTTTCGATGGCACGGGCCACCAAAAGCGTGTTCCAAACAATCATCCTCGAATCGGGAAAGTTGGCGAGATAGAATGCCAAATCATATTCATACGCTCCGTTTTCAAAACGATTGCGTGCCCAAACGGGGAAGCGGATGTCGTAGCATACCATGGGCCTAATACGCCAGCCGTTAAGTTCTACAATTAGTTGTTTTTCGCCACGTTCAACCAACTTGTCCTCGCCGCCCATGGTGAAGGTGTGCCGCTTGAAATAGAGCTCATAACTGCCATCAGGACGCATCCAAACTAGGCTGTTGTAATAATGTCCCTCAATATCAAGAGGAAAGGTGGTGCAGATGACCGCCTTTTTGGTCTTGGCCTGTTGATGCAGCCATTGCATCGTGGGGCCGTCTTCTTTTTCAGCGAACTGCTTTGGGTCGACAGGGAAGGCCGTGGTGAAGGTCTCGGGCATGAGAATCAGGTCGGTGTCAGGATGCACTTGCTCCAACAACTGGCCGAAATGCTCCAAATTAGCGGCCTTATCCTCCCAGATGAGGTTGGCTTGTATGTATGCGATGTTGAGGTTGTCCATGACGCAAAGATAGCAATTAGAATTGGAAATAGATGAAAGACTGCAAGTCGGCTGTGATAAACTGGTAGATGATGAACACGATGGCAGCACATACGACAGCCATAAGAAGCAGGGGCATTTTTGCAAACCAGATACGGTAACGTCGTTTGAAATTCTCTGGCAGCCAATGGATGATTAAACCTATGAGAATCAGGATGAATACGTTACGGTAATGGTAGGCAATCTCTGGAATTTGTTCTAAACGCCAGTGGCTTCCCATCTGATTGACCATGCTTTTTGCAGTGTTCCATGCGGTTTCATTGGCTTCGGCAGGGTTGAGGTTGGAACCGCTACGGAAGAACAAACGGGTGAACGTGATGAAGGTAAAGGTCTGGAAGATGGCCCATGCATCCTGTAGCCATTGCCAAGCCTTTTTACCACCACACAGGTTGTAGATCATACGAATGATGTTGCCGACCAAAATGATGGCGCACCAAACGAAGAGCACATTGAACACGGGTTGAGGGACAAAGAGGCACAGCATACGAAGAGCAATGGTGGCGATTAGGATGAACAGGGTGCGTCCATATACACTCCAGTCGCGCCAGAATTTATAGAAGATGATGCCAATGCCGTTGAGGCCGCCCCAAATCATGAAATTCCATGAAGCACCATGCCAAAGACCCCCAAGCAGCATGGTATCCATGGCGTTGATATTGGTGGTGATCTTCTTCCGTTTTTCGGGTTTGAAGATGGCCACCAATGCAAGGATTACTGCCGTAATGCCAATGCCTAAGCCGACCCACCAGCTGCCTGAAAGGAAAGTGGCAATGGCTGCAATGACGATGATGATGCAGAACGTGCCGAAGGTGGCGTTACGGTTGCCGCCCAACGGGATGTAGAGGTAATCCTGCAACCAGCGTGAAAGAGAGATATGCCAGCGTTTCCAAAACTCTCCTGGGTTTTTGGCTTTGTATGGAGAGTTGAAGTTCTTGGGCAAGTAAAATCCCATGAGCATGGCCACGCCGATGGCGATGTCGGTATAACCCGAGAAGTCGGCATATACCTGCAGCGAATAGCCGAACAAAGCCATGAGGTTCTCAAAACCGGTGTAAAGCAAGGGCTGCTCGAAAACTCGGTCGATGAAGTTGATGGCGATGAAGTCGCTCAGCACGATTTTTTTCACCAAACCATTCATGATCCAAAAAATGGCGATGCCGAATTGTTTGCGGCTTAGGAAGTATTTCTTGTGGAGCTGGGGAATAAACTCGTTGGCACGCACAATGGGGCCAGCCACTAGCTGTGGGAAGAAGCTGACATAAAACCCAAAATCGAAGATGTTTCTGACGGGCTCGATACGTTCTCGATACACATCCATGATGTAGCTGATGGCCTGGAAGGTATAGAACGAGATTCCTACTGGCAAAAGAATGTCGTCGACGCTGAAGCGGTTGGTGCCGGTAATTTCATTGCCGACCCATGAAAACACGTCGAACACATGGAAATCAAGGCCTGTGAGGTTGTTCACCACATCGGTGAGGAAATAGGCATATTTGAAATAACACAGGATCGAAAGGTTGACGATGACACTAAGGGCCAATACGAAGTTGCGGCTTCCGTTTTTCTTTCGGGTGTGCATCCATTTCCCCGCGAAGAAATTGTATAAAGTAATGAAAATCAGTATTAAAATAAAAAGTCCGCTGGTCTTGTAATAGAAAAACAAGCTGACGAAAAACAAAAAGGTGTTTCGCAACAGACACTTGTTTTTTACCAAGCAGAATACTGCAAACACAATGGCGAAAAAGGCCCAAAAATAGAATTGGGTGAAAAGTAGAGGGTGGGCTTTGTCGAACGAGAAAAGCTTTTGCAAGAAGTCCAGTGCTATTTCGGAGAAGGTCAACATGTCAGGATTTGCTCGCTTTGTTTTTCAAGTGGTTTCTATAGTCTTTAATCAAGGCGTTGTACAGCAAATCGCCAAGCAACTGGTAGCCTTCGTTGGTGAAGTGCACCTTGTCTTTTTTGGCCAGCCCAGCCTTTTCCCAATCGCGCATGGAGTGAAGACCTCCCATGACATCGAACTGGTCCCATACGGCGGCATCGTATTTTTTTGCTAGCTCTATAAAAGCTTGCTCGACGACTTTACCATTGGTGTTGACTTCATAAACGGTTTTCCTTTTCACTCTTTTACGTTTGAAACTATCGTTGTTGGTCACAAAGAGCAGGGCACAGTCAGGGTTGACGTTGCGGATGATCTGGATTAGCTCCTCATAGTTTTCTTTAAAGCCTTCTTTAGTGAAATCGGGCTCAGAAGCATCGTTGATGCCAATGCCGAAGATGACGAGGTCGGGCTTGATGAGTTCGAGATCGCGTTCGAAGTCGTCGCAACGCAGGTAGGAAGGCACGCTAGCACCGTTGACACCGATGCCATGAACGTTGACGCCCTGCAAATCATTTTCGAGCAGAATGCCGGTGAGTGTAAACTCACCTGGTACCGAGTCGAAGCAGATGCATATGGAATCGGTGCGTTCGGGGAGTTGGAAAGTGTAGGTCGATTTCCATTCATCATATTCGCCATGTAGGATGGAGTCGTTGTAGCTGATGACAGGAACTACGTCTTCGGTTTCCGAGAAGCCGATTACCGTGACTTTGTCGAATTCAAAAACTGGAGTGAGTTCGGTGGGGCGTTTCGAATGGGTAATAATGCTGACAGAAGCATCGTCGTCACTGGTGGTGATGGCGGCACCTGCAAGGCCCATGCGCTTGTCAGTTTCTTTCTGCACGGCATTACGACAATAACTCCATTCCCCTGTCGATCTGACCATGAAATGGGACGGATTGTTGGTTCTGCCTGCCGTGAAGGGGAAGACAAAGCTCTGTGTGCATTGTGCGTTGAGGCTGATGCTCAGTAGGTCATCGCGAAACTGTTGGGTAAACACTCCTGCTTGAACGTGTGAGCCTCCGATATGCATGATGTTAACGACGCCTTCACCTAGATCTACCACAGAATCCAGTTTTTGGTAAAAACGCTCCATGGCATCGTGCTGTCCTGGGAACAATAGTTTGTTTCGCTCGAAATGGGCAAAGTGATGGCTAGGTATGGTGCGTAGCTTTGGGAGCGTTTGCCCGCAAAGCAGCTGGCAATAGAATAGGATTCCGATGACAGTCAACAATCTTCTCATTTTGAGTCGTTCTTGAAGGGTTGGTAGCTGGGCATCAGTTTTTTGTACGACACCAATATAGAGTCTTCGCTTTTGTTTTTATGCATAAATTCCAGGACCTTTTGGCTTGGCACATGTTGGCGAAGCTTAAAGAAATCATAGTAAGTGGTGAACGATTTAGCCAAGTCGCTACCGATTTCTTGGGCGCCTGAGAGGGTGAAGTGTATGTAGTCGGGACCAGCCAGGGCGGGCTTGTGTTTCACCCATTGTGACATAGAGCCTTCTCCCCCCATCACGTGGAACATGTCCCAGTAAGCGACGTGGTTGCGTAGGGCCATGTCTCTCAAGGAATCGTTGAGCTCGGGAAGTCCTTTCCAAGTGCCTATCTTGCCGTTGTAGCTTTTTCCCATGTCGGCAGGGCCAATGAAGAGCAAGGTGGCTTTTGGGGCAACAGATTTGATGTATTCTATCTGTTGCTCAAGCTCCTTCATATAAGGGGCGATATATTTCAAAGAGGTGATGCCGGGCATGCGATTGCCTCCAAATTGCATGATGATCAGTCGAGTGTCAAGCAAGTCGAACGACTGACGCATGGTGGCTGAGTCGATGCGGGTGAAGATGTTACCCGCACAACCACGTAGCGCTACATTGTCGATAGCTACGCCCGGTTCGCCGTCAAGCATAACTGCATAGATTTGCGCGTTGCCATTAAAGGTGATGGTGCCTTTGGCTATGTTGACGGGAAGGTCCCAAGTGATGAGCGAAACGCCGTCGTTGGCGGGCAAAATCTTAGGCTCTATGACGAGGGTGTCGCATTTCAAAGTCGCTCTGAAACCTTCGCTGTTGGCACCTAGTAGCACCGACACGGTGGAAATCTGTTTAGCATTCTCAAAGGCTTTGGAGTGGTTGGTCTTTGAAAAAGAGATAGTGCTACTACCCAACACTTGGGCAAACTGAGCCATTACGCCATAGCGGTTGTGCGGTGCACGGCGGGTGGTGGCATCGCCATAAACGATGTAACGTCCAAGGTTGCTGTAATGTTGCGACACGGAGATGGTTGACACTAGTTGGATGGGAGGGATCATGTTAGGACCCGAACCACCGAAAAACTCCTGCAGTTTTTGACGCAACACCGATGAAATGCGGTCCATCTCGATTTGGGAGTCGCCATAATACATTACACGGTAGGTCTTCCCCAATGGACGTGCCTGCTGGAGTTGTGAAAACAGTGTGTCGAAATAGGTGTAGTCATCGTCGGGCAGGTAGATGCGGTTGGGGTTTTCTGTCAGGTAGTCGCGGAAAAAGCGTATGCTGTCGAGCACGTTCTCCGAACAGCTCATTTCGAAGCTTTTATTAACCTTGTCCAAAACGGCATCGACGTTGACATCGTTGTCCTGCCCTTGTGAGCGGCTTTCGGCATAGGAAGGAAAACGCAGATTGAAGTTGCCGATGCTGAGACCCTCGGCGGGGAAGAGATACCACCCTATACCCAGTAGAATTAGGACAAAAAATATGAATATCAGAGTCTTAAATGCCTTCATTACAAATTATCGCTTGTTTCCGCTGGCGAAACGAGCTGCAAAAATACGGATTTGTTTGGATTTGGCATGCGCTTTTTTGCTACTTTTGCGCCTTCAATTTCTCTGAAAATGGAACAACTTGACAGGACGCGAGAGTTAGAGACGAAGAGTATCCCTCATTTGTTGTGGGTTTATGCCTTGCCTTCCATTGTAAGCCAGATTATTGCATCAGTATATAATATTGTCGACCGAGTGTTTTTGGGGCAATGTGTGGGAGCTTTGGCCATCGCTGGCTTGGCTATCACCATGCCCATCATGAATATCATCCATGCTTTTGGATCGCTCGTGGGAGTAGGCTCTTCAGCTAGAATGTCCATCGTGTTGGGGAAAAAAGACTACAAGTGGGCCGAAGACATTCTTGGCAACAGCATGCTTCTGACTTTCATTTTCGGTTTCCTTTTCGTCACAGGCGGTTATCTATTCATGGACAAGATCTTGACTCTTTTTGGAGCTTCGGCCGACACCATAACCTATGCTCGCGAGTATATGGATATTGTATTGCCGGGCATGTTCATGACTACTGTAACCTTCAATTTGACAGGTTTAATTCGTGCCACTGGCTATCCCACCAAATCGATGTGGATTTTGGCAGGCGGTGCCATCCTCAATATCTTCCTTGACGCTTTGTTTATCTATGTCTTGGACTGGGGCATCGGCGGTGCAGCTTGGGCCACCACTATCTCTATGACGGTATCTGGGATTGTGGCGGTGTGGCATTTTCTGCAGCGTAGCTCTTTCATCCGATTCCGTCGTCATGCTTGGAAGCCTAAGCTCTACATCTTCCGTAACATTCTGCTCATCGGCATGAGTCCTTTCTTGATGAACGTGGCAGCCTCTGGCGTTGTGGCTTTGCTCAATAGGCAACTCATCCATTACGGCGGCGATTTGGCCGTAGGCGCCTATGGCATCGTCAATACATTCGGTAGCCTCAGCGTGATGCTCATCCTTGGCGTATGCCAAGGCATGCAGCCTATTGCAGGTTATAATTATGGCGCAGGGCATCCGCTTCGCTTGAAGTCGGTTTATATGTTGACGCTGAAAGTGAATGTTTTGATAGGTCTTGCAGGAGCTTTGTTGGCTTTGACAATTCCTCAAATCTTGCTTCGTGCCTTCACTACCGATGTCGAACTTATCGACATTGCCGTGCCTGCTATGCGTTTCATGTTGGTGATGTTCCCGTTGGTGGGCTTTACCATCACCAATTCCAATTTCTTCCAAAGCATCGATAAACCTTGGATTGCCATCGTTACTAGCCTTTCACGGCAAGTGCTCTTCCTTGCCCCTATGATTTATCTTATCCCGCCGCTTTTTGTCAATGCTAATGGAAGTGGACTCACAGGTGTATGGGCTTCTATGACCATCTCCGACTTCTTGGGCGCGGCTTTGGCATTCTTCCTCATGCTTAGCCAAAGACATGTCTTTAAAACCCAAGAGTGATGGAAAGCAACAATGTCATCATCAGTCCAACCAATACCCATATTCTGAATTCCTATCTGGTTAGGAGTAAGGAAGCGATGCGGGCATATCTGCAGAACTTGCGCGACACGGTTTCTCCCGAGATGGCTGTCAACCAGCGCGACATCGAATCACAGGTGCGTGAATGGCGTTCACACAATCTGTTTTATTTCCTTCATGTGTTCCGCAGCCGTACTAAGGATGTGGATTTAGAATTGACTCAGACATGGTACCGTGAGTTGTTTTGCCGTGTGGTGAGTTTCTTCTATTTCTGGTAGGGCGTTAGCTTATGGTGTATATGGCTTTTTTCGCCATCAATGTCATGCTGATGCCCCGTGCTACCATGAAAAGTAAGAAGGCGATCCAAAGACCGTGATTGCCGAAACGCGGCATCAACAGGAGTGTGGCTGGCAAGAACACCCCTAAAGCCGAAATCAGCATGGTATTGCGTATGGCCCGTGATGCGGTGGCGCCGATGTATACGCCGTCCCAAAGGAAGGCGGCAAAGGTAATAAACGGGATGGCAGCCAGATAGACATGATAGGGCTTGGCATGCTCGACGATGCCTGGTTGGTCGGAGACGAGCCCGATGAACCAGTCGGGGAAAAGCGCATAGAGCACCGTGAATGGCAAGGCGATGAGGAACCCCCAAAGGAAGAGCAGCTTGACGGTCTGGCGGAGCTGCTTGCCGTCGTGGGCTCCTGTGAAACGTCCGACTAATGCCTCGCCAGCGTAAGCAAAGCCGTCGGTGAAGTAAGAGAAGATGTAGAAGAACTGCATCAGAATCATGTTGACTGCCAGCATGTCGTCTCCGAGTTTGGCCGATTGGTTGTTGAAGAAGGCGATGCTGAGCACTAGGAGGATGCTGCGGATCATGAAATCAGCATTGACTTGGAAGAAACGTTTCAGTTTGTCACTTTCCAACAACAGTACACGCCGAATAGGGATGAGATGATGGCGGAACTTGACAAACAGGAAGATGATGGCGGTCAACAAACCGCAATATTGTGCAATGACAGTACCCAATGCTACTCCCGAGACCCCCATGCCCATAAAGTTGACGAAAATCACGCTTAAAATGATATTGACCACGTTGGTCAGGATAGCGATGATCATAGGGATGGTGGTGTTTTGCATGCCGATGTACCAGCCGTTGAAGGCGTAGAGACATAGGACAGCAGGTGCTGCCCAGATGCGGACATGGAAATAGGTGGCAGTAAGCGCCAACACTGCTTCACTGCCATTGAGCAACTTCATGCTGATCCATTCTACGACGTCTTGTAACGAAAGCACCAAAACCGTGGCAATCAGCGCAATGCAAAGTGAACGATAGAGCGAATAGGCAATTTCGGCGCGGTCGTTGGCGCCGTAAGCTTGTGCTGTGAAGCCCGTCGTGCCCGCTCGCATGAAACTGAAAATGGAATACATCACACTGAAGATAGTTCCACCCAAACCAATGGCTCCTATGTAGGCGATACTATCCTGATGGCCCATCAGCATCATGTCAACGAAACCCAACAGCGGCACGGTGATGTTGCTGATGATGTTGGGAACGGCTAGCTTTAGTATGGATTGGTTGAGCGAGGCTTTGGCCATAATGCGTTGGTGTTTCGGCTTGCAAAAGTACGATATTCTGTTTATCTTTGCAGCATCAAACACAATAACTTATGATATTCTACTTCTCTGGCTGTGGCAACAGCAAACACGTGGCGGAAACTATCGCCGCAGGTCTCAATGATTCTTTAATCTACATTCCTGAAGCAGCTCGTGAAGGTCGTTACGAATACACTTTGGCCGAAGGCGAAAAGATGGGCTTCGTGTTTCCCATCTATTCTTGGGCGCCACCAAAGTTGGTGCTTGACTTTGTGAAGA
>JAEEGL016931640.1_pt1 | contig 13483 bp, 9 predicted proteins | sample 9134231 | NCBI WGS metagenome assembly JAEEGL01 (sample SAMN16246548, study PRJNA631951) | gut metagenome | biome: gut microbiome; feature: rumen; material: fiber-attached | host: Bos | place: Iran: Karaj | collected 2018-10
AGGCAACGATGAACGAGATGACACCCTGCTTGATAGACTGAGCACCCAGTGATGGACCTACCACCTCTTCCTGTACGATGCGGGTCGGTGCCGGCATCTTACCAGAGTTCAGCGTATTTGCCAAGTCCTTGGTGTCCTCAATGGTGAAGTTACCTGTAATCTGTGAGTTACCACCATCAATCTGTGTAAGGATACGAGGTGCAGAATAAACAGCGTCATCGAGCACGATGGCTACGCCACGACCGATGTTCTGCTTGGTGATCTGACTCCAGCGGCGGGCACCGTCAGAATTCATCTGCATGGATACAGAGGGATGGCCCATCTGGTCGAAGTCGTCCTTAGAAGAAGTGATTACATCACCTTCCAGCGGAGCACGGCCACTGGGCTCGGTAATCTTCAGAGCATACAAGGCGAAGATATCGCCATGGGTGTTCTCACCACCGAAATCCTCGGCTTTAGCACCCCAGCGCAGCTTGCACTCAGCAGGAAGCACCTGTGCAGCAATGTCAGAGTAGATAACTTTGTTGACATCAGCGGTATCACGAGCGTTGGCATAACCGACAATGGCGAGACCCTGGCCCTGGACAGGCTGGAAAACGCTGAACAGCGGATTCTGCTTCTTGGCCTCGGCAATGGCTTTAGCGTCTGCCTTGTCGTCTTTCTTGGCCAACTTAGCAGCGAGGTCGGTAGCCTTGCTGGCAACGGTGTCAGTGGCAACAGCCTCTGTAGCCGTGGTGTCGGCAGCGGTCTCTTCCTCGGCAGCGCCACCAGTGGCAGCGTATTTCTGGTTCAACTGAGCCAGCAGGGGAACAATCTCCTGTGAGTTGTAGGTCTCCCAGAACTCAAGGTTAGCCGAACCCTGAAGCAGTTTGCGAACGCGCTCGGGCTCCTTGATACCAGGCATCTCAACCATGATACGGCCAGACTGACCTTCCAATTTCTGGATGTTAGGCTGTACAACGCCGAACTTGTCGATACGGTTGCGAACCACGTTGAACGAGTTGTCAACGGCTGACTGTACCTCAGCGCGCAGCGCACTTTCAACCTCAGAGTCGGTAGACTGTGTGCTTACCTTGCCCTTCATCTGTTGGGTAGCGAAAACAGCTGCCAAAGGACGGCCGTTAGAATTCTGTTTCCAATACTTGATGAACAGCGAGATAAAGTCGTCCTGACTGGTCTCTTCTTCTTTCTTGGCCTCTTCCATGGATTTCTTGTAGGCAGCATCTGTCTTGTGGTCAGCCAGCACGTCGATAACATCGGGTACGGAAACCTCAAGAATAACGTTCATACCACCTTTCAGGTCAAGACCAAGGCCAATTTCCATCTCGCGGCACTGCTTGAAAGAGTAAATTCCGCAGTACACTTTCTCGTTCATAATGGAGTCGAGATACTCCTGACCAGCCTCTTCGCCCATGGCAGCAGCCTTCTTTTCATAGTGGCTGGTCACAAACGAGAAGGAAAGGTAGAAGCAGCAAACAAGCACCAAAATGATTGCGATAAATTTTACAATTCCTTTGTTTTGCATTTTGTTTATTATGTTATTAATTTATTGTTTTCGCTATTTAAGCCTGCAAATATACGTATTTTTCTTCACTTACCGAAATTATTCAGCGAATTTCACGTTTTTTATATAGGTTTTCTACCTAATTTTAGCCAACATCCTATAGGATAATGGTCGCTGACGTCAATTTTGGTGTCAATATGAGCATTATAGGGTTGTATGTCTGACGAACAGAAAACGTGGTCTATGCGGAAGGAAAAAGCTTTCTGATTATATGACAAACCAATGCCTTTTCCCGTCGTTCCGAAACAGTCGGTGAGCACTTGCGACATAGCGTGATGAGAATACGACAGCGGGTTGTCGTTGAAGTCGCCACAGACAATCACAGGGTAATGATCTATTTGTCGGCGGACATAGTCGCAGACAGCATCAATCTGTAGGGAACGCTTGGTATTAGCCTCGGCTAACTTGACCATCAACATCTGCGATTCGGCACGCACAGAGTCACGGTCCATCTCTCCTTTCAGCATCTGGCGGTATTGGGCGCGGTCTTGTTCGTTAAGGTGGCAACTCTCAAAATGGTTGTTGATAACGATGACCGTGTCGTTTTCTACTTTCAGCCACCAGGCCGCACTGCCGTTGCAGACCGTTGTCGGATAGCTGATACGTTCGCGCCGGATGATGGGGTAGCGGCTGTGGATTCCCAAGCAGTTGAAGCTGAGCTCGTTGTTGCTGAGGACTAACGTGTCATTATAGGTGTATCCTTTCTTTTGATAGGTGTCGAAGACTATCCTCCTCCAAGTGTCGTTGTCTTCTTGTGTGCAGACGATATCTACCTTATTGTCAGATAGGTAGCTAACCACGGCTTCTAAACCTTCATTGCCATACTGATTGTTATAAGAGTATCCACATACATTGTATGACACCAGTTTGATGGCTCCTTCAGGAATATCTTGCGTTGGGTGGAAAGGTATATAAATACGTATAGGTACGTACGCGAGCAGGAAGCCGGCGACAGGAATCCATGCTTTTGTCCACTTGAACAAGAGCCAAAAGACCAGGAATGCCAAGTTTGCCAGTAGAAAGAGGGGGAATGCCATTCCTGTGGTGGATAGCAGTGGGTGCTGTTCTGGGTGCAAGTGGTCACTATAGCCAGTGAACAACATTAGGATGATGGTGAAGACATTGGCGCCCATCATCATCTGTATGGTCATCTTCTTGAGTTTTTTAATCACGACGGCCTGCTTTGGTCAAACAATTTCTTCTTTTCTTCCTTGGTCAGACTGTCATATCCGCTCTTTCGTATCTTGTCGAGAATGGCGTCAATCTCCTCTTGGTTCTGACGTTGCCTCATGTTGTATTCCTCGTCAGTCTCTCTGCGGGCACCGTTGGTGTGCTCTGCCTTCATGTGCTGACCGCTCTGGCGTTCGTCAAACTTGCGCTTCATGTTTTCGAAGAACTCCATGCCCTTGCTATGCCCGAAATGCTGGCTGGAGTCCGGATGTTTGCGCCAATAGCGTATCAGCAGGAAACCAAACAGCATGCCCCCCAGGTGAGCCATGTGGGCCACGCCGTCACCAGGACCACTCATAGCGGAAACCAGCTCGATAACGAAGTAGCCGACGATAAGCCATTTTGCCTTGATGGGTATGGGAATGGGGATGATGAACATCCGTTCGTTGGGGAACAACATACCAAACGCCAGTAGAATACCATAGACGGCACCGGATGCTCCGATGGTGGTCCATAGGTTGATATAGCTGTCTGTTGCTATCTGGACGCCATTGAGGCTGACATATTGATAGGCAGCCAGCCCTTGCATGGTATAGTCGGCAAATTGCACCAATTCCTGTACGATACCAGCTCCAACGCCACACACAATGTAATAAAAAAAGAATTTCTTCGATCCCCACACACGCTCAATGATTCCACCGAACATCCATAGGGCAAACATGTTGAATAAGATGTGTGTGAAACTGCCATGCAGGAACATGTAGGTCAGAAACTGGTAGACGTGAAAGTCGCTGGCCATAAAAAAATGCAACCCACAGAGCGCTGTCAAGTCGATACCGCTGCGCTGAAAGACCCACGTGGCAATAAACGCTAGTATGTTGACGATAAGCAGATGCCTTGTCGTAGAAGGTATATTGTTCATAATGTATGTTTTTTACAATAAAGTCATTGGTGCTTCTTGCAACCAATTTCGCGGCAAAATTACGAAAAATATCTGGTTTTGGGCACTAAAACGGGCTAATACACACTTTTTTTCACTAAAAAAGCAAATTTTTTTGCATTTTTGTTTGTTTTTTCGTTAGTTTCTCCTATATTTGCGGAAAAATAGCGACTTAAACTATTAAACATTCACTTTAAAACAACAAAATTATGAACAAGACAGAATTAATTGAGAAGATCGCAGCTGGTGCTGGTTTGACCAAAGTTGATGCTAAGAAGGCTCTTGATGCTACTATCGAGGCAGTAAAGGGTGCTCTGAAGAAGGGTGACAAGGTACAGCTCGTTGGTTTCGGTACTTTCGACGTTGTTAAGAAGCCCGCTCGTGAGGGTATCAACCCCGCTACTAAGCAGAAGATTAAGATTGCTGCTAAGAAGGTAGCTAAGTTCAAGGCTGGTGCTGAACTCGCTGAGGCTGTTAACAAGTAATTTTTGTAAATTAAAATTACAAAGGGCTTTCCGCATGGCAGGAAGCCCTTTTGTTGTTTTTTAATGGTAGTCTATGAAGATATTTGCCGTAGGAATGAATTACCTCCAACACAATAAAGAGTTGGATGGTACGTTATATAAACCAGACAAACCCGTCATCTTCACTAAAGCAGACTCGGCACTGTTGAAGGATCACAAACCCTTCTTTATCCCTGACTGGTCGCAACAGGTGGACTATGAGACGGAGTTGGTGGTACGTATCTGCCGTTTGGGAAAGAGCATTCCTGAACGTTTTGCTCATCGCTACTATGATGCGGTGACAGTGGGTATCGATTTTACGGCTCGGGATCTGCAGCGTGAAGCCCGAGAGAAGGGTCTGCCCTGGGAGATATGTAAGGGCTTTGACGGCTCGGCGGTGATTGGCCAGTGGATGGGAATAGAAAAGTTCCGCGACATTCAGGCTCTTCACTTCCATCTGGACATCAACGGTAAAACGGTTCAGGAGGGCTGTTCGAGCGATATGCTCTATAAGGTCGACGAACTGGTGAGCTATATCTCGCAGTTTTTCACCCTGAAGACAGGCGATTTGCTTTATACTGGTACGCCGGTAGGTGTTGGCCCTGTCCATATAGACGACCATCTGGAAGGGTGGTTGGAAGACTATAAGGTATTGGAGTTTAATTGTAAGTAAATGAAACGACTGATTACTGGCACCCTCTTGCTGCTGATGTGTCTGACACTCAGCGCGCAACGGTTCTTTAACCTGACAGCCGACGAGGTCAGGATAGATTCCGTGTTGCCAGTATTCAACTATACCTATCCTATAGGCCCCCGATATGCCGACTCTACGTATGCCGTTCGTATCCTCTATCCGGAATTTGTCGATATGAGTGCGCCCGATGTGGCGCGCTACGAACAGCTGATGCAGGGTCAGCGCCCTGGCGTTCTCCCTGAGATACGACAGGTGACGGCCGTCTCGCGCAAAGAGGGGTCGTTGCATGTTGCCTTTGTTCCTGTCGTATGGCGTGATGGACGCTATCAGAAACTGGTGAGCTTTATGCTGGACATCAAAGGCACAGGTAAAGAACGGTCCGCACGTAGCCGTAGGGCCTCTGCCACTGACGCTTCTTCGCGTTATGCCTCTAATTCTGTCTTGGCTACAGGGACTTGGGCGAAAATCCGTGTGCCGGCCTCTGGCATCTATGAGTTGACTGCTGACGTCGTCCGCCAGGCTGGTTTCTCAGATATCAGCAAGGTGAAAATCTATGGTTATGGTGGCGCTTTACAACCCGAACAGCTGACTGGCGACTATCTGGCTGCTACCGACGACCTGGAGGAGTTGCCGACGTGTACTGTCGGTGGCCGTCGCCTGTTCTATGGTGTTGGACCCGTCAGCTGGAATAGCAACCACTCGCGCGTGCGCAATCCTTATTCTAATTATGGCTATTATTTCCTGACAGAAGGTGGAGAAGCTCCACAGACCATCAGTTGGGAAGAATTTCTTGCCGCATATTATCCACTTCCAGACCACTATTGTTCCTTGTATGAGGTGGATAACTACGCCTGGTATCATGGCGGTCGTAATCTTTACGACGCTAAAGTGTTGACAACCAATAGCGCCAACAGCTATACGGTAGCATCTACGGGCACCACGACAGAGGGTACTGTGACAGTGGCGTTGACAGCAGAGACCTCAAATAGCGGCGGATCGGTAGAGGTGCGCCTTAACGACGTGTCGCTGGGGACCATCAGCACCTCTAAGCATGGCTCTTATGATGCTATGATTCCTGCTTCGAAGACTTTTACGGTCAACAATCTGCAGGCTTCTAACCAGATTACGCTGACACCCAATACCAATAGCGGCACGGTGCGCCTGGACTATATCTCCATCTATGCGAAGACACCGGTAGGCGCTCCTGATGCTGGCCAGACGTTCCCTTCGCCGGAATACCTGTATCATATCACGAACCAAAACCACCATGCCGACGGGGCTGCCGATATGGTGATCATTATTCCTACCAGCCAGAAGTTCCGTTCTCAGGCTGAACGGCTGAAGACGTTACACGAACAGAAGGACGACCTGCGGGTCACCATTGTCCCTGCCGACGAACTGTTTAACGAGTTCTCGAGCGGCACGCCTGATGCCAACGCCTATCGCCGTTATATGAAGATGCTCTACGACCGGGCTGAGACGGAGGACGATATGCCACGCTATCTGTTGCTCTTTGGTGACTGTGCGTGGGACAACCGCATGGTGACAACAGAGTGGAGCGGCAAGTCTCCCGACGATTTCTTGCTTTGTTATGAGAGCGAGAACTCTTATAGCCATACTTCCTGCTATGTCTCTGACGACTATTTCTGTCTGTTAGATGACGGTGAGGGCGCTGCCATCTTGACCAGCGACCAGACCGATGTGGCTGTAGGCCGTATCAGCGCACGTGATGCCGGAGATGCTGCCATTGCCGTCGACAAGGTTGTCAGCTACCGGAACAACCAGGAGGCCGCCTTCTGGCAGAATACCATCTGTGTGATGGGTGATGATGGTGATGAGAATGCCCATATGCAGGATGCTGATGCCGTAGCCAGCCTGGTGGAGAAAAACTATCCCGCTATGGTGGTCAAGCGCATTATGTGGGATGCCTATAACCGTGTGACGTCGTCGACGGGCAACAGCTATCCCGATGTTGAACGGCTTATCAAGCAGCAGATGCAGCAGGGTGCGCTGATTATGGACTATTCTGGTCATGGACGTGCCGACGCTTTGTCCCATGAGTATGTGTTGCGGCTGTCCGATTTTCAGCAGACGACCTCTATGCGACTGCCACTATGGGTGACGGCATCCTGCGATATTATGCCCTTTGACAGCTCGGAAGATAACATTGGTGAGACAGCCCTGTTTAATAAGAAGGGTGGGGCCATTGCGTTCTATGGCACAACGCGTACGGTCTATCAGCCTCAGAACCGTCTGATGAACCTGTCGTTTATGCGCCATGTGCTGAGCAAGGATGCTGATGGTCAGCCGCTGGCCATCGGTGAGGCTGTCCGCCAGACGAAGAATGAGCTCATCACAACAGGTGTGGTGACAGGCTATAGCGGCAGTGACAACACGTATACTACCGACCGTTCACCCAACCGCTTGCAGTACTCGCTGTTGGGAGACCCAGCTCTCAGATTGGCCGTTCCTACCAAGGGTGTGGACATTGAGTCGGTGAATGGTGCGGCTCTGGCGGGTGGTACCGTGGTGACGCTCAAGGCAGGCGAGACTGCCAAGGTCCAAGGGCACATCATTGGTCTTGACGGCACTCCAGACACGCAGTTCAATGGTACGGTAACGGCTGTGGTGCGCGATGTGAAGGAAAAGGTGACGTGCAAGCTTAACGACACCGGCGAGGCGTCTTCACCTTTTGTCTATGAAGACCGTGTGAACACCATCTATAGCGGTAGCAATCAGGTGGTTAACGGTGTGTTTACTATTAGCTTTGCCGTTCCTCGCGACATCAAATATAGCGATTTGGACGCACAGATGACCTTCTATGCGGTTAACAGCGACAAGAGCGAGGAGGCGCATGGTGTGAATAACCAGCTGGTTCTCAACGGCACCAGCGAACAGACAGGTGGCACGCAAGGCCCCGATATCTATTGCTATCTGAATAGCGAGACCTTCAGCAATGGCGACAATGTGAATACGACGCCTTACTTCGTGGCCCGTCTGAATGACGAAGATGGTATCAACGCGTCGGGAGGTGGTATCGGCCACGACCTGCAACTGGTGATTGACGGTGATGCTACAAAGATGTATACCCTGAACGACTATTTCCAGTACGACTTCGGTAGCTATACCAAGGGACAGGTAGGCTTTAGCATTCCCGCCCTGTCGTATGGTCAGCATAAGCTGCTGTTCCGCGCTTGGGACGTGCTCAACAACTCCTCTACGTCTGAGCTGACGTTCAACGTTGTCAAAGGTCAGGAACCTGTGTTCTATGATGTGGAGTGTACGCCCAATCCTGCCAAGACGCAGACCTCTTTCCGCATCATCCACGACCGTACGGGTAGCGAACTGGAGGTTCGCCTCGATGTCTTCGACACCTCCGGGCGCCACCTGTGGACCTATGGTGAGACGGGCGTGCCGGCCAATAATACCTATACCATTGACTGGGATCTGACCGTCAACAGCGGTAGCCGCCTGCGCACCGGTCTGTACCTCTACCGCCTGAGCATTAGCTGCGACGGAAGCTCGTATGCTACAAAGGCCAAGAAACTGATAGTTCTAACACAATAATAACGACTATGAAGACAATCACGAAGATAATGATGATGGCTGTGTGCCTGTGTGCTGTTCCTACGATGAAGGCCCAGGACACCAAAAGCCAGTTTAATCCCATCGACCATGCTGTGATCTCGCAGACCATAGCTCCCGATGCCCGTGCTGCTGGTATGGGTGACGTCGGTGCTGCTACCGATCCGGATGTCAACTCACAGTACTGGAACTTGGCCAAGTATCCGTTTTGCATCAGCCGGGCAGGTGTTGCGCTGAACTACACGCCTTGGTTGCGCCAGTTGGTGAACGATATCGATCTGGCCTATGTGGCAGGTTACTACCGTTTGGGCGACTATGCTTCGCTGAGCGGTTCTCTGCGCTATTTCTCACTGGGTGAGGTGATGACCTCGATGGCAGAAAACGCCATGACGGTCAAACCCTATGAGATGTCTCTCGATGTCGGTGCTGCCCTGATGCTGAGCGAGAAGTTCTCGCTGGGTGTTGCCCTGCGCTGGATTTACAGCGACCTGCGTTACGACTATACTGAGGACGCCCAGCCTGCCTCTGCCTTTGCTGCCGACCTGGCCTGCTACTACAACAACTACATCAACATCGGGCAGCGCGAGTGTCAGCTCGGCCTGGGACTCGTCGTGCAGAATGTCGGTTCCAAGATCAAGTACTTTGGTGACGACCGCTCGCAGTTCCTGCCGGCCAATCTGCGTCTGGGTGCTTCGCTCATGGTGCCTGTCGACGAATACAACCGCTTCAGCATTGCTGCCGACGCCAACAAGCTGTTGGTGCCCACCGTTCCCAAGCAGAACGATGGTGAGTCAACCGAGGACTATCAGCGTCGTGTGATGGAGCAGTATAATGATGTCAGCTCTATCAGTGCTATCTTCAAGAGCTTCGGCGATGCGCCTGGCGGCTTTAAAGAGGAGTTGCAGGAGATACAGTGGAGCGTTGGTGCCGAGTATGTCTATCACGACCAGTTTACGCTGCGTGCCGGTTATCACCACGAGTCGGAGAACAAGGGTAACCGCAAGTATTTCACCGTTGGTGGCGGCTTTCGCATGAACGTGTTCTCACTGGACGTGGGTTATGTCATCTCTACCGCTAAGAGCAACCCCCTCGACCAGACCTTACGTTTCACCCTGGCCTTCGACATGGATGGCATTAAAGACCTGTTTAGAAAATGATAAGGGTAGGTATGGGATATGATGTCCACCGGCTGGTCCCCGGCCGTGAGCTGTGGATGGGTGGCATCAAGCTGGACTATGAACTGGGATTGCTGGGCCATAGTGATGCCGATGTGTTGATACATGCTATCTGTGACGCTATCCTCGGGGCTGCCAATATGCGTGATATTGGTTATCATTTCCCTGACACGGCCGCTGAGACCGACGGTATGGACAGTAAGATTATTCTGCGCAAGACCATAGAGCTGATAGCTGCCAAGGGCTATCGGCTGGGGAATATTGATGCCACCATCTGTGCTGAGCGTCCCAAGATGAATCCGCACATTCCCGCCATGCAACAGTGTATGGCTCAGGTCATTGGTTGCGACGCTGACCAGATTAGCATCAAGGCCACAACTACTGAGAAGTTGGGATTTACCGGACGCCAGGAGGGCATCTCGGCATATGCCGTGGCACTGATAGAGAAATGAAAAACGCCACTACTCATCAACGAGCAGTGACGTCCAAAAGCCTATGTTTAACTAAAAATCCTTTTTTCGGGAGGAATTCCGGTTCTCACCGGAGGGCCTGTTTTTCAACAGGAATATAATACTAATACTAACCTATTATTTCTAAAGAAAAGAAAGTTATGAGCGCTTCACAGCGATCACTGTCGCATAACACATTTAAAACTTTCTTTTTACCAATAACTAAAAACCTAAAACTATAAATATTACTACTAACCTAAAACAATCTATAACCAAATTTCTTTGACTTCGCTTAGTCAAAGCGGATGTGAATCCGTTTGTCTTTGTTTGACGATGCAAAGGTAAGAAGAATTTTTGAACTATGCAAGAGTTGCTGACTTTTTTAGTGTAAATTAACGCTTATTCTTGACTTAAATCAACATTTCCTTTGGCTGACTCGTTTTTTATTCGTATTTTTGCAGCCGCTATGACAGAAAGTGGAAGCTTGAGAGTACTGATTGTTAACACCAGTGAACGGACGGGTGGAGCTGCTGTTGCGGCCCACCGGCTGATGGAGGCGCTGAACAACAATGGCGTGAAGGTGCGTATGCTGGTTCGCGATAAGGAGACCGATAACCCGATGGTGTGTGCCTTGCGCCACCGCAAGGGCTTTGACTGGCGCTTCTTGTGGGAGCGGCTGGTCGTCTGGTGCCATCTCGGACTGCGCCGGAAGCGTCTGTTTGAGGCCGATATTGCTAATGCCGGCTACGACATCACCCAGTGTCCTGAGTTTCAGGAGGCTGACGTCATACACCTGCACTGGATTAATCAAGGTATGCTCTCGCTCGCGACGCTGCGCAAGATTGTGGCGTCAGGGAAAGCTGTCGTGTGGACCATGCACGACCTGTGGCCGGCGGTGGCCATTTGCCACTATGCCCGTGGCTGCGAACGCTATCTGACGGCCTGCAGCCACTGTCCGCTGTTGCCCCAGGGCAGTCCCTTCGATCTGGCTGCGCAGGTGTGGCGCCGCAAGCAGCGCGTGCTGGCAGCGGGCCGTGTGACCTTCGTGGCTTGTAGCCAGTGGCTCGCCGGCGAGGCCCGCCGTAGTGCGCTGTTGCAAGGCCAGCAGGTCTTGAGCATTCCTAATGCCATAGACACGCGTCAGTTTGCCCCCCGCGATAAACAGCAGGCTCGTCAGCAGTTGGGTCTGCCTGCCGACCGGCGCATCATCCTGTTTGTCTCTCAGCGTGTCACCGACGAGCGCAAGGGTATCTCGTATTTTGTCGAGGCGTTGCGTCAGCTGGTCGCCACCCGCCCGGAGACCAGTCAGAATACGGTTGTGGCAGTTTTGGGCGGTCATAGCGAAGAGGTCGTACGACAGTTGCCGCTGGCGGCTTATCCGTTGGGCTATGTCAGTGACCCCCAGCGTATTGTCAGCGTGTATAATGCTGCCGACATCTTTGTACTGCCGTCGCTGGAGGACAACCTGCCCAACACGCTCATGGAGGCTATGGCGTGCGGCGTGCCCTGCGTGGGCTTCGAGGTTGGGGGCATCCCCGAGATGATAGACCACCGGCGTACGGGCTATGTGGCGCGTTTCCGTGACGCTGCCGACTTGGCTGCCGGCATCCGTTATGTGCTTGACGAGGCTGACTATGCTGCGCTGAGTCAGGCCTGTCTGCACAAGGTGGCTCACGACTATTCGCAACAGAGTGTTGCCAAACGTTATCTTGAAGTTTATGAAGAGCATCTCCGTCATCACCATCACGTATAACGCCGAGCGTACCCTGCAGCGCACGCTGGAGAGTGTTCTTCGGCAGACCTATCCGCACATCGAACACCTTATTATAGATGGGGCGTCGAAAGACGGCACGCTGGCCCTTGCCGAGCGCTACCAGTCACAGAGCCCTCACAGGGTTGTCATACAGTCGGAGCCTGACCGCGGACTGTATGATGCCATGAACAAAGGCCTGCAGAAGGCTACGGGCGACTATCTGGTATTCCTCAATGCCGGCGACACGCTCTATGCCGACGACACGATGGAGGTGGTGGCGCGCCATACGGGAGACCGCGTCGCTGTCGTCTATGGCGACACGGCGATTACCGATGAGGAGGGACGCTTTCTGCATCTGCGCACCCATCGGCCACCCGAACAGCTGTCGTGGCGCTCGTTCCGACAGGGTATGCTGGTGTGTCATCAGGCGTTTTACGTGCGCACAGACATTGCCCGCAGTCAGGCGTACAACCTGCGCTACCGCCATTCGGCTGATGTCGACTGGTGCATCCGCGTGATGCGTGAGGCTGAGCGCCTGTCGTTGACGCTGGCTAACACCCACACCGTCCTCGCCAATTTCGAGGAGGGGGGCAACACCACGCAGCATCATCGGGCCTCGTTGCGCGAACGTTTCCACGTGATGGCTGTCCATTACGGCTTCCTTCCCACGCTGCTGCTCCACCTCTGGTTTGTCGTCAGGGCAGTGGCGCGCCGCTTCTCGTAACGTGAAAACACCGTTTTCACGCAGTGAATACTACGTTTTGACTCCGTCGAAACGTAACTTTGTGCTCATCGAAACGTAACTTTGTGGTCACCGAAACGTAACTTTGATGTCGTCTATGTGGCCCGAGATGACCGTCGATGTGGCCCGAGATGACCATCCATGTGGCACATGCTGATTGATCAAACGGCATCTCCATGTTATTCTTGAGGCTTCTATCGCAAAAAGACCTAACACTTACCTAAATCGCAGGAAAAGCCTTTGTAGAAAGGGAATACAGAAAGGTAACTCTCTAAAAAGACTTACCTGAGAGTTACCTGACACCTACCTAAGTAGTCGAATATATCTGTTAACATTTTTTAATGCAACTGTCTGGGGGAAAACCTTGGAATCCGGCAAAAAATTTTGTATCTTTGCATAGCGAAAAAGAGGAGGAAAAAGGATGACGAAAAACACGCCTTAAGCCGAATCGTTTAACTAGAGTTACTAACCATTAAAAACAAGTTTCAAAATGCCTATGAAGGAAAACTTTACCATCAATGGCGAGGCACTTGGTGCCTCAAAACTGGGACTGCTCGCAGTAGAGCTGTTCCTGAGTGACAATTACAATTTCCGTCGCAACGTGCTGAACGGTAAGCTGGAGTTTGCTGTCAGGTCTGCCGGCGGACAGCTGGGTGACTATCGCGTATTGACGCAGGAGGCGCTGAACAGCATCGTGCTGCGAGCCAAGCGCGAGGAGGTCGGCGAGGGCAATCCGAAGACGGAGATCCAGGAGTATGTCAACTCTGAGGAAGTAGCCGTCTTCAACCCCATCGGCGACTATCTCAGCAGCCTGCCTGCATGGGACGGACAGAACCATGTGGCGCGTCTCTTCAGCCGACTGCCAGGCGTGAGTAGCGAACAGCTCGCGTACCTTAGTATATGGTTGC
>JAEEGL013926482.1_pt1 | contig 13482 bp, 10 predicted proteins | sample 9134231 | NCBI WGS metagenome assembly JAEEGL01 (sample SAMN16246548, study PRJNA631951) | gut metagenome | biome: gut microbiome; feature: rumen; material: fiber-attached | host: Bos | place: Iran: Karaj | collected 2018-10
GTTGTTATGGATGCGGCTAGAGAAGTCGGTGCAAGAGGTGGAACAATTATCCACGCTCGCGGAACTGGAACAAAAGATATGGAAAAGAGATATAACATCGTCATTACACCAGATAAAGAAATGGTTATGATCCTTACTGCAGTGGAGATTAGAGATGCGATGTTATCCGCCATTTATAAAGCTGCTGGTTTAGGAACAGATGGCCAAGGTATTGCCTTCTCTTTACCGGTAGAAAACGTTGTTGGTGTAAAGATTTAACAATTGATAAACGAATTAAAAATACTGCCAAAACGGCAGTATTTTTGTTAATTTTCTTCTTTTTCCTCAGCTTTTTTACGGGAATCGTATTTCTTTCTATCCACGGTATTGAGAATCTTTTTTCTCATACGATATGCAGTAGGAGTGATTTCCACCAATTCATCGGAGTTGATATAATCTAGACAAGCTTCTAACGACATTCTTCTTGGACTCTTAAGAACAACAGTTGTGTCTTTGTTAGCGCTTCTCATATTGGTTAATTCTTTTTTGAGAACACAGTTAACCGCTAAGTCGATATCGTATCTATTTTCACCGATAATCATACCTTCATAAACTTCAGTTCCTGGTTCGATGAACATCGTGCCTCTTTCTTCTACGTGTTCAATGGCGTATGGTGTAGCAGTGCCTGGTTGAGTAGCTACTAAGACGCCTAATTGTCTTTCGCCGAGGTTTGTTCCTACCATAGGACGATATTCTTTATAGACGTGAGACAAGATTCCATAACCTTTGGTTAAAGTCATAAAGTTGGTGACATAACCTAATAATCCTCTAGAAGGAATAACATATGTTAATTTGGTTGTGGTTTCTTTGACATCCATGTTAATCATTTCGGCGTCTCTATTGCCTAATGAAGTCATAATATCTCCCACAAATTCATTAGGAACATCGATATCTAAATCTTCATATGGTTCATATTTAACACCATCGATTTCCTTGATGATGACTTTTGGTTTAGAAACCTCTAATTCAAAGCCTTCTCTTCTCATATTCTCTATGAGAATACCTAAGTGTAATTCACCTCTACCGGAGACTACCCAATTTTCCGCGTTTGGCACTCTTTGGACTTTAAGAGCGACGTCTTTTTGTGTTTCTCTAAATAGTCTCTCTTCAATCTTCCTAGCAGTTAATAACTTTCCGTCTCTTCCTGAGAATGGAGATGTATTAGTGCCGAAAGTCATTTGTAATGTTGGTTCATCTAGATGAATTAATGGTAAGGGATTGATTTCGCTGGGTGGACAGATGGTTTCGCCAACGTTGATATCTGGTAAACCAGCAACCGCACAAATTTCACCAGCCTTGGCTTCTTCAATTTCTAATCTCTTGATTCCTTGATAGCCAAATAACTTCATAACTTTGAAAGTTTTAGTGGAACCATCTAAACGCGAAACCGCGACCGTATCGTTAACATGAATGCTACCATTCTTAACTGTGCCGATACCAATTCTTCCAACAAAGTCGTTATAGTCTAGTAAAGAAATTTGTAATTGAAGTGGTTTGTTAACATCAACTTTTGGTTCTGGTATTTCATCAATAATTAACTGCAAAACTGCATCCATTCCTGGTTTTTGTGTAGAAATATCAGGATCTAAAGATGACGTTCCTTGTAAGGCTGAGGTATAGACGGTTTTAAATTCTAAGAATTCATCTGGAGCGCCTAATTCGATAAATAAAGTTAAGACTTCATCTAATGTTTTGGCGATATCGATATTGGCTCTATCGATTTTATTGATGACAACAATTGGTTTGATATGAGCTTCAAGAGCTTTCTTAAGAACGAATCTAGTTTGTGGCATAGTGCCCTCAAAGGCATCCACTAATAAGAGGCAGCCATCAACCATGTTCATGATACGTTCAACTTCACCACCGAAGTCAGCGTGCCCCGGAGTATCTAAAATATTAATTTTGGTGCCGTGATACATGATAGAGGTAGTTTTAGCAAGAATAGTAATGCCTCTTTCTCTTTCGATATCATTGCTATCCATGACGCGGTTAGCGACATCTTCGTTTTCTCTGAAAGCACCAGAAGATTTTAATAATTGGTCAACTAAGGTAGTCTTACCATGGTCGACGTGAGCGATGATTGCAATATTACGAATGTCCATAGACTACCTCCTAAAAAATCTTTTCTATGATAGAAAAGGTATTATTAAAATGCAAGAAAAAGTAAAATTTTGTTTCTTATATGCGTGTATAATGTGTACTATACAAGTATGGGTAACGAGATAGTTTTTAATGTATCCAGGAAGAAATTCAAAGATTATCTTCCTGTTTGGTTAAAAGACATCCATTCGATGTTCTATTATTTCCTGCTTCTTTTGGTGGTTGGAGTTCTCTTTTTTGCGACCTCACTTTTTATCAATTATTTCACAACACCATTCACTGGAGACTATACTTCTCAACAATTCGCTTTTTACACAAACGGATATGATGATTGGTGGCATTTCTTTAAAACTGGTGAATTCGTTTTATATGATACAAATACTTATTTAGGTGCCGACAACATTGGTTCCAATTCTTTCTATTATTTGTTTGATCCGACATTCTTACCCATTCTATTCGTGCCTCGTCAATTGGTGCCACAAGGTATGGCTATTTTAACCATTGTAAAAATGGCTGCTAGTGGAATGACATTCTTCCTATATATGCGTTATATGGGTGTCTCGAGAAGAACCGCTAAAATAACTGGTTTAGCTTATGGTTTTTCTGGATGGATTACTTGGTATTTATGGTTTAATCACTTCTCCGGTGTTTTATTAGTTTTCCCACTAATGCTACTAGGTGTTGAAAGAGTTCTTAAAGAAAAGAAACCTTGGGTCTTAGCGGGTTCTATCTGCTTGATGGGCTTTGTGAATTATTTCTTCTGCATCTGCTTTGTAATGTGTGCATTCTTATATGCGATGTTCCGCTATTTCCAAAGAATTAGACTAAATAACTGGAAAGATAATTTATATATCTTAGGCATGGGATTCTTAGGCTTTTTAGCGGGTCTAATGATACCGATGATGGTGGTATTTCCATCAGCGATGCACGCATTAACATCTCCAAGAGCGGCAGGCACTAATTATTTACAATATCTCCAAGAAGCTTTTAAAGCCCATAACTTCAAAAAGATATTTAATATGTTAACTTCCTGGACCGCAAATATCACCGGTGTAGAAAACTTTGCTCCTACAAACCAAAATAAAGCTCGCGCTCTTTATCCATTCATTGAATTTATTTTCCCGGTCACAAGTTGTAGAGGTACACCTTTAACTGTGATGGGGAATGAAACATATGATAATGTGGCAGGATCGTTCTTCTGTTTCTTACCAATAACAATGTTTTTGGTTCCGGCTTTAATTGAATCCTTGAAAAAGAAACACTATTCCGTTTTAGTGCCATTTGCCTTCTTCATTTTTGCTTTATTTACTCCGATGTTCTATTACTTATTCCACGGGTTTACTCAAGCCTATAGTAGATGGACATTATTTGTAACTACATCGCTTATTGCTTATGTGGGTCTGTATTTAGACAAATACGAAGAAAAGAGTCATTTCAATATTCTTATCGGTTACGTCTCAGAAGTGATTCTTATTATCGGTGCGGGTATCGCTGCTAACTTTATCGTTACTCACTTCAACGAAAACTTCACTGAAAGAGTTCCTATCTGGTTAGCGGTAGTTATTGAATTAGTTTACGTCTCCATTATGGCGTTTGTTCTAATTCTTCTAAAAATTAAGAAAAAAACTAAGTTTTACCATGTTTTTACTGGATTTATTGTGGCAGAAATCGTCGCAATGGGCGCTTTTGTTATACAAGGTCATGGTGTTGAAAACTATTATTATACGAACAAGGGTTTAGTGAAAAACAATGTTCTCCATTCATTAATCGCCAAGAATCAAAAATACGACAAGAGTTATTATCGTACTTATTCATCTTTAGCGAGTAGTTCTGCTTCTAATGATGAGATGAGGAATGGTTATAACGGATTTAATTTCTTCCATTCTATCTATAACTACAATGTCGCCGATGTATCTAACTGGTCAGCTATTACCAATGGTACAGCACCAGGTAGTTGGAGTGGTACTTATGTACAAAAGAGAATTAATCTCGATACTTTGTTAGGTGTGAAATATTACTTTGTGGAAGACGATTATTATCATTACCAAAGTCGTCGCGAAGCAAGTAGTGAAAATTTCCGTTATAATGTTCCATTCAACTATGTTGATGTTACTGATGATTACTCAAATAGCCACTTTAGAGTGTATAAGAATATTGACTATATCGATTTTGCTTTAACTTATGATACCGTCTTCTTAACCGAAGGAGATTCTACAAAAGTTGAAAGTTACACTAATCTATATGGCTCTTCTGGTGGAAGAAATGTTTTGGGTCTGGAAGAACTATATTTACAAGGTGCGATTACGAACGTTCTTGGTAAAGAAGATTTAGTTAACGAATTACAAAGCCACGAAGACATAGTCGTTACTGATCCTCACGTTGAACTTCCTCAAAATCTCTATAAGTTATTAAACATCAAGAGATATGGTTCTAGTGGCGCTGGTGCTTCGATAATGACTTTTTACGATATCTATAGTGGAGCCAATTCCAAGGGAGAAAAAGTCAATTCTTTAGGATTAACCGCTCAAGAATATCTCGATTTATGTCGAACTGATAACGATACATTTGAAAAATATTCCCATATTCCAGAGAGCAAAAAAGGAAATAGAGAATGGGTAGCGGTTTTAGATATTGATCCAACCACAATGAATTCTCTTTATGATCCTAATGGTAACATCTTCTACTTAAAAGGCTCTTTTGCCGCTGGTGCAGAAATGGATATCTATTTTGTTGATGATAACAACAAGATAGTTACCTACGATAACCATAACGATGGTTTCTATTCCAACACCAGAATTGGAAAAGATATTAGATCTTTCTATATCACTCCAACTTATAACAAAGATGGTTCTATTAAGGCAAACGCTCCAAAGATTCAAAAGATTATTTATGCCTTTAGAGGTAGTAAACCATCAACAACTTTAAATACCATTTATATTGATTCGTACACCAATTTCATCAGCAAATATAACAAACTTAAGGAAAACGTTGTTACTGATGTAAAGAGCAGTGCGAATACTCACATTTTCAAAACCAATTTTGAAAAGGAAAGAGTGGTCGTCACTCGTTTAGCTTTCGAAGAAGGATTTAAACTCACGATGATTGATTCAACTGGAAAGAAACAAAATGTTAATGTCTTCAATGGACAAGGTGGCTTTGTTTCCTTCATCAGTGGTAAAGGTAATTGTTCTTATAAATTAGAATTCTATACACCTTATCTAAAGACCGCTTCCTTAATATCAGCGTTAGGTGTATTTACTTATCTCGGTTCTTTACTTGGTTATCTATATTTTGATTTAAGACAAAAAGAAAAAGATATCTTCCAGCCTATAAGAAGATATAAAAATAACATTAAATAAAGAAAAACGGCCGTTTCTGCGGTCGTTTTACATATCTTGAGCTATTTTATAGACTCGATTTTTTCCAACCTTTAATTCGTCGGAAACAATCTCAATTGCAGCTTTCTTACTAACACCTTTATTAATAATAAATTCTAATCTCTTTTGAATAACAGAATCGTTAATCTCATTATCTAAATGATTTTTGCCTTCCACTAAGATGACCATTTCACCTTTAAGTGTGGAGAAATCTAATTCAATTAATTCTTGGAGACTACCTCTTATATATTCTTCATTGAGTTTAGTTAATTCGCGGGCGATGACACATCTACGATCACCAAATACGGAATGTAATAATTTAATTGTTTCTTCGATATGATGCGGAGATTCATAGAAGATAAGCGTTTCTTCTCTTTCTAACATATCTTCTAATGCTTTTTTCGCATCGTTGCCTTTCTTAGACAAGAAACCATAGAAATAGAAATGATCAGTTGGAAGTCCAGACGCTACTAAAGCATTAATAAATGCGGAGCTACCAGAAATAGTGGAAACACTGATGCCGCTTTCAATCGCGGTTTTTACTAATAGATAACCCGGATCACTAATGCCGGGATAGCCAGCATCGCTTACATAGGCGACTTTCTTTCCGGATTTTAATAGTTCAATAACGTGTTTTGATGCTTCTAATTCATTGTGTTCTCTTAAAGAGAATAGTTCTTTTTTGATGCCGTATTGGGAAAGGAGCATAAAGGTATTTCTCGTATCTTCCGCGGCGATGATATCCATTTCTTTGAGCACATTTAAAGCGCGATTAGACATCTCTTGTAAGTTGCCAATCGGTGTCGCTACTAAATATAGAAGCGGTGTTTTATTGTCGAAGCTTTTATTTCTGAACATTTTCTCTATTCTTTTTCCAACGAGTTTGTTTCTTTAAATCTTCTAATGGGATGAATTTTACATCTTCATCAGTTTCAATTTTGACAATCTTGGAAATGATGTTGATGCCAGTAACTGTGTATTCCACTTTGTCAATCCAAAGTTTAGAACCTAAATCAGGATAGTTCTTTCTCTCTTCACTATAGACATCGTCTTCATATTTAAGACAGCAGATTAATTTGCCACAGTGACCGGATAACTTCGGAATGTTTATCGCTAACATTTGATTCTTAGCTCTATTAATAGAGATACCATCAAATTCATTTAAGAATGTGGAGCAGCAAAGTGGTAAACCACAAATACCGATACCACCAATCATTTTGGCTTTGTCCCTAGAACCGATTTGACGAAGTTCAATACGAGTGTGTAACTTACTCGCTAATGATTTTAATAATTCTCTGAAGTCTACTCTTTCGTCAGCGACATAAGAGATGATAACTTTGGTTTTATCTAATGTGTATTCACAAGAGATGAAATTCATATCTAAATCGAGTTTTTCGGCTTCATTTTTACTAATTTCTAGTGCAGAAACCGCCTCTTTTAAGTTATTTTGATAGATTTTTAAGTCGATATCGTTAGCTTTTCTAACAATGGGTTTAAGACCTAATTCGCTCTCGTATTTTTCCATAGTGATAGGTTCGATGGCGACTTCACCAAGTTCTAAACCACGCACTGTTTCCACAACAACTTTATCTCCTAAAGCGAGAACTTCATCTTCTTTTAATCCGAAGAAGTACGCTCTTGGGGTATTGAAAAACTTAATACCGACAAAGTTTGTATAAACACTGTTATCTATAGCGACGGTTTCGTTTGTTTCTTTTGATATCATTTTTCGTCCTCCTTAATAATTTGGAAAACCAAGTGATCTAATAATAATGTTGGATTGACATTAAGGTTTAACAAATTTCTATTTTTTAATATTTCTATTAAACTTTCATCTACATGAGATAATTTCTGGGAAAGTTCTTGAAAGATTGTAGCATATGTTAATAGAAATGGCGATTTTCCATGTTGCACATTTAAGATATCCTCAAAGGCTTCCGCTAACATATCGAGGAAGAATCTTGCTTCCTCTTTTGTTTGCACTAAAGGAATAATCTTTGTCTGTGCTAAATATATCGCGCCTCTCTTATCGTCTTCTTGCAAAGCTTCTAAGAATTCTCTAAAGGCGTTTTTAGCGATTTCATAATTGTTTTTCTCGTTATCGGAATTCATCACATCGTAGATGAGTTCGGAATCGTTATAAAAATAAGATAATAATTCAGCGTCTTCTTGAGGAACGTTTAATTCTATAGCTCCTCTGATAACTTCTTTTCTATCTACTGGTTTTAATCTTAATAATTGGCAACGAGAAATGATTGTGGGTAAAACATTGTTCTCGTTGTTTGTGGTTAAGAAAGCATATATTTCACTTTCTGGTTCTTCTAAGAATTTCAAGATGCTATTCACAGCTTCCACACTCATGTTTTCCACGAGGTGAATAATGTAAATCATCTTACCTTTAGCTTCGAAAGCAGTCTTTTCAAATTGCGATTCAATACCGGTAATCTGTTTCTTTTTAATGCTGCTTTCTTCGCCATTTAAAACAATAAAATCGGGATAGTTATTATCATCAATTCTTAAACAGGTAATGCAGTTGTTACAGGCTAAAGGATCAGGGTCATCGCACAAAATACTTTTGGCTAAATATTTCGCAACATCTAAAAGCGGTGTTCCAGGATTGCCACTAATTAAATAAGCATGAGACAAGTGCCCCTGCTCTAAAGCACGCACAAAAGTGCGATAAATAATTGGTTGTTTATTTTGTAGATATTTGCCTACTTGCATAAGCGAGACAATATCGCCTCCAACGTATCTTTGGCAACTTGTTCTCTATCTTTGCTTGCATCGATGATGATAAATCTTTCCGGATATTTTTTTGCTAAAAGCAAAAATGAGTCTCTCACTTTGTTGTGAAATTCAAGTTTTTCTAAGTCTAAACGATTGACTTCACGATTCGCGTTTGCGCTGATTCTTTGAAGTCCAATTTCGGGTTTTATATCGAATAATAATGTTAAATCTGGCCAAGTATTTTCGGTGGCAAATAAGTTGATATTTAAGACATTATCGATACCTAAATCTCTCGCTCCACCTTGATAGGCTAAAGAACTATCTAAGTATCTATCGCAAATAACGATTTTGCCTTCTTTTAAAGCAGGCCAAACCTTTTCCACTAAATGTTGTCTTCTACTAGCGGCATATAAAAGAGCTTCGGTTCTCGGATCCATGGCGGTGTTATTTTTATCTAAAATTACGTTACGAATTTGTTCAGCGATTGGTGTGCCTCCTGGCTCACGTGTACGAACAATTTGGTAACCCATTTTTTCTAATTGTTTAACAGCGGCTTCAACGGCAGTGGTTTTTCCTGAACCTTCTGGTCCTTCTAATGTTATAAACATAAAATGCCTCCTAGATTTTGCGTCTTCCTTCAATGGCTTTCGCTAATGTTAATGCATCTGCATAATCTAAATTTCCACCCATCGGAAGACCATAGGCCAATCTTGTCACATTGACATCTTTAGATTGCAATAATTTGGCTAAATATAAAGCGGTGGTTTCCCCATCGACTGTGGGGTTTGTAGCAAGGATAATTTCCTTGATTTCACCTTTATCTACTCTCTCTAAAAGAGAAGGAATATTTAAATCATCCACACCTTTACCTTTGGTAAGAGATATGGTTCCACCTAAAACATGATAGACACCATTAAATCCTTCTGCGGATTCAAAGGCCATGATATCTTTGGGAGATGAGACCACCATTAATGTGGTTCTATCTCTAGATTCATCTCTACAGATTTCACACTCTTCTTGTTCGGTGATATTCCCACATATTGGGCAGTGGTGGATTTTGTTTTTTAAATCTCTAATTGCTTCGGAGAATTCCAATAAGTCATCATCATCCATATCAAGCATAGCAAAAGCCATTCTCTCCGCGCTTTTTTTGCCAACGCTAGGGAGCTTTGCTAATGATTCTTGTAATCTGGTTAATGATTTGAGTTCTTCCATTAGAAACCAAGTCCTCCACGGGAACCGGTAATTCTTTCGTTGATTTCTTCTTTAGCTTCTTCGATTTTTTCTGTTAATTCGTTAATGCCAATAACGATTAAATCTTGAATCATTTCTTTATTGTCTTTTTCAAAAGCGTCATCATCGATTTCGATGGCTTTAATTGAGCCATCACCCATCATTGTAATGTTGACAGCACCGCTTTTATTAACGGTGAATTCTTGCTTTGCTAATTCATCCATAGCCTTCTTTAATTCTCTTTGCATTTTTTGGGCTTGGATCATCATTTGTTGCATGTTCATATAATTAGTCTCCTACGTAATCAATTACGACATCTTTGGCTTTTGGTAATCTATTAAGTTGTAACAAATTCATATAGATTTGTTGGCAATCAAGAGCACCTTGTCTATTTACTCCGTAAACAAACATCTTTTTATTAAAGACGGTTCTTATGACATTTTGAATGTCTTTTTGATTTTCAATCAAGTTAATTTTTTCGACGATTGATTTGGAATCGATTTCCACAATCATTGTTTTATTAGAAACAACTAATGGTCTTCCGTCTACTAATAAGGAAGCAACCTTACCTAGTTTTGGATGAGCGACAATTCTCTTAATGTTCTTCCAGTTTTCAATCATGCTATTTTTGATTTCTTTCTTACTAGTCACCATGATATCCACAAGAAGTTTTTCATTTAATTCATAGTGGTCGTCAACTTCAGTTCCATTGATATAAAGAACGTTGTCATCAGAAGCGATACTGTCATCAGAGAATAGTGATATTTGTTCTTCCGGTTCTTCTTTAACCACTTTTGGTGCTGGTGGAACAGGAACAGGTTCCGGTTTCTTTTCTTCAACAATAATCGGTGCCGGTTTCTTCTCAATTACAGGAGTTTGTTGAACTTTTACAGGTTTTTCTACAACAATTTGTGGTTTTTCCACTGGTTGAGAAGTAGCGGCAGTAAGTTTCAAAAGAGTGACTTCAAATAAAGGATTGATCGCTGTAACGTTCTTATAATCCTTAAGAGCGTCCATGAGAACGGTAATCATATTCATGGTTCTCTTGTTGTTAAGAAGTCTCGCTAAATCAACTACATCATCGTATTTCAATATTTGTAAATATTTATCACTATCGGAAGTTTCAAAGATGAGAACATCCTTAAGAATCATCAATAGGTCATTGGTTAATCTCTTAATGTCAGTTCCTCTTTCGATATAACTATTTAATCTCTCCAAAACATTATTGATGTCACCATTGATAATGGATTTGAGTAATCCGATTTTTTCTTCTTTGGATTCAAGGGCAAAGATGTCTAAAACATCTTGCACATTTAATTTGTCTCCGGAGTACGCTAAAACTTGATCGAGAATTGATAAAGCATCACGCATACCACCATCAGCTAAGGAGATAACTAAGTTAATAGCTTCTTCGTTATATTCAATGTGTTCGTTTTCTAAGATGATTTTAATTCTCTCTTTGATATCGTTATCGCTAACTTTGGAGAAGTCGTATCTTTGGCATCTAGAAAGAATAGTGGGGAGAATTTCATGTGGCTCTGTGGTAGCTAAAATGAAGATTACGTGTTCTGGTGGTTCTTCTAATGTTTTTAGTAAAGCATTAAAAGCAGCATCGGTCATCATATGAACTTCGTCGATGATATAAATCTTATATCTTCCTAAGATAGTTCCATATTTAACCTTGTCGATTAAATCTCTGATTTCATCAACACCATTATTACTAGCAGCGTCGATTTCTAGAACATCAGGATGTGTTCCATCATTAATTGCTTGGCAGTTTTTACATTCGTTGCATTGACAGCCGATTCCGTGTTCGCAGTTTAAAGCCTTGGCCACTAATTTAGCCATGGTGGTTTTGCCTGTTCCACGAGGACCCGCAAAAAGATATGCATGTGCAATCTTGCCGGTTGTTAAAGCGTTTCTAATTGTTTTAACAACGTGTTGTTGACCAGCGACTTCTTCAAATGTTGTTGGTCGATACGTACGATAAAGAGCCTTATATGCCATTTTATTTCACCCGATTTTGATTATACACAAAATGGGCACCCCATTAAAGATTAATATGAATATTAAGGGAAAATACAATGCCTCTTTTTATGGGTTGGGATTATATGATACAATACATATCGCTGAATTAGAGGTCACACTATGGAAGAAAGCATGAGACAACGTTTAGAGTTAGCCGTTAAAAGACTAGCGGAAATCGATGAGGAATTATCGAGTGAAAATGTCATGAAAGACATGGCACATTTTCGTGATATCTCTAAAGAGAGAGCAGTTCTCGATCCTCAAGTAGAAGCCTTTAATTTATTTAAAAAGAATGAAGCGGAAATCGTAGAAGCCAAAATGATGGCGGAAGATTCTGATCCTGAATTATCCGAAATGGGTAAAGAGGAATATAAGAGATTAGTTTTAGAACAAGAACAACTCGAAGAAAAACTTAAAGAATTATTACTTCCGAAAGATCCTAATGATGATAAAAACATTATCGTGGAAATCAGAGGCGCTGTCGGTGGCGATGAAGCCAACATCTTTGCTGGTGACCTTTTCCGTATGTATACAAGATATGCCGAATCTCAAGGTTGGAAGATTCAAATGTTAGATGAAAATCCATCCGAAAGTGGTGGTTTTGCGTTAGTTTCTTTCAAAATCTCCGGCAAAATGGTCTTCTCTAAGTTGAAATTCGAAAGTGGCGCGCATCGCGTTCAAAGAGTTCCAAGGACAGAAGCCAGTGGTCGTATCCACACTTCTACAGCTACAGTTTTAGTTATGCCAGAAGCCGAAGATATCGATATTGAAATTAATCCAAGCGACTTACAAATTGATACCTATCACTCTCAAGGTGCTGGTGGTCAAAATGTTAATAAAACTGAATCCGCAGTACGTATTACTCACATCCCCACCGGAACAGTTGTGGCCTGTCAAACCGCTAAATCACAAATTCAAAATAAAGAACTTGCGATGCAGATGTTAAGAACCAAAATGTATACCGATATGCTCACTAAACAACAAGAGGAAATTGGTAATGAGAGAAGGTTAAAGATTGGCACTGGTGAAAGAAGTGAAAAAGTCAGAACATACAACTATCCACAAAATCGTGTGACCGATCATAGAATTGGTTTTACTATTCAAAAATTAGATCGCGTTATGGAAGGTGATCTCGAAGAAATTATCGAAGCCTTAATCCATTACGATCAAAGCACAAAGATGGCTGGTGAATAATCGTGCCAACAAATCGAGAAGTTTATTTTAAATTATTAAAAGAAAATAATAAGTATCTAAACAAATCAGTGATAGTTTCTTTACTCGTGGACGCAAACGAATTCGACGAGAGAATGAAACTTTATTTAAACTTCGATAAAGAGGTTAAAAATATTGAAAAGTTTTTAAATGATGTTGATGATGTTAAAAAGGGTATTCCTTTCCAATACGTCCTTGGCTATTCTGACTTCTTAGGTCATAGAGTTAATGTTAATAAAAACGTCTTGATACCAAGGCAAGAAACAGAACAATTAACGGTGGACACAATTGTTTATCTAAAGAGATTTATGGATAGTAACGAGAAGTGTGTTATCGCTGATGTGTGCACCGGTAGTGGGGCTATCGCTCTCGCTATCGAAAGCGAGTTTCCTAATGCTGAGATTTACGCTACCGATATTTCTCCTGAAGCCATTGAAGTAGCAAAAACAAATTTACAAAAAACAACGATTTTGCAAGGAAATTTGGTGGATCCTTTAATTGAAAAAGGTATCAAATTAGATGTTTTAGTGTGTAATCCTCCCTATATTGAAAATGTTAAACAAATAGATGAACAAGTTTATAAGTACGAACCTCATCTCGCTTTATTAGCATCTCCTTCTACAAAGTTTTATGAAGAGATATTCTCTAAAGCAGATAAGGTTATGAAAGAACATTATTTAATGGCGTTTGAAATTGATGAAGATATGGAGAAACCATTAATTGAATTGATGAACAAATATTTAGAAGGGGCAAATTATCGCTTTCA
>JAEEGL016018619.1_pt1 | contig 13482 bp, 6 predicted proteins | sample 9134231 | NCBI WGS metagenome assembly JAEEGL01 (sample SAMN16246548, study PRJNA631951) | gut metagenome | biome: gut microbiome; feature: rumen; material: fiber-attached | host: Bos | place: Iran: Karaj | collected 2018-10
AACCTATCCCCTCTCTATCACGCTGCGTGATGATGCCGGGCGCAGTGTATCACAGAAGATGAATGTAAAGGTCGTGGCTGAACTGCCCGGATCTTCCGGAGGCGGAGGGAATAAGGAGGAATTCTCCGACTTCATAAGCAGATACAAAACAGAGGAAACCAGCGTGGGTATAGATATATCCAGATGGCAGGAGACGGTTGATTTTGAAAAGGTGAAAGCAGCCGGCTGTGAATTTGTATATATGAGGATAGGCGGCCGCGATGACGGCGAACTCTATACTGACAGGTATTATCTTAATAATATAGCCGGTGCAAAAGCCGCAGGGCTTAAAGTGGGCATATACTGGCATGCGGAAGAGGGAAATGCACAACAGGTTAAGGAAAGCGTGGATTACCTGATGGGAGTGCTTAACGGTGTTGAGCTGGATTTTCCCATAGCGTATGACTGGGAAGATTTCCTTAACTTTGAGAACTACGGTATGAACATATATGATCTTAATAATAATCTGGATGTATTTGTCAGTGAGATAAACGCAAGGGGATATAAAGCATGTTTATACAACAGCAAGTATTATCTTGAGACGGTATGGAGCAGTGCGGCTAACCATCCCCTGTGGCTGGCCCATTATGTTTCTTCCACAAACTATCAGGGGAATTTCTTCATGTGGCAGCATGGCTGCACCGGAAGGATAGACGGGATAAACGGTGATGTCGATCTGGATGTGCTCTATAACAATGCACTTGCGCAGCTGTGAGGAGGATGTGGAAAGAGTCACTGATCGTTATAAACATACTTGCAATTTTATGCGCTTGTGCTATAATCACCCTTAATACAGCGTTGACGGAGACCAAATCCGTGCAGCCCGCGATACAGAGAGATACCGGTGCTGAGAAGGTATCATGCGGATACGGAGGAGACCGCTCCCGAGCTTCATGTGAGAAAGTTTTTAGACATAAACATGACGATCATTCCGGCGTTAACGGATACAAAGAGTAAAAGTCAAGGTGGAACCGTGCTTATCAAGGCACCCTTGGATGATATCCGGGGGTGCCTTTTATGCACAGGGCCGCCACAAGGAAGATGTCGGCTAAAGCTGACCGGCGGCCCGCGCGCGGGTAGGGAGCAACTTCGTCTTTCCTTCCCGATGCACAGGGGCGCTGCTTAAATTACACAGAAAGGAGCAGATAATGAAGATCATTTACAAGGACGGAACGGTGGGGGAGTGCCCCGAAGAGGAGGTAACGCATGTACTGCGTCACTCCGCGGCGCACATTATGGCACAGGCTATACAGAGATTATATCCCGAAGCGGATTTTGCATACGGACCCGCTACGGAAAGAGGTTTCTATTATGACGTGGATCTGGGCGATAAGAAGCTGAGCGATGAGGATCTGCAGGCTATAGAAGCCGAGATGAAAAAGATCACCAAAGAGAATCTTCCGTTCAAGTCCTTTATATTGGACAGACCGGAAGCTATCAAGCTCATGCATGAGCGTGGTGCCAAGTACAAGGAGGAGCATATCGGCGATCTTCCCGATGACGCCGTGATAAGCTTTTTCCAGCAGGGCGATTATATCGATATGTGTATAGGGCCTCACATTACTTATACCAAGGCTCTTAAGGCATTCAAGATAACCGGACAGAGCGGCGCATACTGGAAGGATGATGCAAAGAATAAAATGCTTACCCGTATCAACGGTGTGGCTTTTGCATCGGCCGAGGAACTTGCCGAATATGAGAAGCAGGTTGAGGAAGCCAAAGCCCGTGATCATCGTAAGATAGGCAAGGAAATGGGACTCTTCATGACGGATGATCTGATCGGTAAGGGCCTGCCTATGTTCCTTTCAAGAGGATACACGATATGGCAGGAGCTCGAGACCTATATCCGCCAGAAGGAATTAAAGCTTGGATATCAGCATGTGCTCACTCCCTGCGTTGGAAGCGTACAGCTGTATCAGACCAGCGGACACTGGGATCACTACAGAAAGAATATGTTCCCGCCCATGGAAGTTGAAGGAGAGACTTTCGTGCTGCGTCCGATGAACTGCCCTCATCATATGATGATCTATGCTAACAAGCCTCATAGCTATCGTGAGCTGCCCATACGTATAGGAGAGATCGCACATGACTTCCGTTTTGAGGCCAGCGGTACGCTCAAGGGCATAGAGCGTGTGCGCCACTTCTGCCAGAATGACGCGCATCTGTTTGTAACGCCCGATCAGATAAAGGAAGAGTTCTCAAAGGTTGTCGATCTGATCCTGGATGTGTATAAGGACTTCGGCATCACGGATTACCGCTGTGTACTTTCGCTTCGTGATCCCGCAGATACCGAGAAGTATTATCCCGACGATGATATGTGGAATAATGCAGAGGATTCACTTCGCCATGTTCTTAACGATATAGGTCTTGAATATACCGAAGAGATAGGTGAGGCAGCATTCTACGGGCCCAAGCTGGACGTTAATGTTAAGCCTGCCGTAGGCGCGGAGATAACACTCTCCACATGCCAGCTGGATTTCTGCCTGCCGCAGAAGTTCGACCTTAAGTATATCGACAGTGACGGAACGGAGAAGACCCCTGTGGTGCTGCACCGTGCTATCATGGGAACACTTGACCGCTTTATGGCATTTATAATCGAGCAGACAATGGGTAAATTCCCGACCTGGCTGGCTCCTTTACAGGTTAAAGTACTGCCTGTCAGCGAGAAGACAAATGAATATGCCGCTAAGGTAAACGAAGCACTTCAGAATGCGGGCGTGCGTACCCTGCTCGATGACAGAAACGAGAAGATAGGTTACAAGATCCGTGAAGGACAGCAGGTAGACCGTGTGCCTTACATGCTGATACTGGGTCAGAAAGAGGCTGAGGAAGGTACCGTGAGCGTACGTAAGCGTGACTGCACGGAGAATGAAGTGATGAGCCTTGACGCCTTTGTCGAAAAGGTTACCGAGGAGATCCGCAACAAGGTGAGGTAAACTGATCATTAGAGAAAGATTTTTGAGGTGATCATTATGGAAGAAAAGAAGCAGAGTTCTGCGGGGATAATAATCTGTCTTGTCATAATGGCTTTGCTGGCGGGAGCCTGGGTCGCCATATTTGTTATAGGTACCGGGCCTGCCAGAAAGTTCGACAAAATGTATGAGAAAGCCCTTATGTGCATCAACAACAGAGATTATGAAGGGGCTGTGGACGAATACCGGGAAATGCTTGAGATAGCACCGGGTAATGACAAGGCCTTAAGCGGACTTAACCGTGCATATGCAATGTGGGCAGATTATCTTGAAAGTGATGGCGAGCCTGAGCTGGCAGCAGAGGTTTTGGAAGAAGAAGTGGATTATCTGGCGGAGCTTAATGAGACTGTAGATTCCAAAAGGATAAGCAGGATGATACAGGAGGTTGAGCAGAATGCAAAAGACATTCTGGCAGATGATACACAAAAGCCCGATCCTTTTGCGCAGCCGACTCCCGATCCCGGTGATCCCACCCAGCAGCGTCCGGCTGATGATCCTTCTATATTGCTGGGAGCGGCATACGATTACATGGGCAAGGGTGATTACAGCGGTATGCTGCAGGTTGACGGCAGCACGCAGGCTGATGAGCTGGTAACGCAAATGAAGCAAAGAGGCCAGGATGTATTTATCTTCGGTGATGATTATAGCGGCGAGAAGGATTTTACGGGACAGGCTGTCGGCCTGTATATAATCCCCGACGGGTATTACTTCTACTATGGTGATTATACGGATGGCGAGCGCAGCGGTTTCGGTACCAGCTACTGGAAGAATGGTGACGGCACCTATGAGATGTATCAGGGATACTGGGATAATGACGCGCCGAACGGTACGGGGACCATTACCAACAGGGATGATTATAATAATACTACGACAATGGTAAGCGGTACTTTCCTGGATGGACATCAGGACGGAGATATGACTATAGACGTGGTCGATGCCTGGGGAAAGATAAGCCATGGAGAGTATAAAGCCACGGATGGTGATGCACCGGAGATCAAGGTATCAGGAAGTGATCCGGTATTTGATTCTTACGTTGATTACGGATATATACCTTATGTGCAGCTTGATGACGGTACGGTACAGTATTATCCGGCAGATACCGAGCGCCTGGGTGCGCTGGGATACCGCAGAAGATAACACTCTTAAATGAGGGGCATAAAGGCCCCTCATTTTTTTTGTCATTTATCCGATATAATGATTACAGAGCACGGCGCCGTGATAATCCTCTGAATAACAATTTCATAAGGAGGGTGTCTTTATGATCATTGATTCCGGAAGTATCAGTATGGGATCAACGCGCAGCTACACGTCAAAAAGCGTATCGGTATCGCTTGCGGGCTGGGCACAGAGAAAAGTAAGGACGCCGGCGCTGCTTACGGATTCAAGGGAGATGTTCCGTGATCAACTGAATGCGCGGTATTCTTCACGTATGTCAGCGTCAAAAAGCGGCGTCAGAGGCGACGATGCAGCGCAGTTTGAAAAGCTGCGGCAGAAGATGCTTTATGAATTCCTCTCAAGGATACACGCCATGTTTTATGGTGAAAGTAACGGGAGAGAAAGTAAGAGTTACGGAGCAAGCAGCGGGTTTGGCTTTAGTTCCTACAGTTCATACTCTTATGAAGAGACTGAGGAAACAAGCTTTAGCACAAAGGGAAAGGTGAGATGCAGAGACGGAAGAGAGATATCGTTTGATATCGATCTGTATATGGGCAGATCATTTCGTGAGTATATTGAAGAAAGAAGCGAATATACGCTATCGCCTGTAGCAGCCCTGTGCGATCCGCTGGTGATCAACCTTGAAAGCAATATTGCAGGCGTATCCGATACAAAGATACGTTTTGATCTGGATGCAGACGGTATAGTGGATGAGATATCGCGTCTTAATGCAGGCAGCGGATATCTGGCACTGGATCAAAACGGTGACGGCAGGATAAACGACGGCGGTGAGCTTTTCGGGACAAAAAGCGGAGATGGATTTTCGGATCTTGCAGCTTATGATGAGGATGGCAACGGATGGATAGATGAAGCCGATCCTGTATTTAACAGGCTGAAGATATGGATCACGGATGAGAACGGAAAAGAGATACTCTATAGTCTGAAAGACAAGGGAGTAGGAGCGATATATCTGGGTAATGCGGATACGTCATTTGACCTTCGATCCGCAGATAATGTGACAAATGCGAGGATACGCAAAAGCGGTGTGTTTCTTTATGAAAACGGTGCAGCCGGTACGGTGCAGCATCTGGATCTGGCTAAAAGATCATTGACTTTGCGTGCGTAGCATAAATGTGGTATTATAAGGGGCGGCAGTTTTGCTGCCTCTTATTTTTGACTTATTAAAAGGAGTGACTGATATAATGAAGATAGTGGTTTTGGCAGGAGGTACCAGTACCGAACGTGAAGTGTCACTGGTTTCCGGCAGGGAAGTGTATCGTGCTTTGAAGAGCCGCGGTCATGAGGTCGTGCTGCTCGATGTTTTTTTAGGCTGCCCGGAAATAAAGCCCGAAGAAGCTTTCGGCTTGGACCGTGACTGGTCGGAAGGGATAAAAGATATAGGTGAAGAGAGCCCCGATCTGGAGAAGATCCTGGCTATGCGTCCTGACGGAGCAAAGCACTTCTGCGGCCCGAATGTTTTTGAGATCTGCGAACTGGCAGATGTGGTCTTTCTGGCACTGCACGGAGCAGGCGGAGAGGACGGAAAACTTCAGGCGATGTTTGAATTAAACGGCATCCCCTATACCGGGACCGATCATTCCAGCAGCGCGGTGTGCCTGGATAAAGGACTCACCCGCGCCATACTCGCGTATCACTCTATCCCTGTGCCGGAGGGGCAGGAAGTCTATCCCGGAGAAGAACCGGAAAAGGTGGATTTTCCGGCAGTGGTAAAAGCTTCAAACGGCGGTTCTACAGTAGGAACATACTTTGTTGAGAATGAAGTTGAACTGGAGGAAGCTGTAAGGAAAGCACGTGAGCTGGATCCCCATATAGTGATCGAAAGCAGGATATCCGGTCGTGAGTTCACCTGCGGGCTTCTTGACGGAAAGGCACTTCCACTGGTAGAGATACTGCCTAATGAAGGCGATTATGATTATAAGAACAAGTATCAGGCCGGAAAGACGACGGAGATCTGTCCCGCGCCTCTTGATGAAAAAGCCGCGCGTCATATACAGGATCTGGCAGAGAAGGCATGGAAAGCCCTGCATCTTTCCGTATATGCAAGACTTGACTTTATGATGGATAAGGCGGGCAATGTATACTGCCTGGAGGCTAATACTCTTCCGGGAATGACGCCCACATCGCTCATCCCCCAGGAAGCAGCTGCTGTAGGCATCGACTTCCCCGGTCTGTGCGAGAAGATAATCGAGATATCGCTCAGAAAATAAAACCGGGGGGACGGACCGCGTGGTTTTTCGGTGAAACTGAAAACCGGGTGTCACAGGACCCGTGGTTTTTACTGATGATATAAGGAGTATAAATGAAAGCACTGACGATCGAAAACATCTGCGCAGCCTGCGGCGGAGAACTCATAGGAAATGCGGATGATGACAGAGAAGCAAGCTGTGTGGTGATAGATTCCAGAAGGATCGAACCCGGCGGAGTCTTTATAGCAACAAAGGGTGAGCGTGTGGACGGGCACAGCTTTATCCCGCAGGTTTTTGAAAAAGGCGCTCTGGCAGTAGTTTGCGAAGAAGCCCCTGCGGATGCCGCGGGTCCCTGCATAGTAGTTAAGGACAGCTTTAAAGCTCTTACGGATATAGCTGCATTTTACAGAAAGCAGTTATCCTGCAGATTTATAGGTATTACCGGAAGTGTGGGAAAGACCAGTACCAAGGAAATGACTGCGGCAGTACTTAAGCAGAAATACAGGGTACTCTGCACGGAAGGAAACTTTAATAATGAGATAGGTGTGCCCTTAACTATCCTCCGGATAAGGGAGGATGATGAATGCGCCGTGGTGGAGATGGGTATCAACCACTTCGGAGAGATGAGCCGTCTTACTGCACTGGTGCAGCCGGATATAGCTATCATCACTACGATAGGTGAATGCCATCTTGAAGCATTGCATGACCGAGACGGCGTGTTGAAAGCAAAGACAGAGATATTCGAAGGCATGAGCGATGACGGTATCGCCGTGCTTAACGGAGAGGATGATAAGCTGAGGACCGTAAGCAGAAAAGGTACGGTGTTTTATTCGCTTGACGACGGCTTTGATACTTCGTTTATCCCGGGCAGGCATATGCAGCTTAATGCACACGGTGCGGCAGCAGTGGGACGACTTTTGGGAGTCGATGATGATAAGATAACGGAAGGCTTAAAGAGCGTTCAGACCATGAGCGGCCGCGGCAGTATCGTAAAATGTGCGGATTACAATGTGATCGATGACTGCTACAATGCCAACCCCACTTCAGTAAAAGCATCGATCGACATGCTTTGTGAAAACTTCTCATCGGGGCGGGTGGCGGTCCTTGGAGATATGTTTGAGCTGGGTGAAAACGAGGCTGCGCTTCATGCGTCGGTCGGGGCGTATGCAAAGGAAAAAGGTGTGGATGAGCTGATCGCCGTCGGTGCTTTATCAAAGAATATGGCGGAGGCATTCGGGGATGCCCGGTATTATGAAAGCACGGATGCTTTGATCGCCGCCCTTCCCGGAATGGATCTTAAGGGGAAAAATATACTTGTAAAGGCTTCGCACGGAATGCATTTTGAAAAAGTTATAGAAGCGCTCACATGAGCCTGTCATCCTGAGCGAAGCGAAGGATCTTATTATGGAGGTATCTATATGGACTATGACGTACTCATAATCGGAGCCGGACCGGGGGGGATATTTTCGGCATACGAACTGGCAAAGCTTAAGCCGGGCCTTAAGATAGCTGTATTTGAAAGCGGTAATCCGCTTGAGAAGCGCAAATGTCCTATCGACGGCGATAAGGTTAAAAGCTGTATCGGCTGTAAGCCCTGCTCGATAATGAACGGTTTTGGCGGTGCGGGAGCTTTTTCAGACGGCAAATATAATATAACCAATCAGTTCGGCGGTACGCTGTATGAGTATATAGGCAAGAATAAAGCCATCGAACTGATGAAATATGTTGATGATATAAATATGAGCCACGGCGGCAAGGGTACAAAGCTTTATTCCACCGCCAATACCGAGATAAAGAAGCTCTGTCTCCAGAACGACTTACATCTTTTGGATGCCTCAGTTCGTCACTTGGGCACCGATGTCAATTATATCGTGCTGGGGCAGCTGTTTGACGAGCTCAAAGATAAAGTGGACTTTTATTTCCTTTCGCCGGTGGAGCATGTAAGGATGATCGAAGGCGGATACAAGGTGGAATTAAAAGACGCTTCTTATACCGGTGAGAAGTGCATAATATCTGCGGGACGAAGCGGCAGCAAGTGGATGGAGAGTGTATGCAGCGAGCTTGAGATACCCACAAAGAGTAACCGCGTGGATATAGGCGTGCGCGTTGAGCTTCCGGCAGCGGTATTTTCACATCTTACGGATGAACTGTATGAAAGTAAGATAGTATACCGTACCGCTAAATACGGCGATCTGGTGCGTACCTTCTGTATGAATCCCAAAGGTGCTGTGGTCAATGAAAATACAAACGGTATAGTTACTGTAAACGGACACAGCTATGAGGATCCGGAAAAGCAGACAGAGAATACCAATTTTGCTCTGCTGGTGGCTAAGCATTTTTCGCAGCCTTTCAAAGACAGTAACGGGTATGGCGAGAGCATAGCAAGGCTTTCGAATATGCTGGGTGGGGGCGTTATAGTACAGCGATTCGGGGACTTGATAACAGGCCACCGCTCTACTCCTTCACGTATAAGTGAGGCTTTCATCACACCTACGCTTAATGCCACTCCCGGTGACTTAAGCCTGGTGATGCCCAAGCGCATACTGGACGGTATCATAGAGATGATCTACAAGCTTGATAAGATAGCTCCGGGAACTGCCAATGACGATACTCTGCTCTACGGCGTGGAAGTCAAGTTCTATAATATGGAAGTAGAGATAGATGAAAATCTTGAAACCCTTCACAAGGGCCTGTTCATAATAGGCGATGGCAGCGGCATAACACATTCGCTTTCTCATGCCAGCGCCAGCGGTGTGCATGTGGCAAGGGTGATCTGCGGAGCTTAACGGATATTTAGCAGGAATTGAACATAAAAACAGCGTCCGGTCGGTCGCTGTTTTTTTTATGCGCAGGGCTCAAAATGGTACAAAAAGGTGATATACAGTATCACCTTTTTTATATATAATATATGCGAAAATGTTTGGCATGTCGTGATGTTTGCGGCAGCATACAGGTTAAAAGGAGGGAGAGATGAAAAGAAAAAGACTATTGGCATGGCTGCTTACATTGGTTATGTGCTTATCCGAGATCGGAGGCACAGGGATCAAGGCATATGCAGCCGGAGAAAAAGAGACGGCTGCGGAGTCTGATGCCGGCGATGATGAGCAGCCGGACGACGGCGCGGCGTTTGTAAAAAATTCCGGCAATACTATGATCGGTGTATCCGGAATACATGCCCCCCAGACATCGAATCCGATCAGTCTGGATAACAATGTTACTCCCTGGAATGGAAGCTATGTATATTTCGGAAAATACAAAGGTACTCCGGTTAAATACAGAATGCTGACGACGGGGAATAAAAATTATTATACCTACAGGATGGTTCTGGATTGCGACAATTTATTGTATAAAAGTGAATGGAGTTCGGGTTATATTCTTCCTAATGACAGACCTAATATGCTCACTTCGCTGGAGTATGAGAGTATTGATGATGATTCCTGGAGTTATCCCACAGACATTGAGAATCAAAAGTATGGATATTACGGTGATGGGACCCGGAAGAAAAACGTGATCAATACCACAAAGCCTGCAAGCTATTGGTTGAGGGATAGCGAAAAAAAAGAGCTGTATGATTCTGAGAAATATGGAAAGATCGTCAATGAAAAAGGAGAGGTGACCAATCATTATAATAATGATGAAGAACACTATGTAAGTCCTACATTTTACGTGAAACTATACACGGTGTTATTCTCTTCGGCTGTAAAGGGTGATATAGGGGAAATAGGCACCGAATACAAACTCACTGTAGATTTTTACGGATTACCGATAAAGATCACTGATGAAAAACAGGTACAGTTACGAGCGAATGAAGTGACCGTACCCTATACCATATATGGAGAAAACGCAAAATATGCAAATGCAGTTACGGTTCTTATAACGGATGGAGAGTTTAAAAACGATGGATACGGTAAGCCGGTGCCCAATATACTGTATTACGGTAAGCTTGATATAAAAGGCGGATTTGCAAGCAGTAAGACAGGAACCTTTAATCTGCCTTCGGGACTTACCGCCGAAGGATGGGGAACTGATTACAGAGTTTATATCATACCGGAAGTAATTAATGACACATACAGCACTGATTATGCAGGAAGCCCCAAGGAGATCAAAAAAGAAGCTCTTGATATAGTTGAAAGTTTCAATGTGACTTTTGACACAAAGGAATACGGAACAGCGCCTGCTCCTCAGACAGTGGAAAAGGGACAGAAGGCGGTTAAGCCGGATATACCTAAAGCAAGCGGCGTTACATTCGAAGGGTGGTATTCCAATCCGGCGTGCACCGGAGATGCATTTGATTTTGATACACCGATAACCGCTGATATCACGCTTTATGCCAAGTGGGTAATTGCGACATGGAAGGTTAGCTTTAATGCAAACTGCGATGATGCTACGGATATGCCTCAACCTCAGACACCTCTTAAGGGAAATTGCGCTATAGAGCCCAAGGATCCTAAGCGTGAAGGTTATGCTTTTGGCGGCTGGTATAAGACTGCTTCATGTGAAGCTTCTTCAAAATATGATTTCAGTAAGCCTGTAACCGGCAGCATTACATTGTATGCAAAATGGAAAAAGCTTTACGAAGTTAGTTTTGATGCCAATGGCGGCAGCGGAAGCATGGCAGCCGTAAAGGTTGCTGACGGTGATTACTTTACTCTTCCGGAATGCGATTTTACTGCGCCTGAAAAAACAGAATTCTGCGGATGGTTGATCGGTTCTGCACTCAGAAAAACCGGCACTTCTATACAGATCACATCCGACACGGTATTGGAGGCTTATTGGCTCGCTCAGACATACTATACTGTTACTTTCCATGTACAGGCAGACAAGACAGAGGTTGAGGTTCTTTCGGGAGAAAAGGTGGCTGAACCGGAAACTCCGACAATGGGGGAGAAGATCTTCCTGGGATGGTATACTCAGGGATATGTCGATAATTCGGCAAATGATGCTTATAAATATGATTTTGATACTCCGGTAAAAAGGAATCTGGATCTGTATGCGGCATGGAGGGATGAGACTAAATATCATATATCAGTTCAGCCCGGGCTGACAGGTGGTGGCAGTGTTTCCATTGATAAAGAGTATGTTATGGAAAATGAAGAAGTCACTGTTACGGTAAAACCTGATGAATACTTTGATCTTGACCATATGGAAAGATTACCGGTTGAAAAGTTGGGAAAGATAGTTCCCAGAGATGTAGATGCTTCCGAGTTTACTAAAGATGGAGATACTTATACTTTTACATTCAGATTTCCGATGGTTAAAGTTTATGAAGGATATGGTGGCCGGGAGTATTTTGACAGCACTATGACAGTTATGTTTAAGACCAGAGCCGATCACACCCATGATCTGGAGAAGCATGCCAGCAAGAAGGCTACATGTACTGTATCGGGAAATAAGGCCTGGGCAGAGTGTAAGACATGTCATCACATATACGAATGGGATGAGGAGAAAGATACCATAGGTTTTGACAGGACTTGGAATCCCGAATGGATCATCGACCCGGCGATGCATAGAAAAATTGATACGGTAGAGGCTAAAGAACCTAACTGTACGGTATCGGGTAACCGGAGTTATGCTGTATGCAGAGATTGCGGAACGATGTGGGTGAACAACAACATGGGTGTGGAGATCACCATGGATGATGTGATCCTTCCTATTGACAGTACTGCACATGAATGGGATCCTGCAACGGTTTCTTACAGCTGGGCTGATGATCTTTCAACAGTTACGGCAACCTGCTGCTGTATACATAACAGTGAGCATACGTACATGGAAGCAGCGGATGTTACACGCACGGTAGTAAAAGAACCTACATGCGAAGAAGACGGTATTGCAAGCTATACTTCGGATGCATTTGCCAATCCCATGTTTGCCGTGCAGAGCAAGACGGGTGAGCCGATAGCTAAACTCGGACATGACTGGCAGGCGCCGGTCTATGAGTGGAGTGCAGATCTGACGAGCGTCACTGCGACCATTGAATGCAGCAGGGATGCATCCCATAATAAGAGCGAGACTGTTGCTCCAAAAGTAAGCGATATGGAGGGGTATAAGAGATATACTGCAACATTTACAGGTGAAGGATTTGAGGAACAGGTAAGGGATATAGCCGAAGTTAGTTTTGATATGAACGGAGTAGCTGCAAGTGATGTTCCGAATGTTCAGAAAGTAGACCTTAACGATCCTGCGGTTAAACCGTTTATGAATCCTTCAGCGGCAGGTTATGTCTTTACAGGCTGGTATTCGGACGAAGATGCAACACAGGTTTATGATTTTGATACTCCCATAACCAAAAAGACAGTTATATATGCAGGCTGGCTTAACGAAAGCGCAACTGTCTTTACTGTAGACTTTAATATGATGGGACATGGCACAGTTATAGCACCTGTAAAAGTAGAGAATGGCAAAAAGCTGCCCAGACCCGTAGATCCTAAGGAATCCGGAATGGAATTCGGAGGCTGGTATACCGAAGAAGAATGTAAGAATGCATATGACTTCGGCGCTGCGGTAACAAAGGACTTTACACTTTATGCAAAGTGGAGTGAAAAGGCTGAACCCGATCCGGTAAAGGGCGGCAGATCGGCACTCGATCCTCTTCCTGAAATTATGGAAGACACTACCGATATCTATCTGGTAAAAGGACAGAAATTTGATATACCGGACGGATGGGCGATCGCACGTGATGATAAGGCAAGTAAAAAGATCATAAGCATAAGCAAGAAAGGCAAGTTTACCGCAAAGAAGACCGGCGATGCACAGATGATCTTCGGCGGCAGGACAGTGAAAGTGCACGTATATAAGCCGGCAATGGCAAAGAAGAGCTATAAGCTTGAGGCATTGGCTACGCAGCCTATAGAGCTTAAGGATTATCCGGCAGATAAGATGTCCGTTTTATGGTACAGTGCGTCACCTGATGTTGCTACAGTGGATGAGGACGGAAAGGTAACGGCTCATGCAAAGGGCAGCGCAAAGATCACCGCATACATCAACGGATCCGCATACACATGCACGGTTAAGGTTTCGGAAAAGGAAGCCGTTGCGAAAGAGCGCCCCATGCATGTTACATCCGGCAAGTCAAAGACGATAAGCGTTAAGGTGCCCGGAGTAAAGAAACT
>JAEEGL016700768.1_pt1 | contig 13482 bp, 17 predicted proteins | sample 9134231 | NCBI WGS metagenome assembly JAEEGL01 (sample SAMN16246548, study PRJNA631951) | gut metagenome | biome: gut microbiome; feature: rumen; material: fiber-attached | host: Bos | place: Iran: Karaj | collected 2018-10
AAAGATAAATCTTGGAAGTTATCAGTATTAACTTTTAAGATATTATAATCAGTAGTTTCTAAAACACTACCTAACATCTTACAAGGTCCACACCAATCAGCATAGAAGTCCACTATCCAAGTGTCTTTACTAATTATATCTTTAAAATCAGATTCTTTTTCTAAATACTTAATCATATTAACTATTATTTGTTATTGTATTAACTGCATTATTAACATCGTTATTAACTTTGTTAGAAAGGTCTTTATCAACAACAAATTCTCCTTTTTCTTTATATTCTGCTAAGAATTCTTCAATATTATTAATCTTTAATTTATCATTATCAATTAATAATTCTACTCCATCAGTAGTTACTACTTGATACTTAAGTAATACTGCTAAACTTAATAGATTAGCATTAGTCTTATCTGAATCATTCTTATGTTCAAAACAAATATCATAAACTTCACTAATTGATGAATAAATATTTTTTACAACTAATGAAAGTCCAGGAGTTTTAGTAATAATCTTATCTCCTAAATATGATTGATTATAATACTTTTGACTAAATGGTATTTGAGCCATAATAAATAAAATAATAAATACATAAATAAAGTATTGGAAAGCTCCACATAAAACTCCTAAGATCTTACTTGGGAATGAAAGTATAATAGTCATATCAAGTATCTTATCAATAATACCAGTTAATTTAAGAACTATTTTTAAAATAATACTTAATACTACTACACATATTATGTAAGCAACACATTCATAGAATAAAATATTAAATACACTTATACCACTAAATATTCCTCCGAAAGAAATAAATGGCCAATGCATGTACATATATTCACTCAATGGATTCTTAATGAAGTATGCAAGTATAAATACTAGAAGTGTACCTGCAAGATTAATTGCTGCACTAAATCCTCCATATTTAAATCCTTTAAATGCACCATACAATATTAAAATAATAATTATAATATCAACAAAATTCATATCATCACCTATATTAATTATATTATAAAGTATTATTTAACTCTATAGAGATAGAATAAATTCTTTTAAAGAGTTAATTGGATCATTACCTAACTTAATCTTTAAATCAATGTCAGATAAATAACAAATAATATCTCTTAATTCATCTAAAGTATATATATTTCCATTCTTCTTCATAATATATACTCTACCGACCTTTTTATAACCAAGTTCATTCATTATTTCTTCATCACTTAATCCTTTAGATAAAGCATCTTTAACCATATATACATTTGAAAATTGACTGTTAATAAGTCCAATCAAAGAATATATATCGTCTCCTCTTTCAACTACTTTATCAAAATAAGCAAAAGCATCTTTAAACTTCTTATTAATTAAAGAATCAACAAACTTAAAACTTACATCGTTATAATCTAACTCATCTAAATTATCTTTAGGAATAATATAATTTGAACTAAATTCTACTACATCCTTAAAAGTAATATTTTTTCTAATAATAGATAACTTATCTAATTCATTCATAAGTAAGTCAAAATTATTACAAGTAAACTCTTTTAATTTAGTTAAAGCTTTAGGATCTATTTTTAATTCATTTTCTTTTTCATAATTTTTTAAATATTCTTCTTCAGCTTCAGTATTATTAGAATAATCAATAAATTCTACATTCATACTTAAAAGAGTCTTAGCACTATCTTTAGTTTTAAGTAAATTATCACAAACAAGTATTAAAGTAATAGATTCATCCAAATTATTTATAAGTTTAAATAAACTATTAACTTGATCTTCATACTTAGCTTTACCACCAAAGTAATTAACTCCTCTTACAATGATTGCTCTTAAATCACTAAACATACCTACATAAGAAGCATCAATAATTACATCTTGTAAGTCATCATATTCTAAAGAAAAATATTTCTTTTCAGGTATATCTTTAGTAATCTCATTAATCTTTCCATTAAGTAGTCTTACACTACTAGATCTTATAACGTAAACCATTATTTAGACTCCGTTTCAATACAAGTGTAAGCATCATTAATAGATAAAGTTTCAAATATATCTTTAGCTTTAGAATCTTTAGAAAGACCAGCATTCTTAAAATAAGTATCAAATACTTCTCCAAGAGTTTGAACATTTATATATGTATTAACAGTAATCTTTCCATCTTTTTCTACTACATCATATTTAAGATTAATTGAATCAATTACATCTTTTAGTTTATTTCTATAATTAACTAAGTAATCAAACATCTTTTCTTTATCAGTAGAATCTTTAGTATAATCATAAACTTCATAACGATAGTAATCATTTAATACTCCATTTTCTTTCTTTAAGAATTTAAATGTCATAGATTCACTATAATTATCATATTTAGGGTTATTATTCTTACATTCTAAGATAACATAAGTCATATTTTCTTTAGTTTTATTATTAATAAATAAAACAAGTAAAATAAAACCAATAATTACTATTCCAAAAAATTTATATGGATTTAATTTATAAGTCTTTTTCATTATTTTCACCTAACTAATTATAGCACGATTAAACTATTTTTAGTTAACATAAATAAAAGACTTGCAAAATAAACCATTGTTTGTTATATTATTCACGTACCTGGCGGAGTTGGTGAAGTGGTTAACACGCCGGATTGTGGCTCCGGTATGCATGGGTTCGATCCCCATATTCCGCCCCATTGGTAAATTAAAACGATATCATTTGATATCGTTTTTTATTTTTAATTATATATTTTACTCATTTTTCAATTTATTAAATACATCATATATTTTTTAAGACAATGCTAATCCATATATATCCAATTTTCAATTATAGAAAAAATATTCTCCTTACATTATCTTTATTTATTAATACTCTCTAATACAATAGAATTATATTTTATCCTAAATAAAAATCTTAATACTAATTATCATTAACAAGATTATAATTATTTTTATATCTTCTAAAATCATATAAACCTTTATTAACATTAATTATATAGTTGTTTATTTGAACATTATCGTTATCAATCCATTTAAAATTTATTTCATAATCATTTGAATTTGTAGTATTTATAAAGTCACCACTTTGTTCCTTATTATAATATATTATTCTACAATTACCTTCATTTAAGCAGACTTCAATCATAACTATATTTGGAACAGTTGCTCCAGTTTCTTTATGGTATATTTTAGCAACCTTTTTTTCATCTGGTGATGGACTAGACAAAATTAATTCATCACTTGAAAAAACTGAATATCCATAATTATTATATATTGCATATAATAAGACTAATAATAAAAATAATCCTATCATAACAAAAACAATTTTAATTGCTTTCTTAATTATCATAATAAACTTCAGTACCCTTCTTTATAATGAATATATCTTAAGGATATGTTTTTAAATAAAATATTATTAATCCTCAATCCAAATTTTATAATTTTTAGGAATACTAGTCATCCAAAAATAACCAGTACCATCTTCATCATATTTAAAATCGTTGTTATTACTATCAACAAACTTAATAAAACAAGGAGAATTATTCACATCATTTTCTTTATAACTAATTGTTTTGCAACTATAAAGTACAACATAAATATCATCTTCACCAATTACCTTAGCTTCATACAAATAATAATTATCATTATTATTTTTTTTTGAATCACTAAAAATATAATTATATGTTTTATCATATGAATCTTTTTTGAAATCATGTAATTTATATCCTAATTTATCATAATTAAAAATACCTGCGGAATTATGAACACCATATTTATCAATATATTTATAATATACAATTTCGTAGTTTGGTTTCTTCTTTTTATCAACAATCATATAATTATCATTACCAAATTTATTAAATACTTTATCAATACTTTTGTATCTAATAAAAAACGTTGATAAGACCAAACATAATAAAATAATCCAAAAAAGTCTAATAATATGTAATAATACCTCGTTATTATTATTTTTATATTTTTTTTGAAATAATAAGATTATTATTAATATTACAATTCCCAAAGAATAAACTAAATCATTATAACTCACACAATCATCTCCTATAATGCTGCATATGAACTGGACAAAGTATAAATAGCACCTTTTAGTGATAAAGCTAATTCAAAACAGTGTGTACTAACAAAAATAGCAGTAACACCAAAAGATAAATTTTCCAGTATTATTTATATCTGTAGCCATACCTTTATCATCATATATCATAATAAGTATACTACAATAAATTAATATATAAATAAAAAATACCCTTGAATAATAATTATTTGTAATATATTAAATATAGCAAAACTTTATATGAATCAGCATTTATAACAGTTTAGAAGTACTTTAATAAACGCCATTAAAACGATATCATTTGATATCGTTTTTTTATTTTCTATGACAAATAATAAGTAAAAATATAAATATAAGTTCATATTACAAATATATAATCTATAAACATGATATATTATTCTTAAGAATGGTGATTATATGAAAAAGAAAATAATTATATTTGTAAGTATTATTCTATTCGTAGGAATAATTTCTGCACTAGCAGTATTCCTACTTATAAAACCAGAAAAGAATAATAACACTAACAAAGAAGAAGAGATAAAAAATCTTGCTGGTCAAGAAGTATACAAAGGAGTATATCTATATAACATAGAAAAAGATGGAGATGAATCTCGTCATCAAACTATCATAGAAGATGATGGTATCTATACCCTAGTTTATCATGATAAAAATGATGAAATATATAAAACAAATATTTATACAAATAAAAATGAAAAAATAAAAGATATTTCTCTTGAAGATGATAAATACTGTTATGTAGAAAATAACTATATAGTTTGTGATACTAAAGAGAATAAGACAATATTAAATACTAACCTTGAAGAAGTTTATAATGGTAAACCAGAAAAGGTAATACCATATAAAAATAGTATTATTAAAATTGATGGTGCAAAGATTTATTATAATGATTCAGAATATGGAAAAGTAAACAGAGACTTCAAAGACTATAATGTGTATAGATATAGTTTATTTAATAACAATGCTTTTATCTATTATGGTAACTTTGATGAAGAAAACTGTTTATACAACTTTAATGATAATAAATGTGAAGAATTCGACTTTTATTCAGTAAAAGAATATAAAGATGGACTATTCTATTTAGAAAAAAATAAAATAAAAACAATTAATACTGAATTAAATGAAAGAAAAGAATATGATAACCCTATTGAAAATCTAGTAACGGATTATGCACAATTATATGATAATCAACTTATATATTTTAAAGACGATTATATAAGATTCTATAATTTAGACACTAAAAAAATAAACTTCTTAGATTTTAGAATGAATATAAGTTTACTAGATATAAAGACTTATAATAATTACCTATATCTATTAAGTGAGGATAAAGCATATATAATTGATTTAAAAAATATTGAAACGAAAGAATTAAGTGAAGAAGAAATTAATACTCATTTAGAAAACCTATTACAAGAAAAAATAAAAGACATCAAAGATAATTATGGTATTGATATTCATATCCGAGAAGAAGCTGATCTTAAATTCGATATGTGGGATCAAAAAATCAAAGGTGAAAGAGCTTATGACTCTATCAATGATTCACTAGATTATATTAAAGAAGACTTAGAACTTCTAGGTAAAGACTTATTTAAAGAATTCATACATGGAACATATACAGGTTTTGCAGTCTACCTAGCTAGTGAAATTAATTCACCAAACTCAATCGGTGGAGAACAATTAAGATACTATGACAAATATTCAATTATTTCATTATCATCAGGAGTTAAAAGTACATTCTGTCATGAACTAATGCATGCAATGGAAGATGCTATAGAAACAAAAAATAAAACAATATTCAAAGAATGGAATAAATATAATCCTAAAGGATTTGAATATGGATCATTTAATTACTACACTACTTTCTCAGCTCAAAAATATTCCATAGACTTTGGTGGTAATGATATCTACTTTATAGATAATTATGCAGAAACATCTGCACTTGAAGATAGAGCCAGAATATTCGAGAATCTATGTATTGGTAATACTGAAGTAATAACTAAATATCCAAACATACTAAAGAAAGCACAATATCAAATGAGTGAAGTTATTAAAAACTATCCAATGTTAAAAGAATCTCCTATCTGGGATCCAATCAAAGAAACAAACTAAAAGAGAAGTAAAAACACACTTCTCCTTTTTATTTAACCTTATTTTTAGTTAATTCTAATAAATGTTCTTCTAAACTAAATAAATCATAGAATAAGTGATGACCCACAATAACAGGTTCACCATTTATTAATATAGTTTCTTCTTCTTTTTCAAACGAAATATTATTAAATTCACAATAATCTTTAAGATCATCAATAATCGATTCAAAAATTGAATCTTTAAACATATCATATGCAGTTGGAATTAAATAAGATGCCATATTTCTATTTTTAATAAGATCTTTAAATCTAGCTGATAATTGTGCTATGAAAAATATAGTTCCAATATCAAACACTTTTGAATTTTTCATAAAGTCTTCAATCTTTTTTTCATCAGTACAACCAAAAAAATCTCTTAAATATTGTTTTGAAAAAGCATCTAAAATAGAATCTTTTATTTTTTCTTTAACTCCCATGTTATTTCTCCCTCTTAAATAATCTTTTATTCTTTTCTATATCATTAATAATTTCATCTCTAAAGCACACATATGATTTAGAATTAATATTTAATGATTCTAAATATCCTAAATCATTATAACATACATCACCATTAAATCTAGCCAACTCTGTAAAACCAGTTAATCTTTCATAATCACTCTTTAACATTTTTACATTACGAGTCCAATCAATAACATATGTTTCATCATCTTTACTATATTCAATGATAGAATGTAAAACTAATTGATCTAATGCTTTAATATAACCTGTAACAACCATAGAGTTTTCAATACTATATGCAAATATCGTAGACATAGTATGACAATTACCAAATCTTTTTTCACTAATTAATTCATCTTTTATATATTCATTATCAATATAATCAGAAATCATTTCAAATGGAATATTATAATTTTCGTCTAAATATTTATAACAAGCATTCTCTTCATCATAAGTAATATCATTTATATCAAAACCAATACTCTTTAATCTAGAAACTAAAGAAGCATCTCTTTCTTTCAAAGTAAAAGTACTAATAAGTCCAAAAAGAGAAATATCTTCTAAACTTCCCCATTCTTCCTTAGGAAGATTTTCAACATTACTAAACAATAAATCAAAAGTATTATTATTTATTCCTTCATTAGTATATTTATTCATTATTTATCTTCCTTTTCTATATAATTTTTCTAAACTAGCAACAATATTCATAAAATCACCTATTACAAAAAAATAAAAGTTACTTTGATAAAAATTTACTATCTAGTTTTTTGATTTTTCATTTGAGATAGTTTTTTATCTATATCAAATACGTTATAGAATAAACTAACTCCATCACCTATTAATTCATCATTTAGAATAACCATATATCCATTATTAATATATTTATCTGGATCACAATTTTTAGATATCATATTTAAAATAGTCTTATAACAATTTTCATAATAATTCATACAAGCCATTTTAATAACACTTATATTTTCTATATGACTTCTATCAACTAAATGTAATGTATAGAAAAACTTATTCATACCATTTAGTAATATTAATAATTCATCTTTATTAATAACACTACATTTATTTTTATTAGTAATGATCTTTGATTCATCAGTAGTACCAAAGACTTTTAAAAGCATATCATCTTTATAAAATTTAAGTAAATCATCTAAATATTCAACCATAATAACACCCCTTAAGCGAGTTGTATTATAGCTAATATTAGTAAAAATTGCAAATTTACAACAAAAAAGATGACTACTAGTCATCTTAATTATTAAACATATATGGTGCTGGTTAGAGGACTCGAACCTCCGACCTACGCGTTACGAGGGCGTTGCACTACCAACTGTGCTAAACCAGCATAAAATCTAGGTTTCCCTAGATTATAACCATTCTTTAATTTTTTCTAAAGAATCTTTTGCTTCGTGTCCAAATATTGCAAGACCATTCTTATCAACATCTGCTCCCTTACAATTCTTTTCAATATCACTAATAACATTTGCAAGTCCAGATCCTTCATGAGTAGTAATAACTCTAACTCTTTTACCAGTAAAATCTAAACTCTTAATTGCAGTCTCAACCTCAGGTGCATATGTTCCCCAATAAATAGGAGTTAATATATAAATTGTTTTATATATACTTAAATCATTTAAATTATCTTTAATCGGAGCATTTCCAACTCTATTCTTAGCTTCTTTAATGCAAGTAGCATAATCTTTAGCATAAGGAACTAATGGTTCTATTTTAAACATATCTGCCCCAACTAAATCTTTTAAATACTCAGCAACTATCTCAGTATTTCCCTTTTCAACATATCCTACTTTATAATTTTCATCCGCTCTACTAAAATAAATAATAAGATTATTCATAAACTCACCTTCTATCTAAATAAATTATAACATAAAGAAATTCATAATAATAAAAAATAATGTTATAATCTTTACAGGAGACTGATAATATGAAAAACAAAAAATTCCTAATAATATGCTTAACATTAATAGTAATAACTACTATTTGTATATGTATAAATTCAATCATAAATAAAAAAGATAATAAAATCTCTTTAGATGAATTAAAAAATAAAGAATTTGTTTATTCATTCGAAGATAATTTAAGTGAATCAAAACAAACAATAAGATTTGAAAATAATAATATAATTAAAACATTAACAATTAAATCTAAAAATGAATCATTAAATGATATTAATAAAACATATACATATCCAATGTATTTAAATAATGGAATAATATATGTAACTATTAATGAACATACTTATTCTTATAAATATGAAAATAAATGTATTTATGATGTAAGTAATGAAGATATAAAATATTGTATAGAAAAATAAAGTGGTTAATAGCCACTTTATTTTTTACTAAAGAAATCATTCTTAACAAATATTGATTTAAAGAATTTAAAGAATACTCTTCTTGTATTTAGCCAAGTAATCTTAGGATTACTCTTATTATTATTCATAATCTTTTTAACTGTATATTTAGCAATAGTCTCAGGATAATCTCCTAAGATATTATATATTTTCTTAGTATTTTCATCTAAATTAAACTTCTCTCCATCACCTAAGGAAGTATTAATAAAATTAGTAATCATAATACCTGGAGTAATCTTACCAACATTAACATTAGTTTTTAATTCTTTACATTCATAAAAAAGACTTTCAGTAAAATATGTTACTCCCCTTTTACAAGTACCATAAACAGATAAACCAACATGTTTTTGATTACCTGAACCAAATCCTTCGATATTATAAATAGTACCAAATCCTTGTTTAATCATAGTTTTCATAATTAACTTAGAACAAATAATAGTTCCTTTAAGATCAATATCTATAAGTCTATCAATTTGATTCTCATCAAGATTCCATACAGGATTCATAGCTTGATTAACTCCAGCATTATTAATCCAAATATCTATAGAATCAAACTTTCTAACAGTACTACTTATTAAAGTATTAATCCCTTTTTCATCAGTAATATCACATACTACACTTAAGATATCACCTACAGAATCAATTTCTTCAAGAGCCTTTTTAGCTTTCTTTAGCTCTTCTTCATTAACATCAGTTACTACGACATTATAATTATACTTCCTAAACTCTTTTAAAAGCGCTAATCCAAAACCTCTCGCACTGCCTGTAACAACTACAGTTTTCATACAATCACCTAATTTAATTATAAAGTATTAAAGAAAATAAAAAAAGTAATTAAATAATTACTTTTCTCCATAAGTTATAAAATTAATAGCAAGTATAAATAAGAAGCATACTGAATATCCAAGATACTTTAAATATCCCTTTAAATTAACTGGATTAAATTTATATAAACCATATTCATATATAGCTACTAATTTATCTACGATAGTTAATACCCATGATTCCTTATATTTAGGAAGTTCCATACTTAAAGGAAACATATGAGATACAATTGCATTCTTTTCAATGTCATTAAGTTTAAAAGCACCACTAGCATTAGCAAGTGCAATGTCAGGATGTACAACACCTTGAATTAAACCTCTATTAGATTCAAATTCTTCATTAAAGAAGAAATCATGTAAAAGTGCAGCTCTAGTTGCAGATACATAATCTAAACCAAGTTTCTTAGATACTTTATACACATTTCTAGATACTCTTAGAGAATGTTCTAATCTAGTTAATCCATGATGTGATTCTTGATTTAATAACATATATTTTTTATTCGACATAATCTCTTTTTCAAGAGACTTGTAACTTCTAGCTCTTGCCATAAAATCACCACTCGTTAATTATACTATAAAATAGTAAATACTACAAATTAGCTATCATTTACACTTTACAATAACCTTAGTATTTTTATTTATTTTAAAAGTATATTCTTTCTTTTCTTCATATTCTTTTCTACTATCAACAAAGTAGATAATATTACCTTCAAGTAATAATTTATTAACATCTTTATTAACTTTAGTAACCTTTTCTACATTTAATTTAGTCTTTTTATATTTGAATATATATTCATAGACAAAATAAAATAATACTAAACTAATAATTATAGATAAATACTTTTCAAGTAAACTAAAGCCTCCAGTTAATACTCTTATATTAAAAGCAACACTAATTAAGAAAGCTAATATATAAACAATATAAAAAGATAATATATATATATTTCTTTTTACATTTAGAAAAGACAAAGTCTTAGAATCAAAGTATTTAAATAATACTCTAACTAATATAAAACCACTAACAATAATACATAAAGAAGATGATACTAATAAAAGTAATGAATATTCATCAGTTATAACATCATATAAACTTACAGAAAAAACACTAATACCCATTGTAAAAACAGGTATTAGTATAAGTAAAAGAATAATCATTATTTACTCTTTTCTTCATTAATTAGAGGTCTTGGAGTTAATACTCCATTCTCTAAATTTTCATTAGAAATATTATTCATTTCTTTACTTTTAGCATCTTTAATAATCGAATCAACATTAATATCTCCAAGTCCTTTATTTAAAGAATTAGGATTAGCAATAGCTACTTTATCTCTATATCTCTTAAATAACACTAAGATAAATACAATGATAGCTAGTGCTATAAATGAAACTATAAGAATAGTTCTTAATGTATAATTCTTCTTTATTATTGTAATATTATATGTTTCATCTGAATATGAAGGATTAACAAGCATTACTTTTACTGAAGTAGATTTTTCATCTAATGAAACTAATCCACCACCTCTGACTGAAGTAGCATTACCATTAGTTTTAACATAAACATATGCATTCTTTATATTAGATGGTACATAAGCTTTATAAGTATCATTCTTTTTATCATAAACAATATCATAACCAACAACTTGAAGATCTTCTAATAATCTATTTACAGGATCAGTATTTTGTCTAGTAACAGTGAAAGGAACAATTAATGATTCAACATAATCTTCCCCACCTTCTTCAGCTTCAAATGTTTGAGTTATTTTAATATTAAAAATAGTAACACCGTTATTAAGTATAAATGAAGTATTTCCTTCGACTTTTAAATACTCTGGTAATTTAATATCTAAATGAAGTGTATCTTTTTCATATGATGTATAAGCATAATAACCTGTCCCATCATTAGTAAATTCAACACCTTCGCTTGTTCCAATTGTCTCAGGTAATTCATCTATAGTAATTCCTTTAACAGTAACTGGTAATACAATAAATAATACAAATATAAAAAGTAATTTAATTCTTTTCATACAATCCCTCTATTCTAAAATAAATTATAACAAATTAATAAAATAAATACTATAAGATTAAAATATATTTATTGTCTATTTTTTAATTGATTGATATAATTTTTTTAGGATGGTGATATGATGTATTGTCATAAGTGCAATAGACTTCTAAGTGATGACAATTTAGTATGTACAAAATGTGGATTTGACAATAATACAATCAAATCACACAAACTTAAAGAAAGTGAAACAAAAGAACCAACTAAACTAAATCCAAAGATAGCTTTCTTAGGAATATTAATTCTAATTGGACTATGTTTCCTACTTTCAATGATTATATTTAGAAAACCTAATAATGAAGAAATTCAATATACTGAAACAACTACAGAAAAAGTAGTATTAAATAATGAACTTAAATATAAAGAATTAACTATTAACTACCCTGATTCATGGGGATCTTCTAAGACTACAATCTTTTATAGAGACTTACCTAAAATAAACATTACATTCCATGAAATCACAGAAACTGAATATAATGAACTTCAAGGATTACATGATTGTCTTAAACACTCATTTAATGACTTCGAAGGACTTACCTTTGCTGAAGATAACTCTTATGGTTATATATTCACATTAAATGGAATATACTACAAAATAATAGTTAATTATGAAAATAGAAATAATTATAACGAAACTGTACAAAACGAAATAAGTAAAATAATAGATTCTATAAAACAAAATAAAAACTGATTCTAATGAATCAGTCTTTTTTATTACTTTCTTTTTTTAGTTAATTTATTTTCTGTATAAACATAAGCTAAAGATGCAGCTCCAAGAGACATTATACCAACAGCAGCATAAATTTTTGCAAGTGTAGATGAACTTAAGTCACCAGTTTTTGGTGTAGGTTTAGGTGCAGGTGTAACTACAGGTTGTTCTGGAGTTACAGGAGTACTTGGAGTACTTGGTGTTTCAGGTGTACTTGGAGGTGTTACTGGAGTACTTGGAGTATCAGGAGTTAATCCTTTCTTTTCAACTTCAGTTTTGATTGAAGGATCCCAATATTTACCAGCTTCTTCATTGTAACCATGATCTTCAGTTACACAATCTCCACCGTCATTTTTCTTTTCTTCAGTCTTTGGTTGTTCTTCAGTTTTAGTTTCTTCAACTTTATCACCATCTTGAACAACTGTATTATTTTCTACAACATCGTTATTATCGATTTTTTCAGTAGTATAATCATCAGTATCATCTTCAAATAATACTTCTTCATTACTTGCAGCATAAGCTTTAACACTGGCTTTTGGAGCAACAAATGCAAGACTTGCTACTAAAGCACTTAAAGCTATTAACATTGTTTTTTTAGTAACTTTTGCTTTTCTACTATCAACTATTTTCATAATATACCCCCTAAAGAGACTAAATCCCTTTAACAGCGAGTATATTATCACTTTTTAGGCATTTTGTCAAAAATAAAAGAGAGTTTTATTACTTAAAAAGGTAAATGCAATTTAATTAATACCAATTTATGAAAGTTGCATTTACTTCTAGAAAGTATTTTAATAACTTCCAATCAACTGTTTTCTTCTTAGAAAGGAATTATTATGAAATCTAGATTAAAATTA
>JAEEGL016825113.1_pt1 | contig 13482 bp, 16 predicted proteins | sample 9134231 | NCBI WGS metagenome assembly JAEEGL01 (sample SAMN16246548, study PRJNA631951) | gut metagenome | biome: gut microbiome; feature: rumen; material: fiber-attached | host: Bos | place: Iran: Karaj | collected 2018-10
AGATACCGTATGTTGTTTCCTTAAGCACCAATCCTCTTGCCTTGATGGATATGTTCTTTTTTGCCATGAACAAAGTGGAAAAGGCCAGCGATGATGTGGCTGTGGGCATGAGTCTGGTAGATAACAAGCTGGAGATTATCTTAAGGCATCTTTTGGATATAAAAGAGGCTGATGATAAGGAGTTTAAGCACAATATCAGGGCAACGATACCCCTTTCCTTTGTGGAGGAAAACCGCAGGAAGACGGCGGAGATAATAGATACCTGGGTCAGTGCCCGGCAGTTAGTGAAATGAAGATGGAACTTGCGAAGGCGTGCCGGTGGCACGCCTGTTTTATGTGGAAATACTATTCATTATCATCCATCCCATAGATATCTATCTGAGATGCCCGCTGTTTATGCTCCTCCTCGATGGCGGCATAATGCTTTACGGTGGTATTTACGTCCTTGTGACCAAGAACATCCGCCACCATATAGATGTCCCCCGTTTTGTTGTAGAGGGCAGTGCCATATGTACGCCGAAGCTTGTGCGGCGTAAGTTTGCCGGAAAGCTCCGTGTTTTTCCCGTATTTCTCTATCATGTATTGGATGCTCCTGACGGATAGGCGCTTGTGTTTAAGGGAAATAAACAGCGCCGGGTCTTTTTCGTCACCAAGGAGCTCGTCCCGTTCGTGTTTTATATAATCTCTGAGGGTATTCCTTATTATCTCGTTGATATAGAGGTGGTCTGCCGCGCCACCTTTTCTTACAATGGTTATAATGTTTTCCTTGAAATCAACATCTGTAAGGTCCAGACCGGCACATTCGGAGACTCTTATCCCCGTGTTAAGAAGCAAAGTAACGATGGCAAGATCTCTTTTTGCGGTTTTTTCGGATAAAACTTTTGAATGATGACTCGCGGATTCTGTATTGGAAACGGCGTCTGTAAGCATTTTAACCTGCTCGGCGTCAAGTCTGCGGATCGTTTTCTTATCCCTTTCTTTTCTCTTTGATACGGCTTTTAAGGTCGGATCCGATGTAATAAAGTCATTGTTTAAAAGATACTTGAAAAAATTCCTCAGTGCGGCCATTTTTCTGGCAACCGATCGCTCGCTGACAGGTTTTATATTCCCAAACCTGTCAGGTTTGTGCCCGAATGAAATATAATTCTGATATTCATTGATATCCTGGGCTTCAAGCTGCGCTATCACGCTCAAAGGTATGTCCTTTAATTCCATATCGGCAAACAAAGGGTTTTCATCCTTTAAATACTGATAAAAGAAACATATATCCTGTGTATAGCCGTGTGCAGTGCTTTCCAGGTACTTGAGCAGACATTCGTCTATAAATCCATGTGTATACCGGGGAAGCGTCTTTTTAAGCTTCTCAGTCTCTTTTCTGTGTTTTTGCTTTATTGAGTTATAATATGCCGAATTTTCACCCATAGTGCACCCCGTGCGTGATTATTTATCACGATCTTTTATGTAGAGGTTACTGCATATTTATCCATTTTTCAAGCCATTTTTACGCGGCCATTTATGGAATGTTTGTTGACATATGTCAGAATTTTGATATAATTATTCTGACATATGTCAGCTTCGCGTTATGGAGGTCAATATGCCACGAACAACCAAATGCAGGAGAGTTTTCGGCTTTCCGGATTATTTCAGCTTTATCCCCGAGGAGACGGATAAGACTGATATTGAGACTGTAACACTTTCCATTGACGAGTTTGAAGCCTTAAGACTATTAGATTATGAAGGCCTTAATCAGGAAGAATGTGCATTAAGAATGGGAGTTGCAAGGACGACTGTGACTGCCATGTATGATAATGCGAGAAAAAAACTCATCAAAGCCATAGTTGAAGGGAACAGACTCTCATTTGCCGGAGGCAATATCGAAATTGACAGAGAAAAAACACAAATTAAATTAAGTATAAAAGAGAAAGGGAACAAGACCATGAGGATAGCAGTAACTTATGAGGACGGAAATGTTTTCGGGCATTTTGGCAGAACGGAACAATTTAAGATCTATGATGTTGAAGAAGGAAGAGTTGTGGATTCACAGATTATAGGAACTAACGGAGAAGGATGTGGTGCACTTGCCGGGATCCTCAATATCGCACAGGTCGATGCACTCATCTGCGGCGGTATCGGCGGCGGAGCCCAGATGGCGCTTCAGGAAGCGGGGATCAGACTATATGCCGGCGCCAGCGGCAGCGCAGATGCCGCAGTTGATGCCTTTATCACCGGTGAGCTTGACGCCAGCGGAGAGGCGAACTGTGAACACCATGAACATGGGAATGGTAATTCCTGCGGTCATGGAGGATGCCATCACTGATGGTTTTTCCCTCGGGATGCGCCAACTCTTCGGCAATACGTTCAAGACGGTACTTTACCAGGTGTTTTATGGGCGTTGTTCCAAATTATTAGCAATTGTTTATCTTCTGATATTTGCAGTCTTAAATATCGTCCTTTTGGAGATGGCATACCAAAAGACTGATGCTAAAGGAGGAATGGAATCATGAGGATTGAGCATTTGGCGATGTATGTAAATAATCTTGAAGCGACCAGAGATTTCTTTGTTAAGTATCTTGGTGGGGTTTCAAACGATGGATACCACAATAATACGACAGGCCTTCGCTCTTATTTTATATCATTTGAAGATGGAGCGCGGCTTGAGATAATGAATAAGCCCCAAATGGAGGATATGGAAAAGTCTCTTAATCGTACCGGATATATCCATCTTGCTTTTTCAGTTGGCAGTAAGGAAAAGGTGGAGGAGCTTACATCACAGTTGCAGCAGGATGGTTATGAGGTCATAAGCGGTCCAAGAACCACAGGGGATGGATATTATGAAAGCTGTATTGCAGCGATTGAGGGAAATCAAATTGAACTGACAGTATGAAACGCAAGAAGGAGAACAACAGGTCCTGTGGGGAAACTGCAGGGCTTTGGTGAATTTGTATAAAAGGGCCTGAAAAAGGGCTTTTTTATTATGTGCCAGAATTCTTTTCCACTCGTGTTCAAATGTGATATACTTTTGTCAGCTTGATAGTGGACAAGGAGGAAGATGGCCCATGTTTTATTCCAGTTTTGGCGTTCTTTCGCTTATCGTAAGTATCATCATCAATTCAGAGATCCTGCGCGTCAAAACAGACGGTTCGGTGGAGTATGTTTTACGGTATAAAAAGTTTTTGTACAGTATATTTATGTACTTTATTACCGATATCCTATGGGGCATACTCTACGAGAAGCAACTTATCATACCTGTGTATATTGACACGGTAGTATACTTTGTATCTATGGTCACTTCCATCCTGTTGTGGACCCGGTATGTTATCTCTTATCTCAATAAAAATGACGCATTTGCCTCTTTCCTAAATTTTGCGGGATGGTTTATATTTGCAATCTCCATGATCGGCCTTGTGGTTAACTTCTTTAAACCGGTAGTTTTCGGTTTTTCCGAAAATGGTGAATACTTCTACGGGGGTGTCCGTAATTTTACCCTTTCCTTGCAGATACTTCTTTTTGCATCGACAGCTATATATACTCTGGCAGTAACCGCCAAGACTAAGGACGCGGCAGGCCGGCATGTTCTGACTGTAGGACTGTCCGGGGTGATAATGACGGTATTTATCATATTGCAGACTGCGTATCCTCTGCTTCCTTTCTATTCGGCGGGATGTCTTCTTGCTACCTGTCTCATCCAAAGGTTTGTGGCAGAGGATGAGAGAATGAGCCGGGAAAGGGAGATTGGGTCTGCCAATCAGGCTAAACATGAGCTGGAGGAAAAGCTGGCCCTAAAGGAACAGATACTGGAGCAGGAAATAAAAAGCCACCGTGCAGACGACATGATCACGGCCATGACCCAGGAATACACGATGGTTTACTATGTGGATCTGGATGAGGATAATGCAATATGCTACCGTTCAAATTCACTGCATAATTACAATATCAAAGAGGGCGACAATTTTCCGTTTCTTAAGACTCTGTCTGCCTATGCCGAAAAGTATGTGGCAGAAGCTGACAGGGATAGTTTTCTTTCCTTTATCACTCCCGACAATATCAGGGCGGCGCTTTCCGAATCTGTTGTGACATCCCTCAGGTATCTGAGTATACATGATGGTAAAGAGGGCTATGAAATGATGCATATAGCAGGAGTCCGTGACGCCAGGGGGCATTTTGACCACAGAGTACACGCAGTGGGAGTAGGTTTTGCAAATGTGGACAGTGAGACAAGGGAGGAGCTGCAGAAAAACCGTGCCCTTGAGGATGCATTAAATCAGGCAGAGGAGGCCAATGCTGCAAAGACATCATTTTTAAGCTCCATGAGCCATGAGATCCGTACACCGATGAACGCCATCATCGGATACACCACCCTGGCACTGAAGGATGAGTCTATTGACGATAATACCAGAGGTTACATGGAAAAAATCGATGCAAGTTCAAAGCACCTGCTTGGGCTGATAAATGGTGTCCTGGATATGAGCCGCATCGAAAGCGGTACCATGACAATAAAAAACGAGCAGTTCTCGTTTAAGGAGATGATCAGGCAGATCAACACCATGATCATGGGGCAGTGCCGGGAAAAGAAGTTGAGTTACCAAAGCAGGATAGAGGGATATACAGACGACTATTATATCGGCGATGAGATGAAGCTGAAGCAGGTTCTTATAAACATCCTGGGCAATGCCGTAAAATACACTCCTCAAGGGGGCGAGGTGTCAATGGAGATAAAGGAGACAGCAAAGTTTGCAGGCAAGGTGACCCTCAGATTTGTGATAAGGGATACCGGCATAGGCATGGACAAGGATTTTTTGCCCAGAATATTTATGCCGTTTTCGCAGGAGGAGGAGGGAAAATCCAACAAATACGGCAGCACAGGGCTGGGAATGGCCATATCCAAGAATATCGTCGAGATGATGAACGGAAAGATAGAGGTGGAAAGCGAGAAGGGTGTTGGCACCGTCTTTACTGTGGTTGTAACTCTAAAGAATGCACGACGTCAGGATGATCCCATTGAAGAAGATGATACCGCAAGTGAGACTGGGGAACAGACAGGCGAAGCTCATCTTCATGGCAGGCGCATCCTTGTTGCAGAGGATATGATGATAAATGCGGAGATCATACGTGAACTATTGGAGATCCACGGCATGAAAGTAGAACATGCGGAAGATGGTAAACAGTGCGTGGCTATGTTTGTGGAAAATGATCCCGGCACCTTTGATGCGATACTTATGGATATCCGGATGCCTGAAATGAACGGACTTGAAGCGGCTGAGGCTATCCGTGGACTTGAAAGGGAGGACTCAAAGTCTATCCCCATCATCGCCATGACAGCCAATGCCTTTGATGACGATGTCCAGCGCTCCCTGCAAGCCGGTATGAACGCCCATCTTACAAAACCGATTGAAGTGGCCAGCCTGTTGGAAACTCTGGGAAAGTGCATAAATTAATTTTTCGGCCTGTACTTTTGAAAATGATGGAGTGATCTGATGACGAGGAGGATGGTATGTATAAGACAGTAATGGTAGATGATATGTTTGGAATATACAATCTGCTTACGGAGCAGCGATATCGTCCTGACCTGGACAGATACAGGAGCCTGCATATATACCGTGGCATGCCCAATTCCGAATACAGGCTTATTACTTCCCTTAGACGAAACTGCAAAGAAAAAAGCCGGCTTTTGGAGCCGACGATCCTGGCGAACTTCACCAAATATGCAGCTTTAGATGATCCTACAATAGAGGAAAGCCCGTGGAAGCAGATGATATTAGGCCAGCATCACGGCCTGCCCACCCGGCTTTATGACTGGTCTTTTTCTCCGCTTACGGGACTGCACTTTGCCACGAGTGACAATAATCTTGATGACATTGATAAAAATGACGCTGTTGTTTGGCGCATCGATGTAGATGAACTCCATGCGCTTCTTCCCGATAAGTACCAGAAGGTCATGGAAAAAACCAAGAACACGGTCTTTTCCCTTAAGATGCTTGAGTCAGTGTGCAAAGGGCCGTTTGAATATGATGAAGACATGCAGGGAAAGGCCATGCTTATACTTGAACCCCCGTCAATAGACCAGCGCATCATAAACCAGTATTCGTTCTTTTCCATTGTTCCATCCAACATGGAATCGGTAGAGGACTTTTTGAACGAGCACACTGAACAGACTGTAAAATATGTGATAAGCAAGGATATCAAATGGCAGGTAAGGGATCTTTTGGATCAGCTTAACATAAGCGAGCGCATAGTATATCCCGGACTGGATGGCCTGTCCAGGTGGTTGGCAAGGCACTACTATGTAAGGGAAGAAAAAAAGCAGAAATGAAAATATAAGCGTTTTCCATCCAGAGAGGGTACAAATCCCCATATGCGGGATTTTTGTGCGAGGGATGAAGATAAGAGTATGACATGGAGATAGATAAAAAATGATATTTAGAAATAACAGTTTCAGAGAAAACCGGACCGGAAGGGCAATTGTAGTAAATATGCTGTTAGCGGCTATAAGCCTGTTTATTAATGGATTTGGAATATATCTGACTATACAGGCAAATATAGGTGTCGGCCCATGGGATGTGTTGAACCTGGGACTCTCTAAGAGTTTGGGCATATTGTATGGTACCGCGTCCATAGCGGTGTCATATCTTATCCTTGGGATTGATATTGTGTTAAAGGAACCGATAGGCATTGCCATGTTTATTGATGCGTTTGTTGTTGGCAAAGCCGTAGATTTTTTTAACAGGATACATGTGATCCCCAGCTGTGAGTCAACCATAAAGGGGATATTTTTAATGATAATCGGGCTTATTATCATGGCTTATACACAGTACACTTATATGTGCGCCTCGCTGGGATGCGGTCCGAGAGATACTCTGCTTGTGGCTCTTGCCAAGCGTTTACACCGGATTCCCATAGGGGCGGTGAGCGTCGGCCTTTTGTCGCTGGCAACCTTTATTGGATGGATATTAGGAGGTCCTGTTGGAATAGGGACACTGATATGTGCATTTGGGGCAGGTCCCATAATGCAGATGGCATTTATGACTGTGGGATTTGATGCAACAAATGTTCATCATCAACATATGGCTGACTCGGTACGGGTTATCATGGATAAAAAAGCGGCATGAGCAGGGGGGATTATGGTCAGGGAAATAGTAACAAATGAAAAATTTTTAAAGCAGCCATCCCAGGCAGTAAAGCCGGATGATATTAATATAGCAGATGACCTTAGAGATACCCTGGCGGCGCATTCATCACATTGCGTCGGCATGGCTGCAAATATGATAGGCTATAAAAAGAATATGATCATTGTCAGCCTCGGTATGCTCTCTATAGTCATGGTCAATCCCCGGATAACAAAAAAGGAAGATCCTTACCAGACCGAGGAGGGCTGCTTGTCCCTTACCGGAACGAGGAGTACGACTCGATACAAGAAGATAGAGGTAGAGTTTTATAATACCGGTTTTGAAAAATATACGCAGGAGTTTTCGGGACATGTAGCTCAGATCATACAGCATGAATGTGACCACTTAAAGGGCATCCTGATATAGACAATATACACGAAATAGCTTGCTGATGAGAATGCGAGGTATTCACTGATCTCTGTTTCAGTGAAATCAGAATATAACAGCATATTTTTGGCTGTATCGATCCGGCGAGACATAATGTACTCCTGGATGGTGCAGCCCTTTTCCTTTTTAAAAATAGAGTTCAGATAATTTGGCGACAGTCCGGCATACAAGGCTACGCTATTGAGTGTGATCCTTTCGTGGAGATGATAATAAATATAATCGACGGCTTTGTGAACCGGTTTGCTTATTAAAGATATTTCTTGTCCCGGCGCAAAGCTATGCTTAGAACAGGTCTATGCCGTTTATTTTCTATTTCTAACCTTGCATATAGACTGGGTCATTGTCCCCATAGGGCAGAAGGTGCACCATGTCCTTGGACGGTACAGAACCATCTCGTACCAGTGTCTCCTTTTTTCCATCATTTTTCCTCTCTTTCAGCAATCTCAATACACGAAGCCGGACATGTTCGACTGCACAAGCCGCACCCGATGCATAATTCGGGATCGGCCTGAGCATAACAGCCTCTGATCACCTTAATTGCTTCCTTGGGGCACACTTTTGTGCATGCCCCACAGGCGACACATATTCCTTTGTCCACTTTTGCAACTTTCTTTGATGCCATAATATGATCTCTCCCTATCATGCGGTTTTAAGCAACGCATCCATTTTTTCGATAAGGGCTTCCTGAGGCATACCTCCTATGGCATGATCAACAACTTTCCCGTTTTTGATGAAAAAGAAACTGGGGATACTCATAACTCCAAACTGTGAGGCCAGTTCACGCTGTTCGTCGGTGTTTACCTTGCCGACTTTAATTGATCCGTCATAACGCTCAGCCATTTGTTCGACCATCGGCATCATCGCCCTACAAGGACCACACCAGTCTGCATAAAAGTCGATCATTATGGGCTTATCACTGTTTAACACCTCTTTTTCAAAGTTTTCCATTGTAAATTTGTACTCCATTTGATTACCTCCTTGATTTCGGTTGCTTGTCATCTGTGATAGTGCTATTATATCTGGTATAAAAAACTTATCAAGTACGCAGATTATCTTTATCTGGTACGAAAAAACTGACCAATATGTGGAGGAGAGAGAATAAATATGGCAGAAAAAGAGTATTTGTGTGAAGATCTGGCCGGGAACGGCTGCGGCCTGAAACGTGTTCTTAATATTATAGGCGGAAAATGGAAGATCCTTATTCTTTGTGTTATTGACAGGAGAGAAGTAGCCCGGTACGGAGACCTGCGAAGGGAGATCTCCGGGATCACAAACACCATGCTTGCCAATTCCTTAAAAGAGATGGAAGCCGATGATCTTGTCATCAGAAAACAGTATGATGAGATGCCTGTAAGGGTGGAATACAGCCTGACCGAAAAAGCAAAAAGCATTATACCTATCCTTTTAGAACTAAAAAGGTGGGGCGAAGAGCATATTGGGTGAACTACTCGACAATCTGATAATACGGTTTTTAAGCTATTTATTCATTTGGAATAAAGGTCTATTATATGTTAAAATCTTAAATATATAAATCGAAGCTGCTTGAGTATATACAGGCTCAGCATAATAGACCATATCATTTTGCCAATGATAAGGATGAGAATATGAAAAGAAAATCAACAAAAGAATTATTGGCGGAGTCCTTTAGAGAGTTGGCAGAAAAAAAGCCCGTCGATAAGATCACTATTCATGAGATCGTCGATAATTGTGATTATTCAATGGCTACCTTTCCTGATAAAAAATTGAGAGGAAAAGGTTGTTATCTCTCATAATGAGAGATATGGGCAGAATTCAGAATTGAACGATTTCCTTCCAAAGTTATAATTTATCTTGTAGTTGCGCACAATATAAAAGCGCATAACCAATAGAAACTATGGAATCCATAAGAACAGGGAAGAAATAGTTAGCAGGAGGATATATGTGGCAGATCATTATAATTCCGTTTTTGGGAACAACCCTCGGCGCAGCCACCGTTTTTTTCTTTAAGAATGGTGTTGGGGAGAAAATGCAGCGTGCCATGACCGGATTTGCTTCCGGAGTAATGGTCGCGGCATCATTTTTCAGCCTTTTGCTTCCGGCTCTTGAGCAGACAAACGACATGGGAAAGCTTGGTTTTATCCCTGAAGCGGTAGGCTTTGGCGTAGGAATGTTGTTCCTGCTTGTACTTGATGTAGTAGTACCACATATGCATTTGGACAGTATTGAGGAAGGTCCGAAAAGTGGGCTTAAGAAAACAACAAAACTCGTGTTGGCAGTAACGCTTCATAATTTCCCGGAAGGGATGGCAGTCGGTATAGTATGTGCAGGATGGATGTATGGTAATGATACGATATCATATACCGGAGCGCTCGCCCTGGCACTTGGTATTGCGATCCAGAATTTTCCCGAGGGAGCGATTGTCTCGATGCCACTTCTGGGAGAGGGAATGTCAAAGAAAAAGACTTTTGTATACGGAATGCTTTCCGGAATAGTTGAGCCCATAGGAGCGCTCCTTGTGATAGCTGCTTCCGGTCTTCTCATTCCTACAATGCCATATCTGTTAAGTTTTGCTGCCGGAGCTATGATCTATGTTGTTGTAGAGGAGCTGATACCCGAAATGTCAGAAGGCGAGCATTCCAATATCGGAACGATCTGTTTTGCTTTGGGATTTATTCTGATGATGGCGCTTGATGTTGGGTTGGGGTAATATGTTATGGATGGAAATTTACAATTTGGATCTGATCCTTCTCCTATGCCGTTTTAGGCGATGGTGCGCTATATCAGAACATATTTCAGTTTTACCGAGGATGGATAATATGATAAAGTTTTTACATTTGTTCAAGAACTACTATTTGGGAATATCGTTTGTAGGTATAGCAGCATTTGTGATACAAGAAATTCCATATATCGTTATGCCATTAATAAAACCTGCATCAAATCCGATTATGAGTATGCCGAATGAGATCAAATGGATTGAAACGGTACAGGAAATATTTGGCATGTTGTCAATGATTATGCTGATGTTAATCGTAAGGGATGACGTTAAACTTATTCCGAGAGAAACAACAAAAGAAAAGATATTCCTTTTTCTGATGATTCTGATGATCCTGATCAACTTTATTGGATGGACACTGTACTATATGGGTTACCAGTATGGATGGTTGATTATAATCAGTCAGTTTGCCGTCGTTCCGTTGTATTATTTATTTTTTGGACTTTGGAAAAGCAATTACCTGTTAGCGGGAACGGCAGTTCCGTTTTTCGTGATCCATACTATTAACGGAATTATGAATTTCGCAATTAAGAAATAATATCTTTCAGTTTATAAGGATAAGAAAAATTGAAGTATGAGTAAACATTCGATGAATATTGTGATGATAGCGAAATTGTTCTGCTATGTCAATATCACCGTTTTTTCTCTATTCTTTCTCACATTTCCTTAGATATGTGCTAAAATATGACCATGGAGGTCTCGCAATAAGACCAGTCTGAGGGGGAAATATGGTTTCATTAAATGACTATCTCTACAATGGGGATACTGTTATTAAGATACTTCATAATTATTCAAATGATCTTAAGGAGTCTGCAATCCGTGAACACAATGGTGTTGACATGATGCACAGTAATTTTCTGCTCCAAGAGATCGATCTTTTGGAGCATAATGATTTTCTGACTTCGCAGGCACACAGGATCAGGGAGTTTTATAAGTATATGGCTGAAGCCTATCCTTATCTGGCGTTCACTTTTAAGGGTAGGATCAAGTCTCTTATTCGCCTTGAAGAGAAAATAAATGGAAACATAGTTGAATTCATTTATGACCATCACTGCAGAACAGGTACTTATCCAACGGAGAGAGAGATAAAGGATCAGATCAGCAGGATAAGGGATTTGATCGCATACAGGATAATCATTTCATATCCCCAGTGCCATATCAAGGAAGGTGATAATAAAGAGGAGATAGAGATCGCACTTCTGTACGAGATAGCCAATAAGCTTCCCGAGTTTTTAGAAGAACAGGGTTTTAATGCGGAAGTTTCTCTGATGGATGGGGATGGACTAAGCGTGTCAGAGGCCATCCGTGAAGACTACAGAAATTATTTCAGGGATTATATCGCTAATCCCAGTCCTTATGGATATCAGTCAATACATATCAATTTTTTTGATAATAGTTCCAGATGCTTCATTGAAGTGCAGTTACGTACTAAGGAAATGGATGATTTTTCTGAAATAGGGCCGGCTAACCATCTCGGATATGAAAAGCGCCAGGAAAAAGAGCGAAGCAAGAGGGAGGCCATACCTGTGGGAGAAAATCTCCATTTTGATGCGGCTTATGAAAGGGTTATGATGCTTCACAAGCTTGACTTTAGTGAGGTAAAAGTCAACATGTTTGGGGCCGTGGATAACCAGCTTATAAATGACGGATGTGGACTATTCAGGGGACGGCTGATCACACCACTTGAACATTTATCCAGGTTTCAGAATGATATAGTGGATTAAAAGATTCAAGGAAAATCCTCTATCCTTTCCTCCATAGAAAAAGGCGTATTGATGATTTCTATGCCGCATACTCGTGACCTTAGCCGTATGAGGCTTCACATAATCCAACGGAGCCGTAGATTGAGCTTAGTTGCTTTGGTTCATCTTTACTTAAGAGAGAGAATAGCTTGTCAGAAATGTGTATGGTTTTTTTGTCAGGACTTTTTCCAAACAGGAATCAGAGAGTGTAACTGCTGCGATGTGATTTACACCGTGATTATTATCGATAGGCTTCGTGCAAACTATATGCGCGGGGCTTTTTCTTTTGGCATAAAACGAAAAAATGTCCCGGCAGTTTAGCCGGAACACCTTTCATATGTCTAAAAGGGGGGATATTGGGGGTTTTTATGTTGCTTTCTTCAAGCTGAACGTATATTACCATGTAAAAAGGAGGCTGTCCTGCCAAAAAAAAGGAAAAAATGGACAAATCTTGTATAGACAGATCATCAATAATTGCCGAATATATGATATAATCCACGGTATGTGAACGATTTTTGGCTGTATCGGGAGGAAGTGATGAAAAAAGAGAATACACAATCCAGTCTGTGGTGGCTGGGACAAATGGGTCTGTTGATTAAAGCCGGTAATACAACTCTGTGTATCGACTACTATGCCAGCCCTGATGACATGAGGCAGACTTTGGCACCGATTCCGGCAGATGAGCTTAAAGGAATAGATGCATTCATCGGAACGCACGATCATCTGGATCACATTGACCATGAAGCATGGAAGATATGGGCAAAGAACAATCCCAAAGCAAAGTTCATCTTCCCTCAGGCGCATTTGGATCTGATACTTGCAGATGGCGTAGCTAAAGAGAATGCCATTGGATTAAATGATGGACAGTCTTATGAAATTGGCGGACTTACGATCCATGCTATTGCTGCATCCCATGAATTCTTGGATATGGATCCCAAAACCGGACTGTATCCATATTTGCAGTATGTCATCGAGGGCAATGGCGTGAGGATCCATCATGCCGGAGACACTATACGGTATGAGGGGATGCTTAAACGCGTTAAGTCATTTGGCAATATCGATGTTGCGCTTTTGCCCATAAATGGCCGCGACGCAAAGCGGTATAGGAGAAACTGCATAGGAAACATGACCTACCAGGAGGCGGCAGACTTTGCCGGAGATTGTGGGACGAAAATCATAATCCCCGGGCACTGGGACATGTTTACAGATAATAGTGCAGATCCTGAAGCATTTGCAGACTACATTGACGCAAAATACAAGGGCAGGCTTAAATGCGTAATCCCCGCTGTTATGGAAAAGATCGAGATACAGAAATAACCCAACAATGGCTGCCGCACTGCGGCAGCCTGTACCCATCCTTTAAGGGTCGGTCATGCGATATGGAGCATATAGCCGTTATGAGCAAAGAACGAGCTGAGTTCTTATGGCTGGGATAACA
>JAEEGL016838255.1_pt1 | contig 13482 bp, 10 predicted proteins | sample 9134231 | NCBI WGS metagenome assembly JAEEGL01 (sample SAMN16246548, study PRJNA631951) | gut metagenome | biome: gut microbiome; feature: rumen; material: fiber-attached | host: Bos | place: Iran: Karaj | collected 2018-10
ATCGCCTACGACTATGACCTGCCCTCCTTCGAATTCTGCAGCCGGATGTACCATGAAAGCGGCGCCTTTGTCACGCCGGGGGACTGCTTTGAGCAGCCGCGGAGCTTCCGCCTCGGCTACGCCTGCGATATGCAGACCCTTCAAGACGGGCTCGCAGCGTGCAGCAGCTTTCTGCGCAGATTGGAGGCGGAACAATGAGGACGCTGTCTCACCGGGTGAGTACCTTCACCGATTCCGTCATCCGGCGGATGACGCGCATCAGCGACCAGTACGGCGCCATCAACCTGTCACAGGGCTTTCCGGACTTTGACCCGCCGAAAGCGCTCATGGATGCTCTCGCGCGGATTGCCTACGCCGGCCCGCACCAGTATTCGGTCACTTACGGCGCTCCGAATCTCCGGGAAGCGCTCGCCCGGAAGTTTCAGAAAAGCAGCGGGCTTTCCGTCGATCCGGAGAAACAGGTGCTGGTCACCTGCGGCGGGACGGAGGCGATGATGAGCACCGTGATGGCAGTCTGCGATCCGGGCGATAAGCTTCTGGTTTTCTCCCCCTTCTATGAGAATTACGGCGCGGACGCTATTCTCTCCGGGGCGGAACCGATCTATATTCCGCTGGTTCCGCCGGATTACTGCTTTGATCCGGCTCTCATAGAGCAGGGCTTCCGTGGAGGCGCGAAGGCAATTATCATCTGCAATCCGTCCAACCCGTGCGGCAAGGTTTTCAGCCGCGATGAGCTCTTGACGATCGGTGCGCTGGCTCAGCGCTACGACGCCTGGGTCATCACAGATGAGGTCTATGAGCATATGGTCTATGCGCCGGCCGTGCATACGGTTATGGCAAGCCTCCCGGGTATGGCAGAGCGGACGCTGACCTGCAACAGCCTCTCCAAAACCTTTTCCGTCACCGGCTGGCGGCTTGGGTATCTCATTGGGCCGGAGGAGGCGGTTGAGGCGGCGAAGAAGGTCCACGACTTCCTGACAGTCGGCGCGCCGTCGCCGCTGCAGGAGGCCGCAATTACCGGACTGAATTTCGATGAGAGCTATTATCTGGCGCTGAACGCCCTGTATCGGGAAAAACGCGACTATTTTCTTGCCGGGCTGGATCGCATCGGTCTGAAGCATAATGTGCCGCAGGGGACATACTTCGTGATGGTGGATATCGGCGAATTTCTGGATCTGCCGCAGTTTCGGGGGATGAGCGACCTCGAATTCTGCGAATGGATGATTCGGGAGGTCGGCGTCGCGGCGGTGCCGGGCTCCAGCTTCTTCCGGGAGCCGGTAAACCATTTGATTCGCCTGCATTTTGCCAGAGAAAATGACACGATCGATGAAGTGTTCCGCCGGCTGGAGAAGCTCAGTTCCCTGCTGCCGGACAAAGCATAGAGCAAGCGGCGGACCATGCAGGCGGGCCGCGCCCCGTTTCTTTCCTGGATAACAGCAAAAGGAGTGAACACCCTTTCAGGTGTTCACTCCTTTTGCGTCCGGTTCCTGCTGACGCCTGCGGATTGCGGCCGGACGCCGCGCCCCGGGGAACACGCCGCCGACGCCTCACCGGCAGCGCGGCGTTTACGCGCCCCGATATTCGATACAGAGCATGGTAAGATCATCAAACTGCTCCGCATCCTGCACGAACGCATCCACCGCGGTGCTGACATTTTTCAGGATCTGCTCCGGCGTCGCATGGGGATCCTGATTCAGGATCTCAAGCATGTGTTTTGTGCCGAACATATTGTATGCCGCATCGGTCGCCTCGGGCAGGCCGTCCGTATACAGGAACAGTCTGTCCCCCGGCTTTAACTGGATCTCATACTCCGTGTATTTTGCTCCTTCCATTCCCCCGAGAACAAAGCCGTGCCTGTCCCTGAGCAGCGCGAAGGACCCGTTCTGTGCCAGCGCGGGATACTCGTGTCCGGCGTTTGCCGCCGTAATCTTCCCCGTGCTGATTTCCAGAATCCCCACCCAGGCCGTGACAAACATCTCCGCTTTATTGCTGGAGCAGAAAGTCTGGTTGGTCTGACTCAGGATCTCCGCGGCGGAGTGGCCGGTCATGGCGCAGTTTTGCATGATGACCTTGGAGATCATCATGAACAGGGCGGCCGGGATCCCCTTTCCGCTGACATCTGCAATCGCCATGTACAGGTGGTCGTCATCGATCAGGAAGAAATCGTAAAAGTCGCCGCCGACTTCCCTGGCGGGATCCATGGAGCCGTAGATATCAAAGTCCTGGCGGTTCGGGAAGGCCGGGAAAACGCTGGGGATCATGGCAGCCTGGATCTGTGTCGCAAGGGCCAGCTCCGTCCCGATCCGTTCCTTCTCCGCGGTAATCGCCTGGATGTCTTTGATATGGTTCTTCATGCGCTCGGTCAGGGATTCAAACGAGTTGGCCAGCGCCTGCGTTTCGTCCCCGGTCTCCAGATCCCAGTGAAAATCAAGATTGTCGCCCTCGATCTGGCGGACTTTTTCCGTAAGCATCTGGATCGGGGTGACGATGCGTTGGGACAGTACCAGCGAATCGATCAGGGAGACGACCAGCGCGGCGAAAAGCACAATCAGCAGCATGAGCCTGGAATTTTTAATATTCCGCTCGGCTTCTGCGGCGGCTTCGCCGGAGATGCGGTCAAGATCAGCCTGCAGCTGCGCTGTGGGGCCGTCCACCTCCGCCTGCGGGAGAATCACAAATACAGACCAGCCGGTCGTCGTCATCGGCGCATACGCGGCATAGCTGAAGGTGTTGTTCAAGTCCAGCTGCAGCACACCGCTTTCATGGTTTACGGCTTTCTCCGCCAGCATCTTCAGGGCCGCACCTTGGCGTCAAGCGGCATAATGCTGCCTGCCGTGTCAAATTTCCTGGCGGAGATATAGTCGGCCTGAACCATAATGCCGCTCTCTGTGGCGATATAGTTGGAAACAATACTCGGCGTATTATAGTTAATAACGTACAGTGTTTCCTGCAGATTGCCGAGCAGTTGAACTTCCTTCCGGATCGCTTCGTCATTGGGATCTACGCCTGTGGCATAGAGCACCTGAAGCGCCAGCTCTCCGTCGTTTTCCATCCGGGGCCGCGCGACATCACGGGGCGGATAGGAATCCGCGTCGGCATAAAGTATCTCGGCGGCCAGGGCGGCGTCGCAGACGGCTTCCTCAAACTCATAGAACATCCGGTCAGCCAGCTCGGCTTTGCAGTATGCCAGTTCCTGCAAGCGGGTCTGGGTCAGACTGTCCATGGAGGAAGAGGAGCGCGATCGGGATGTCTGCGTCATTTGCTCGCTTGATTGTGCCAGGGTCGTTGTGATCCTTTTGGCGTTAAGCAGGGAAAGCGTCCCAACGCACAGCAAGGTCAGTCCCACGACAATGATCATGGTCCGTGATATTTTCCTTCGCAGGGATCTGAACTTAACGTCACGCATATCGTATCTCCTCATCCCGTCTTCTTTTCCGCGCGCAAGGCCGTCTGTTTCGCCATGCCCGCCCTTTGCAGCGCCGATATTTTTTTGTTATACCACACAGTATTCGACAAACACAATACAGAAGGTTTTTTAATTGTTCCAATACAACAAGAGGTGCTTAACAGGCGAATTACGCGGTCTCCGGAATCCTTGAAATCTGTCGGCGCCGCTCAGCTTTTCCTTCTGCATCCGCCAAATGCTTCCCGTTTGAATCCTCCTATATTTCCTTTGTTCGTCATCCCTTTTGGCATAAAACAACACCCCACTTATTTCCAGTATGCCATACTGTCTGATAAATGGGGTGCTGTTCAAACGCAGCGCCGGGGCTGTATATGTTTATTTGTGTTTACTTCAGAGATTCAGACTTCCACAACCCGTGCAAGTTGCAGTACTCATATGCCGCGACCACTTCGTCACCCTCGGTGAGCGCGAACACGGCAACGGGCTTGCTGCCGGGCTTCAGTGTCTTGCGCTGACGGCCTTCCTTCGTCTCAAGAAGAATCCACTGGATGTAGTGCGCCTCCAGCATCGGATGCTCCACAGAACCGACCGTGACGGTAACGGTCTGTCCGTCGACCTTCACCACAGGAACGTGCTTTTCGCCAGCGGCGTCGGTCGTGTTCGGTGTGAGGGGCTTCATTTCTTCTCCGCAGCAATAGCAACGGACGCCGGAATCCTGGATATGCGCGATAATGTTGCCGCAGTGTTCGCATTTGTAAAATGTCATGTTGTTATCCTCCTTCGATTGATCAATAGTTCTCCGCGTTCACTTCAAAGTAGCTCTGGGGGTGTGCACACACCGGACAGACCTCCGGCGCCTGGGTACCCACTACGATATGCCCGCAGTTGCGGCACTCCCAGACCTTGCCCTCGCTCTTTTTGAATACTTCCTGCATTTCTACATTCTTCAGTAGGGCACGGTAGCGTTCCTCGTGGTGTTTTTCAATGGCGGCCACCATACGGAACTTTTCCGCCAGGGCGGGAAAACCTTCCGCATCGGCAGTGACTGCAAAGCCCTCATACATGTCCGTCCACTCATAGTTCTCGCCGTCTGCGGCAGCAGCCAGGTTCTCCGCCGTGGTGCCAATGCCGTTCAGCTCCTTGAACCACATCTTGGCGTGTTCCTTCTCATTATCCGCTGTCTTTAGGAACAGCGCGGAAATCTGTTCAAATCCGTCTTTCTTTGCCCGGGAGGCAAAATACGTGTACTTGTTTCTCGCCTGGGACTCACCAGCGAAGGCAGCCTCCAGGTTCTTTTCGGTCTGTGTGCCGGCGTAGGGGTTCTTCTTCGGGGATTCCGGCTCTTCCTTTACAAACTTTGAGGCGGGCTGACCGCAGATGGGGCAGATAAAACCATCGGTCATCGGGCCTTCGTGGACGTAGCCGCAAACAGCGCATTTCCATTTTTCCATGATGTGATCCTCCTGTTATGGGTTATTTTTGTCGGCGGGCTTCATCGCCCTGCGACACGCGGGGCAAATATAGACGGCTTTCAGGTCGTATGACAACAGTTCCTCGTCGGTCTGGGACTGGAGCAGCGCAGTCAGGTCTTTGAACCGGATATCAGCAAGTTTTCCGCAGACGCGGCAAACCAGATGATCGTGAGGTGTCATCTTGTCGTATCGGTCCGGATAGCCTTCCACACTGACTTTCCGGATCAGCCCTTCGGAATACAGCTGTGCCAGGTTGTTGTAGACGGTCGCAAGCGCCATCCTGTCTCCTCTGTCCCGTAAGGCCATATGGATCTGTTCGGCGGTCAGGTGTCCGGACGAGTTGGTAACGACATCCAGAATCAGCTTTGCGTTCTTGTTCATAGATCCATCCCTTTAGAATTATTCTAATTTTAATATAGCAGAACAATGCTTATCTGTCAATCCTTATCTTGTTCCCGGGAATAAGAGTGAAAAGGCGTTACTAATGCAAAACCATCATGAATGCTACTTAAATATGTAATTTCACTAAGCAAAGCATAATGCGGGTCGGGATACAATCTGCCCTGCATTTTGTTTGCTCCGCTGCTTCGCGCCAAAGTGTTATACCATAAACGCTGCTCTCCATCCTGACAGTGGTGGATGCAAGACGATTTAGAATTATGTAAACCAGACTAGTCCATCTTTGTTCTATACATACATCCCGACAGATGCTGTGCTCCGGGATTAATCTTGGTTTATTCCACATCGTGCAGGGAAGTATTATACGATCGTTTTACCGGTTTTCTCTTAATGTTTTTTTGGAGGTTTTTGTCTTATATTCGGCTTTCTCGGATTGCCTTTTTTATGATCATCGCGGGACTGTCTCGCGGCTTTCTCCCGGCTTCGTTGTGGTTTTCTTGAGGTTTCTCTGGACTGCCTTTTGGGGAATTATTCTCAGGGCTTTCTCTCGACTTTCTCGGGGCTATGAGTACCCCACTTTTTCACTTATTTCTTCTCTTTGTTTTGTACGACGCCTTCTGCGGGAAGCGCCCAAGGCTCTTTCCGCAGAAGGCCAATCCCCCATGGCATTTGTCAAAAATCCCTTCTCCAATCCGTCGGGCCCGCCGGGTGCGGCGTCGGCGGATACTTTTTCCAGGGGAAATGTGAAAAAAACTTGTAATGCCCGGCGTTTCAGAGTAAAATGATGTGCGGCGGGCTGTCGGCTTCCCTTGGCGAACCGGCGGGATACCGCTACGAAACCGAACAGTGAGGATACCATTGTGAAATACTATCTGGAAAACCCGGAACAGGTGCTGCGGGAGCTCAACACCTCCGAACAGGGGCTGGACTCTCAGGAGGCCGCGCTGCGGCTGCAGCGGGACGGGAAAAACGTTCTGATCGAAGAGGAAAAGCGCTCCCTCGGGCGGAAGTTTCTGGACTCCATCATGGATCCCATGATTCTGATGCTGCTGGGCGCGGCGCTGGTGCAGGTCATCGTCACGATTCTGGAGACCCACGGGAACTTTACCCTCCGCTCCTTTACCGACGTCTTTGTGATTCTGGCGGTGGTGATCATCAACGCGATCATGAGCCTCGTGCAGGAAAACAAGGCGGAGACGGCCATGGCCGCCCTGATGCAGATGACCGCCGAGACCTCCCGGGTGCTGCGCGACGGCCAGGTGATCTCCGTAAAGAGCGAGGATCTGGTGGTGGGCGACATCGTCCGCTTCGAGGCCGGCGACACCGTGCCCGCCGACTGCCGCGTTCTGGAATCCTACTGCCTGAAGGCGGAGGAGGCCGCCCTGACCGGCGAGCCGCTGGCGGCGGAGAAGCTGGTGGGCGCGCTGATGTGCGCCGAGGGCCAGACCAGCGTGCCGCTGGGCGACCGGGCCAACATGCTCTACAGCGGCTCCACCGTGGTGTACGGGCGCGGCACGGGCGTGGTGACCGCCACCGGCATGGACACGGAGATGGGCAAAATCGCCGGCGCCCTGCGCATGGCCGAGAAGGAGCAGACGCCGCTGCAGAAGCGCATGGCCGAGCTGTCGACCTTCCTGACCAAGCTGGTCATCGGCATCTGCGTCGTCGTCTTCGCCGTGAGCGTCATCCAGTCCGTCATCCTGACCGACGTGCCCTTCTCCTGGGAGCTTTTGGGCACCAGCGCGGTCAACAGCCTTGTGGCGGCCATCGCCCTGGCCGTGGCGGCTATACCGGAGGGCCTGCCGGCGGTCGTGACCATCGTGCTGTCCATCGGCGTGACCGACATGGCCAAGCACCAGGCCCTGATCCGCAAGCTGACCGCCGTGGAGACCCTGGGCTGCACGCAGATCATCTGCTCGGACAAGACCGGTACCCTGACCCAGAACAAAATGACGGTGGTGCAGGAGTATACGGAGGATCCGAAGCTGATGGCCACCGCCATGGCGCTCTGCTCCGACGCCGAGCTCCGCCCCGGGGAGACCCTCTCCGTCGGCGAGCCAACGGAGACCGCCCTGGTGGACTACGCCATGAAGATCGGCTGCCCGAAATACGAGCTCGCCGCCGCCCAGCCGCGCGTCGCCGAGGCGCCCTTCGATTCCATGCGGAAAATGATGTCCACCATCCACCGGACCGACAGCGGCTTCATCCAGTACACCAAGGGCGCCTGCGACATGGTGCTGCAGCACTGCACCGGGTATCTGAAGGGCGGGCAGGTCGTCCCCATGACGCCGGAGATTCTGGACGAATTCCGGAAAATGAACAAAACCTACGCGGACCAGGCCCTGCGGGTGCTGGCTGCCGCTTACCGGCTCTATGACGCCGTCCCGGCGGACACGAGCGCGGAAAACCTGGAGCAGTCCCTGATCCTGATCGGACTCTACGGCATGATCGACCCCTGCCGGCCGGAGGTCTACGACGCCATCAAGAAATGCCGCGTGGCCGGCATCCGCCCCATCATGATCACGGGCGACCACAAAGACACCGCCGTGGCCATCGGCAAGGATCTGGGCATTATCCGCAGCGCCGACGAGGCGGCTGTGGGCGCGGATCTGGACAAGTACACGGACGAGGAGCTGGTCGAGGTCGTGGGCCGCTATTCCGTCTACGCGCGGGTGCAGCCGGACCATAAGACCCGGATCGTCAACGCCTGGCAGGATCGGGGCATGATCACCGCCATGACCGGCGACGGCGTCAACGACGCGCCCTCCATCAAAAAGGCGGACATCGGCATCGGCATGGGCATCACCGGCACCCCGGTGACCAAGAGCGCCGCCGACATGGTACTGGCGGACGACAACTTCGCTACCATCATCCGGGCCGTGGAGGCCGGGCGCAAGATCTACGACAACATCTGCAAGGTGCTGCAGTTCCAGCTCTCCACGAACATGGCGGAGGTTCTGATCATATTCTTCGCCTCCATCCTGAACTTCACCATCCTGACGCCTGTCCACCTGCTGTGGATCAACATGGTGACGGACACGCTGCCCGGCCTGGCGCTGGGCATGGAGAGCGCCGAGGGCGAGCTGATGACCCGCAAGCCCCGCGCGAAGAACGAGAGCATCTTCGCACACGGCGCCGGCGTCAGCATGCTCTGGCAGGGTGTCTATCTGGCCGCCGTCGAGATTGCCGCGTACTACTTCGGCTACTATCTGGAAAACGGCTCCTTCTCCGGCATCGTCAACGGCACCTGGTGCGAAAACGCCGTGGTGATGGTCTTCCTCACGGTCAGCCTCGCGGAGATCTTCTGCGCGCTGAACATGCGCTCCCGCATCGGGTCGATTTTCCGGCGCGAAATGCTGACCAACATCAACTGGTGGATGGTTGGCGCGCTGCTGATCACCATTGCGCTGACCCTGGCCGCCGCCCTCCTGCCGGGTTTCAAAGAACTGTTCGGCATCCACGGAACCCTGACGGCAAGGGAGCTGCTGATCGCCTTCGGTCTGGCTCTCTCCACCATTCCCGTGTTCGAGCTGGGCAAGGCCATCCAGCGCGCACAGCTGCGGAAAAAGGAGCGCCGCGCGGCCTGATCCCCGAGGCCGCAGCGGCGGCCCCGGCCAAGTGCATATCAGAGAAAAAACCCTGCCGGGCGGAGAACTTTCCGCCCGGCAGGGATTTTTTGTTCTTTTTGCACGGCGCTTATTTGTAGAAGCCGGTGCCCCAGAAGCCGGCGCCGGCTTTTTTCGCCTCCCGCTCCAGCTTTGCAAAGCGCTCGGCATAGCGGTCGTTGGGCTCCATGGGCAGCGTCTCCGCCATGCCGCTGCGCAGCAGCTCATCCTCCGCCATGGTCTCTCCGTCGCTGAGCCAGACATAGGCCAGCAGCCGCCCGTAGAGATCCTCCCGCTGCTCGTCGAATTCCAGATAGACGCTCTTGCCGTTCAGCCGCTCCCGGAGCCACCGGGAGGCGGTCTCCCCCTCCGGCGTGTTCTTGCTCTCGTCCCGGTGCACGCTCTCCGGCGCGTCCACGCCGATCATGCGCACCCGGCAGGCCTCCTCTCCGATCCGGATGCTGAGGGTGTCGCCGTCGTAGACGTAGAGGACGGCGTAGGGCCCTTCCAGCTCCCCCCGCTGCTCGCCGCTGGGGAAGAGCCGCGCCCAGAACGCCTGCACCGGCTCCGGAAAGAGCTCCGGCCGGAGGCTCAGCGCGGCGCACAGCAGAACCAGAAGCAGCACAAGCAGCCACAGCAGGGGCTTGTTGCCCCGTCTGCGGCTGCTTCTGATTTTTCCTTTCCGTCCCGCCATCGCTCCGCGCACCCTCACTGTCCGGCCCGCGCACCGCCCCCCGGCGGCGCCGCAGACCTGCTGCATCCAGTATACGGTACAATCCCCCGGCTGTCCAGCCTCCGGCGCGCAAAAATGCCCGGCAGACGCGAAAACGGGATTCCGCCGCGTCTCGCGGCTTTCTCAGCGGAGGATGATGGCGTCCCGCTCGGGGCCCACGGAGACATAGCGGATGGGACAGCCCAGCCTTTCCTCCGCGTACTCCACATAGCGCCGCGCCGCCGCGGGCAGATCCTCCCAGCGCCGGACGCCGGAGATGTCGCAGCTCCAGCCCTCCAGCGTCTCGAAGACCGGTTTGGCCTCCTGCAGGGCCGTGGGGAACGGAAAGCTGTCAACTCGTTTCCCGTCCAGCTCGTACTGCGTGCAGACGGGAATCTGCTCCAGATAGCCCAGCACGTCCAGCTTGGTCAGCGCCAGGGCGGTGGCCCCCTGTACCTGAACCCCGTAGCGCGTAGCCACCAGATCCAGCGGGCCCACCCGGCGGGGCCGCCCGGTCTTGGCGCCGTACTCGCCGCCCGCCTCCCGGAGGCGGACCGCCTCGTCCCCGAACAGCTCGCAGACGAAGGGCCCCTCGCCCACGCAGGTGGAGTAGGCCTTGACCACGCCGACGACTTCATCCAGTCTGGCGGAGGGCAGGCCCGCGCCGATGGGTGCATAGGCCGCGATGGCGTTGGAGGAGGTCGTGTAGGGGTAGATGCCGTAATCCAGATCCCGCAGGGCCCCCAGCTGGGCCTCAAAGAGGATGCTCTTCCCCTCCGACACGGCGGCGCGCAGAAGCGCGCCGGTATCGCAGACGAAGGGCTTGATCCGCTCCCCGTAGGTCTCGACCCAGGCCATCAGCTCCTCCAGCGTACAGGGGCGGGCGCCGTAGACCCCTGTCAGGATCAGGTTCTTCCACTCCAGCAGCTCCGCCAGGTGCTCCCGCAGCTCCTGCGGATAGAACAGCTCCCCCGCCAGCACCGTCTTTTTCTGATACTTGTCCGAGTAGAAGGGGGCGATGCCCTGCTTGGTGGAGCCGTACTGCTTCGCACCCAGCCGCGCCTCCTCCAGCGCGTCCAGCTCCCGGTGCCAGGGGAGCAGCAGCGAGGCCCGGTCGCTGATCCGCAGCCTGTCGGGACTGACCGGGACGCCCCGGCGCCCCACATCCTCGATCTCCGTCCAGAGGTTTTCCGGATCCAGCGCCACGCCGTTGCCCAGCACATTGACCACGCCCGGGTGAAAAATCCCGGAGGGCAGCAGATGCAGCGCGAATTTGCCGTATTCGTTGACGACGGTGTGCCCGGCGTTGCCGCCGCCCTGATAGCGGACGACCACGTCGTATTCCCGGGACAGCAGGTCAACCATGCGGCCCTTGCCCTCGTCGCCCCAGTTGATGCCGACGATCGCACAGTTTTTCATTTCATGGGCCTCCCTTGTTTTATTCGAATTCCACGGTGGCGGGCGGTTTGGAGGTGATGTCGTACAGCACCCGGTTGACCCCCCGCACCTCGTTGACGATGCGCACCGACACCCGGTCCAGCAGCTCGTAGGGCAGGCGCGACCAGTCCGCGGTCATGAAGCGCGGGGTCTGCACGCTGCGCAGCGCTACGGCGTGGTCGTAGCTGCGGCCGTCGCCCATCACGCCCACGGAGCGCAGATCGGTCAGCACGGCGAAATACTGCCCCGGCGCCTCGGGCAGCGCGGCCTTCCCCAGCTCCTCCCGGAAGATGGCGTCCGCCCGGCGCAGGATCTCCAGCTTCTCCCGCGTGACCTCACCGATCACGCGGATGCCCAGGCCCGGCCCCGGGAAGGGCTGGCGCGACACCAGCGCCTCGGGCAGGCCCAGCTCGCGCCCCAGCTGGCGCACCTCGTCCTTGAAGAGCAGGCGCAGCGGCTCCAGGATCTCCCGGAAGTCCACCGTGTCGGGCAGGCCGCCCACGTTGTGGTGGCTCTTGATCACGGCGGCGTCCCCGCTGCCGGACTCAATCACGTCCGGATAGATCGTGCCCTGGGCCAGAAAGTCCACGGCGCCGATCTTCCTCGCCTCTTCCTCAAAGACGCGGATGAACTCCTCGCCGATGATCTTGCGCTTCCGCTCCGGCTCCGTGACCCCGGCAAGCCGGCGGAGAAAACGCTCCTCCGCGTTGACGCGCACGAAGTTCAGATCCCGCTTGGAGAAAACGGCCTCGATCTCGTCGCCCTCGTGCAGGCGCATCAGGCCGTGATCGACGAACACGCAGTTGAGCTTTTTCCCAATGGCCTCGGCCAGCAGGGCCGCGGCGACGGAGGAATCCACCCCGCCGGAGAGAGCCAGCAGCACCTTGCCGTCCCCGACCTCCCGGCGGATCGCGGCGACCGCGCTTTCCCGGAAGCCCGCCATGGACCAGTCCCCCACCGCGCCGCAGATCTCATAGAGGAAGGTGTGCAGCATGGCCGCGCCGTATTCGGTGTGCCTGACCTCCGGGTGGAACTGCACGCCGTAGATCCGCCGCTTCTCGTCACAGATGGCCGCCGTCGGGCAGGCCGCGCTGTGGGCGGCAAGGGAAAAGCCCTCCGGCACCCGGGAGAGGTAGTCGCCGTGGCTCATCCAGGTGACGCTCTGCTCCGGCAGATCGCGGAAAAGTGTGCAGCTTTTGTCAAAGCTCGTGAGGGTCTTGCCGTACTCCCGCGCGGAGGCGTCCTGCGCGGGGACGACCTGGCCGCCCAGGGTCTGGGCCAGCAGCTGGCAGCCGTAACAGATGCCCAATATCGGGACGCCCAGCGAGAAAACCACCGGGTCGACGCGGGGCGCGTCCGCGTCGTAGACGGAGCGCGGGCCGCCCGTGAAGATCACGCCGATGGGATCAAAGCGCAGGATCTCCTCCCGGGACAGGGAGTGGGGATGCACCTCGCAGTAGACGCGGTTTTCGCGCACGCGGCGGGCGATCAGCTGGTTGTACTGGCCGCCGAAGTCCAATATCAGGATCTTTTGCATGGATCATTCCTCCAGTGATGCGGAAATCAGCCCCAGGAACAGCGGGTGCGGGCGGTTGGGGCGGCTCTTGAATTCCGGGTGGAACTGCACGCCGATGAAGAAGCGCCGATCCCGCAGCTCCACCGCCTCGACGATATGTCCGTCCGGCGACCGGCCGCAGAGCGAGAGCCCCTTCTGCGAGAGCAGCTCCCGGTAGTCGTTGTTGAACTCGTAGCGGTGGCGGTGGCGCTCGGAGATCTCCAGCGTCCCGTAGCACTCCGCCATGCGGCTACCCGCCTCGATGCGGCAGGGCCAGGCGCCCAGGCGCAGCGTACCGCCCTTGCTGACAGTATCACTCTGATCCGGCAGAAAGTCAATGACCTTGTGGGGAGAAGCGGAATTGAATTCGCCCGAGTCGGCGTCCGCCAGGCCGCAGACGTTGCGGGCGAACTCGATGACCTCCACCTGCATGCCCAGGCAGATGCCCAGATAGGGCACGTCGTGCTCCCGGGCATAGCGCGCCGTCACGATCATGCCCGCGATGCCGCGGTCGCCGAAGCCGCCGGGGACGATCAGCCCGGCGCAGCCGTCCAGCATTTCCGCGACGTTTTCCTCCGTGATCTTCTCGCTGTCGATCCAGCGGATCTCCACCGCCGCGCCCAGGGAAAAGCCCGCGTGGCGCAGCGCCTCGGCCACGGAGAGATAGGCGTCGTGCAGCTGGACGTATTTCCCCACGAGGCCGATGGTGACGCTCCGCCGCGGATGCTCAATGCGCTCCACCATCGCCTTCCACTCCTCCAGATCCGGCGCGCGGGTCCAGAGCCCCAGCTCCCGGCAGACGATCAGCGAGAAGTCGTGCTCCTCCAGCATCAGCGGAGCCTCGTACAGGCTCGGCAGGGTGCGGTTCTCGATCACGCAGTCGGGCCTGACGTTGC
>JAEEGL011194426.1_pt1 | contig 13481 bp, 10 predicted proteins | sample 9134231 | NCBI WGS metagenome assembly JAEEGL01 (sample SAMN16246548, study PRJNA631951) | gut metagenome | biome: gut microbiome; feature: rumen; material: fiber-attached | host: Bos | place: Iran: Karaj | collected 2018-10
ACTAAGCGAAGCCGTAAAACCGACACGTGTCGGTTCGCTGTTGAATTCTCTGCTTTAAATGGAAACTGAGAAATGACTCTTGATGAAATAAATAAAGGCTTGCCATTTCTGACAAGCCTGTTACACTCAACCCCAGAGAACTTTCTTCCCCACAGTCAAGTAACTAAAATATACCACATAAACAAAAAATTGTCATTAAAGTATTGCTTTAATATTTGGGGGTAGAACCTAATAAAATAGGTCACTAACTATCTCCGTCCCTGACAGTTAGTGATAGATGTGTTCTGTTATTTCTTAAAAATGAGCATGTTGAAGTAGGTTGTTCCGGACTTCTGGCCTGCCAGACCAGCCAAACAGCCAGGATTTTCAGTTACAGGAATTTGCTGGATTGAAACAAATTCCCATCCCTCATCTGCTTCTTTTTGTAAAATGTCAGCATATGCTTGACAAGCCTTTTGAGCTCCATCTGTATCTCCAGCTTTTACTTCAAATCCAACTGGGGCGGCAACAGTTTTATATTGCATTTTTCCTCCTGCTTTTAAGGATAATCAATTCCTCCATTTGGTTTATGACACCGCAAGATTCTTTTGATTCCCTTATAAAAACCTTTTATTGCACCATATTTCTCAACTGCCAGAATCATATATTCTGAACAGGACGGCTGGAATCTACAACACTGACGAAGAGAATCAGGTGCTGTCCGCTGATACCAACGAACTTGTTTTATAATTAATCTTTGGAAACAGTTCATAACTCCATCCAAAAATTAATATTTTCGATAATCAGAATATGGTTTTGAATTATCATTATTTACCCAATGTCCATTTATAACCGTTCCATCATCATTCAATCTTCCTTGAAATCTATATAATAAATCATCAATACTAAGATTGTTCGGATTCTTTATAAATCGTCGCCCTGTCTCTTCGAACTCAAAGGTTCTCCCATTCCAATTCTTTATTTCAAATTCTGCAACAAATTCTATACCGCTAAATCTTGAACTATTATTATCTACATAAGTTGTATAATCTCTTCCTTTCAAATTACCAAAATCATCAATAGAGATTATTAACCGTATTTCTTCTCCATAACAATAATTAATATATGTCCCTTGAATTCTATTATTAAAAGCTTCAATTTCAAGACGTTTTCTTTCTCTCTCAATTTCTTCTTCACGTTTACGCTGTTCCTCAATTTTTCTTTCAATTTCAGCAACTTCGGCTTCTATTCGTTCCTTGTTTTCTGCCACTGCCTGATTAAAAAGTTCTTCACGTTGTTTAACAAGTCTAAGAAATTCTTCATGTTCCTCTTCAGGAGATTTTATACCAGGAAACTTTTTTTCCAAAGCTTCTTCTATGGCTTCCTGCTGTTTCTGCAACACAAGTTTTTTCATCCCTTCTGCAGCTTTCTGCAAAAATTTTGTTTCTTCTGGATTTGGATATTTTATCGCTGTTGAATTGCTTCCAAATGCTTCTTCAATTCTTTTTTCACGTTCATCAAAAAATTGCTTTTCGGCAAGAAGTATTTCGTGCTCCTGCATTTTCTTTTTAAAATATTGTACTTCTTCGTTTTCTGCCTCTTCAAATTCTTTAAGAATAGCCTGAGCTTCGGCTTCTGACATTTCCTTTACTGTTTCAGATTTTTTTTCAGCAAATGCCTGTAATTCAGAATCTAATATCTGCCCACAATTCTCGCAAACATCAAAGAAAGTTTCTTTTCCACATTTTGTACAGATTTGAGGAATTACTCTTTTTCCACACTCTGGACAGATTTCTTTGGTTGTCAAAGATCCACACCATCGACATTCTTTTTCTTCACCACCAATCTTCTCTCCACATTCCGGGCAGAATTTGTCATCTGCACTTAAAGTGGCTCCACATTTTTTACAGTGAAGTATTTCACTTTCTTTTTTTTGTTGCTCTTGAGTTTGCTGCTGTTGTGTCTGAAAATCTTCCATTTTTCTAATCCTTTATCTTTACAACTACTGCTGTGCAATTATCATCTGTATGATTTGATATGGCCTTTTGAACGATACTTGCAGAAATTTCTTTTACTGAAGAAGGAGACTTCAATGCTTCTTCAATTTCCTCATCAGTAACAAATCCATGAATACCATCAGAACACATTAAAAAAACATCCCCAGGTAAAACGATTTTGTCGGAAAATCGACAATTGACTGAAATGGCTGAAAGTCCACCGCCTATTCCGTTTGTAATGATATTAGCAGCAGCCGAAGAATCAAATCTTTTTAAGGAGTCATCATTTGTCATCTTCAAAAACATATCACCACGAAATCTGTAAGTTCTAGAATCTCCAAGATTAACAACTGCACACTGTCCTTTTTGAAAAACAATTCCAGAAAGAGTTGAACCCATTTGAGAGTGAGTCTCAATTATTGATTTATGAATTGATTCAATTTCATTCTTTAACTCATTTTCTGAAATACTCGTTTTATTTTCTGCTACTGCTTTTAATCTTGAAACTACAAGGTTGCTGGCTTTCTCTCCAGCCCCCTGCCCACCCATTCCATCGGCTACTGCAAAAAAACTCAATTTTTCATCATTCCCGCAAATTTTCTCCTCTGAAAAAACTCCTGCCATTTTGTTGATGACAGAAGAAATTATAAAAGAGTCTTCATTTAATTCTCTAATTCCTTTTGCAGAACAAGCTGCGGCTTCAAAAGTCATTTTATGCTCACTGTAAATGGAATGTTTGCCAAAACAAGATTATCTCCATCAGATAATTTTACAGGTGCCTCAGGTGTAACAATCTTTCCGTTTAAGTAAGATTTATTTGATGAATGTAAATCTGTAAAATACCATTCATTACCTAACAACTCAACTTTTGCATGTTTTGAAGATATTACAGGGAATTGTCCAAGAAGATTTGAATGTGAACCTGTGGTTCTTCCCAAAATATCGCCAGAAGAAGGAGTAATAATAAAATTTGAATGAACGATTTTTAATTCTGATTTTGTTTCGACTATTACTGTTCCACCAGAAGACTGTGGTTGTTCTTTTGTAAGATTTGAAGGTTCTGTAACAGGAGCAGCTTCATTCTGAGGCTTTTGATTTTCAATTTCAGATTCTGGTAGCTTTCTGTCAATTACCACCCCGCCACATTCATTACAGAATTTTGCAAGCGTGATGCTTCCACATTTTGTGCATTGTCGTAGATGAACACCGCACTGGTCACAGAAAATTGAATCATTAGGTATTTCTTTTCGGCATACTTTATTAGGACAAATCATTATTCTGCCTCCTGAAATTCATCAAATGCAGCTTTTATATCTTCACTTGAAAGCAAACAAAGAACCTTGCTACGTTCTTCTTTTGTAAGCTTTACAATTCTGCTGGATTGTTTTTCTTTTACTTTGTCGTAGAAGTTTCGGATTGTACGCCCGTTTGCAAAATCTACACCGCGGTTTTCATAAATATATGAAATACAATCTTTCAGGGCTGTTACTGCATCATCTGAAATAATAAATTTTTCTTTCTTGGCATATAAAACAAATAATGCATAAAGCTGCTCAGGATTATAATCTTCAAGATGTATGAAAGTTGTAAAACGACTTTTCAAGCCAGGATTTGATTGAATAAAGTCTTCCATATTTCGTTTATAACCAGCAGCAATTACAACATACTTTCCACGGTCATCTTCCATACGTTTAAGCAAGGTATCTATTGCCTCATGTCCATACTGATCATCTCGGCCCTGATTAAGTGTATAAGCTTCGTCAATAAAAAGAGTTCCGCCAATAGCTTTATCGCAAACAGAATTAACAAGTGGTGCGGTGCTTCCAACATATTGTCCGACCATTTCTCCACGGGCAACCTCATGTACTTCCGAAGTTGGTAGTAAACCGATTGCTTTAAACAGTTTTCCCATAATTCGTGCAACTGTTGTTTTTCCTGTACCAGGGTTTCCAGTAAAAACGATATGTTTAACAGGATTCTTTGCTATATCACCGGTAGCTTCTGCTCGTTCTTTAGCCATTTCAATGGAATCCATAAGCTCTCGGACAGCTTTTTTGACACCATCAAGACCAATCATTCCATCTAGTTCCGCAAGAATATCTTCTTTTGTTTCTTCTTTATTTTCGGTTTCTTCTATCTGGATGTCTTCTGCCTTAATTTCCATATAGGCTTCTTTTGTCTGTTCCGATTCCGAAAGTTCCATTACGCGTTTGCTTTGACGACGAATTGTTTCATCAAAAAGATTTCTGATTGTACGGGCATTAGCAAAAGTCTTGCTTCGTGAATCATAAATCTTTTTGATAATGGTATTAAGAATCGCTTCTGCTTCCGCATTTAACGTATACTCTTTATTTTTTACATACAGTTTATAAATAGCAACGAGTTCTTCAACATTATAATCTGGCAATTCAATTTTGTGAGTGAATCGACTTTCAAAACCAGAGTTGGAAGCTATGAAGTTTGCCATTTCATCACGATAACCGGCAGCAATTACAACAAACTTTCCACGATCATCTTCCATTCGCTTAAGTAAGGTATCTACCGCCTCCTGTCCAAAGGAATCTCCTTCTCCCTGCTTCAAGGCATAGGCCTCATCAATAAAAAGAATTCCTCCCATGGCCTTATCACAATACTCGTTTACTAAAGGAGCTGTCTGACCTACATATTGAGCAACAAGTTTACTACGATCACATTCAATAACCTTTGAACTTGGCAGAAGCCCAATTGCATTAAAGAGCTCTCCAAGCATACGGGCAACGGTTGTCTTTCCGGTTCCAGGATTACCAATAAATTGAATATGAATTTTCGGCAGCTCTCCACCAAGGCCTTTTTCCACACGAGCCTTAGCAGCTTCTACAGAATGCATAAGCTCGCGAATTTGCGCTTTAGCATCTGTAAGTCCAATAAGAGTATCAAGAGAAGCAAAAATTTCATCTTTAGACCGTTTCTTGTTCTTTACTGGGATATCATCTTTTACTACAGTCACAAAATCTAAGTCAGATGGATTATCCATTCTAGAAAGGCGCTCAGCCTGAACTTCTAAGATTTCAGGAATAATATCTTTTTCTATAAGCCAACCATTTTCATGGTCTTTGTTTTCTTTGTTATTTTCTTCAATTACAAATTGTGAAAGCGTATCCGATACATCTGCTGCGTATTTGATTCCTTTTTTACTTAGTTTGTATTCAAGTATATCAAACAAAATTTTATCTGTATAATTTTTGAATTCATAAAATGAATTTATTCTCTGCTTGCTGTCCGGGTTTTCCTTGAAAAAGGCATCCAGCTTATTTTTTAATCCAATACATATACAAACACAACCAGATTTATTTGTTGAAACAGCTCTTAAGATTTCATTCAGATATTCTGTTTCAAAATGGACTTCGCGAATAATCAAAACGCCAAAGGAATTTTGTTCTAAAAAAGTCTTAATTGCAAATTCATCTGCATATTGCGTTTTCAGTTCCTTTGCATAGTATGTGCTTATCTTACCGTTTACCAAATTTTCTGTTTTCAGTTTATCTGCAAACCATTTTGCAACAGTATATTTTCCTGTTCCCGTATTGCCGGAAAAAAGAATTATGTGATTTGTCAAATCTGCTTCAAAGCCAGATTGCTCGCGTCTCTTTTCAACACGACGTTTGTTTATGTATTTATTTAGATCCTCGCGGATTGCATCATGCCCCATAAAACCGTCTATTTGCTTTTGTTCATTTTCGTTATTTACAGTTTTTGGGGGTTCTGCTACAACCTCTGTATTTTTTACAATCTCTTCCCCACAAAAACGACAATACAATGCTTCCTGTCTATTTTCTCTTCCACATTTATTACATTTCATATAGCTTATTTTATCTCCAGCAAATTGTATTCTTCCAGTAAATCGTGTGTTAATACTCTTGTATACGATGTTTGTTTTCCGCTGTAATGCACATGAGAATAATTTAATTCTTTAGTTGCGAGTTGCTTGTGAATAGCTTCAAAATCAATATTTCGACGGTTATAAAAAGCTGCATCTATTGGAGTTAATAGTCGAATATAAACAATTCCGTTTGAGTCTGGAATTATAAAGTCGGATTCAATATCAAGCTTTGCACCTTTTGACATTAAAGCTTCCAGACATGCAACATTGCCTTTCCAGGCTGCAAAAAGAACAGGAGAACAACGTAGTATTTTTCTTCCGCTTTCATCATGAATTGTCAGATTTGTAATCTGGTTTTTATTTGCACCCTTCTTTATAAGAGCATTAAGCACATCCGCTTTTCCAACATCAATTGCCAAATATAATGGAGTATATCCATTTTCATCTTTTTGATTTAATTGCTTTCTTGAAATTTTATTTGTTTCCAAGTAGGCACATATTTCTTCTTCTGTCATATTAGAAGTAATAATTTGGGACAAAGTTTTTTCAACAGAATCCTCAATAACACCTTCTTCTACAGGTAAATCCGTTTCTATTTCATCTGCATAACCAGTTACAAAAATGAATGTGAAAAGAAAAATTGAAATCAATAATTTTCTATTTTTCATTATATGAAGCTCCCTTTTTTATTTAATATTATTCGTGGCAGAACAAACAGCCTCGTAGAACTGTTCCCAATTATTTGCTCTTGCTGGTGCAGCAAAATCTTCTATCCTTCTACCGGTTTTTAATTCAAGCCAAGGAACAATGTCATCTTCATAAATAATGTCTCTTACATCTTCAAGGATTATGCGTTGCAGTTCTTTATCAAGATTTTGCATATCGCTAATCTCCCCAAATGTTATGAATTTATATTTTTCTGAAACAAAGGGAGATATCGGTTGATTTTGAATAATTAATTTGGCCTTAGAAACCAACCTAAGATTAAACATATTATCACTCATGTTATAGTATTTTTTATTACGCTCTGTTTCAATTTTTATCATAATTTTTAATTTTTTCGTTAGTTCTTCTCCTAAAACAAGTGAAACATAAGTAAACGAAAGAGAATATGGATTTTTGAAAGATGAAACAATCATCTCAGGTGCCGTTTCCAGCATTTCGATAATATCATCTCTGTTAGAAATACTATATTCATCCCCTAATTCAAAATTCATTTCTGGATTTAAAAGAAAAACAACCTTTAATAAAGGAATTTCCAAATCATTTTTATCTGTTATATCCTGCACAATGCTTTGAATACTTTCTGCATTATATGAATAAATGTCTGTCAATGCGTCTGATACTTTTGAAAGCACTGCAAAAGTTACTTCGCTTCTATTATTCCAAAGAGCTAGAGAAAGATCCTTTTCATCTTCGTAAGTTTTACCAAGAACAGAAACCTTTAATTTGCGAGCTTGATTTTCTACAACCTCTACATCTTCTCCGTTAAGATATCGAATTACTTCAGAATATCCCCAACGCTTTGAATAATCTGTAACAAGAAGACCTCTTATCAACTTCTGTAATTTTGGACTCAATTTTGGTTCTCGAGAAAGTAAATCATCAGCAAGACGACCTTCAAAGGTATCTCGCATAATATGATTTTCATTTCGTGCTACGCCTGTTTTTGGATTAGCAAAAGGATTTCCTCCTGTTGCAAATTCCCACAAGGTAATTCCTAAAGAATAATAATCTATACCAGTACCAATTCCTTGATAATCAGCAGTAAAGAATTCTCTTGGAACATAACCAATTGTATGATGTTTTGTTTTTGTCTTATGAAGCTCCTCCCCCTCGTCCATTACACTGGCAATTCCAAAATCACCGATAATTATATCCAGAGGCGAAGTGCTTCGTAAAAAGAAATTATCTGGTTTAATATCTCTATGAATTATTCCTACCTGATGAAATTCATTAAATGCTTCTACAATGTCTTTGCATAGTTTTAAAAGCGGTTCTTCTTTTAATGGGAGGAATTTATAAGAACCATCTTTTTTACGAGTGTTTACATTTCCAAATTTCGCATATTCATAAACTTCAAAGAATCTTTCATTATAAAATCCATAATCGAAAAGTTTTACAATATGCGTGCTTTTAAGATTTTTAATTTTTTCTACAACAATACTCTTTGGTTTATGCGAGTTCCTATAATACTTAAAAACATACGGAACTGTGTCTTTTTCGGCAATATACAAATCGGCTTCTCCAGAAGAAGTGTTCATTTGCTTTATAATCTTGTAGCCTAAAACTTCTACATCCTTTTCTAGAGGCGTTCCTGTTAGCCTAATGATTGAATTAGTACCATCATCACCACCAAAGTTTTCAGGTGTAGTATTATTCTCAATTATTACAGTTCCGGTATTTTCAATTATTTGAGTTCCACCATTCGAATTTGTCTGTTGTTTAGAATCTTCAATGATTACTGTTCCCGAAGTATTATTATCTTCTATAATTACAGTTCCATTGTTGTTTTCGTCTATAATCTTTGTTTCCATCTTTTAGTCCTCATATCCCAATATATGTCTACAGTCTTTATAGCCTCTAACAAAATCTGGGAATTCTTTTTCCAAATCTATTCCTGTTTTTTGTAATACCTCATAAACAGCAAGTGCCTCCTGATATTGTCTGTCATCATATAGCAAGGCAAAACACTTTGCTGTGTTTAATATTGATAAACCCTGTTCATAAGGTATTGCGAATCTATGTATGGCAATGGCTTTCTGTCGGTCTCCAATTTTTTCAAATAAATCACCCAACCTATCTAAATCCAAATAAGGATTACCCATATAATCTTTATCTGTATAATAGGTATACAGTTCTTCCATTATTTCTAAAGCGATTTTTTTTATATACTCTTTAGTCCAACCAAAAGAAAGGTGAAGGCTGTGACTAATATCAGATATATCAATACAAACTTCTGCACAATTCATTGCTAATCCTGGTCTCCAGCCAGAATTTTTCATCAATTTAGGAAGATAAGGTGCTGTAATAATTTCTCCATTGTCATTTATTTCTTTACCTGCCACAGAAAGAAAATAATGAAGGGCAAATACATAGTTAAGATTTCGTTTTACATAATCTTCTGGCTTTGAAAGCTTTTCATTTTCTTTCATATAGGTGTAACCAAGGTAGTTCTTGTATGCAAGGAATACTAAATCTAATCCTTCTTCTTTATCCATCCGCACAGAAGACAAAAGGAACCGGACTTCATCAAACATTTCCCTATCATAGTAGTATTTCCAAGTAAGATTAATTATAACATTTGCTTTTTCATATTGATCTTTAGCAATATATTTTTTTACAAGATTTATTATTATCTTGCTATCAATGTTATCCATTAAATCGTATAATTCATCTTCTGGAAGGACAGAAGGAGTAACCACTTCTTCAAAAAAAAGATTATCAAAATTATATTTATAGAATGCTTTTCCATCAAAGCCTAGAATATAATAATGATGTTTCTCGTCTATAGAGTTACAAATCTTCTTTATAGTCCGAATATTTACTGCTACAAATTGCTTTTTAAGCCCCTTAGAATTAGTTACAAAACATATTTTTCCAATAATAGATAATGTCGTTGTAAAAATCTCGTTGTTATTATCAGTAAAGAACAACACTTTTTTATACGAATTAAGTGCAAAAAGAGAAGACCCTAAATAACCAACAGCTTTAAACTTTTTATTCATGAATAGAACAGATGGTTCTATAAGGTTGAAAATTTCCCATTTTGCCCTTGAGTTTCTTTTTATAGCGGCTACAATTCCAGACGCTCTAAAATCTGCAACATTTTTTCTGATTAATTCATTTTTATAATCAACCAGACTATCCTTTCCTTCATCATTTTTTACTAAAAAGCAATTATTACCTACATCAGCAAATCCTGAATATGGCAATTGTTCTATTGTTTTTGCATCCTTGTCAATTATACATACACCAGTATCTTTGGTAGCCCAAAATGTTAAATTCTTAGGAATATCACCATCGGCAGATACTGGAACAATTCTGTTATATTTTTCAATAACTTTATAATTCGTATCAAGTAATTCACATGAGTTGTTAATAACATTTATATAACGTTCATACGGATGGTTAATTTCGCTGAATGAATATAGTCTCCCTATTATCGTATCTGCAATAAGAGGAACATATGGATTATTCTCATCTCCCTTTAATAAAAGAAAATCTTTGTCAGAACCAAAGCCTTTATAAATTTCTTGTCGTTCGTCTAAAACAGAAATTTCTCCATGAAAAGATAACTCATTTTTATATTTTCCGTCTTCATCTTTTGAAACTACATTCCAAAATCCATTCTGTTTGTAAATAAAATGATTCCTTATAAATTCACAATGAACATCATCAAACTGTGCTTCTATTAGAACAGAACCATCAAGATTAAGAAGTCCATATTTTCCATTATCAGAATAATAATTTCTATATATTATATCCTCTCCTTTTAAGAATCTTTCAAAATAATTCCATTTTCCAAATGCCAGAAGCTTGTCCCTTCTTAGACTTGAAATATCTCTGTCATGGGCAACCCCTCCTTCAAGTTCTCCATACCATTCAATCATATTTATTTCAAACACATTTTCAAACCAGGCAATTATTAATTTATCTTTTGAGTCTATAAAATACATCAGACGTTCTTTTAAAGAATCTGATAAAGCATAAACATCTTCTTTTGTTCTTAATTCAATATTTCCGTTTATTTTATCACGGAAAGGAGAAATCTTATTTTCTGTTATACCAAGGTAAATGGAAAGAGGAAGACTCCTGTCATTTTTATTATTTTGTACATAATCTTGTATTATTGCAGACAGTGATTCTTGATTATTTTCTGCGGCTATTGCATCAAGCTTTATATAAAGTCCATAAACCTCATTTAGTAAATAAGGTCGTACAACAACTGGATGATTATGCAGTAAATCAACAAAATCAGACAAGTCTTTTATAGGATAAACTTGCTCATAATATGTCAACGGAAAAATTATATTGCTGGACAAAGTAAAAGCGGCTTTTATTAAACCATATTCTTCCAACTCGTCTTGATTATCATAGCCACCTAAAAAAGCATATTCAGGCTTCGTTGGGTCTACCATTGAACCAGAAAAATAGGCTGATTGTATTTCTTCTATTTTCTGAGTTATTTCTGCCAAATCATTTTTATCAAGATAAATAGTTAATTCGTTTCCGCGTAAAAGTTTTATTCCTTCCTCTTTATTTTTGAGCATTTCATCTGCAATTTCTTTTAAATTAAACAATTCTTTATTGCAGAATTCAAAAGCCGATAATTCTCTGCGCTCTTTATAAACTTCAACATCCTTGCCTGCAAGAAAATCATTTATCTGAGTATAACCCCAGCGCTGATCATGTCTATATACTAAAAGACCAGAAATAAGTTTTTTAGATTTTTCTGACAATTCAGGAGCAGCAGCTAATAAATAGTCTTTTACTTTTTCATCTATAGTTTCATATTTTATTCGTTCAGAAGAAAAAGGCTCACCACTCTCTTCAACAAAAGGAGTTTTTCCTGTAACTAAGTTCCAAAAAGTAATACCTAAAGAATAATAATCAATTGCGGGACTTATTATACCATTAAATGCTTCTGGCGCTTTGTATCCATCTGTACTTGCATCAATCTGTGTTAAATGTTCATTTACATCATCTTTTTGATCATACACAGAAGAAATTCCAAAATCACCAATTACAATTTCCTTTTTTGTTGAATCCTTGTAATATATATTTTCTGCTTTAATATCACGATGAATAATTCCGGCATCATGGATTGCCTTTAAGCCTTCATTCATCTGTTTGAGTATTTCAAGAGCCTGTTCTTCAGAAAGAGAAATCTGCGAGTCTATTAAACTACCACCTTCGTAATATTCATCAATTTCGAAAGAATGTTTTTTATACCTACCTACAGAAACGATTTTCATTACATTTTTATGGTTTAAAGACTTTAGCTTCTTTTCTAAATCACTGAAAATGTTCTTTCTGTAATAGTATTTAAGAATATATTTTTTTGAAGCTTTCTCACAAAAATAAATTTCTGCTTCGCCAGAACTTGTATTTAATTTTTCGGTTATGATATATCCTTCTTTAGAGGGGTCATCTCCTTTGTTAAGCAGACCACCAATATAATTGTCAGATTCTTCATTGATTGTAATTTTATTAATATCTGTACTCATTATCTTTACTCCAAGTTAGAATTTTCTGATTGGTCTTACCAAACATTTTTGAGCATATTCAACTTCAACTTCTTGTCCATCATCAAAATTAATGCAACAGGCTTTTTCACCGTCTTTTAACACAGACGTCCAATATAGCAAAACTTTTTCTTGAGATTCTTCTGATTGTTTGTCATTTTTGTTTGATTTGTCTGCAAGTTCCAATTCTTCCAAGAATTCTTCTTTTTGGTTTTCAATCTTTTCTTGCAAATATTTGAAATTTTCAACTGTCTTGACTTTATGCTTAAAATACCAGCTTTTAGTAACATAATAGAGAAATTTCATCTCTTTTTTATTTCCCAAATACCAATCATCTGATTGCCCATAACATACCGCTTTATAAGCTGCAGATTTTTGCCCATATCTATAAATCATGTTATAGGTATTTCTTGCTCCATAACCCAAGCCATCGGCAAATTCTCCAACAGCCTCATTTTTAACAGTTTCCATCCATTCTGTTGGTTCTAAGTTTTCTGGAGCAACTTCCAGATAACGCCATCCATTAGAATAGAACATTTTATCAAAGAAAATTATGCCTCCGTCTTCGCCTACAGATCCTATTTTACAAAGACGAGAAAGGAACGATAAACCTATAAAAACCACTATTAAAATAGCAACTGTTACAATAAAAGGTTTTATTCGTTTCATTAATTTATGTCGTTTAACAGATTTTTCTATTTTATAGATAGATAATTGAAATCCACATATTGGACACATCAATTGTTTTTTATATTTATCATCCGACACTTCGCCTTTACATCTTGGACAATAATATGCAGCCATTTTTCGCTTTCCTTTATAAGAAGATAAACTATATTATCCCCTCCCCCTCGACCTTTTGTCAAGTTTTTTTCTTTAGAACTTTTTACAACAAAAGCCTGACAGAATCCAAAAGGGAACTGTCAGGCTCGTCTCTAAATGCTTCCAGCTCACGGATTCTTTTAAAATTACCGTTTGAATCTGGATGCTCATAATCCGGCTCCATAAAATACGATTCTGAATTGATGTTTCTTTCTTCTCCAATCAAATAATTGATGAATTTTATTTTTGATTTTAATGAACCTTCTTTGAATAAAAGCTTATGCCCAGTTCAATCGACACGTGTCGGTTATAAAATAATTCACCCTTCTGAAAAATAAACTTGACATATCAAATTTCAGCTCATACATTTAAAATAGAATTAATTAAAAAGTCTTTTCGGCTATAGAGGGAGCTATTTTCTTTGTACGCAAGGAGGTCAGATATGACAGAAGAAGAAATCAAAATCAAAAGAGAAGAGTTTAAGAAAAACGAGCTTTATCAGCAGTCAACTTCACCTTACAAGGATTTTCAATTTGAACAATTTTGTGGGAATGGAGAAGTTTTGGAAGGCCAACA
>JAEEGL011354608.1_pt1 | contig 13481 bp, 15 predicted proteins | sample 9134231 | NCBI WGS metagenome assembly JAEEGL01 (sample SAMN16246548, study PRJNA631951) | gut metagenome | biome: gut microbiome; feature: rumen; material: fiber-attached | host: Bos | place: Iran: Karaj | collected 2018-10
CAGTGCGGAGGCAGGCTCATAAAAACCTGTAACCGTGCCGAGGATTATATAGGAGACAGCACCAAATGCGGTGAGGCGGCGGGAGATGTAGCGCTCGTTCAGAAGTACACGGTACGTGAGGTACGCGCCATAGGCGAAGTGCTGGGTGTACCGCATGAGCTGATCTATAAGACTCCGTCGGACGGGCTGTGCGGTCTCAGTGATGAGGATAAGATAGGGTTCACTTATGACATGCTGGATGATTATATACTTGAGGGTGTGTGCGGGGATGAAGAGATCAAAGCAAAGATCGACCGTATGCATGTGATGAACCTGCACAAGCTCAGACTGATGGAAACCGTGGAGAGGGACGATTAAAAGCGGCGGCCAAAAAAAAGACGATCCGGCAAACAGCGGGGCGCAGAGCAGGCATCTTACAGGTTGAGGATCGTCATTTTAAGCGGCAGTATAAATGACGGAGAGACGGAAAGTGAGTCTGCTCCCAAAGAAATAAGGGTTTGTGTCAGACGGGTATCTGCAGCCATTTCGCCGCAGATACCCGCTTTTATGCCGGCGCGGTGGGCGTTTTCTATAGTAAGTCGGATCAGTTCCAATACCGCCGGATGATCGAAAGGCGCCGTTATATCCGAAGGTGCTGCCAGACGGTCGCAGGCAAGCGTATACTGTGTAAGGTCATTAGTCCCTATGCTGAAGAAATCAACTTCTTTGGCAAGCTGATCACTTATGAGCGCCGCAGCGGGAGTCTCTATCATGATCCCGAATCTAAGGTTTTCATCAAAGTCTTTCCCTTCATTACGCAGAGAATTCTTTACTTCATCCGCTATCCTTTTACATTCCAGCACTTCGTTTAAACTTGTGATCATGGGAAGCATTATCGCTATATTACCGAAAGCAGATGCCCTGTAAGCCGCACGCAGCTGGGCGGTGAACATATCGGGGTGCTGTAAGCTTAAACGTATGCCGCGTATGCCAAGCGCCGGATTGGTCTCTGCGGAGGCTTCAAGATATGTGGGCATTTTATCGGACCCAAGATCCGCAGTGCGCAGTATCAGAGGCTTGGGATTTAACCCGGCTGCGGCAGCCTTATATATCTCAAACTGTTCTTCTTCGGAAGGCAGGCGGCTGCTGTTCAGATAAATAAACTCACTGCGCATCAGGCCCACGCCTTCGGCATCGTTATCAAGCGCCGTTTCTATATCGGAGAGGCTGCCGACGTTGGCATAAAGCCGGATCTGCCGGCCGCTTTTTGTCACGGCTGCCTTGCCTTTTAGATCATTTAGTTCAAGTGCTTTTAGTCCGGATTCTTTTATCGCTGATCTTGCCCTGAGCATAGTATCCTCATCGGGATCGATGATCAGGCTTCCGCTGCCGGCATCTATCACGGCAAAGTGCCCGTCAAGGTTTTGGTCTGCGGGGACCATGGTCAGTGCGGGGACGTTCATGGCGCGCATAAGGATGGCGGCGTGTGAATCATAGGAGACTTTTTCCGTTATGAATCCCAGTATCTTTGACTTATCCGCAGCAGCTATATCGGAGGCGGACAGAGAAGATGCGGCGATAAGGGAGCTGTCAGCTATATCGGACAGTGTATCCGGACAGCCGCTCAGTATCTTCAGCAGCCGCTGGGAAATATCCCTGATATCCGCGCTGCGCTGCCGTATATATTCATCATCCATCTCCGAAAAGGACCGCTCTATATCGGTGCAGACCGTACTCACGGCATATTCCGCACAGATCTTTTCGCTTGCGATCATTTCCTTTATGCGTCTGTTCAGGGATCCATCCTTAAGCAGCAGTTTTAAAGCATTGAAGACTTCGGCATTTTCTTCACCGGCCGATACACGCAGTTTATCATAAAGCTCATCGAGCTGATCACAGGCATTGTCCACTGCCGCTTCAAAGCGTCTGCATTCGGCTGTACTGTCATCTGCTGTCCTGCGGGAAGTATCCGGCTTATACGGAGCATAAAAAAGTATGCGTCCGGCTGCCACGCCGTTACTTAGTTTTCTGCCTGTGAAATGCTGCATACAGCCCTCCCGGATAAAAATGATAAGTCCATAAAAAACTTAAGCATAAACCGTATATAATTATAGCCTAAGCGTGATTTTTGTAAAGAATCTTGACTTACCCCAGGGCATGAAGGATAATCATATTGTTGGAAAAATTACGCTGATATGATGTTTTGGACATGATGATGGATACAAAAAATGCTACATTTAAAATGGCGCTGGTCGGGATACTGGGCAATGTCTTCCTGGCAGTATTTAAGCTGGTAGCCGGGATCGCCGGACATTCGGCCGCGATGGTATCGGACTGCGTACATACATTATCGGATGTATTCGCGACCTTCATAGCCTTCATAGGCGTGATGCTGTCTAAAAAGAAGGCTGATAAAGAGCATCCGTACGGGCATGAGAGGATAGAATGCGTAGCGTCACTCCTGCTTTCCTTTATCCTTTTTGCGACGGGTGCGGGTATAGGTATCAATTGTATACGCGCGATAGCCGACGGGAGCTATAAAGAGATGCAGCTGCCGGGAATGCTGGCGGTGATCGCAGCAGTCGTATCCATAGCCGTAAAGGAAGCGATGTTCTGGTATACGATGTACTATGCACGTAAGCTTAAGTCGGGTGCGTTTAAGGCCGATGCCTGGCATCACCGCTCGGATGCGTTATCATCCATAGGTGCGCTGATCGGAATAGTGGGTGCCAGAAACGGCTTTCCCGTGCTGGACCAGGTTGCCGGCATAGTGATATGCATTATGATAATAGCAGTGGCCGTTGGGATCTTTAAGGATGCTGTGGATAAGATGCTGGATACATCCTGCGATGAGGAGTTCGAGACCAGGCTTAAGGATTTTGTGATAGCTTTTTCCGAAGAGGTACACCAGCGGACCGGCGTGGACTATATCCGTACCAGGAAATTCGGGGAGAGGATATATGTGGAACTTGAGATAAACCTGGACGGAAATCTTAAACTCAACGAATCGCACGAGATAGCAGAGAAGCTGCATGATAAGATAGAGCAGGAATTTACAGACATAAAACATGTGATGATACATGTAAACCCTGCAGGCTTTAATTATAAAGTGCAGGAGAAGCTTTGAAATAGGGAGGGTAAACGATTGGGAGGAGGTTTAACGCCAAAGCAGATAGGGACTATAGTGATACTGGTATTGTTACTGATACTGATCATCGCTGTAATATGCCTTATTCTTTATGCGCGTAAGAGGATACGCAGATTTTCCAGCAAGGTATTCGGGACACCGGATCTGGCGGAAGGCCTGCAGCAGGCGGGGATAAGGGAGACGGAGAGACCGCGCTCCGTATCTGCGATGACGAGCCTGCTCATGCCTAAGATAAAAGCAGACTTTCCGGAAATGAATGCACCGGAGATGATAGGCCGTGCAAAGAATGTTTTATTGTCATACCTGCGCGGGGTGACCGAAAGGAATAAAGCCTGTCTGCAGGAAGGCAACAGCGAGCTGCGCAACCAGCTCGAAAACCATATAGCCGATCTGGACTCCAGGCAGCTTAAGGAGCGCTTTGACAATCCTCATATACACCGTGCGGAGATATCCGATTACCGCCGCGAAAAGGGCAGGAGCGTCATTACCTTTCAGGCTGCGCTTGAATGTATGCACACCATACGCAACAATGACGGCAAACTGGTAAAGGGTGATGATAAATTAAAATACCAGACCAGATACAATGTGGAGATGATCTACATCCAGGACAGATCCGTGGTCGAGAACGACCTTGACGGTGCCGTAGCTGTAAGCTGCCCTAAGTGCGGAGCGCCGCTTGAGATGCGCGGGGCTAAAAAGTGCAGATACTGCGGTGCACCCGTGATAGAGATAAATATGTATGCATGGAGCTTTTCCTCCGTACAGGAAGTAGTGTGAAAGGAGACGACCGTGAAATATGTAAATGTTATCCTGACGATCATTCTGGTGGTTGTGCTGATAGCAGGCGGGATATCGATCGCCATGACAGCGCGCATCAGTAAGGAAGTATCTGTTACCGGCGGTGATCTGGAGAGTATTTCAAAGACCGTCGCATCAATAGAAACTACAGCATACGATATCTCTGATACCGTTGATGAGATATCGGACCAAAATGGCGGCAGCAATCCGGGGTATGTCTTTCCGGATTTTGGACAGGGAGTTGATAAACCGGTAATATACTTATACCCTGAAGAAGATGCGACAAAGACTCATGTGGAGCTAGTGCTTAAAGACTGTGACATGAGCTGCATGTGGCCTGAAGCAGAATGCGAAGGCAATATATACAGCTGGGATGTGGAAGCGGATCACGACGGTACCGTGCGTGATAACGATGGTAATGAGTATTCGTATATTTTCTGGGAAGCATTATCGTATGGTGAGCAGTCTTTTGATAAGGGCTTTTGTGTACCCGGGAATGAAACGGCACAATTCCTGCGTGCTGCACTTTCGGAGATAGGTCTTACTCCTGCGGAATATAACGAATTCATAGTATACTGGCTGCCTAAGATGCAGGATAATGAATATAATCTGATAAGCTTTGCGGGGCTTGATCCTGCAGATGATTATAATACACGCTGTAAGCTTACGGTCACCGATGAGAACGGAAAGGAAGCGGATTCGGTGCTGCGTGTAATGATGAACTGGAAGGCAGTTGACGGACCGGCTGATATAGAGCCGCAGCAGTTTAAAACATTTGAGCGTAATGGCTTCACTGTTGTAGAGTGGGGCGGAAGTGAAGGGAGGTAAGATGATATGAACGAGTACATGCCTGATCAGAATTATACGGATCCGATGGGAACAGATAATTCCGGTGCCGATGTAAAACAGGGGATAAAATACGCAGGAGTCATTCTGACTATATTACTGGCGGTTATCTTAATATTCAGTATAGTCATGATCATGATGTTTGCACGCATCAGTAAAGAAGTCGGCAGGAATAGCAGATCCATAACAGACATAAACAAGAGTCTGTCTTCCGTGGAAGATGAGATGTCGCATATATCAAGGACGGTGGATGATATACTGGAACAGGGCTGCACCGGCAATTCGGGGGCAAACGATCCGTACGAACCCGATCCGTATGACCCCGATCCTTTTTATCCCGAATACGGTGTGGAGAAGCCTGTACTGTATATATACAATGATGACGGGGCCGGTAAAGTTCATGTAGAACTGACGCTTAAGGATTCGGAAATGGTGAGCATGTGGCCTGCGGCAGATGCTGAAAATGCCGGCACTTACAGCTGGGATGTTAATGCTGATACTGACGGGAAACTCACGGCTGCCGACGGTTATGAATATTCCTATATCTTCTGGGAAGCTTCGGATTACGGGGAGTATGCTTTTGATAAAGGAGCATGCGTGGCAGGCAGCGATACCGCACAGTATCTGCGCAGCACACTTTCGCAGATAGGTCTTACACCCAAAGAGTATAATGAGTTCATAGTATACTGGCTGCCCAGGATGCAGGGCAATGCATATAACCTGATAAGCTTTGTGGGTACCGATCCCGGAGATGCTTATAATGATGCCTTTGCCCTTAGTGTGACCGGTGAAGACGGAAATGAAGCTGACAGCGTACTGCGCGTTATGATGGTATGGAAGGGTGTTGACGAAGCGCAGGATATAGAGCCTCAGGAATTTGGGACTTTTGAGCGTAAGGGACTTACTGTAGTAGAGTGGGGCGGAACGGAGCTTAGATGATATGGCGGAGATACTTCTCATTACTGCCGATGAAGAGACAGCTGCGCAGACAGACGCCCAGTTTAAGCTGCGCAGGCTCAGACTTGTGATAGAACGGGATATGGAGCAGGCTATGGTGTTCATTACGCTTAAGCAGCTCCCGCTTATCATATTGGACAGCGGATGCGCAAAAGAGGATCCTGCGCAGTGCATAGAGCGTATAAGGCAGCAGAGCAAGTCACCGGTATTTCTGATAAACGGGGATGTTTCGGAAGAGGAAGTCATAAGGTTTCTGGATGCCGGAGCCGACGACGTTTTATCAGCTGCATGCAGTGCTTCGGAACTTGCGGCCAGGGCAGCAGCTGTACTGCGCAGGCGTAAACTGTACGGTATTAAGGATAAGGATGAGGGTGAATATATCGAAGCCCGTGAGATATTTGTGGATACGGCCCAGAGACGTGTATGGGTGCGTGGTAAGGAAAAGCATTTAACACGAAGGGAATATGAGCTTCTTGTGTTTTTTATGAGGCACATCGACAGGGTATTTACCCGGCAGGAGCTCTACAGCCGGGTATGGGGCGAAGAAGTGGTCGGTGATATGGCCACAGTTACCGTACATATTAAAAAACTGAGAAATATGATAGAAGAAAAACCTGCCTATCCCACGATAATAGCTACTGACTGGGGAGTGGGTTATGTGTTCCAGGGAAAGGCTCCGCAGTGGTAGATATAGTATACGAGGATAAGTCGGTAATAGTATGCCATAAGAAGGCGGGAATGGCCGTGCAGACGGCGCGTCCCGGAGAGATGGATATGGTGAGCGCCATAAAGAATTATCTGGCGCGTGATAAAAAAGGAGAGCCCTATGTGGGTGTGATCCACCGTCTGGACCAGCCGGTGGAGGGACTGGTGGTATTTGCAAAGGATAAAAAGGCTGCCGCTGTATTATCACAGCAGGTGCAGTCGGGCGGCACGATGCATAAAGAGTATCTGGCGCGTGTATACGGAAAGTTAAACAAAGACTGCGGAAGACTCACCGACTGGATGATAAAGGACAGCGGAAATATATCACGTATAGTAAGCGAGGGAACTGCCGGCGCGCAGAAGGCGGAGCTGGATTACGAAACCCTGTCTGTATCGCAGGACACCGCGCTCCTTAAGATAGTACTGTACAGCGGGAGGCATCATCAGATCCGGCTGCAGCTTTCATCTAACGCAGCTCCCATTTTGGGAGATACGCGCTACGGTACGCAGGAATCTGTAGCATATGCACGCTCTATGGGGATCAGGAGGCTGTGCCTTATCGCTAAGAAGCTCGAATTTGATCATCCCGTTAGTGCCGAACGTAAGAGCTTTGAACTGGATGTGATGTTGTAAAACAGTCACTGATATGATAACATTTGTGAGATTGACAGGAATGATCCTTTAAGATATGGGAACATGGAATACCAGAGGGCTGCGGGGCTCTACACTGGAAGAGATGATCAACCGCAGCAATGAAAAATACAGGGAAAACGGTCTGGCACTGATCCAGAAGGTGCCTACACCCATAACGCCCATGGAGATAGATAAGAGCGGTTCCAGGATCACTCTGGCGTATTTTGACCAGAAGAGTACCGTGGATTATATAGGGGTGGTGCAGGGTGTACCGGTATGCTTTGATGCAAAGGAGTGCGCAGGCACTACTTTTGCCCTTCAGAATATCCATCCTCATCAGGTAGAATTCATGAAAGATTTTGAGAAACAGGAGGGAGTGGCCTTTCTGCTGATCAATTTCACGGGCTTAAATGAGCTGTATTATCTCAAGTTCAGTAAGATGTGGGAGTTCTGGCAGAGGGCGCAGCAGGGCGGCAGGAAAAGCTTCAGGCATGATGAGCTGGATCCGGAATATGTTATAAGACCGCACAGGAGCATAATGGTGCCGTATCTGGATATGTTAAGCCGCGATCTGCAGGAGCGGAGTGATGAATGAAAGATAAAGATAAAGAAAAAGAAAAAAAGGATGATATAGAAAAAGATACCGGAAAGAAACCTGAGCAGACCCAAAAAGAGGCCAGCGATTACGACTTTATAAGGGAGCAGATAAGGGAGAGGCCGGTAAACCGTAAGAAACTGCTGCGCCGTTTTGCGCTTACCGCGGGGATGGCGCTGGTATTCGGTATAGTAGCGTGCTTAAGCTTCCTGATACTGGAGCCGAATCTCAGTAAGTGGCTGTCGGGTGACGAGGATATGGAGCTTAAGGTTGTGGAGCTTCCCGAACATACGGAAGAAGAGGAGGTATACCAGCCGCAGATAATACAGGAAGAAGATGAGCCGGAGCAGCTGGTGATAGAGACGCCTATCGATCAGATGAGCCTTACGGATGAGGACATGGTCAGTGCCAATCAGGCGGAAGAAACAGTAAGCGGTAATGAACCCCCCGAACCTACACTCCCGCCCGAGCAGGAGGAAAGCAAAACGCAGATAGTATACGAGCAGGTTCCGTTAGAGCTTGAGGATTACAGGCAGCTGTATCGGAAGCTATACGCGTTATCAAAGGAAGTATCCAAGAGCCTGGTGACCGTTACCGCAGAACCGGAGAGTACGGACTGGCTTGGCAGTACGGATACATCGGCTTATCAGACCGTAGGGCTTATAGTGGGCGAAAACGGATATGAGCTGTTGATCCTGGCAGATACGCTGAAACTGGAAGGTGCGGAGAATATAAATGTAAGGTTTTCAGACGGTGCCCGCGGGAAGCTGAGCAGCAAAGCAGCTGATAAGGATACGGGGCTGGGCATATACGGGATAAAGCTATCGGACCTGCCGGCAGCTACTAAGGAACTGGTGACGGCCGCTACCCTGGGAAGCTCTTATGCCAGCAGCATACTCGGAAACGCGGTAATGGCTGTGGGAAGCCCGCTGGGCAGCAGTTCCATATGTTATGGCGCAGTCACCTCTGCTTCAAAGCTTATTTCCATGCGCGACGCATCCTACCAGCTGCTCACTACGGATATTTACGGCAGCGATGATGCCAGCGGGGTTATCGTTAACATCCGCGGACAGGTGACCGGCTTCATATGCCAGCGCCACAACGATCCGGGAATGGAAAACATGATCTATGCATACGGTATAAGCAGCATACGAAAGCTGATAGAGAATCTCTCAAACGGCAAGGAGCGGGCATGGCTTGGTCTTGAGATAGGGGAGATAGGAGCAGAAACGGCACAGGATATGAATATACCGCAGGGCGTGTATATACGGCAGGTAGAAATGGATTCGCCGGCACTGGCAGCAGGCCTGGCAAAGGGCGATATAATCCAGAAGATGGGTGACGTGCCCATAAACAGCGTAAATGATTATATGAATGTACTGCAGAGTATGGATCCGGGGACGGAAGTAAAGATAAGTTATTCCCGGCCGGCCGACACCGAGTACAGGAGTATGGAAATAGAAATAACACTTGGAAAGAGAGAGGAATGATGAAGTACATAAAGGATCTGACTGAAGGCAGCAGGATACAGGGCGTGTATTTCTGCAAATCAAAGATATCGACGGAGACTAAGACGGGTAAACCTTATGACAGTCTGGTACTGCAGGATAAGACCGGTTTATTGGACACAAAGATATGGGACCCGAACAGCCTGGGAATAGCGGAGTTTGAAGCCGGAGAATTTATTGATGTAGTTGGAGACGTTATTATTTTTAACAATGCAAAGCAGGCGAGACTTACCAGAGCACGCCGCGCAGAGGAGAATGAGTACGATCCCGCCGATTATATGCCCAGCTCACGTAAAAATATCGAAGAGATGTATGCGCAGGTGCTTCAACTGGTAGATTCCATAGAGAACACCTATTATAAAGAACTGATGGAGCTGTTTTTTAAAGATAAAGAATTTGCTGATGCATTTAAGAAGGCTTCGGCTGCAAAGACGGTACATCACGGATTTATAGGCGGGCTCCTGGAACACTCGCTTAATGTGGCGCAGCTGTGCGACTTCAGCTGTAAGCAGTATCCTCTCATGAAGAGGGATCTGCTGATAAGCGCTGCACTGCTGCATGACATAGGCAAGCTGCGTGAATTATCCGCTTTCCCGCAGAACGATTATACCGATGAAGGGCAGCTGCTGGGCCATGTGGTAATGGGAGCCATGATGGTGGATGAGAAGGTAAAGGAGATCCCGGGTTTCCCTGATAAACTCAAATCCGATCTGGAACACTGCATACTGGCGCATCACGGATCGCTGGAATTCGGGTCGCCGAAGAAACCTGCACTGATAGAAGCGCTGGCGCTTTCCATGGCCGATAATATGGATGCAAAGATAGAGACTTTCGCAGAAGCGATAGAAAATGCAGACAGTGACGGTTGGATGGGATTTAACAAATTTTTAGACAGCAATATCCGGAGAACATGAGCGAATTAAAGAAAAACGATATAATCAATTTACTGATAAGTGATCTGGGGACAGAAGGGGAAGGCATCGGAAAACTTGATGGCTTTCCTTTTTTCGTGAAGGGAGCAATACCCGGGGACGAAATAGAAGCCGGGATCACCAAATTAAAAAAGAACTACGGCTACGCAAGGATAGTTAAGCTGATAAAGCCGTCGGAGGACCGTGTGGATGCTTTGTGCCCGGTATTTGGCAGATGCGGCGGATGCAGGATCATGCATATGTCCTATGAGGCGCAGCTTAAGTATAAGGAGAAGAAAGTAGTGGAAGCCCTTAAGCGTATAGGGGGCTTTGATGGAGATGAACTGTCCGATAAAAAGGACAGTATTATCGGCATGGATGAACCGCTGCGATACAGAAACAAAGCGGTATACCCTGTGGGGCGCGGTAAGGACGGACGGATACATGCGGGCTTTTTTGCGGCCAGGTCGCATGAAGTGATAGAGTGCGAAGACTGCCTGATAGGTGCCAAAGAGAATGCAGGGATAATAAAACGTGTTTTGGGCTGGATGGAGAAATATGGGATCGAGCCTTATGACGAAGCAAGCCGCAGCGGTCTGATCAGGCATATTTTTATCAGAAAAGCATTCAGCACGGGACAGATGCAGGTATGTCTGGTATCTAACGGGCGTGATATCCCGCATATAAATGAACTGTCTGATGTATTGAAGGATATTACGAGTCTCTGGCTCAATATAAATGATGAAAATACAAATGTGATATTCGGAAAGAAAACCGAGCTGCTGAGCGGAACGGAATACATCGAAGATGTGCTGCTGGGTATTAAATTCAGGATATCTCCCTTATCGTTTTATCAGGTGAACCCGCTGCAGACGCATAAACTGTACGGCGCGGCGCTTGAGTATGCACAGCTTGAGGGCGGCGAATATGTATGGGACATATGCTGCGGCATAGGAACCATTACGCTGGCAGCAGCCGGGTGCTTAAGAGAAAAGGGAAAAGGCGGCAGGGTGCTCGGACTTGAGATAGTTCCGGAGGCTATTGAGAATGCAAAGGAAAATGCACGGTTAAACGGTCTTGATAATGTGGAATTCGTATGCGCCCCTGCGGAGGAATATCTGCCGCAGCGTATAAAGAACGCCGATGAGCATCCCGATGTGATAATAGTTGATCCGCCCCGCGCAGGGCTGGAGCGTCCTGCCATAGATGCGATACTTACCGTATCACCGGAAAAGATAGTATATGTAAGCTGCGATCCGGGAACATTATCGCGTGATCTGCGCATACTGGCAGATGCCGGATACGGGATAAAAAGATTCCGCGCCTGCGATATGTTCGCACAGACATCCCATGTGGAAGTCTGCTGTTTGCTGGGCAGGTCAGAGAGGGCTTAAAGTTATATGTGGTATGTGATACGTACTTTTACCGGGAAGGAAAATGAAGTCTGCATGTGGATAAACCTGCATGTGGATAAGCAGCTCTACAGCAGATGCTTTGTCCCGCTCTATGAAGATGTGGTAAGAAGAGAGGGAATAGGGCATATCATGATCCGCAGGATGTTTGACGGGTATCTGTTCCTGGAAAGCGATGATCCTGAAGCCGTGGATATTGCGCTTAAGCAGATGCCGGAGTATAGCGCAGTAATGGCCGCACCCGGTGAGAAGGAAAAGCTGTTCCTGCCCATTCATAGGGATGAAGAATTGTTTCTGGATTCTATTCTGACAGATGGGATAATGCGCGTCAGTTATATACGCACGGGAAGAGATCATAAGATAGAGCTGGCATACGGGCCGCTGGAAAAATATATCGGTAATATAGTAAAACTGGATCTGCATCACAGGAGGGCTGTGGTGCGGCTGCCGCTCTTTGGGGAGGAAAGGCAGATAAAGTTCGGTCTGTGGCTGGATGCGGACCCGAAGCTGCCAAGGATCGAGGAAGAAAAGAAGCAGCGAAGGGCAGCCTGTAAAGAAGTGCAGTGTCCCTTCAAATCAGGAGATAAGGTCATCAATACAAGGGGATTGTTTGGAGATACACCGCTTAAGGTAGTAGCTGTGGATCCGGGGAGGAACAGTGTAACAGTGAGCCTGTCAATGTTCGGGAGAGATACGGATATGGAGATGAGCATGGATGAAGTGGTGAGGGAAGAAAACAGCTGAAATAAAGGTTTTTATAATTGATCTACGGATCGGGATATGCATATATATGGTTTGGGACGCCGCGGCTTTGTGCAGCCGCGGCGTTTTCTGTCAAAGAAAAATGCATTCTGTCGGATAAGGATACATGAGAACGTATAATGGTAGTATCATCGGAGCGTACATCGGTGACAGGAAGGAGGACCAAGATGGCAGACATTTTGAGAGTGACTGATGCTAACGTGGGAAATGATGCGGAAGCGATGGTCAATGAACTGATGCAGCTTAATGGCGTGGTAAACAAGCTTTTTGAGGCGCTGCAGCGACTCGGACAGTGTTGGGAAGGCGACGCATGGGAGGCGTTTCATAAACAGCTGGGGTCCGATGCGGAGATGATGTCCATCCTGATAAGCCACGAGCTGGATCTGGTGCGGACTATGAAGGATGCGCAGCGCGTATATCGTGTTGAAGAGAACGGGACCGCGGAGATCTTCCGTTCGATCAGCTTTGACTAAGGAGGAAAATATGACCGGGACAAATTCATTGGTAGTAACTACTGAAGTACTGAAACAGGAAGCGGATTCGGTCGAAGCTCTCCTTACAGAGACAAGAAACCGTTTTGAAAATGTGGACGGGATCGTTAATGCGGCTTCTTCCTATTGGGAAGGCGACGGATACGATGCGTTCCGCGCAGCTTGGAGAAGGCAGCAGGATAAGATCGAAGAGATATACAGTCGCCTTGATGAAAACGTAAATGACTTAAGACAGATGGCCGGTCTCTACGAAACGGCAGAGGCTCTCAACTCCGAGATGGCAGATGCACTGCCTTCGGATGTCATTGTATAAAAGGATGGGACAGATATGGTAGGCATAGCGATAGATTTTGTCAATGTAATTAATAAAGCAGATGAGCTTGAAGAGCATGGGGAAAGGCTTTCAGCCATTGCGGACCGTCTGGAAGAGGAAGCGATGCAGGGAAGCCTGATGGTCTGGACGGGACAGGCTGCGGAAGAGTACCGCAGAAAGCTGCGCTATCTGATCAACCGCTTAAGAGCAAGAGCGCGCTTCTTGAAGTGGTTTGCAGGGATACTGCGTGGGGCAGCAGAACGTCTTAAAAAAGCGGAAGAAGCAGCGCGCAATATAATTGACAGGATATTCGGAGGTTGAGCGGCATGGACCTGGAAAAACAGAAAGAAGAACTCAGAAAGATCATTGAAAGCCTCCCTACTGAAAAAGAACGGGAAAAGCTTGCGGTTAAGCTTCTTGGGG
>JAEEGL011559599.1_pt1 | contig 13481 bp, 15 predicted proteins | sample 9134231 | NCBI WGS metagenome assembly JAEEGL01 (sample SAMN16246548, study PRJNA631951) | gut metagenome | biome: gut microbiome; feature: rumen; material: fiber-attached | host: Bos | place: Iran: Karaj | collected 2018-10
ATCTCATACCGCTACCGGATGCCGGTGTGGGACCTGATCGGCCCCAAGCTGGAGATCACCCTGTGCCTGTGTCTGGTGAGCTTCGTCATCATCACGGCGGTGTCCATCCCCCTGGCTGTCTGGTCCTACCGGTTCGTTGGGGGACCGTTTGACTGGCTGCGCACGGCGTTCAACCAGATGTGCATGGCAGTACCTCCCTTTTTTACAGGGATCCTGATCTCCTGGCTCTTCGGCGTGATCCTGCGGATGTTCGTACCGGGGGATTTCCCCGACCTTCACACGGATTTCGGAGGAGCGCTTGGCCACCTGTTCTTCGCCGCCGTGTGCCTTTGCATCCCCCGGATCGCAATGACCGTCCGAATGATGCGGAGCACCGTCATCGGCGAGATGCAGAAAGCCTATGTCCGCACAGCCATCTCGCGGGGCAATGACCGCCGTGCTGTGCTGAACCGCCATGTGCTGAAAAACTCCCTCACCTCCGCCGTCACATTCCTGGGCCAGACCATGGCTGAGCTGATCGGCGGCAGCGTGGTGGTCGAGCAGGTATTCGGCATTCCAGGACTTGGCCGCATGCTGGTCAGTTCCATCTCCACCCGGGACTACCCGGTGGTGCAGACCGTGGTGGTGATCCTGGCTTTCTGGGTGGTGCTGGCCGGTACGGTGGCGGACCTCATCAACCAGCGTATCGATCCGCGGCTCCGGCTGGGAGGTGACGAGGCATGAAGAAGAAGCACAACACCTATCTGCTTGCAGGCCTCATCATCACCGGCATCCTGCTGCTGGCGACGCTGATCGGCTTCTTTTACACACCCTATGATCCAAACGCCATGGACGCGGCGGCAAAATTCCAGGGACCCGGCCTTGCCCACCTGTTCGGCACAGACAACTTCGGCCGGGACATCTTCAGCCGTGTTCTCAAGGGGAGCGGCACCACTCTGGCCATTGCTCTGGCTACGGTGGCGATCGGCGCTGTCGCCGGAACGCTGATCGGTGCTGTCACGGGATATTACGGCGGCGTAGTGGACGACGCCCTTATGCGGCTCAACGACGCCATTACCGCGTTTCCCAGCATCCTTCTGGCGCTGCTGGTCATCAGCATCGTGGGACCGGGAAAATACAATGTGGTCCTGGCTTTGGGCCTGGTTTTCATCCCCAGCTTCGCCCGGGTCACCAGGACGTCTTTTGCCGGACTGCGGGACGTGAACTACATCACCAGCGCCCGCCTGATGGGCGCCGCCGATCTGCGGATCCTGGCGGTCCATATGCTGCCCAACACCATGCGGGTCCTGCTGCCGGCGATCACCATCGGCTTTAACAATGCCGTTCTGGCGGAAGCCAGCATGAGCTTCCTGGGCATCGGCGTGACGCCGCCGGATGCCTCTCTGGGCTATATGCTTTCGGAGGCCCAGAGCATGATCGGACGGGCTCCCTGGTACGCCCTGTGCACCGGCGGTGTGATCGCCCTGATGGTGTTCGGCGTCGGCCTTATCGGCGAGGGACTGCAGAAGATGGACAGGGAGGTGGAGTGATGCTGGAGATAAAGGACCTGCATGTGAAGTTCCACAACCGGGACCGGGAAGCCGTAGGCGGCATCTCGCTGACCATTGCCGACGGCGAGATCATGGGGCTGGTGGGTGAGAGCGGCAGCGGCAAAAGCGTTACCGCCATGAGCATCGCGGGACTGCTGCCCCGCAAGCAGTGCGACCTGTCCGGCGATATCCTGCTGGACGGAGAGGATCTTCTCCACGCGCCACGCAGCATCCTGCGCCAGATCCACGGCCGGCGGATCGGCGTCGTATTCCAGGAACCCATGAGCGCCATGGACCCGCTGATGCGGGTGGGCGAACAGGTGGGGGAAACGCTGCTGATCCACACGAAAATGACGCCCGCTCAGCGGAAGGAGCAGGTGCTTCAGGTGCTGGCGGCAGTGGAACTGCCGGATCCGGCGGCGGTGTATGACAAATACCCCCACGAACTCTCCGGCGGCATGCTCCAGCGGGCCATGATCGCAGCAGCCATCGTCATCAACCCGAGCCTGCTGCTGCTGGATGAGCCCACAACGGCTCTGGATGTGACCATCCAGGCACAGATCCTGGAGCTCCTGAAGAAGCTGAACGCGGAAAAAAACATCTCCATGCTATTCATTTCCCACAACCTGAACGTGGTGAGGAAACTGTGCCGCCGGGTGGCGGTCATGCAAAGGGGACTTATCGTGGAGGAAGGGGACACGGATCAGGTGTTCTTTCACCCGCAGCACCCCTATACCAGGAAGCTGATCGAGGCCATCCCGACCCGCAGCGGAAAGGAGATCTCATGAGCCAGGACGATCTGGTGCTGGAAATCCGGCACGTCAGCGGCGGCTATCATGAGCCGTCCCTCTTCGGCCGGAAAAAGAAATATCAGGAAGTGCTCCACGACGTGGATTTTGTGGTCCGCCACGGAGAGATCCTGGGACTGGTAGGAGAGAGCGGCACCGGCAAATCCACCCTGGCCCGCATCATCCTGGGCCTGGTGAAACCGGAACAGGGCGAGGTGATCCACCATACGCCCCGGCCGCAGATCATCTTTCAGGACCCCTACAGCTCTCTGAATCCGGCATACTCCGTGGAGTGGTCCGTGGAGGAACCGCTGCGGATCTACGGAAAGTACGATGCCGCAGAGCGAAAGCGCCGGGTCCGGGAGATGCTGAAAAAAGTGGAGCTGCCGGAAGAGTGTTTTCAGGCAAAACCCGATGAACTGTCCGGCGGACAGCGGCAGCGGGTCAGCATCGCTGCGGCGCTGATCCGCCGTCCCCGGTTTATCATTGCGGACGAGCCGGTCTCCGCGCTGGATGTGACCATCCAGGCACAGATCCTGCGGCTGATGCGGGACCTGCGGGAGGAACTGGATCTGAGCTATCTGTTCATTTCCCACGACCTGAATGTGGTCTATCAGCTCTGCGACCGGGTCCTGGTGATGAAACAGGGCCGCATCGTGGAACAGGGGACCATCGACGAGGTGTTCAACCACCCCAGAGAGGAGTATACGAAAAAGCTGCTGGCGGCTGCCCAGTGAGAAAGGAGCCTTCCCGTGACGATTCGCTACATCGCGGACATGCACTTTGACAGTGCTGACATCATCGCCTATGACAACCGTCCTTTCGACAGCGTGGAGGAGATGAACGAGACGCTGATCGCCAACTGGAACGCCGTGGTGGAGCCGGAGGACCTTACCTGGATCCTGGGCGATTTCTGCGCCGGCGGACCGGAGCGCTGGGCGGAGGTCCTGAAACGGCTCAACGGCAGGAAGTGTCTCATTACCGGCAATCACGATGACCCGGAAACGGTAGAGGCGGTACGCGGATTCTTCCAGGAGATCGCGGAATACCGGGAGACAGAGGACGAAGGACGCCATGTGGTCCTGTGCCACTATCCCATCCCGTCTTTCCGGGATCACTATCTCGGATGGTTCCACCTGTACGGGCATGTCCACACCGCCTTTGAGTGGAATATCGCTGAAAACGCCAGGCGTCTGCTGCGGGGACTGTATGTGAGGAACGACGTCTGCCGCATGGCCAACGCCGGAGCCATGGTCCCGTACATGGGCTATACGCCCCGTTCCCTGAATGAGCTGATGCCGCAGTTCTGAATCCGTATGCACAGCCCCGCGTCCCTTGACCTTTTCAAGGCGCGGGGCTATAATCTTGCCAGAAGAATACCGGAAAAAAACCGGAAAACAGGAGGCTGCCATGGAAGCTTATGAGAGACTGATCCGCTATATCGGATTCGATACCGTCAGCGATGAGGAGAGCCAGACCACCCCGACTACCGCCTGCCAGTTCGACCTGGCAAGATACCTGGAGAATGAGATGCGGGAGATGGGCCTGCAGGACGTCTATCTGGACGAACACGCCTATGTGTACGGGAAGATCCCGGCCACCCCCGGCATGGAGGGAAAGAGATCCATCGGTTTCATCGCCCATCTGGACACGGTGACCACAGGCAGGAACGGACCCGCCCGGTACCGGCTGGTACCCGATTATGACGGCGGGATCGTGCCCCTGGGGGACAGCGGGCTGACGCTGGATCCGGAGACCTTCCCCCATTTGAAGAAAATGGCGGGGGAGACCCTGATCACTACAGACGGAACCATGGTCCTGGGAGCTGACGACAAGGCCGGGATCGCCGAGATCATGACCCTGTGCGAGCACCTGCTCTCCGGCGGACAGCCCCACGGACCCATCAGCGTCTGCTTCACCCCCGATGAGGAGGTGGGACACGGCGCCGCCCTGCTGGATCTGGAGCGGTTCGGCGCGGAGCTGGCGTATACTGCCGACGGCAGCGCTGTGGGCGAGATCGAATACGAGACGTTCAACGCGGCTTCCGCCAAGTGGGAGATCGAAGGCGTTTCCGTCCATCCCGGCAGCGCCAAGGGCGTGATGATCAACGCCGCCCATGTGGCTGCTGAGATCGACCATCTTCTGCCCGGGGACGAACGGCCCCGGGATACGGAAGGCTATCAGGGGTTTTACCACCTGACCGAGATCTCCGGAGACGTCTCCCGGGCCAGGGCGGCGTATATCATCCGCGATCATGACGCAGACCGCTTTGAGCGCCGGAAGGAGATCATGCGAGGCGTGGAGAAAGCGATCAACGCCCGGTACGGGGCTGATGTGGCCAGGGTGACCATCACTGACCAGTACCGGAACATGGGAGAAGTCATCGACCGGCATCCGGAGGTGGTGGAGGCCGCCCGTGCCGCCATCCGCAGCGTGGGACTGGAGCCGGTGAGCAATCCCATCCGGGGAGGAACCGACGGAGCGCAACTGTCTTTCCGGGGGCTTCCCTGCCCCAATCTGGGTACCGGAGGCTATAGCTTCCACGGCCCCTATGAGCACATCTCCGTCCAGCAGATGGATAAGGCGGTCCGGGTCCTGGAGGCCATCGCAGAATGGTTCGCCCGCTGAAAAAGTCCCGGGAAAACACGGAAAAAACGCCGCTTTTCCTCTAATTGGTACTTTTCTTTCCGCGGTGCTTGTAATATAATAACTCCTATGACCGCCCCCCGGCGGGGGGCGGTCTCTTTTTCGGAAAAAGGACGTATAAAACGATGAAGCGAGTAATCTCTCTGATATTGATCCTGCTGCTGGCCGGTGCCCTGGCGGGCTGCGGCGGAAGCAGCGAAAAAGACGTGGATGTATCTGCCCTGGCGTCAGATCTGGCCGGCAATGTGGCGTTTACCGCTCCCGTGAAGGAACTGCCTCAAGATCAGATCGGCAACTACCTGGTCCTGCCGGAAGGATCGCAGGCTGCGGCTTATATGGGCAGCGGGATGACCATGGAGGAGATCTTCGTCATCCGGTGCCCCGGAGCGAATGAGGCGGCGCAGATGAAATCCGCTGTAGAGTCCCTGCTGTCCAGCCAGATCGACGCGGTCCGCCCCTATCAGCCGGAATCGGTGCCCCGCCTTGAGAACCCCGTCCTGGTGCAGAAGGGCAGCTGTGTAGTCCTCTGCGTCACCGATGATACCGATACAGCCGAGCAGATCATAAAGGAGCACCTGGGATGAGGAAGAGCCGGAAAAGCGCATATACGGGATACCGGGGCCGCCGCAGAAGTGCAGTGCCGGTCATTATCGCGCTGGTGCTGGTGCTTGGCGCTGCCGCTGCCGCCGTGTATTTCGGAGGACTGTATCCAAAGATTCAGGAATTGATCCCCCGGTGGTTCCCGTCGGAACAGGCGGATCCCGCACCGGAACCTGAGCCGGAACCGGAGCCTGAGCCGGAACCCGAACCGGAACCCGAGCCGCAGCCTGAAACCGGCTATGCCGTGATCGAGATCAGCGGCGAAAAACAGGAGTATGACGCTCTGTACCGTGTGGGGGACACCGGGTTCGAGTATTTTACCTATCTGCCCGAACTGGGCCAGAAATATGCGGAATCTGTCAGCAAGGTTGCCGATGCCCTGGCGGGGACAAGCAGTGTGTATGCGGTTACCATTCCGCTGTCCTCGTCCATAAGGCTGCCGGACGCGATGGCTGGCATGGAGATTTTCGGCGATCAGAAGGCAGCCGAAGAGACCGTCGGCTCGATGATGAGCGGGAACGTCCATGTGGTCCCTCTCTATGAGACGCTGATGCAGCACCGGAGCGAGTACATCTATTATCGCACCGACCATCACTGGACAGCGCTGGGAGCCTACTATGCCTACTGCCAGTTCTGCCAGAGCAAAGGGATCGAGCCCCACGCGCTGACCGACTACGTGAAAGACGAATATACCGGCTTCCTGGGTTCATTCTACCGGGACAGCAAAGGGGACAAGGAGATGGGCGCGCACCCTGACGTTCTGGAGGCCTATCACCCCATCAGCCAGAATGCGGAACTGGACCTTACGGACGTGAACGGATCGACCTACCGCTGGCAGGTCATCATGGATGTGACAGACTATGACGCCGACATGAAGTACAACTGCTTTATCGGCGGCGACAATCCCTACACCATCATCCGCAACCCCGATCTGACGGACGGGAGTTCCTGCGTGGTGATCAAGGAGTCCTTCGGCAACGCCTTCGTGCCCTATCTGGTGGACCACTATCAGACGGTCCATGTGATCGACTACCGATACTGGGAGGGGAAACTGCCGGACTTCGTCGCGGCAAACGGCGTTCAGGATGTGATCTTCATCAACAACCTGTCGGCGCTTCGCAACTCCTACCTGATGGGCAAGCTCCAGGGAATCGTTTAAAAGCAACGGAAGTGGGACAGAGAGCATCTGCCCCACTTCTGCATGATTCTGAGAGAAAGGAGAAGAGGTCATGGTATTTTCCAGCACCGTTTTTCTGCTGCTGTTTCTGCCGCTGACGGTGATCCTGTATTATATCTGCCCCCACCGCTGGCGAAACGCTGTCCTGCTGGCGGCCAGCCTGCTGTTCTACGGCTGGGGCGAGCCGAAGTATATCCTGATCATGCTCTTCTCCACGGTGTTCGACTACTGCAACGGGCTGGGGATCGCGCGCTGCAGGGCGAAAGGAAAGAACGGAGCCGCGAGGGCGGTACTGATCCTGTCTGTTGCGGGGAATCTGGCGATCCTTTGCTTCTTCAAGTATACCGACTTCGCCATCGCCAATGTGAACAGCCTGCTGAAGCTGGGCCTTCCGGCGCTGGGACTGGCTCTCCCCATCGGTATCTCGTTCTACACCTTCCAGACCATGTCCTATACCATCGACGTCTACCGGGGCCAGGTGGAGCCCCAGAGGAATCTCCTGGACTTTGCCGCCTACGTGACGCTCTTCCCTCAGCTGATCGCCGGTCCCATCGTTCAGTACAAGACGGTGGAGAAGGATCTCCACCTGCGCCGTGAGAGCTGGCTGGAGGCAAGCCGGGGCGTACAGCGTTTCGTGATCGGACTGGGGAAAAAGGTGCTCATCGCCAATCAGATCGGCGCGGTGTGGGAGACCATATCCGCCATGGAGAATCCCTCCGCCCTGACCGCCTGGCTCGGCGCCCTGGCCTTTACCTTTCAGATCTATTTCGACTTTTCCGGATATTCCGACATGGCCATCGGCCTGGGACACATATTCGGATTCACATTTCTGGAGAACTTCCGGTACCCTTATGAGTCCCACAGCGTCACCGAGTTCTGGCGCCGCTGGCACATCAGCCTGGGCACCTGGTTCCGGGAATACGTTTATATTCCTCTGGGAGGGAACCGCAGGGGAATCGGCCGCCAGATCATCAACCTGGCGGTGGTCTGGTTCCTGACGGGGCTCTGGCACGGAGCCAGCTGGAACTTTGTACTCTGGGGTCTTTACTACGCAGTGCTGCTGATCCTGGAGAAGATCGTCCTCCTGCGATGGCTGGACAAGCTGCCGCGCCTGATGGGACACGTATATACCTGGTTCTGCTTTGTCATGGGCTGGGTCCTCTTCGCCGTCACGGATTTTAACGAGCTGGGCGGCTATCTGGCGTCCATGTTCACTGCGCCTGCCGCCGACAGCGGGTTCTGGTATCTTCTTCGGTCCAACGCAGTGCTGCTTGTCCTGGCTGCCGTCGGATCCACCATGCTGCCCGCGCGGATCTTCCGGAAGATGGAGGAGCGGCTGAGCGACAGAGCGGCCGCAGCCGTCCGGACAGCCGGCGTAACGGCGATCCTGCTGCTGAGCATCGCCTTTCTGGTGGGCGACAGTTACAACCCGTTCCTGTATTTCCGGTTCTGAGAAGGGGTGGTCAGAGTGAATAAAAGAGAACTCCCGCCCCTGATCGCGGTGGCGGTAATCATCCTGGGGCTGTCCATAGGTTCCCTGATCCTGCCGGACCGGGATTTTTCACCAAACGAAAACCGGTATCTCCAGCAGGCGCCCCGCATGACGGCGGACCGGGTCCTGTCCGGACGCTTCAGCGAGGAAACTGAAAAATATGAGAGCGACCAGATAGCTCTCCGGGATTTCTGGATGGGGGCTGCCTCCACGCTTCAGAGACTCGCGGGGAAGCAGGATATCGGCGGAGCCTATCTGGGAAAAGACGGCTACCTTTTCGCAAAAGTGACGGAGGAGGACTTCGACCAGGAGCGCTATGAGAAAAACCTGGGAGAAGTGAAACGGTTTTTCGATGCTCACAGTGATCTGGACTGCAGGATCATGCTGGCTCCGACCGCGGCTGCCGTCCTGGCGGAGAAACTGCCCGCCGGCGCCCCCTTCTATGACGCAGACAGCCGGTTTGAACAGCTGATCCGGACAGTCGGAGCGGGGAACGTCGTCGACGTGAGGGGCGTCCTGGCGGAAGAACCGGACCCCTATTACCGCACCGACCACCACTGGACCACAGCGGGGGCGTATGCGGCCTACGAATCCTGGTGTCTGGCAACCGGCCGGGAAGGACATGAGGCGGAACTGACGCCGGCAACAGAACCGGATTCTTTCCGCGGGACCCTCTATTCCAGAGTCCTCCTGCCGGATTGTGCCTGGGACGGCATCTGGTTTGTCCGGAATCCCGGGGTCCGGTCCATGGACTGTGACGGAACGGTGACGGAAGGCACCGTATACGACTTTTCCAAACTGGAGGAAAAGGACAAGTACGCCTTCTTCCAGGGAGGGAACTGGGCAAGGACGATCATCGACACGGATACGAGGAACGGGCACAGGATCCTGGTGGTTAAGGATTCCTTTGCCAACTGCTTCGTTCCGTTCCTGACGGGAGAGCCTTATCGGAACATCCCGGGTGATTTCGAACGCATCGTCATGCTGGACCTGCGGTACTTCTCCGACTCTCTGGAGGATCTGATCCGGGAGCAGGAGATCACCGACGTGCTGATCCTCTACGAGATGAGCAGTTTCGCGGGAGATCTGAATCTGTACAAACTGAACGCCGCCGGATGACGGCGGCTTGCAAGGCGGACTCGTTCGCGGTATAATGGAAAAAACCACAAGGAGGAAAGGCCATGGAGCGCATCAGCAAGGAGAACTACTATCTGGACATTGCCGAGACGGTGCTGGAGCGGGCTACCTGCCTGCGGCGGGTGTACGGCGCCATCATCGTCAAAAATGACGAGATCATCTCCACCGGCTATAACGGTGCGCCCCGAGGCCGCCGGAACTGTGTGGATATGGGATACTGCACCCGGGAGGCCCTGCTGGTGCCCCGGGGGGAGCGGTATGAGCTGTGCCGCAGCGTCCATGCCGAGGCAAACGCCATCATCTCCGCAGCAAGACGGGATATGGTGGGAGCCACCCTGTACCTGGTGGGGCGCAACGCCCAGACCAGGGAACTGCTGGGAGACGCCACCTCCTGCTCCATGTGCCGCCGCACCATCATCAACGCCGGCATCGCCCGGGTGGTGATCCGCAGGACCGCCACCGAATTTGAAGTGGTGGACGTACAGGACTGGGTGGCGCAGGATGATCTGCCGGATCCCATGCAGAAGTGAGGAAAAAGACGAAAACGGATGCCCGCCGCTTCAGCGGCGGGCATCCGTTTTTGTCATGTTTCGGGTTTTTCGGCGGGCCGGAACAGCTCCAGCAGCGATGAGGGAGTTGTTTCCGGCTGATAGGAGGCCGCCGTGATCACGGCCATATAGGGACCGACCTTCCAGAAAACGAGGGTCTCGAACAGGGGCACATCACCGGTGGAACCCTCCAGTACCAGAGCGGGGTGCGAGGAACCGGCAAATTCAAGGGAAGCCTTCTCCAGTTTCTGTACGGTGATGCCGGCGTCTGAGAGTATATCGGGCAGGGCGGCCAGATTGGAGTCGGCATAGGCGTCTTCGTCCACGAGGATGCCGCCCAGATGTCCCATTTCCTGCACGGTGATGTTGACAGAGGCGTTGTCCTTCGTACGCAGGGCATAGAGATCGTAAACGACAGTTCCGCTTTCCAGAGCTTTGGCAAGGGATTCACTGTCAAAAGACTCGGATACCAGGCCGGCCAGCTGTGCCAGCTGCTGCTCGTCAGCGATGATCCAGCCGCTGTCCAGGGTGACCGAAAGCCCAAGGAATTCACTGGAATAGGTGAGTTCCTCGACGGTTCCCGGCACGTATGCCTCATCCGTCTGCCCGTCCGGCGCGGAACCGTCTTCCGGAGTCTGGCTGTTCTCCGGGGTCTGGCTGTCCCCGCTCTCCGGAGCGGGGTCGGGATTTTTTGAGGGATCTGCCGTATCCGACGGCGCAGGAGAGGAATCCGGAGGGGTGACAGGCGTGCTGTTCATGCCGCAGGCTGCCAGACTCACCAGAAGGAGCAGAGAAAGGGCAAAAGCGATGATCTTCTTTGTCATGGGGCTCACCTCGCAGAGTAGTCTTTGTTCAGTATACCAAAACAGAGACTTACCGTCAACCGGAGAGGGAAAAAGAGAAAACAGCCTCTGCTCTGCGGCAGAGGCTGTTTCTGTCATATTACTCGGTCACGAAGGGCAGCAGAGCGATCTGACGGGCCCGCTTGATGGCCTCAGTCAGCTGACGCTGATGCATGGCGCAGGTGCCGGTAGTGCGGCGGGGAAGGATCTTGGAGCGCTCGCTGATGAAGCGACGCAGCTTGGCAGCATCCTTGTAGTCGATCCACTCGACCTTGTCGACGCAGAACTGGCAGACCTTTTTGCGCTTGCGGACGGTGCCGCGGGGTGCTCTATTTTCGCGTTCCATAGCCATGGAAGTTTCCTCCTTAAAAGATTTTGTCGTGTGATCTGTCACACATCAGAACGGCAGCTCGCCGTCCTCTTCATCAATTTCGGAAAAGTCGGACTGACCGCCTGCCGGAGCGGAATAACCGCCGGAGGGGGAACCGTAGCCGCCGAAACCGTCGGTCCGGTCGCCGTTGTCACGCTTGCTGTCGCCGAAATAGATGTTGTCGGCAACAACTTCCGCGCTGCGGCGCTTGTTGCCTTCCCGGTCTGTCCATTCGCGCATCTGCAGCCGGCCTTCCACCACGGCCATGCGGCCCTTGGCAAAATTCTTGGCGACGAATTCAGCGGTGGAACGCCAGGCGACCACATCGATGAAATCGGTCTCCTTCTCGCCGCTGGTGGACTTGAAGTCCCGGTCAACGGCCAGGGAGAAGCTGGTGACGGCGATGCCGCTCTGAGTGCGGCGCAGCTCGGGATCCCGGGTCAGACGACCCATGATGAAAATCTTGTTCAGCATGTGGTTGCCTCCCTTACTCGCCTCTGCAGACGATCATGGAACGCATGATGCCCTCGGTAATGCCGAGGATACGGTCCAGCTCCTTGGGGAACTCGGGACCGCTGGTGAAGGTCATCAGGACATAGTGACCTTCGGTCTTGTAGTCGATGGCATAGGCCAGCTTGCGCGTGCCCCACTCGTCTACGACTACATTGGTACCGTTCTGCTCAGCCAGAGCCTGGAACTTTGCCACGGTGGCGGCAATAGCCTCCTCACCCTGTGCAGGGTCGATGATGTAAACGACCTCGTAGTTGGCAGAAATCTTAGCCATACTTTTTGCACCTCCTTTTGGACAAATGGCCCTCACTCGCCGGTGAGAGCAAGGATATGCCCGCAATACGCGAGCCTACTTATTATATCGGAACCGCAGAAAATGTCAAGAACATTTTTCAGAGATTTGCGCGGAAAACAGGCGCATTTTCAACAAAAACGCCTGTTTTTTCATAAGATTCCTGCCGGTTCCCGCTATTTGAGATCTCTTTTCACGCCGTCGGCGATGCGGCGGACATCCTCCAGGGTATTCATGGCGACGATCTGCTCCTTGTAGTAGTTGGCATAGGGAACGCCCTTGAGATACCAGCACAGATGCTTCCGGGCTTCCAGAACGGCGATGTGCTCGCCCTTGTCCGCTGCGGCCAGTTCCACCTGACGGACGGCGGTATCGAACCGCTCGGCCAGCGGGGGCAGGGGCGGGATGGGATTTCCCTCCAGAGCGGCCAGAGCCTGCCGGAAGATCCAGGGGTTGCCGAAGGCGCCCCGCCCGATCATGGCGGCATCCGCGCCGGTAAAGCGGAGGATCCGTACCGCGTCCTCGCCGGAGAACACATCCCCGTTGGCGATGACGGGAATGGATACGGCTTCTTTGACTTCCCGGATGGTGGTCCAGTCGGCCTGGCCGGCATACATCTGCGTGCGGGTCCGGCCGTGAACGGTGACAGCAGCCACACCTGCCTCCTCCAGCATTCTGGCCAGAGGAACGGCGTTGATGCTTCCCCTGTCCCAGCCCCGACGCATCTTGACCGTCACGGGAACGGGAGAAGCCCTGACCACGGCTTCGGCGACGCGTACGGCTTTTTCCGGATCCTTCATCAGGGCGCAGCCGTCGCCATTGGCCACTACCTTCCCCACCGGACAGCCCATGTTGATGTCAATGAAATCCGCTCCGGATACTTCAGCGGCGATGCAGGCGGCTTCCGCCATGCAGACAGGGTCGCTTCCGAAGATCTGGGCGGAGGCGGGATGCTCCCCCGGGGCGAGTTTCAGGAGTTCCCGGCTCTTCCGGTCCTGATAGCACAGCGCCTTGGAACTGACCAGTTCCGTCGTGGTCATGCCGGCTCCGAGTTCCCGGCAGATCTGCCGGAAAGCCAGATCCGTGACGCCTGCCATAGGGGCGAGCGCCAGACGCGATGAAACGGTCACGCTGCCGATCTCCATGGATAAACCTCCTTTTCCGGAACACTCAGAAAGAAAAAGGGCGGGGGTCCGGGGACGCCTCGCCCTGTCAGTGCTTACTCCGCACAGAAGAATTCCCTTGCGGCCCCGATATCCCGGCAGATCTGCTCTTTCAGTTCTTCCAGGGATCCGAACCGTTTTTCGTCCCGCAGGCGGCGGCAGAAATCCACCCGGACCCGCTGGCCGTAAAGATCACCGTCGTAATCCAGCAGATAGGTCTCTACGGACACGGTCCCGTCGGTGCTAACCGTAGGGCGGGTACCCACGTTGGTCACGCCGGGATAGCTCACGCCGTCCTTCAGGTGGACCCGGGTGATATAGACGCCGTGGCAGGGAACCGAGACATGGGCGGGGACGGACAGGTTGATGGTGGGGATGCCGATGACG
>JAEEGL012491340.1_pt1 | contig 13481 bp, 13 predicted proteins | sample 9134231 | NCBI WGS metagenome assembly JAEEGL01 (sample SAMN16246548, study PRJNA631951) | gut metagenome | biome: gut microbiome; feature: rumen; material: fiber-attached | host: Bos | place: Iran: Karaj | collected 2018-10
AGGAGAGAACAATTTCAGACGAAACTGTTCGTCGGGAGATTGCTTATCTTGCAAAACTTCAGCGGGACGTTATCGTGAAGCATTATTTGCAGGGTAAAAAGGTGCAGAAAATCGCTGACGAACTTGGCATTCCCAAAGGAACGATTCTTAGCAGATTATCTGCGGGGCGTGAACAGATGCGGAAAGGATTTGATAGAATGGAGCAGTACGAAAAGCAAAGTTACAATCCCGAAAAACTCGATATAAGTTGCCACGGAAGGCAGGGATTTCGAGAGGAGCCGTGGTCGCTTGTTGCAAACGACATGATGAAGCAGAACATTCTTATTGTCGCTTATGATAGACCTGTTACGGTTACAGAAATTGCAAGGGCACTCGGCATACCTACACCGTATATTGAGACGGCGGTGGATGAACTGGTAAAATCCGAACTTATGAAAAGAAACGGCAATAAAGTATTTACCGATTTCATGATCGTTTCACCGACAGACATGTTAAAAGGGCTTGAAACCGAGATCGCGTTTACAGAATCAAATTATAGTGAGTTGCTGTTGTTCGTCAAAAACTATCTGAACAAACTGCGGGAAGTCTCGTTTTTCAAGGATATTCCGCAAAACAAAGCGGAAAAACTGCAATACTTCTTCATGCTTGATTTGTTTTCGAGAGCAATCTATACAGCAACTCAAAGGATCGTTCCGTCGAAGGAAGAGTATCCCGCCCGTCCCGATGGCGGCGCATGGATAGCTATGGGCACGAAATATCCGCTTGATTTTGATTTTGAAAACTATAAGTTCGGGAAATACTGCTACGGTGGGATGCGCGGAACATATTGGGAAAAGACTTTCGGCGCTCGTTCGCTTGACCTGAAAATTTACGATACGCAACCTGACCTTAACCACTATAACCACGCTCCGATCGAAATTGACGACGATGATCTTGCAAAGATGCTTTATCTTGTCTCCCGTAGCATACCGTTCGAGAGTACAGGCTTTAATGTTATGTATTTGGAGGACATCCCACACTTGACAGAATGCGGCGTTCTGGCAAATTATAACGGAAAAATTCGAGTTGATATCCCTATCTTGCGGCCTGAGGAATTTGATGAACTTGAATTGATCTGCATCGAACACATGCGTCGATTCGCTGACATTATTGAGCCTAAACTGCGAGATGTTTTTCCAAAACTGAAAATTGACATTCCTAAGCACCTTGAAGGAAGGGTGGCGCAATTCAGGCAGTACTCTTGTTACGCTATCCCGATGGCGTTTGTCAAACTCGCTGAAAAGAATGCTGATTTGGATTTTCTCAAATCAACTCCGCCAATGGTGTTTGTTGTGGATGACGAGAACAAAAACATTCGTTAGAGAATCGAGGCGGGGATTCCTCCCCGCCTCGCATTTTATTGGTTTATTAGCTCATTGAAGACGATTCCCTCCGCGCGGCTTCGGATCGAATTCATCCGCTGAACATACCCAAACTGATCTCGACTTTTGAGCACCTCGTCCACTCCCTCGCTCTTCGCCATTTGGTTTACAAGCTGAGAGAGCATTTCTTCCGCTTGTTCGTTGACGTCGGCAAGATAGTATGGCAGCTTGCCTTCGATTACCAATGCCGTGTATGTTGTCTTTTTGCACTGCCTGAGGTAGCGAAGATGCCGCTGTCCCCATATTCCGATAGGGCGATGTTCCTCCGGCTCGTCATCCCCGGTGAGATAATAGTAGTCGCCTACCAGTTCATACTTCAGCCCGGTTTTTTCGTCTGTAATGTACTTTTCCATTTGTAGTGACCTCCAAATTGAATTAAGATTTCACTACGATCCATTCGCACCAAACCCGCAAACAAACCGCAAGGGACACCTGCTCTATCGCAAGCGTCCCTCGGCGATCTTTTTTGTGTTTCCGAGTTTCGAATAATACCTTACCGCCGTTTTCAAGTGGCTTTTCTCCTGCATGATTCGGATGAAAACGATCCGCTCATTTCAGAACGTACGATGCGATGTAAAACGTATCGTCGCCATGACGCAGTTCCGGATCAGCGATCTTAAACGTCACGTCAAGCCCGCATTCCTTTGCGGCAAGTTCAAAATGACAGAGCGCGATGCCCATATCGATCTTCTGAATATCCCAGCCGTCGCCGGAAACGTATCCCTTGCTCCGCTTTTCGTAAAAATGCGCATTACCGCCGCATACGACGACGCGCCACGGCTGTTTGTTGACGGCGGAGGGCGCGAGCCTCACCGCCTCCAGGGCGTCCTTGAACGCTCCGGCTTTTTCTCCGGTCAGCGGCGTTTCGAGATCGCCGTCAAAGAACAGTTCTTCAAAAGCGAATCTGCTGTCCGCTCTGACGCCTTTTCTCATCATTGTTTCCCTGAGCGACATCTTTTTGGCCGGATAACCGACCGGACTGACACACGGCATGACCTCCCCGGGTTCAAGGGAGAGAGCGCGTTCAAATGCGTCCCTGTTCATCGTCCCCGCGATCCACGTCGTGCCTAATCCTATCGACTCAGCGAAAAGAACGATTTTTTCGAAAGCGTATCCGAACGCCTCCTCCGCGTGCAAAACGCGGCGCATTTTTCCGGCTAAGTAGACGTCGGCACCGACGATCACAGGGCTCGATAATCCGTACTCGCCGGCGTCAAGCAGTTTCCAGGTGATCGGTATGGCGTACGGATTTTCGACGCTTCCGCAGAAATCAGTGAGTTTGCGCGCGTCTTCCGGTTTCGGAGCGGTCCCGTCGAACGTGCGGACGCTCCGTCTTTTCCCGATAACTTCCGATATTTTCATTTCAGTTCTTCCTTTACTTGCTGGCTCGCGGCAGTTCCGCGTTCAAAATACTCATAGGTATCGTCCCGCCGGACGTTGACGAACCCGTTTGCCTCGATCATGCGGTGCGACGGAGTGTTTTCGAGAAAGCAGCGCGCCGTGACACGGACGTTCAGCGAGCGCTCCGCGTAATCCGCCGTCAGCCCGAACGCGCGGCTTCCGTATCCCTTGCCGTGATAGGCGGGGAAGAGCCGGCATCCGACCTCGGCGGAACCGTCGGAGGTGAAGTTCCACACGACCGTTTCGCCGATCATTGGTCCGTCCTCGCTCTGCCGGACGGCGAAATTCACCGAGTCACCCGCCCGCATATCGTATAACACGGATTCGTAAAAAGTGTCTTCGGTCAGAGTCCCGTCGATGCCCGGATCCTCGCGGTAATCGTATCCCCAGAAACGGTTGTTTTCCTCATCCGTATTCAGCGCCAGGTATACCTGCCTGTCGCTTTCCCGAATTTCGGTCAGCACGATATCCTTTGCCGTCAGCACCGTTCCCCGCGTGACTTTTGCGGCCGGTGTGCCGACGTGGACGAGATATTGGTGGATCAGCGCCGCAGGATGGTACTGCATCTTGGAAGTGCGAAGTCCCTCGTCGCCGGAATCGTCTTCACGGTTGACATATTTCGGCATCCGGTCCGCCGTACCGCTGATCAGACGGACGAAAACGGTATATATGGTCGGATACGCTCCCTCATATTTTCTCAGCGCCTTTTCGGCGTGGATCAGGAGCATATCGCCCGTGATCTCTCCGATGCTGAACGCCGCGAGTCTGTCACCGACGAACAGTCCCGCGGCGTAAAGTCCGAGCATGCCGCATACGACAAAGAGTTTTTTCGTTTGTTCGAACTCGCGTTTCTCCAGCGCGCGCCAGTCGCGGTGCTCTTCCGCGTACATCTCGAGAAATTCCGCTATGAACCCGCGGTCGTCCTCCGTCAAAAAACGGATATGCGGTTCTCCGTAAAGCTTTTTGAACCGGTTGATATGATTCCGTTGTCCGCTGAATCTCTTTCCTTTGAAGGTCATCGCGTCTTCGGCGATGTAGATGTAGTCGCTTCAGCGCCTTTCGTATGCCCACATGGCATCCGCAAGGCGTTCGTCCCCACGGATCTTTTCGAGGATCTCTTCATCTACGGAAAAGAAGCGAAGCGGAAGCCTGTTCTGATACGCGTACGCTTTCAGTTCGTCGATCATCCCGTCGGGGTCCGCACCGATCGGATAACTGAAAGCGATTTGCTCTCCGATGATTTCGCTTACCGAGAGGGTATCGTTCCACAGACAGAACCGAACGTCCGTATCCTCGTTCCACATATACAGAGATCCCGCGGAGATCTCGCTGCTGAGCGAACGGTTTTTCCTGATGTACGGCAGTGCCTTAACGAGCAGGGCCTCAGAAAAGGGTTCAAATTGCAGCATAGATCACTTGTCAAGCTCCGTTTCAATCGCTTCTTCCAGGGTTTCCGGCTTGTCGGTCGGGGCGAAACGTTCGACGACGTTTCCTTTCCGGTCGATCAGGAATTTGGCGAAGTTCCAGCCGATCCTTCCGGGCTTCTGTTCCTTCAGATAAACGTAGAGCGGATCGGCGTCGGAACCGTTGACCTTGATCTTGGCGAAGCGCGGAAATTTCGTGCCGTAATTCAGTTTACAGAACGTATCGATCTTATCCGCGTCTCCGGGCGCCTGGAACGCAAACTGATTGCATGGGAAATCCAGGATCTCAAAGCCCCGGTCGCGGTATTTTTCGTAAAGCGCCTCAAGCCCTTCGTACTGCGGCGTCAGACCGCATCGCGTCGCCGTGTTGACGATCAGCAGGACTTTTCCTTCGTATTCCTTCAGGGAAACGCTGTTTCCCTTGTTGTCTGTTACAGTAAAATCATAAACGCTCATTTTTCGAGACTCCTTAACGCTCATTGATATATTTCACCGCCTCCGTCGCGGCCATCGCGCCGTCCGCCGCGGCGGTCACAAGCTGCCGGAGCGCCTTCGCCCGGTTGTCGCCTGCGACGAAGATACCGTCGCAGCTTGTATGGCAGTCTTCGCCCGCTTCCACGTATCCGGCGTCATCCAGCCTGACGAGATCGGCGAAGTTCCGGTTCTCCGGGATACGCCCGATCGCGACAAACAGACCGTTGAGCTCCACCGTTCTGACGGAGCCGTCGATCTTGTTCGTGACCTCGATCGCCCGGAGACGTTTGTCGGAGATCAGTTTCGTCACGTTGGAGTTGTAGATGAATTCCACGTTTTCCCTTGAGGTCAGACGGCTGACATTCGCTTCTTCACCGCGGAAGCTGTCCCTGCGGTGGATGAGATATACCTTCTCGGCAAGATCCGAGAGGTACAGAGCGTCCTCCAGGGCAGTATTGCCTCCTCCCACTACCGCAACGACCTTTTTCCTGTAAAAGTTCCCGTCGCATGTCGCGCAGTACGATACGCCTTTACCGAGGAGCATTTCTTCGTCTTCCAGACCGAGTTTGCGGCTTGCGGAACCCGTGGCGAGGATGACGGCTCCGGCATCATAGTTGTTTTTTGTCGTCACAACGGTTTTTGTGCCGTTCCCGTTCTTTATGCTGACCGCCTTTTCGAAAATGAATTCCGCGCCGAGTTCCTTCGCCTGTTCGTACAGCTTTGTGGAAAAATCGAATCCGGAGATATGCGCCTCTGCGGGATAGTTTTCGATATCCGGGGTATTCAGGATCTGTCCGCCGTAGTACAACGCTTCGAGGACCATGACCGACTTTGCTGCGCGTCTTGCGTAAATGGCGGCGGTCATTCCGGCAGGTCCGGCGCCGACGATGATGATATCATACACCGTTCAATCCTCCATCAGCGCCGCTATGGAATCCTTCGGGATCAGTCCGACGCTCCTGTCGGTCTCCCTGCCGTCCCTGAATACGACCAGACAGGGGATGGATGCGACTTCATACTCTTCAGCAAGCTCGTCCTCTTCGTCGATATCGATCGAGACGATCTTGTATTTCGGGTTGTCGTTCGCAAGTTCGTCAAGCATCGGTCTCATCGCTCTGCAGGGACCGCACCAGCCCGCGTTGAAATCAACGAGCACCGGGATTGCCGATTTCAGGACTTCCTTTTCAAAATTATCCTTCGTCACTTCAATAACTGCCATCGTTTTATTCTCTCCTTCCGTAATCTGCAGGTGGTCAGATAAGCGCCGCTATCTCGGCGTCAAAATCTTCAGGATCGCTGGTGGGATCGTAACGCTTTACCACGCTGCCGCTGCGGTCCACGAGGAATTTCGTGAAATTCCACTTTATGTCGGACGGTTTTTGGTACGTTTCGCTGATCTTTTCGATCTTACTCATGATGATCCTGTTTTTCAGGCCCTTGACTTCTTCCTCGGGCGCCTGCGCCTTCAGAAAAGTGAACAGCGGTTCCTCGTTTTCGCCGTTCACGTCGATTTTGGCGAGCTGATCGAACTGAGTCTTGTATTTCGCCGTGCAGAATTCATGGATCTCGCCTTCGTCTCCCGGCGCCTGATGCCCGAACTGATTGCATGGGAAATCAAGGATCTCGAGACCTCTGTCGTGATACTTCTCATAAAGTGCTTCAAGCGCTTTGTACTGCGGAGTGAAGCCGCATCCGGTGGCGGTGTTTACGATAAGCAGGACTTTTCCCCTGAGGTCTTCCAAATTGAGCGTCGCTCCTTTTCTGGCTTTTACGGTGTAATCATAGATACTCATTGTTCTGCCTCCTTGATATATATTTTTAGTATTTTTTTGCATGCTTCTCCCGGTTCATTCCCGGTCGTTTTTTCACTTGTCCTTCGCCCGCTCTTCATCGAGCAGTTTGTATAAAACGGTGTAGAGCGCTGCCGCTTCATCGGGCGTCAGATGGAACTCCTTTGAAATGGCCTCCGGTACGCAGAGCGCTTCATCCTGCAGCTTTTCACCGGATCTCGTCAGCGTGATCACAAGATTGCGCTCGTCGGCTTTGTCTTTTTCCTTCCTTATATACCCTTTATCTTCGAGTTTTTTCAGAAGCGGGGTGACCGTGTTCGACTTGAGACACAACGCTTCGCAGAGAAGTTTTTCATTCACCTGCTTTTCTTCCCACAGGACCATCATAACGATGTATTGCGTGTAGGTCAGGTCGAGCTCGTCGAGAAGCGGTTTATACTTTCTTGTGATCATGTTCGAGACCGCGTATAGCGGGAAGCAAAGCTGATTCTTCAGTCTGAGAGAAGCGTACTTGTCGGTCATTGATTTCACCTCTTGATTATGTCGTGTGCGATCTATCTGCCGTTATTATATCGCGTGCGATATATTTTGTCAAGAGGTTTTTTACATTTTTTCAAAAAAAATGTGCGGTATACAGCCGCGCCGTTAACGGGTTTGTGAAAAACCGCCCGAAAGGCGGCTGGAAGATCGTCCGCTGCTCCTTTTTCCCGATGCGGAGGAAAACCCCGGGGAAGACGGGCAGGTCCGTGACTTCCCCGGAGTCATGGCTCAGGGATCGGTGACCGGACCGAATCCCTCGTAGGGGATCGGTTCGTAGACGAGTTCCTTGTCGCGCTGCGCGACCTTCGTGAGTTCGTAGGTGCCTTCTACGAAGGTGCTTTCCAGCCGCGGGTTGATGTAGTTGTGCCCGACCGTCGAGTAAAGAGGCACGGTGTCCGCGAAGAAGAGGAGCCACTTCGTTTTTTCGCCGATGATGATGTTGTTCTCAATGACGGAGTAGGACGGGTTCATGGCAAAGTCGATGTCGTCGGCGCGTTCCCTGTCGAAGTGGATCCGGGCGAGGTTCGGGAACGCGGACGCCCAAGGATCTTCCCGGTACGGATACAGCTGAAGCAGCTGCCAGCGCACGTTCTTCTCCGGATCGGCCATATCTTCCCGGCCTTCCTCGTACAGGATGACCATTCGCTCGTCGTAGCTGACGGCGGTGCTGCAGCCGATGAAAAGGTTGTTCGTGACGGTGAGGTCGCGTCCGCCGCCGCAGAGGACGCCGCACGGCGCGTTGATGATGACGTTCGAAGTCGCCGTCATCCCGGAGAGGCCGTCGTCAAAGTAGATGGCGACGGCACCGCCCTCGAAACGGTCCGAACCGATGTTTTCGAATTTGTTGTAGCGAAGGACGTTTCCCTCCGTATGGAGACGCTGACCGCCGTAGAACGCGCCGCCGTCGTCGCAGTTCATGACGGCTTCGTGGACGTAATTCCATTCGATCAGATGGTTGAGTTCACCGCAGGTGAGAGCAGCGTTCGACGCGTTGTAGATCTCGTTGTGACGGACGATGTCTCCGACCCCGTTGGAACCGACGGCGTATTCGATGTCGTGGACGACGTTGTTCTCAAAAACGTTGCAGCCCGGCGTGAGCGTGGCGGCGTCTCCGGAGGCCTCGATCCGCCAGGGGAGGGCGACGTTGAAGATCCTGCAGTCTGCGACCGTGTTGTGGTTGCCGCTCGTGATAAAAGCGCACTGGCCCGTATTTTTCAGCGTACAGTTGCGGACCGTGAGATAATTGGCCTCGTCCGGAATGAACAGGCTTTTCCGGGACCCGGTGAATGTCATGTTCTCGAATGTCATGTTGTTCATCACGCCGGTGAACATCGATTCGTTCCCGACGGCAACGGAGACCGAACCGAGACCGTCCGTTTCCGTGGGGAGAAGGTAGAGCAGCATGGCCTCGCGGTCGATCCAGTACTCGCCGGGGGCGTCGAGCTCCTCCGGTACGTTGTAGAAATAGAACGACGCGCCCTCACGGTATCCGTCGTAGGAAGGGAAGGCGAACGTGAGGCCGCCGGTGGCCGGGTCAAACGAGGAGACCGGCGTCGATTCGGTCGCCCAGGTGTGCATGAAGGCCGCCCAGACCCACGCGCCCTCGGTCGTCGCCCAGCGGGAGACGCGGGCCGCCGTTTCGTCGTCGAGCCGGATCGTGCCGGGCGTCTGCTTCTTCACGCCGGGATCGAGGATGCTGCCTTCGCCGATCTTGAGGTACGCCGCGTCCTCAAACTGATGCACGGTGTTCGGGTACCGCGCGAGATCGAGCTGGGTGTCGCCCGCATAGACGACGAGGTTGGTGCCGCGGTATTCGGCGGGCGCCTGATTGCCGGAGCCGGTCGCAAAGGGGCCTGCGATCTCCTCCGGCGTCAGTCCCGCGTCCGTCAGGTCGAAAACGGCGATCCGGTCCACCACGGCGGGATCGAAACGGGCGCGTATCGCCCCGTCCGTGACGGACGTGAAGAGCGCGGGATCCAGGCTGACGGCGGCGTTGAGGATCACGTCGCCGCTGGTCGCGCCAGTTCCGCGGAAGACGACGGCCTCGTCCGGTGACGGCCCCCCGTCCTCAGCCGAAAAGGCGATCTCCCCGACACGGTATTCGCCGGGCGCGATATTCACGGTCACGCCGCCTGCAAATCCGGCTTCGCGGAGCGTGTGGATCGCGGACGCCGCACGGGCGGGCGTCGCGAAAGGATGATCGCGTGAACCGTCGTTCGCGTCGTCGCCGCCGACCGAAACATAAAACTCGCCGGGCTGCTCTGCGGCCTCTTCGCCTGACGGAGCGGTCTCGGGCAGTACGGTCTCGGACGGGACAGTCTCGACGGACGGCGCCGTACGCTCACAGCCGGTCAGCGCGAGGACGGCGAGGCTCGTCAAAAGGACGAGCAGGCGGAAAAGATAGTCTGTTCTGCGCTTTTTCACGTGAACTCCTTGATTGAAGCCGAACGCTGCGGACGCGGGCGGCTGATATACCGGTTGTTCTCTTTCCGGCGTCTGCCGGACGGGCGCTCCTGGCCCGGGACACGTTTTCTCCGGCCGTGTGCTGCCTGCGCGCCGCGGCGGCCTTTGAGAAGAAAAAGAAAGTGCGTAACATGCCGAAGGTGATACGCACTCAGAAGACGTTATTTCGGAAAGCCTGGGGCCGGGCATCGGTGCTCAAGACCCCGGTACAGCTCACGGACCGTTTCGTCGTAGACGGAGATCACCGTCTCCTCCTTTTCACGGGTCATGGGACGTAGCTCATGACGGTCGAAGGGAAGACGGCGGCGGAGTGCGGCCGCTTCCGCGGAGAGTGCGATCTCCCGCAGCCACCCGAGAAGCAGGGGGTCTGTTTCGGATCCGATCCTCCGGACCGCGTCCCCGTAGATCTCCAGGAGGTCGCCGGGCAGGCCGGACACCTCTCCGGTCAGTCCGAACCGGTTCTCCTCCGCGGGAAGGGTTTCTTTGAGACCGGAGCAGTCGACCGACAGGACGGTCTTTCCGCCTCTCGGAAAGAGAGAGGCGGCAAGGAGAACGCTCCCGTCATCCCGGACGGATCCCGCGGGCTGTCCGTTCACCGTGACGAAGGGCGTTTCCGTGCCGTTCCGGAAGGTCAGCCAGAGGGCGCATCCGTTGAAATACACCGGCTCCTTCTGACGGTACGACGAGATGGCGCGGGGAAACCTCGGCGCGATCACCAGACCGTCCGCGCCGGCTTCGTAGCCGAGGAGGCCGCGGAGCAGACAGGTAACGGGCGCGAAGTTGTCGATCATCACCGACACGGGACGGAGACAGACGCTGTGGTCGTCGTTCTCCTTCGCCCACGGATTGTTCGTGTTGCGGCCCCACTGCGAGAGCGGCGCGTCCTGGCGGTATTCCTCCGCCCATTTCATATACCGGTCCGCGGCGCGGAACGCGTCGTCGAAAAGACCGAGCCTCAGGTACGCAAGGATGGCCCTTCCTTCCACGGTCGCCCAGCAGCCGCCGTCCACCCAGTTCCCGGATCCGAAGAAGTCGGAATCGGGACCGGTGTTGCCGGTCTTGTAGGAGGCGTAGGTGTCGTCCAGATGCGGATAATTGTTGCAGATCATGCCGGCCGGCCGGATGCCCGGGACCGAGCCGATCTTCCGGAAGATGGACCGTGCCGTGCGGTCGTCCGCGACGCCGAGGGCGACGGCGTCCACGTTGCAGACCGCTTCGAGATAGCCGTGTTCCGCGGCGCCGAAGATCCCGTGCCGGGTCCCGTCCGGATCCATGGATTTGACGAAGTATCCTTCGTCGGTCAGGAGAAGCGGCAGTGCGGCGAGCGTACGGTCCAGCCTGGCGCGGTACAGGCTCTCCGATTCCCGGTCACCGGCAAGGACCGCGAGGTCCGCGCATTTTCGCAGCGCGGAGGCGGTCGTCACGGCAAGGCCGGTCAGATATCCTTTCCCGACTGTGCCGGTGGTTCTGTCGAAACTGCCCCCGTAGCTGGGAGCCAGGAGATTGGAGGCAGGTCCGGTCAGAAAGAGCCCGTTCTCCGCACGGGTCGACTCGATGTGGTCCAGGGAGCGCCGCATCAGCGGCAGATAGCGGCGGATCGTTTCGGGCCTCCGATCGTTCAGGAGGATCTCCGCCTGCATGTTGACGCCGGCGGCCGTCGCTTCGTAGAACCAGTCGTACGAGAGAAAATCTCCGTCTCCCTGGCGGTACGCGATGCCGGCGTCCGAGACCGCGTCGCCGAGCGCGCCGTCCGGCGCGCAGAGCGCGTACAGCGGCGCGTAGTAGGAGTCGGCAGGGAGGACGCCGTTCTCCGCGCCGATCCGTTTTCCGTCGCCCATGCGTTCCCAGAACGCGTCGTAGGACCGCTGCAGGACGCTCTGCCACAGCGGGCTGAGAAGCGGCACAGCGCCGAGCGTGAAACCGTAACTGTTCTGGATCCACCAGGCGCTGCCCCAGATGAACCCCTCGCAGAACCGGTCCGCTGCGGAATTGTAAAGCATTTTCAGATTCGGCAGGTCGGGGGAGGAGCGGAGCATGGAAAAACTTCTGTCGATAAGCTTCAGCCAGGCGCCGTCGCCGCTGCCGGAGATGTGATGCCCCTCATACGTCATGGTGCGTCTCCTTTGCCGGTCATCGTTCATTACAGTTGTCATTATACCATACGGCCCGGAAAAAGTCAATCAAAAAGTCGCGCCTCCCTTGACCTCGCCTGACGATGTGGTATAATGAGATGTAATTCTTTCGGATCGAGGTATGCGCCATGAGCAGGCTCCGCGTGTTCACTTTCAACATTCTCACGGACAGATGCGTGGAGGACGGTCCCGCCCGCTTTCTCAGCCGTTCCCGCCTGATCGCGGACGAGTTCCCGGCCTACGGGGCGGATCTCATCGGCTTCCAGGAGACCATGCCGCCACAGCGGCAGTGGCTCGTCGAACACTTTCCGGACTACGAAGTCTGCGGCATCGGCCGCGACCGCGACCTGTCGGGCGAGAGCAACGTGATCCTTTTCCGGCGCGACCGGTTCGATCTCTGCTTCCTCGACACGTTCTGGCTGTCCGACACACCCAGGGTCCCGGGCAGCCGATTCCAGACCGACCAGAGCCATTGTCCGCGGATCTGTACGACCGCGACGCTTCTCGACCGTCCGAGCGGCCGGCGATTCCGTTTCTATAACACGCATCTGGACCACAAGGGCCCGAACGCCCGTTTCCGGGGCATCTCGCTGATCCTCGACCGGATCGCGAGAGACTACGCGGAGGATCCGCTGCCCGTGATCCTGACCGGAGATTTCAACTCCGAACCGGACAGCGCGGTACGGCAGGCGGTGCTCGGCTTTTCCGGCTGCGGCGGACCGCTCCGCGACGTGACGGAGGGCGTCGGCATCACGTTCAACGCGTTCGATCCGGACGAGGAGGGCGTGAAGATCGACTATATTTTCACCGACCTTCCGTGCGACGCGTCCGTTTCCTTTACGGCACGCAACAAGCGGGACGGGATCCCGTTCTCCGATCACTATCCGGTGTGCGCGGATATCGCACTCGAATCGGCTGCGAGAACAGATGAAAACAACGATTTGAACTGATTACGGCTGCCGTACAGTTTGATTGTTCAGTTCTGATATATGAAATGCTCCCTACATAGTGGACAGTGAAGAAGAAAACTGTCACCTATGCAGGGAGCATTTCACCGTTTTTCAGTTGGTCCTTTTTCTATTCAGATCCGGTCCTTCAAGATGTCCGTCGAAAGCTCGAGCATCCGGATGGCGGCGTCCCGCACTTCGGTGATCTGGTCGTAGACCAGGTCTTCGGAGAGCACGCCGGCCGCGACCCCTTCCGGAAGCGGCGCTTCCCGGTCGCGGAACCAGTTTTCGCTGCCGTAGTACTTGAAGAGGCGGATCATATCGTCCCGCAGCGCTTCCATCCGGCCGAGCTCTGCCTGGAGAGCGGCGGTGGCGGCGGTGCATTCGTTCAGAATGGACTCCATCTCGGAGATCCGGTCGAGATCGGTCTTCTCCATAGACGTTCTCCTTCCGTTCTCAGGCCAGACCCGGCGCGCAGGGCTTGCCGGCGGCCCGTCTGTGGGCGAAATAGAGCTCCTCCGTGGCGAGCGCCATCTTCGTCACGGAAAAATCGCAGTCGTGCGGGTAGATGTACCAGGTGTCGTCGAGCGTGTTGAGGTCGACGCAGTCCCCGTGTTTGCCGAGATAGTTGTATTCGATGTGGCAGGAGTACAGGGTCGGGACGGGCTTCGTCATCTCGAACGGATCTCCGTCCACGTCGGTGCCCGTTACCCTGAAGCCGTCCATGTCGTGGATCATGACGCCTTCGCCGAGCCGGATGAACCGTTTGGCGTTGGGGAGAGAATCGACCGTGACCGGCATGGGACCGGTCGAATAGCGGCCTTCCGCCACTTCCCGGCGCACGTTGTCCCGCTCCCATTCGTACCAGTCGGGGATGTGGGAGAACTCG
>JAEEGL013372746.1_pt1 | contig 13481 bp, 16 predicted proteins | sample 9134231 | NCBI WGS metagenome assembly JAEEGL01 (sample SAMN16246548, study PRJNA631951) | gut metagenome | biome: gut microbiome; feature: rumen; material: fiber-attached | host: Bos | place: Iran: Karaj | collected 2018-10
ATCACAAGATCGCCCGATTTCAGGCCGGCTTCATCGGCGAAAGAGCCCTCGTACACGCGGTGTATGCGCGCGCCGGTGCCGTCGGGCGCCGTTATCGTGATGCCTATCCCGTAATAATTGCCGTTAAAGCTGGAACGGTAATCCTCGTATTCCTCCTTGGTGAAGTAAGCCGCATACGGGTCGCCCATCGCGTCGACGAGCGCGTGAGCGGATTTTTCTATTAGCTCTTTGGAGGTGGGCGTTTCACCGAAGTGATACTGGTCGATCCCGTGGAGAAGATCGGTTATAACGCTCGTGTCGTATTCGCCCATGTTCCTGATGCGGTCGAGATTATCAAGCCCGCCCACCCTTTTAGATACGAGCAGGAGCGACAGCACGACGCCTATCAGCACGCCGAGCAGTACGAATACGAGCTTCACAAGTATCCCCGCGCCCTTGCCGCCGCCCTTTTTGGGCTGATCGGCCTCGCCGAAAATCTCCAGCTCGCGCTGCTGCTCAGCCGCGGCCCTGACCTCGTTCGTATCGAGCTTTACGGTATCGAAAATCGTTTTGTTCTCTTCCATTTATGACTCCTGTTTATCGTTCTTTTTTGTGGTGATATTCTTTTGAGGGATGCCTATCGGGCTGTCGGGGGGCAGCTTCATTCGGTCCCACATGCCGTATTTGTCCACGTCGGATATGGCCTTCATCAGCCGCATCTCGGGATCGGGCACGATCCTGCGGAAATCCTTCAAAAGGTTTTTCATGTCCTCGCGCTTGGTAAGCCCCGCCACGGGGCAGTTGGGCTTCTGCACGGGAAGCTCCAGCCGCCTTGCGGCGCTTAGCGCCTCCTTTTCGGGGAAGAACACCAGCGGCCTTATTATAGTCACGTCCGCCCGGTCCATATAGGTGATGGGAGCGAAAGTGTTGAGCCGCGCCTCGAAAAAGAGGCTCAAAAGGAAGGTTTCAAGCACGTCCTCGCGGTTGTGCCCCAGGGCGATCAGGTTGCACCCGCGCTCCTTTGCCGCGTCGTTCAGCGCGCCTCTGCGGAATTTGGCGCACAGCGCGCAGGGATTCTTTTCCTCGCGCACGTTGAAAACCACGTCGCCTATATCGGTTTTCACGATATCAAGGCGTATCCCGTTTGCTTCCGCCCAGTCGGTCAGCGCGGTATAGTCCTGCTCCACAAGGCCCAGATCGAGCATCACGCCCATCACTTCATACTGCTTTTTTGAAAACATCCGGTACAGCGAGAGCCCGTATAAAAGCAGCAGGCTGTCCTTGCCGCCGCTCACCCCAACGCAGATCCTGTCTCCGTCGTGAATCATTCCGTAACGCTCATCCGCCCTGCGGATGCAGCCGAGGACTCTCTTCATATAAAAGCCGTTCCTTTACCGCGTAATAAACCATCTCTTATTATATCGCAATCCGAGCGAAAAGTACAGAAAAAGTTGAAATATGCGCCGGGACAGTATAAAAAAATATAATTACTATTGAAAATATATCCGAAATGTGGTAGTATAAAGTTGCTACACAAACTTAATACTGTATCTGCATTTTTCAGATGCGTTTTGCTTCGGCAAAAACGCACTCTCCATTTTGGCATCTGTGAATATGCAGTACAGTCAGAAGTTTGTGTAGCGACAAACGGAGCTCTGCGTTTTTCGTGTGTGGTTCCGTTTGGAGCTGCACACTTTTTACATTTTCAGGAAGTTAAGGAGGAATCAAACATGAAAAAGATTATCGTTTACCTGCTGGTGTTACTCATGGTATCCGGGGCCTTGGCATGCTCGAAAGGCGGAATAAAAGATCCTCAGAGCGTGAGCGGAGATGTAAAGAATACTGAACAGAACGCTGATGTTTCTGAGACTCAAAACAATGTCCCGACCGAGAAACCTTCCGGAGAAGTGACGATCGAGTCTGAAGTGGTGTATGATCAAAACGGCATAAAGATCACGACAAAATCACTTGATAACGACAGCTTCTTCGGGCCTAAGCTCAAGCTCTTGATAGAGAACGACAGCGAGAAGAACATTACAGTTCAGGCGAGGAATGTTTCGGTAAACGGTTATATGGTAAGTGCTCTTATGTCAGCCGATGTTGCTGCCGGTAAAAAGACAAATGATGATTTGACTTTCATGGAATCGTCGTTTGAGGATTGTGGTATAACAACAATAGCGAATATTGAGTTGAATTTTCATATCTTCGATTCGGATGAATGGAGCGACTCATTTGATTCCGATAAGATAGTGATAAAGACTTCCGCGTATGATGGATTTGAATACAAATACGACGAGAGCGGTACTGTTGCATATGATGATGGAACAGTAAAAATAGTAGTGAAAGGTCTTTCCGAAGATTCGATTCTTGGAAAGGAGATTAAGGTATATGCTGTCAACAATGGAAGTGATAACGTAACGGTTCAGGTCAGAGATGTTTCGATAAACGGCTTTATGATTAAAGGAATTTTCTCTTGTGACCTCGAATCAGGCAAGCATGCTGTGGACGGTATAACCTTCCTTGATTCCGATCTGGAAGAGAATGAAATTGAAGAGATCAAGGACGTTGAGTTATCGTTCCACATATTCAATTCCGACAACTGGAAAACGATTGCGGACAGCGAAGTGATTAGGATTGAGTTTTGATGGATAATGCTCAGAATAAAGGGAAGGGCCGGCGCCCTTCCCTTTGCCGTGTATCGAAAAAATCAATAGCGCTTCTCGCAGCCGCAGTTATCGCAGCGATAAAGCAGCTTTTTGCTGCGTCCCTTGGTTCCCGTCACGTTCTGCCCGAAGGTGCCGCGAATGGGGGCGGAGGAGAACGAATTCACCGAAGCCGCGCTCGTCACGGCATTATAATTCGGATCCTCGCTGACAACGTGCCAACCATCGGCCTTGCCGCACTTGGGGCATTTGGAGGGGGCTTCCTTCTTAAAAATACACATGGTTAACAACTCCTTTCGTCATTGTGGATATTATATGATCCCGATGCGTCGTTTTCAAGCGTTTTACTGAGATTTTACAAGAAATTTACATCGCATGTACAAAAGGAAGCGAAAGCCCTGCATCACCAATCCGAATCCCAGTCTGTGTCGCTGCTGTCCCATCCGCCGTAATCGGAGCCGGAATCGGAATCGCTGCCGTAGTGATAGTCATAGGTGTCCGAATCCATAAAGTTCGAAACGCCCCAATCCGAATCGAAATCGCTGCCCTGATAATAATCGCCGTATTCCTCGGTCACGGGGGGAGTGGTGCCGTCGTACCAATCGCCGTTCGAATCGTTGTCGAAAGTATAGAACCAGTCGCTGCCGTGCAGATACCAGACCTTGCCGTCGTTGAAATTATAATAGCCGTCGTTGCGGTGAACGCAGGAACTGATGCCCCATATAATAAGCATCACTAGGCCAAATGCGATGAAAGGGATGAAAGTCCAGAGGATCTTCTCCCATTTTTTCGCTGGCTTGGCGGAGCCGTTTCCTCCCGCCGCGCTTCTCGTACCATCGGGCTTGCCGTCGGGATAAATGCCGCGGTTGTGGCACTCGCTCAAAAGCTTCATATAAAGCTCGTTCACCGCGTAAGCCTCGTCCGGCCCGCTATAGCGGATCGCGCGCGAGCCGTCGCTCTTGTTCTTGTAAACCACGAATTTATCGCCGTCGCGGTATATGCCGAAGGCGCGAGGTTGCTTGTAATCCTCGTCGATGAAGAAGCGCATACGCAGAAGAGGCATGCCGCGTTCGGCGCAGTATTCCTTCAGCTCCTCGATGGTGGTGGGCTTGATCACCTTGCGGGGGGTGACCTCAACGTAATTCGGATTCGGCGCCCCGCACGAGGGGCATTGCTTGTCGTTTGACGATAACGTCGCTTCGCAGTATTGGCATTTGCTGGTGGATCCCATGACCGTGACCTCCCGATTCGAATAAAGCGCTTCCCGTACGTTGGAAAGCTTAACATATTTTACCATAAAACCTATATAGATTCAATTACTGACATAAAAAGAAAAAACACAATAAAAGCTTGCAGACCACAGCGGGATATGCTATAATATACTCGCTACACAAATCGAATACTGAATCTGTTGGTTCTGGGTGCGTTTTGCTTCGGCAAAAACGCAGCCTCCTTCTTGGCATCCATTACTAATGGGTTCAGTTCAAGATTTGTGTAGCGACAAACGGAGCAACGCGTTTTTCGGTGTGTAGTTCCGTTTGGAGCTACACACTTTTTATTTAGGAGGATGCTGAATGGGAGAAACAATCGGGACAAAAGAAGCCTCTGAAAGATGGGGCTATTCGCAACAGGTAATCAGAAAATGGTGCAAAGACGGTCTAATAGACGGGGCTACTCAAGACGCAGTCGGGAGCCCTTGGCATATTCCGTCAAACGCCGAATGTCCAAGACCTATCAAAATCAATGGGAGGAATTGATTATGAAGAAGATAATTGCACTTATGCTTGCAGCCTTAATGCTGCTGTCCTTCGCCGCTTGCAGCGGAAGCAGTGGAAACGGCGGGCAGACCACTGAAGCCACGAAAGAACCGACGGAAACACCGACGGCAGAACCTACAGAAGAACCGAAAATGTCCATGGAGGATATGCTGAGTCAAGCGACTGAGCTAACGTATTCTGGGATAAACAATAGCGCTCCTTGGGACAATATTGCCCGAGCCGAAATGGATTATGTAGGAAAGACCTTTACATCTTCCGAGATGTACGTTGAAAAGGTTGAGACCGAGTATGCTGTTTTTAAAGCTCCGTATTCACGTTTTAAATTTCACCTTTATCTCGACAAAACCGAGCTTGCCGCTTTGCAGGTAAATAAAGTTTATAAAATTGTTGGAGTGATTGACAGCATTGAAACCGGACCGTTCGCCTTTATCGTTAAAGAAGGTTTCATTGTGACCGACAAAATCAGAGTAACCGGGAAATGCGATAAAGCAAACTCGGAATATTATCGCATTGGCGTTTTTGTGATTGATCACGGAAGCACCGGCGCAAAGCTTGACCTGCAGCAGTATGAATCATACACCCTTGAAGGGACGGCAACATATAGCAAATATCTATATGACAGCTTCAATAAATGGTTTGGAACGCTGTATTCAATGGGAAAGGATACAAAAATTGTTGATGATAACAATTAACCCTATCACAAGCTGATAGCAGGAAAGGGAAGCGCCGCGCTTCCCTTTTCCTATCATTTCATAAACTTTTCTTTCCCGTCACAGAACGTTCTGCATTTTTGATGTCGGTCATCACCCTATTTTTAGTATCTCGGTGAGGTTTGTGTTTCTCTCTCTTTGATGGCTTTATTATAGCAGACCCAGAATAAGCGAGTGTACAATAAACAACATACTCAAATTATCTGCAAAACTATTTTTGAAATATTGGTGTTCCCTCGCGGGCAGTCAATATGCTGATTAAGTCTTGATTTGATGCTGATTAGTTTTCGAAAGGATTCTGATTGATTTTTGTATGGTTTTACAGTATAATTTGACTGTCCCTGTTGGACAGTTTTACTCTTGGACAATTTCAGGCCTTTTCAGCCCCTCCTGAGGCGGCCTTGGACAAGTTGTTGGACAAGTCTTGGGGAGTTGTACCTTGCAAATCGAACAAAGAGAAAGGGAAGAGCTGTTTCGCTCTTCCCTTAAAATTTCCTTATTTCACTTAGCTTCTCGGCTTATTTGAAATACCTGTCGAGCAGGCCCTTCAGCGCCTTGCCGTGTCTTGCCTCGTCGCGGGCCATTTCGTGGACGGTGTCATGGATGGCGTCGAGACCAAGCTCCTTGGCGCGCTTTGCAAGGTCGGTCTTGCCGGCGGTCGCGCCGTTTTCGGCGTCAACGCGCATCTGCAGGTTCTTCTTGGTGCTGTCGGTCACGACTTCGCCGAGCAGCTCGGCAAACTTGGCGGCGTGCTCCGCCTCTTCCCATGCGGCCTTCTCCCAATAGAGGCCGATCTCGGGATAACCCTCGCGATGGGCGACTCTGGCCATGGCAAGATACATGCCGACCTCGGTGCACTCGCCGTTGAAATTGGCGCGCAGATCGTTGAGGATATCCTCGCGAACGCCCTGAGCAACGCCTACAACGTGCTCGGCGGCCCAGCTCATCTCATCGGCCTGCTCCTTGAACTTGGAGCCGGGGACCTTGCACTGGGGGCAGAATTCGGGGGGAGTGGGGCCAATGTGGACGTAGCCGCATACGGGACATACCCATTTCTTATTCATAGTTGATACCTCCGTATTATATTTAGCAGACGAGAGATCTCTTCCGCATATGTACAAATTCATTGTATACCGTTTAAACGCTTTTGTCAATGCCCGAAATACAGTTTGCCGTCAACCGTCTCGATATGCCCGTGGGTCACGGTCTGCCCGTCGGGCAAAAGTGCGGCGCTGTTCTGCACGGTCAGCCTGAGCGGTATGTAATAGCCGTTCTCGTCGTGCTCCATGGATGAACGCGAGGGGATGCGCTCCAGCCTGTATCTGATCCTTATCATGGGGCCCTGCGCCTGCACGCCGCAGTGATCGAACGAGGTGATGTACATGCCTATGAGCGTATAGCGCTTGCCGGCTTCGCCATAGGGATTGGAGCCCGTTTGCCCATCGTAATCTATGTTGAACATGAACTCGGGACGGTCGGAATCCGGCTCGTCGTTATCATAGGCTTCGTCGATGATGTATTTTAGCGAGCCCTCCCACAGATCGGTGCTGCTTACGGGCGTGAGATATTTGGAGGGGAATTCCACCAGCCACAGGCCTGCGTAAAGCGAGCTGTGCGCGTTGCCCAGCGTGAGGGTCCAATAGAAGGTGTCGCCGGGCTGCAGATCGGAAAGGTCGATGATTTCGCCCTCGTAGACCGCGGTTTGATCGTTGGGCTCGTCGGGGTGGGGGACGACGGGCGTTTCACCCGGGGCAGCTTCCGTATGAGCGGGCGCGGAGGTGTGCGAAGCAGGCTCCGTCTGAGAGGGCGCGGAGGTGATGCCGGGCGCGGGGGTGATACCCGGCGCGGAAGTGACCGCCGGCGACGCGGCGGGCCTATCGGTCACGGGCGGAGTCGCCGTGGGGCCTGCGGTGACAAAACCGTCCGGCGAATCGGTTATCACGGGCACGTCGGTGAACACGGGCTCGTAGGTTAGGTCGATCACGTTCTCGTTGCCCGACGTGATCTTAGGGGCATCCGTGGGCGCGTCCGTGACGGTACCTTCGGGAGAGGGGGCGACGGCCGAAGCTTCGGTCTTTTCGGGATCGCCGGAGGCTTCGTTATCGCCGCCGCAAGCGCAGACCGCGATAAGCATTGTTAAGCATATCAGCAAGGATATGATCCTGACGGTTGTTTTCAACGATTTATCCTCCTGTCTTTTTCGTTCCACCCTTAATTATACTATTAACAAAAGCATTGTTCAATCCCCAAATGCTCACGATCCGGATGGGGAATACGCCCCGTCTTCAAGGCTCATCAGGAAATCCTTCTGCAGCATGGCGTAAAGATAGGTGCTGCGCCAGCTTCTGCGCCGGTTGACGAGCGCATATACGGCTTTTGAAAAGTGACCCTCGCGGCGCATGCCGGCGCGTTCCATTGCGCGGTAGGACGCCGTGTTCTTTTCATCGCAGGAGGCGGTGATGCGGTGCAGCCCAGGCCCAAGAAAGCCAAAGGCCAAAAGCCCGCGGAGCGCTTCGGAAGCATAGCCCCGCTGCCTGTGGGCGCGGGCGATCATATAGCCCGCCGAGGCCTGCTTTCCGTCTTCGGTAAGCTCAAGGGATATTATGCCTATGAATTCGTCGGTCTCTTTGAGACAGAGCGCCAGGGTGAAGGTGCGGCGCGGCAGCTCAAGCTGCTGAGCGACGCAGGCTTCGGCATAGCGAAAGGCCATTTCCTCGTCCATGGGCTCCCAGTACATGTATCCCAGATCGAAGCTGTTGTTGGACATGCCGAAAACGGCGTCGGCGTCGCCGAGCACGAATTCGCGCGCATAAAGGCGTTCGGTCTTGAAAATGATGGGGGAGATGGGTCTCATATCGGGCTCCGTTTGGGCGCGGGGACAAGCTCCGCGCCCGTATTTTATATGTCGCCCCGCAGAAAATACAGCACTATCGCCGCGCATTCGCGAAGGTAATCGTTGGGAGTGATGTACCACACGCCCTTTGCGGGTATGCCCTGCGCATCGACGCCGAGCTTTGACGCGACCCTTTCCGCGCGGAAGACGTGAAAGCGGGTCGTCACGAAAACTATCTTGGCGTTATCGCCTATCCGCTCGCGGATGAGCGCGGAGGAAAACAGGAAGTTCTCCGTGGTGCTTGCGGAGGCGTCCTCCAAAACGATCCTGCTCTCGTCCAGGCCGTGCGAAATAAGATAGCTCCGCATCACCTCGGCCTCGGAAACGGCTTCGTCGGGTCCCTGCCCGCCGCTGACCACGACGAGCGCGTCGGGCGCGTCCTTAACGTATTCAAGCGTCTTGTCCAGCCTGTACTTAAGCGTCAGGGTAGGGCCGGTGCCCCTGATGCCGCCGCCCAGCACGATCACGGCGTCGGCCTTTTCTTCGGGCTCCGAGGAATTCACGAGTATCAGCGCAGTCGTCACCGAAAACGTGATCGCGGATAACAGGTAAATGAGCGACAGCGCGAACGCCGCTCCGCGAAATACGCGGCTCCTTGAGCAAAACTTTTTGAAAAGAGGAAGAAACGCGCCCGTGAGAAAGAGCGGCGCGCCTATTATCGCGGGCAGCAGCACGCCCATGTTGGGACTGCTCCGCGTGAGTACGAAGAGGGTGTCGAGTATCAGCAGCCCCCCTGCCGATACAAGAAGAATGCGGCCGAGGAGGCCGCTTTTTGTGTGAAGGGCTTTTTCCATGTGCCAATGTTAACACAGGAAGGCGTTTTTGTCAAATCATGCGGGAGCGGATATCATCAGGCGCAAGCTTCATACGCATGGGCCTTCCGGGACGCTCGAGCAGCACCATATCGATCCTGTTCCCGTCGGATTTCTTATCCTTTGAAATGAGCTCCAAAGCCGCGCGCGAGCCGCTTTCCCAATCGGTATCCAGCCCGCAGGCCTCGCAGGCCTCATAAACGGCGGTATAGGTACCCGGCCTTGTTACGCCCAGCCTTTCGCCAAGGCGTATCGCGGCAAGCATGCCGTATGCCACGGCCTGCCCGTGAGAGATCGAGTAGCCCGAGGAGGCCTCGTAAGCGTGCCCGAAGGTGTGCCCGAAATTGAGCACGCGGCGCACGCCCGTGTCGAACTCATCGGCCTCGACGAAGCGCTTTTTTATCGAAGCGCAGCGAAAAACGGTCTTTTCGCCGGGGATGCCCCCGCCTGCCTGTGCCAGTATGGAGGGATCGGCTATCGCTCCGTATTTTATCACCTCGCCCATTCCGCAGACGCGTTCCCTTTCGGGCAGGGTGAGGAGCATATCCGAATCGCAGACGATGGCCTTGGGATGACTGAAAAGCCCGACGTAGTTCTTGCCCTCCTTGAAATCCACGCCCGTCTTGCCGCCGTAAGCGCTGTCTACCTGAGCGATAATAGTCGTGGGCACCGAAATGAAGCGAAGCCCGCGAAGGTAAGTCGCCGCGGCGAACCCGGCGATATCCAGCGCCACGCCTCCGCCCAAGCCCGCCACGCCGTCCTCGCGCGTGAAGCCGGCATCATAGAGCGCGCTGTAAACGCCCTCGACCGCGGCAAGGTTCTTGTTCGTTTCGCCGGAAGCGATGACTACCGCCTCCGCCGAAAAACCCGCGCCGCGAAGCAGCCCAAGGCATTTTTCAACGTGCACGGTCGGGATACCGTCATCCGTAACGAGCGCAAGCCTGCGCCCGGGGATAAGCTCCCTTGCACAGTCTCCCAGCGCGCTGACCGCTCCCGAGCCTATCATGGCGGTGCATCCTCCGCCCAGTGAAAAACACAAGTTATACATATTGCGCATATCCTTTGAGTTTCTTGTCAATACTATACCTCATAAGTCGAGTTTTTGCAATCGACAAAAGAGGTGTTTTTTCGATGCAGGGCAAAACGGGCCTGCGCAGAATAGATCACGGTGACTGATTCAATGGAGGATGGATATGAAGCTGAAACTGAGCCTTAAGGGAAACGAGCTCAATGCCGCGCTTGCGGGCGAGCTGGACGAGCATTCGGCCGCGGACGTTCGAAGAAAGCTCGACGACGCGCTGCGCGATCCCGATATCACACGCGTGGTGTTCGATATGCGCTCCGTCACTTTCATGGACAGCTCGGGCATAGGCGTGATACTGGGCCGCTGCCGCAGGCTGATCGAGCGAGGCGGCAGCATGAACGTGATAAACGCGCAGAGGAGCGTCGAAAAGGTGCTGAGGATATCGGGAGTGTACAAGCTCTGCAACGAAAGGAGCGGCAGATGAAGAACTATTTATACGCGAGCTTTCCAAGCCTGACCTGCAACGAATCGCTGGCAAGGGGCGTGTGCGCGCAGTTTGCGATAATGCTGGATCCCACGGTTGAGGAGCTATCCGACGTCCGCACCGCCGTTTCCGAGGCGGTGACCAACGCGATAATACACGGCTATGGGAATGCGGACGGGCAGGTAGTTATGGAACTGGAGGCGGAGGATGATATGCTCACCGTCACCGTGCGCGATACGGGGCGGGGGATAGAGGATATCGAGCTTGCACGCAGACCCTTCTACACTTCAAAGCCCGGTGAGGAACGCTCCGGCATGGGCTTTGCGGTAATGGAGGCCTTTATGGACAGCGTCGAGGTCGAATCCGCACCCGGCAGGGGAACGACCGTCATAATGCGCAAGCGCTTCCTGCGGGATGGATGAGGATACCCTTCTGCTTATCAAGAAGGCGCAGAAAGGCGACGGGGCGGCGCTTTCGAAGATAGTCGAGGCGGATATGCCGCTTGTCAAATATGCCCTGTCAAGGCGCGCTTACCCGGGCGAATACGCCGATCTGTTCCAGACAGGCGCGCTTGGGCTGATAAAGGCGGTGCTGCGCTTCGATCCGGATAAAGGCGCAGCCTTTTCGACCTATGCATATTCACGCATATCGGGCGAGCTTATGAATAATAAGAAGCGCGTTCCCATGCCAGCCGCGATCTCGCTTGACGAGCCGGGATCCATAGACGGTGCGTGTCCCGCAGAGAAGCTCTTTTCAGACCCCGAAGCGTTCGAGCGCATAGAAAACGAGATATTCATCGAGCAGATAATGAGCTCCCTACCCTCGTGGGAAAGGGAGCTTATCGCACTGCGCTTTTTTTGCGGACTTACCCAGAAAAAGACGGGGGAGAGGCTGGGGCTTTCACAATCGCAGGTTTCAAGGCTGGAGCGAAGGATCATCGGTTCGATAAGACGGCAGGCGGAATAATATTAAAACGAAGTGCTTTACTGACGCCCGCTCCTTAAAATATATTTAGAATCGCCCCATAAAAATGTTGACATAATACGACGGGAGTGTTATTATACTGTTAGCACTCGAGGGAAGTGAGTGCTAACAAGATCCAAAGTCAAAGAAAGGGGTGACGGTACGTGAGCGACAACATGAGCCTGCTCGATATCCGCAAGATGCGCATTTTGCAGGCGATAGTGGACGACTATATCATGACCGCCGCGCCCGTGGGCAGCCGCACGGTTTCCAAGCGGAGCGACATGGGGCTTTCACCCGCGACCATAAGGAACGAGATGAGCGATCTTACTGAGCTGGGCTTCCTTGAGCAACCGCACACCTCCGCGGGGCGCATCCCTTCCGAAAAGGCTTACAGGCTCTACGTAAACCACATCATGGACAGCGCCAAGCTGACCGATGACGAGGCCGATTACATAAAGCGTCATCTCGATACAAGGGTGCATGAGGTGGGCGAGGTCATAAGGCAGACCGCCAAGGTGCTTTCCGACATGACCAATTACACCTCCATGGTGCTCGTGCCGCAGCTTTCTTCAATGAAGATAAAGCGCATTTCGCTGATACCCGTTTCCGACGGCACGGCGATGGCGGTGGTCGTCACCAACACCGGCGTCACCAAGAACGCAATGATCCGCATACCCGAATCGCTCTCGCCGGACGACGTTGAGAAGATTGCCAAGCTGATCACCGCAAAGCTCGACGGGCACAGGCTGAACGAGGCGATCGAATCCGTGCTTCCCACCATAAGGGCGGAGATAGGCGAGCAGGCGGACGCGGTGAGCGAGATGCTCGAGGATATCGAAAAGAGCATGAACGAGACCGACGTCGAGGTAGTGGGAGCATCGAACATACTCGATTATCCAGAATATTCCGACGCGGCAAAGGCAAGGCAGTTTTTAGCCGAGGTCGAATCCGGAAGCTACCTGCAAAAGGTGCTGACCGACGCTTCGGACGTTGAGATGAGCGTAAGGATCGGCACCGAGAACGACAACCCCGATATGCAGGATTGTTCGGTAGTGACCGTCACGTATAAGGCGGGCGGCAAAAACATAGGTACTATGGGCGTCGTCGGCCCCACGCGAATGGATTACGGCAAGGTCATGGCGATACTCAAATACCTGAGCAGCAGTCTGAGCGATATCCTGAACAAGCTGCTTAAGTGAGGCGATCAAAATGTCGAAAAATAAAAAAAGGAATAACAGGAAAATGAGTGAAGAGATCAAAAAAGAAGTCCCCGCCGAGGAAGCTGCCGAGAAGGCCGAAGAGACGGTCGTGACGGATGAAGCCGCGGCTCCCGAGGAGCCCAAGTACGAAGCTATGACGCTCACCGCCGAGGAGGTAAAGGCCCTTAAGGAAAAGCTCGACAAGCTGGAGGACGACAGGGCGGACGCCATCCGCCAGGCGCAGAGGCTTCAGGCCGAGTTTGAGAATTACCGCAAGCGCAACGCGACGATCTCCGCCGACAGCCGTGACGACGGAGTGAGGGAGACGGTCAAGAACCTGCTTCCCGTGCTGGATAATTTCGAGCGTGCGCTCGAGAACGCGCCCGACGATCCCTTCGCGGCGGGCATACGCAATATCGCCCGTCAGTTCGCGGACGCGCTCAAAAAGTGCGGCGCGGAGGAGCTCGAGGCCTCGGGCGAATTCGATCCCAAACTTCACGACGCCGTAATGAAGGACAATATCGAGGGCGTCGAATCCGGACATATCACCGCCGTGCTCCAAAAGGGGTACCGGGTCAAGGGCAAGATAGTCCGTTACGCAATGGTCAAGGTCAATGAATGATCTCCCGGAAAACGGGTCCATATAAATTCAATCAGTAAAATTTTTCAAGTAAATGGAGGATAAATAAAATGAGTAAGATCATCGGTATCGATTTGGGAACCACCAATTCCTGTGTAGCAGTCCTTGAGGGCGGCAGCCCCAAGGTCATCCCCAACGCCGAAGGCGCCAACACCACGCCTTCCGTAGTGGCGTTCAAGAACGGCGAGCGTATGGTCGGCCAGGTCGCAAAGCGTCAGGCCGTTACCAACCCGGACCGCACGATTTCCTCGATCAAGCGTGAAATGGGTTCCAATTACAAAGTAACCATTTCCTCGATCAAGCGTGAAATGGGTTCCAATTACAAAGTAACCA
>JAEEGL015067858.1_pt1 | contig 13481 bp, 8 predicted proteins | sample 9134231 | NCBI WGS metagenome assembly JAEEGL01 (sample SAMN16246548, study PRJNA631951) | gut metagenome | biome: gut microbiome; feature: rumen; material: fiber-attached | host: Bos | place: Iran: Karaj | collected 2018-10
AAATAAAGAACAATCTATTACAATTACATCTTCAACTAATTTAACTGATGATGAAATTGACAAGATGATGAAAGAAGCAGAGGCTAATAAAGAAGCTGATGAAAAGAAGAAAAATGAAGCTGAAATAAGAAATAATGCTGATGCAATGATCTTCCAAACTGAAAAAGCATTAGAAGATTTAGGTGATAAAGTTGATTCATCTGATAAAGAAAAAGCAGAAGGATTAATTAGAGAATTAAAAGATCTACTAAATGGTAGTGATGTTGATAAGATTAAAGAAAAAACTGAAGAGTTAAATAAAGTAGCTATGGATTTAGCAGCAAAAGTATATCAAAATGCTAGTGCAAATAATGAAGCAAAAGAAGAAACACCAAAAGAAGATAAAAAAGACGATAATGTAGAAGAAGCTAAATTCGAAGAGAAATAATTAAGTAAGGCTCTAGATTACTAGAGCCTTAACTTTAGTAGGAGAATATAATGGCAAAAAAATATAAAGACTTTGAAAGTATTTATAAATGGAATGTTAAAGATTTATATAAAAGTGATGAATATTTCTTAAAAGAAATAGATAAATTAAATAAAGATATAAAAAAATATAAAAAGTATAATGGAATAATTATGAGTAATGCTAGTATTTTATTAGAGTTACTTGAATTTGATAAGAATGTTTCTTTAAGATTAGAAAGAAGTTATATATATGCTCATATTAATAATGATGTAGATACATTAAATACTCATTATCAAGAGATATATGGAATAGCAAAGAATACTTATATGAATTATTTAGAAAGTACTTCTTTTATAGTACCTGAATTACTTAAAAGTGATTATAAAAAAGTGTTAGAGTATATAAAAGAAGAACCTAAATTAAAAGAATATAAAAGATATCTTAAAGAAATATATCGTAATAAAAAGCATGTATTAAGTAGTGAAGTAGAAGAAGTGCTATCTAGTATGGCTAAGATTACTAGTGTTCCAGATGAAATAATGGGAGCACTTACAGACAGTGATTTTAAATTTAATCCAATTATTATAGATAATAAAGAATTAGAATTAACTGAAAGTAATTTTTCAGTATATTTAAAAAGCAGTAATAGAAGTATTAGAAAACAAGCTTTTGAAAACATTTATAAAACTTATGGTGATCATAAGATGTCTTTAGCAGCTACTCTAAAAAGTGAAGTTGAAAAGAATGTTACTATTTCTAAAATACGTAAGTTTAATAATAGTTTAGAAAGATCTTTATTTCCATATGAAATAGATAAGAAAGTATATTTTAATTTAATAGAGTCTGTTCATAATAATTTAAAATCTTTATATAAATATTTTGATTTAAAAAAAGAGTATTTAAAGTTAGATGAATTACATATATATGATACATATACTAATTTAGAGAGTGATAATAAGAAAAAATATTCTTTTGAAGATGCAAAAGAGTTAGTATTAAAAATAGTAAAACCTTTAGGAGATGATTATGTTAAAGATATTACTAAGTCATTTACTGAAGGTTGGATAGATTCATGTAATAATGAAGGAAAAAGAGGAGGAGCATACTGCACAGCGTGTTACTCAGTTCATCCTTATGTACTTATGAGTTATGAAGGCTCATTAAATGATATTTCAACATTAGCACATGAACTTGGTCATGCAATGCATTATTATTATGCATGTAAAAATAGAAACTATGTTGATTATGATTATAGTATTTTTGTAGCAGAAGTAGCTAGTCAAGTTAATGAAATATTATTATCAAGATATTTACTAGATAATGCAAAAGATAAAAAAGAAGAGTTAGCTATAATTGATGATTTATTACAAAAATATAAATCTACTATATATAGACAAACTATGTTTGCAGAGTTTGAGCTATTTATTCATGAATATACTGAAAAAGGTGGTATACTTACAAGTGATGTAATGTGTAATAAATATTATGAATTAAATAAATTATATTTTGGTAAAAATGTAGTAGTAGATGAAGATATAAAATATGAATGGGAAAGAATACCACACTTTTATATGAACTACTATGTTTATATGTATGCTACTGGTTTTGCTGCATCAATATATTTAGCAAATAGAATATATGAAAGTGACATTCAAACTAGAGATAATTATTTAAAATTTTTAAAACTAGGTTGTACTAAGAACCCAATAGATTCTTTAAAAGTAGCTGGTGTAGATATGACTGATTCTAAAGTATTAGATGAAGCTATTAGTTTTATGGATAAATTAACTAAAAAATTTAAAGAATTACAAAAATAGAATAGGAGGTAAAAAGTGGATAATAAAAGAGATTATTATGAAATATTAGGAGTATCTAAAACTGCTAGTGATGAAGAAATAAAAAGAGCTTTTAGAGTACTTGCTAAGAAATATCACCCTGATGTTAATAAAGAAGAGGGTGCTGCTGAAAAGTTTAAAGAGATTGGTGAAGCCTATTCTGTTTTATCTGATCCAGAGAAAAGACGTCAATATGATCAATTTGGACATGCTGCCTTTAATGGTGCAAATGGTGGTGCTGGATTTGATATGGGTGATATTGATTTAGATGACTTTTTATCTAATATCTTTGGTGGAAGCTTTTCTAGTAGTTTTGGTGGCGATTTTGGAGGCTTCTCATCATTTGGTGGCTTTGGTAATAGAAGAAGTAGTAAATCATCTAGAGCAGTTCGTGGTGAAGACTTACTTATGAGAATTAAGCTTACATTTGATGAAGCTGTCTATGGTTGTAAGAAAGATATTAAAATAAATGTAAGTGAAGAATGTGATGAATGTAAAGGTAAAGGTGGATTTGGTGAAACTACTTGTTCTACTTGTGGTGGAAGAGGAGTAATAAAAGAGGAACAAAGAAGTTTATTTGGAATAATCCAAACTCAAAAGACTTGCCCAACATGTAAGGGCTCTGGAAAGACTTATAAAGATACTTGTAAAGCTTGTCGTGGTGAAGGAAAAGTAGTTAAAAATAAAACACTTACTGTTACTATCCCTGCAGGTACTGATAATGGACATCAATTACGTTTAAGTGGTAAAGGTGGAGCTGGTATAAATGGTGGACCTAATGGAGATATCTATTTAGAATTTGTAGTAGAAGATCATAAATACTTTGAAAGACATGATGATGATTTATATTTAGAACTTCCTATTACAATTGCAGATGCTGCTTTAGGATGTAAAAAAGAAATACCAACTTTAAGTGGTAATGGTTTTGTTGAAATAAAAGCAGGAACACAAAACTATACAAAACTAAAACTAAAAGGAAAAGGAATTAAAAATGCATCGTCTGGTCATACAGGAGATATGTATATAGTAGTTAATATTATTATTCCAACTAAGTTAAATAAAAGACAAAAAGAATTATTAACTGAACTAAGTGAAACAGACTTAGAAAGTGAAAGCGAATTTAAAGAATTTAAAAAATCATTAAATTAATCTTAATGATTTTTTAATTGCTTATAAATAAAAAATATTATAAAATAATAATAGATGGTAGATGATAAAATGAAGAAAAAAATACTGGTTATAATAAGTTTAATTGTAGTAGCATTAACTATTACAGCTTTTTCATTTAAGAATTTAAATAATAGTAAACTACCAGAAAAATATGATAAAAATATGTTTGCATTAATGCTAGAAGAAACAGGAACTAATGGTAATGGCACTGGAACATATTTAGAGTCTGATTCTGATAGGTGGCCAACAGGTAAATATATGTTTAATGCAGCATTAAGTCATTGTGAAGATTTAGAAAGCATTGAGCTATCTGATGTATTAAAATATAGTAATAGAGAAAAAACAGCATATGTAACATCAGAAACTATGACATTCTGTTGGTTGTATTTTAAAATAGATAATACAGCACCAGTAATAACTGAATTTTATATGGGTAATGATAAAGATAAACCATATACAAATACAAGGAATGTAGAAGGTCATATAACATTTACTGATGATTTCTATGAAGCAGAAATGATAGAGGGTGGAGATGCAGATAGTTACTGTATAAAAAAGAACAATAATTCTAATAATTGTTCATGGGTATCATTAACAGAAGATGAAATAAAGAATAAACATATAGATTTTGATATACAATTAGATAATACAGAAGGAAGTCAAACAAGATATGTATTTATTAAAGACATAGCAGGAAATATATCTGGAGTAAGTTCATATACAATAACATTTGATAAAACAGCTCCAACAGTAGATATAACAGTAGCTAATGGTAATGTGTATGCTAAGAGCAAAACAGCAACATTTAAGATAAGTGATAATGAAAGATTAAAATCAGGAAGTTATACAATTTATTATAAGTGGAGTACAAGTGCAATAACATGTGCTAATTTAACTAGTGCAAATGGAGCCAGTACAACTTCTATAAATGTTTCTGGGGATGTAAAAGAAGCAACAACTACAATAACAGTAGATGGACAAACAGGATCTGGAAAGATATATGCTTGTATAAAAGAAAAAATATATGATTATTCTGAAAACTATTTAGCAGCAAATCAACTAGTAAATGCAAATATGTATTTAGATAATACAGGACCAACTATAAATGTAGTAGTAGCAGATGGTGCAACATATTCAAAGAGTAAAACTGCTACTATAACAATAGGAGACGCTAATTCAGGATTAGCAGCAGGAACATATACAATAAAATATGCATGGGGAACAAGTGCAATAGCATGTACAAGCTCTTCAATGACCACAACAACAATAACTGCATCAAGTGGTGATAGTAGTAAATCAAAAGATATAACAATAAATGGTAAAACTGGAGCAGGAAAAATATATGTATGTAATAGCGGTGCTATAAATGATGTGGCAGGAAATTCTTTAAGTAATAATACTAGAAAAAGCGCAGATATGTATTTAGATAACACTGGTCCAGATTTAACAGTAACAAATAAAATAGGTACAAATACTTATAATGGAAGTTGGACTAAAGAATCAGTTAAATCATATTTAACATTCTCAGACGACAATTCAGGAATAGATATATCCTCTATAGCGTGGTATACAACTGATAATAATAAATACACAAAAGTAAAAAATAATACAAGTACAAGTTCATATACATCAACAGATTGGAGTAATGAAATAAATGATACTAATGCAAAATGGAAAGTATGCGATTTAGCAGAGAATTGTACTGAAAGATCATTTACTATAAAAATAGATAAATCTGCACCATCACTTGTTGTTAATAATACTGTAAATAATAAAACATATTCTGGTGAATTTACAAAAGGACCAGTAAAAACATTATTAACAATGACTGATACTATGTCACCAATTAATACAGATACCATACAATGGAAAGTAGAAGGTGGTACATATGCTAAGACATGTAATAACGCTGGAAATAATTTAACATCTATTACAAATGGATATACTTGTAATAATTCTTGGGCAAGTGATTATAATACAAAAGCATACTATAAAGTATGTAATGCAGTAGGATTATGTGATGAAAAGAGTTTTAATATAGCAATAGATAATACACCACCAAGTTGTTCAATAACAGGTAATCCTACAAGTTGGCAAAATACAAATGCAACTTTAACAGGATCAAGTGCAGATAGTGGTTCAGGTAGTGTTAAATATAAATGGGATAGTGGTTCTTATGGAACAACAACTACATTAACAGTTTCAGCTAATGGAAAGCATACATTATATGTAAAAGATAGTTTGGAAAATGAAAAAAGTTGTGAAGCTGATGTAACAAAAATAGATAAAACAGCTCCAGTAATTGTATTAACACATACAGGAACTGCACTTAGTGGAACAATAACTGATAATGAATCAGGTTTAGCTGGATATAAAATCAAAACAACAAGTGGAAATCCTTCTTCATTTGATACTGCATCTGGTAAAACTATGAATATTCCTTCGACTTCTCACACTAGTGGAACACTGTATGTATATGCAAAGAATAATGCTGGAAGTATTACACATGAATCAGTAGGATATGATTCTGGCTATGTTAAAAAAGGTGCAACAAAAGATATATTTACGGAGACTAGAGATACAAAGCCTAGTTGTGCTAGTACTAATACTAAGATAGCAACATGTGCTGTAGGTGGTTCTAAAGGTGCTTGGAAAATAAGTGTTACTGGTGTTGCAACTGGAACTGCTTATATAAAGTGGATTTACGGAGGTAATGTTGTAAAAATATATGCCGTAACAGTATTAAATGCTCCTACTAAACCAACAATTACTGCAAGTGATAGTAAGGCTAGTGGATCATGGCATACTGCTAATACAACATTATCATTTAGCGGTAGTTCACTTCCAGGCAATGGTCAAATAAATTATTATTATGGAACTTCTAGTAGTAGTATTACTACAAAAGCAAATAGCGTAGAGATAAAAAGTGAAACAAAAACTACTACATATTATGTAAAAGCATGTAATTCACTAGAAACATCATTCTGTAGTGACGTAGCTAGTTATGAACTTAAATTAGATAAAACTGCGCCAACAAAATCTCCAACAATGAGCTTTGTGTTTGGAGACTGGAGTGCTTATGGTGGAACATGGACTACTAGTGCTATCTACGCAGCAAGAGTTAAAGGAAGTCCAGGGCCAACCGGTTCTGAAGATAATATAAGTGGAGTAGCAAAATATCAAATTTCAACTGATGGAGCAAGTTGGACAGATTATGCCTATGACTATACAAAAGATTTGTACAAAATGTCTAGTAGTGCTACTCATGTAAGATATTTTAGAGCTTGCAATGGAGCTGGATTGTGTGGAAATGCTTCTGTAACTACTAAAGTATATGCTTATATAGATAAGGATGGCCCTTCATTAACTGTAAGTAACACGGCTGGTGGAAAAGCATACACTGGTGGTTGGACAAATCAAAGCGTTATATCGGCAATTACAGCTACTGAAACAGGAGCGCCTGTTGATAAGACCACTTTCCAATGGAAAGTGGCTGGAGGAAATTATGCAAATGTAAGTGCCTGCAGTAATCCTACTGCAGTAACAGGTGGATTTACTTGTACGGATACTTGGGCTGGAGAAAGAAATAATGCAACGGGATACTATAGAGTTTGTAATACACTAGGATTATGTACTGAAAAATCATTTACTTTGAATATAGACAAAACACCACCAACTATTACGTTTGGTATAAGTGGTACTAGTACTGCGACAATACACTGCTCTGAAACTAATAAATCAGATAGTAAAACTGATTGGACTCAAGCATTAACTGGAACATCAAATGTAACTGTTTCTAAAACTTGTGTTGATCTAGCTGGCAATTCCACAACTAATAGTCATACTTATATATATGATTCATGTATAAGTGGTTCAAACACATGCGCATATGGATGTGATACTGAGTATAGTTCTTGTGCAACTGGTGAGAATACATGTCAGGATAGTACTGTAACAGCTTCATCAGAGAGTGCATACATATGTGATGCTGTAAATGCATATAGTGATACTTGTTCTGGTGGTACTAGTGCGTACACACTTGCTGAGTCAAAATGTCGTGAAGGAACTTATTGGAATGGTGTTGTTACTAGAAGTGGTAAGAAGAGGTATGCTACTTGTAAGTATTGCGCCGTTGGATTTAATTATCGTGCTAGTTACGGTGATTGTATTAAATATTGTGCAACTGGTCATAATACATGTCAACCTGGTTATGTAAATAAACCTGGCACATGTAAAGACTGCTATACTGGTTCAAATACTTGTACAGGAGGATTTAAATTTTGATTTGTTTAAGTAATTAATACTATTGGTATTAATTACTTTTTCTTTGCATTTACCTAAGTATTATTATATAATTATAATACGAGGAAGATGTAAATGGAGTTAGTAAAATTAAAAATGAGATCTATATATAAAGTGCCTCTAACAATATTGGGATTACTAATATGTTTTGTTAGTTTAATAGGAATACTTTATGTAACATATGATAAGTTCATTAATAATTCAGTTATTGAAGTAGATGGTGAATTATCTATTAATTATTTAGATGGAAAAGATGTTAACATAAATAAGAAAAAGAAATATGATTTATCTGTTACTAATAGTGGAGAAGATATTTGTGTTTTTACTATTGGAATTAATAATATTAAAGGTCATGGAACTTATAAGTTATATTATTCTAGTGATGTTATAAAAGATGGGGATATTAATCCCAGTGAAGAACTCATAATTGATGAACTTACAATAGATGGAAAAGTTACAAATAAGTATGTTTTAGAAATAGATACAAAAAGTGAGTTAACTGGAAGCTTAGATTTTAAGTATAAAGAAAAAGAAGCTAATTCATTTAAAGAAATAATACTTAAGAATAATAAAGTTAATAATACATATGTTACAAAACCTGGTATAGAAGTTGCTACTGATAATGAGGGATTAATAAAAAGTAATGATGATGATGGAGTGACTTATTATTTTAGGGGAAATATAGATAATAATTATGTGTTATTTGATAGTATGTCATGGAGAATAGTTAGAATAAATGGTGATGATACTATTAGGATAGTATTAGAGGATGCTATTTTAGGTAGGTATTATGATGAAAAAGAAAAGAATTATGAATATTCTAGTAGTAGTATGTATACAATATTAAATTCTTGGTTAGAAGAGAATATTAGCAATACTGAGTATTTAGCAGATTCTAAATTCTGTAGTGATATATCACATAATGATTCTTTTGTATATAATGCATATACTAGAATAATGACTAATAATATACCTACATTTAATTGTTTAGGAGAAATATATACTGATAAGATTGGAATTCTTTCAATAGATGAAGTAATGTTCGCAGGTATTAATACTAAAGATAAGAATGAAAAGTATTATTTGTATAATTCTTCATTTACAAATCCTTGTTATACAATGACTGGTATGAGTGGTAATGATTCTAGTATGAATCTATTTATGATTAACACTAATGGTACAATTAATAAAGATATTAATGGTAATTTGTATAGGAATGTTAGACCAGTAGTTAATTTAAAATCTTTGTTAGAAGTAACTGGTGATGGTACTAAAGATAATCCTTATGTAATTGGATAACTAATTGCTATATGTAAAATAAAATGTTATAATAAGTGTCAATATTCGCTAAATTTTGTGTAAAGTGAATACATGACACTTATTTTTATTTACGTTAAGTGATAGAATAAGATATATAAGGTGGTATAAATGGAATTATTTAAAGATATTTATAATTTTGTTAATGTATTAAGTTTTGTTGATATTATCTTTTTAGTAGCGATAATTGTACTACTTATTTTAATCGTGACTCTTATATATTTTATTAAAATAAATAAAGAGGAAGAAGATACTTCTTTTATAGATAATAGTAATAATAGTAATAAAGATAATATAGCAGAAGAGAAAAAAGAAGATGTGTTAAAGATAAATGGTGATTCTTTTAAAACAGAAGAGAATATTATAGAAGATTATAATGACGAAGAAGCTCCGCTTATGGATTTAGAAACTTTAACTAAAAAATTAAAAGAAGAAGAAGATAAAAAAAATGATAGTGATAGAGTGGAATTTACAGAATATGAAAAAGATCAAGAAGAGAAAGCCATTATTAGTTATGATGAGTTATTAAATAAGAATAAAAATTATGCTATTAACTATGAAAAAGAAGAAGTAGTGGATGATTTAGTAGTTAAGAAAGTTAATTTAAATGATTTAGTTAATAAAGATGAAAAGATAGAAATAGAAAGTGATGTAAGAGTAATTAGTTATGATCATGAAGAAGCATTTTTAAATGCTTTAAAAGAACTTAATAAATTGTTAAGCTAGGGTGGGGTTTTGGTGAAATTTTATATTGAAACTTTTGGTTGTAAAGTAAACAGTTATGAGTCTAATTATATGAGTGAGTCATTAATAAGTAATGGCTTTTTTCTAGTTAATGAGATGAATGATGCAGATATTATTGTTATTAATACTTGTACTGTTACTAATACTGCCGATAGCAAATGTAAGAAATATGTAAGAAGAGTAAGAAGAGAAAATCCAAATAGTATATTAGTAGTAGTAGGTTGTAGTGTTCAAAATAATTTTAATGAATATAGTAATATGAATATAGATATATTATTAGGTAACAGATATAAATCTAAAATAGTTGAGTTAATTAATAATTATATTAATACACATGAAAAATATAATTATTTTACTTCTAATAGAGATTTACCATTTGAAGATATGGAAATAAATGATTTTAATCATACAAGAGCATTTATAAAAATACAAGATGGTTGTGATAATTTTTGTACTTATTGTATAATTCCTTTTATGAGAGGAAAATGTCGTAGTAAAGATTTTAATAAAGTAATAGAAGAAGCTAAAAGATTAGTAAATAATAATCATAAAGAAATAGTATTAACTGGTATTCATACTGGTTCATATAATTATGAAGGTAAGACTCTAGTAGATTTAATTAATGAACTAAGCAATATAGATGGATTAGAAAGAATAAGACTTTCTAGTGTTGAAATAACTGAACTTAATGATAAATTTATGGATATGTTAAAAACTAACACTAAATTCTGTGATCATTTACATATTCCATTACAAGCAGGTAGTAATGAAATATTAAAATTAATGAATAGAAAATATGATTTAGACTATTTTTATAAAAAGATAGAAACAATAAGAAGTATAAGAAAAGATATATCTATTTCTACAGACATAATAGTAGGATTTCCTACTGAAACAGATGAAATGTTTACTAGTACTTATGAATTTGCTAAGAAAATTAAATTTAGTAAAATACATGTATTTCCATATTCAAAAAGAGATGGCACTAAAGCTAGTTTATTAAAAGAAGTAGATAGTAAAGTTAAAACTAATAGAGTACATAAATTACTAGAGTTATCTAATATACTAGAAAAAGAATATGAAAAAGAATTCATAGGAAAAGAAGTTTCAGTTTTAATTGAAGAAGTAAAAGATAACATAAGTATTGGACATACATCTAATTATTTAAAAGTAATAGTTAATAAAAAACTAGAAAGAAATAAAATATATAATGTTATTTATAAAGAAGAGTAATCTTCTTTTTTGTTTTATTTTGACAAGTATTGTCGAAGTTATTGAACTACTACTAATAATACTTATAATAGTTTTCTCAAAGGAGGAGAGAACTATTGAGAAAAGATTATTACTTATTAGTAGGATACTTTAATATATCTAAATATGAAAGTAGCATTAGAACAATAACTAATGAAGTTATATTAACTAATGAAAGACTATCACATATAATAGATAAACATCCAGAAGTTTTAATATACCTAAATAAAATAAAAAATATTTTAAAGGATCCCGATATGGTTTTTATTCAAACAAATAAGGATGATACGGTATGGGTTGTTAAAAAAATAGTAGATAATCTTAAGATAACAATTAAATTAAGTACAATAAGAGTAAATGATTTAAATTATAAAAATTCAATAATACAAATGCAATATATGAATGATAAAGAATTAGAAAGAAATATAAGTATTGGAAAAGTAAAAGAAATTTATAATAAAAAAGTTGAATTATATGAAAAAGTTTGATAATATATTTCCAAGAAGAGGTGGAAAATTTCGCTCCGTCCACACGCCGTAGTGGCTGAAAAGTGATGAAGGAGACCGGGGCGCCTTCCTTCTTAAAAATGCAATTAAACGTTAATTGCATTTTTTTATGTAATTTTTAACAAAAATACAATAACAATTTGAAATCTGGGGGGGTATGTTATAATATTCTTAGATAAATATAATAATAAGTATGTATAAATAACTTATTAACAAGGGAAGGATATTATGGAAGATGTAGAAATAAAAAGAAAGAAAACGATGTCATATATGATAATTGTACTTATATCATTATTTACTTTAGTAATAGGAGCAACTTATGCATATTTTACAATCACTACAAATAATAATTTTGGAACAACAACAATAACAGGAGTAGCAGATAGTACTGGTTCAGTAACACTATCAGGAACAAATGCTACAATTAGATTAAATCTATCTAGAGTAAATATGATGCGAGGAAATTATGATATAACATATTGGGGAACTAGTACTGGAGATCCATCCACTACACAAAATGTGGTAATAATAGGAAGCACTTCAGTAACGGGAAATGAGATTTACGATTGTAATTATTCACTATCAGTGACAGCTAGTGGAACTAATAATATGTATGACTCCTTTCAAGAAATGGATCTTAAGGGTGAAGAACAAATAGTATTAAAAGTTGGACATCATATGTATGACTTTAATAAAGCTAATTTATTTCCAATCACAATAAATGGAACTTTCAGAGGCCTAACATCTTCTAATATACAAAACATAACATCAGAATTTTACTTAGTAAATACTTCATATGCTGATCAAAGTGCTTTAGCAGGAAATGATATAACAATAACAATAACTGCCACTAATTTTAGTTGCACTGCAACTTCTGAATCTGTATTTTGGGGCTGTGATTCTGATGGTCAAACTGATGTATTAGATACTCCTAATGATGAATGGCAGGGATTCATTAGAGAAACAAATATTGGTAGCAATACTAAATATGAATTGTGTTGGTTTATTGATGAAGAGCCATACTATGATTGTGTAGTTGATCCGAACTATTTTTATGCTAATGAAATATCTCAACATTATGTCAGTTATGAGGATTACCTTAATTGTGACGGTAATGCATACAATGATTGTTATAGCTGGGGTGGTCCATATCTTAGAATGAGAGATGAACATAGTATAGGAATGTCACAAACTTGGTATGACACGGATCCATACATTGATGAAGATGGACCAGGATGTTGGTATTTCTGGTAACAAAATTATTAGCAAAATTAATAAAAACTTTAAGAATTGAAATATGATGTAATGAATCTTACTAATTACTATTCAATATAGTACCTAAGAATATATAATTAATTATTGTATTAGTCCCTCCATAAGATACAAATGTTAAAGGTATTCCCATAATAGGGAGTAATCCTATATTCATGAGTATGTTATAGAAGGATTGAAAAGTAAAAATAAATAAATAAGAAGAAATAAACAATTTATATTGTTTATTTTTTATTTTATTATTCTTAAATATTAATATCATTATAATAGTAGATATTGATAGTAGTATTAATAAAGCACTAAATAAGCCATAATTACCAATAGTAAATGCAAATATAAAATCAGTAGGAGCTTCAGGTATATATAACATTATATTATTAATATCAAATTTAAAAAAAGATGATGATCCAATAGTAATTAATGCATTTTCTAATTGATAACTATTACCATTTATAAAGTTAATTAATCTATCTATACGATAAAATAAAGAAGGACCTATTATACTTAATAATAAATCTTTATTAAAAATAATTAAATTAATAAAAATAATTAATAGTAATATAAATGAAATAATAAAAGATATATAAAATTTTTTATTTAACTTAATACTAAATAAACATATTAAGAATATTATAA
>JAEEGL011479451.1_pt1 | contig 13480 bp, 12 predicted proteins | sample 9134231 | NCBI WGS metagenome assembly JAEEGL01 (sample SAMN16246548, study PRJNA631951) | gut metagenome | biome: gut microbiome; feature: rumen; material: fiber-attached | host: Bos | place: Iran: Karaj | collected 2018-10
AGTAAGATATGTATTTAATTGTTGGTCTAGGTAATCCTGAGAAGAAGTATGATGGGACCAGACATAATGTAGGTTTTGAGGCAATAGATGTCCTTTCCAAGCATTATGGGATTGAGGTTAACCACAAAGAACATAAAGGTCTAGTGGGAAAGGGTATGATAAATGGACACAAGGTAATTCTTGTAAAGCCAATGACTTACATGAACCTTAGTGGAGAATGCGTTTTCCCAATGACTGAGTACTACGAGGTAGATCCTGAGACGGAGCTTGTGATTATATCTGATGATGTATCACTTTCCACAGGAAATATCAGGGTGCGAAAGAAGGGCAGTGCAGGTGGTCACAACGGGCTGAAAAGTATAATCAACCTGCTTGGAACCAATGAATTCCCTCGAATCAGAGTTGGAGTTGGCGAGTGCCAAAACAAAGATATGGTAGCACATGTTTTGGGGCACTACGACAAGGAAGACAGAGAAAAGGTGGATGCCTCCATGGAGAAGGTTATAGGTGCTGTTGAATTATTCTTAGAAAACGACCTTGACACAGCCATGAATAAATACAATATCAAAGAGAAATAGAGTAGAACAAAAGGGTACACTTTCTGGTGTGCCCTTTTTTATAACAATGTTATTTACAATAACGTTTAAGAAAACGATACTAGGGGTGTAACTAAAAAGAACTCGTAAATAGAAAAGGGCAGTATAATGGTAAATGAAAACATTGTAATAAAAGCAAGAATGTTAGGAAATGTGGAGATTTCTTATCAGGGAAAACCCTTCACAATAGAGCGCAACAACACCACTAAGGTAAATCAGCTTTTTCAGATGCTTCTATATTATCCTAATGGATTGGCTAGAGAGCAGGTTATGTATAATCTCTTCCACAACGAAGATATAGCTGATGAATCAAACAGTTTAAGAGCTTTGGTTTTTAGACTTAGAAAAGCGCTTCCAAGTGTGGGACTTCCGGATGAAGATTATGTTCATGTTAAGCGCGGAACCTATCGCATCAGCCCAAATGTAGCTGTGGATTGCGATGCTATTGAGTTTGAAGAAACAGCTAAAAAGGCATTGGGATCTGAAGATACAAATGAGCAGCAAAAGCTTTTAGAGGAAGCCTGTGAAATCTATGGAGGTGATTTCCTTCCAGGATTAAGCGGAGTTGAATGGGTTGTTACAGTTCAGGTAAGACTGAAGAAACTCTACGACCGTTGTGTAAAACAGCTTCTTGAAACATACGCCCTTCAGGAAAAATATGACAAGCTCTACCAGGTGAGCCACAAGGCGGACCAGCTTTATCCATACGATAACTGGCAGACCTACGAGATGCAGGCACTTATTGAGCTGGGCAAATCAAGGGAAGCTTTAAAGCTTTATGAGGACACAGAAGCTCTTATGTTTGAAGAGCTTGGTGTTTCCGTATCAGCTGATATGACAAAGCAGCTGGATAAGCTTGGAGAGCAGATTAAAAATAATACTGATGTTATCAGCGAGGTTAAGAAAAACCTGGATACATCAAAGGAAGATATCGAAGGTGCTTTCTACTGCACATACCCTATTTTTGTGGAAAGCTACAGATATATCAAGCGCGTTATTCGCCGTTCAGGCCAGTCAGCATGGCTCATGCTTTGCACCATCACAGATGGCAAGGGCTTTGCTCTTAACGATTCAGACAGACTTAACACTTTGTCTGATGAACTTTCAGAGGCCATCAGAACATCAGCCCGTGGCGGTGACATGTATGCCAGATATAGCAACAACCAGTTTGTAGTTCTTCTTTTGGATATTACTCAGGAAGACTGTGTACTTGTAGAGGCTCGTATTAATGAGAATCTCAGCAAGGAGTCAAGAAAACGCTACATCAAATATCATCTCGCCCCAGTTAATCTTGCAAGTGCAGGTACTGACAACGATACAGATGAGCTTAAGGATATTGTAAGGGGTGATGAGTAATGCCAGTTTCAGGAAGAATGAAAAGAACCCCAAATTGCGTAGGGGTGATTATCGACGAGTCAAAGAAGGGCTTTAAGGGCAGAGTTTACAACTGCTTTGATAAAAATCCACAGCATTTTAACGATATCAACGAGCTATTCTATATAGTTGAAAGCGTTATGGATGCCCTTAATTTTCCAGCATTAAAAACAAAAAGTAGACAGTTTAAAAAGACTGAAAGCTATTTTGTTCCTAAGAAAATTGATGTGGAAAAACAGCTTGTTGACGCAGAAGGTCTTTTGCCAGAAATGGAAAAGGACGGATATGTAATCATGGTTACAGGCCGTGATAATGCTACCTGGCAGGGAGCTATATATAGTAAAAAGACAGACGAGGAATATAGTTTTAACAGCGAGGTAGAGCTAATTAAATATTTGAAATAATTGTTGTTGTGGGGTGCGAAATGATTGCAACCCACATAATGACACACTTAAAGGCTAAACGATTTATTTGGGAGAATAATGGAACAAGGATGGAGGAAGCAAGTGAGAAGATGCAGATATTTGCTTTCACTGATTGTTCTGAGTATTAGCCTGGTTGCTTGTGGAACCTTGGAAGGTCCATCACCCAAAATATCAGAGAGTGCTGAAAAGCCTACTGGTGGCGTAACCAAAGCAAAAGAGTCAAATGGAAGCAGAAGTAACTCCATTGTGGTTTTGGAGCCAGTGGCAAGCGGCACGGAGGTGTACGGAAATAATGACGCATCCATAGATGCCAGCAATGCCTCTGATGGATATGTGATGGTCAAATATACAGGTTCTGCGGCAAAGGTGAGAATGCTAATAGAGACACCTGCTAAGAATACTTACAACTATTTGATGGATTTGGATGGACAGTATGATGTCTATCCGCTGTCAGAGGGTAGTGGTACTTACAAAATCGGTGTCTACGAGAACCTACACGACGACCAATATGCAGCAGCATTTACTCAGTCAGTGAGCGTAAAGCTGAAAGATGAATACAGTATGTTCTTGTATCCTAATGCTTATGTGGATTTCAATAAGAATTCCGCGGCGGTTAAAAAGGGACAGGAGCTGGCAAGCGGGGCGGCAACCGACCTTGAGGTGGTGGAAAATGTATATCATTACATCATTGAAAATGTCACCTATGACTATAACAAGGCGGAAACGGTACAATCCGGGTATATCCCAAAGGTGGATGATACACTTGCCACAAATACAGGTATCTGCTTTGACTATGCATCCCTAATGGGGGCCATGCTTAGGTCGCAGGGCATACCTACAAGACTGGAAATTGGTTATGCCGGCACTCAGTATCACGCCTGGATTTCAGTTTATACTGCTGAACAGGGGTGGATAGACAGTGTTATACAGTTTGATGGTACTCAGTGGACACTAATGGATCCAACACTTGGGTCATATGCCAATACCAGCACAGTCAAGAAATTTAGAGAAGATGACAGTTACTATCAATTAAAGTTTAAATACTAAAAGGTGAAACTATGGGTAATAAATCTAGAAAGGTTTTAACGTCAGAAGAACTCTATGCATTCTCCGATGAAATGGGAATGATGATCACAAGTGGTGTATCGGCCATCCAGGGCCTCACCATGATGATTGATGAATCTGAGGGAGGCGAGGAAAAGGAGCTTCTCACAGAAATGGAACAGGTAGTGGGCGAAACAGGCTCTCTTTCAAAAGCCATTGAGGGAGCGGGGGTATTCCCGGATTACTTTGTTGAAATGGCTAAAATGGGTGAGCAGACCGGTAAAATGGACTCTGTTCTCACTAATCTTGCGGCTCATTATTCGCGAGAAATGGCAATCAGCAACGCCATCAGAAGTGCGGTTACATATCCACTTATGATGGTTGCTATGATGCTTGTTATCATTATTGTATTAGTTACAGAAATTATGCCTGTCTTTGACAGGGTCTTTAGGCAGCTGGGAGGCACCATGGATGGACTTTCAGCAGGCTTTCTTTCATTGGGCAAATTCATGAAGGCAAACGGAGTGGTTCTGTTTATCATTCTGATTGCTGTCGTAGTGTATCTCATAGTTTTAAACAAAAGTTCATGGGGAAAGAACCATAGAAATGCGATTCTTTACAAGAGCAGAAGGTTCAAATCCATTCATTCAAAAATTGCAACCAGCCGATTTGCATCAGCCATGGCTATGACTTTATCAAGTGGTATGGATGTTATGCAATCCCTTGATGTAAGTGGAAGGATAGTTGAAGCGCCTGAATTTGAGGCAAAAGTGGAAAAATGCAAGGATTCCTTTGCAGAAACAATGGATATTGGCAAAGCGTTTTCCATGTCTGGAATATTTGGTGGATTGTATGGACGTATGGCAATCCTCGGCGCAAAAACCGGAAATATGGAAAATGTGCTTGAAAAGGTGGCTACAACATACCAGGAAGAGGCAGATGAGGAAATCAATGATTTTATAGCTATTGTAGAGCCTACTCTTGTAATCATTTTATCTGTGATAGTAGGAATTATTCTGTTTTCAGTAATGTTACCGCTGTTAAACATTATGTCAGGGATGATTTAGTATGGCAAAAACAAGGTTCGGAAATTTAGATGGAATTCATGAAATAAAAAAGAAGAATGTCCTAAGCACAACATTGATATCCGCAGGTTTGTTTTTGGTGATTTTTGTAGTGTTTTTATACACTGTGTCAAAGGCTACTGAGGGAAGCCTGCAGGAGCAGCAGAAAAATCTGTCAGATGCCATAGACAGGGCTGTTATTCAGTGCTATGTGACAGAGGGCAGATATCCTGAAAGCTTTGAATATCTCAAGGATAACTACGGAATTATCTATGATGACGAGATGTTTAGGGTGGATTATGTGATTTACGGCTCTAATATGAGGCCGGATGTAACGATTATCAAGCTACAGTAGTAAAAGGATCACAAATATGGCAATGGAAAATAAGGTAAAAAAACATAGCATGGACATCATCTTCTTGATGGTTTTATTCCTGATTTTCACGTTTTCAGCTGTTAGTGTGCTTTTGATGGCTGTAAATTCCTATAGATCAGTCGTCTATGCCAATGAGGAAAATGCAAATACCAGAACAGCTGTGGCCTATGTGAGAGAGCAGATAAGGGCCAATGACAGCTCAGGGAACATTGATATTGCAGATTTTGATGGCACAAAGGCAATTAAAATCACAAAGGAAGATGGAATTATCCTTTATATGTATAGCTATGATGGCTACTTGATGGAAATGGAGACCAAGGAAGGTGCAGATGTTACGCCTGATTTTGGCAACAAAATAATCGAAATAAGGGATATGGACTTTGATTGGATTAATAATCAACTAATTGAAGTGGATGTAGTTGATGCATCAAACAACCAAGAAGTGGTAAAGATAGGAATTAAATCTAGTATTAAATAAGATGATATATGCCGAAATATCGGGAAATATTACGACAGGAAGGAGATGGCAAAAATGAAAACCAGAAACAATGGCTCAAGGATTTTTCTCACTGAGCTGATGTTTTCAATTATGTTTTTTATAATCGTTGCTGCAATATGTGTGCAGTGCTTTGCATTGTCAGTCTCCCAGAGTAGAGATGCAAAGGAATTGACAAAAGCTATAAATGTAGCCACAAATGCTGCTGAGGAATATCTTACATCTAAAAGCGGCATGGATTTTACAGAATATTATGATGAAAAATGGAATCAGGTGACTGAGAATTCAGTTGAAGATGGATATAAGGCTACAGGAATAATCACTGAGTCAGAAGGCTCAGATAAATGCGAATCAATGCATATTGTTGTATCAAATATGAAAGATGAAGAAATCTATTCTCTGGTAGTGGAGAAGGCAAAACGCTAGGAGCGAAAAGGTTTATGGAACGAAAAAAACGTGAAACCCGAGCAATAATAAATATTGGAACAGCTCTTATGGTGGTTATCCTGATAGGCATGGCTTTTGCGGTAATAGCAGCTCTATCCATATCTTCCAGTCATCATGACTATGAGCTGACAAAAAAATTGGCAGACCGTACACAGGACTATTATGCAGCCAGTAATCAGGCCTATGAAAGGATAGCTGAAAATAATTGGCAGAATCAGGAATTTACTGTGGACATAAATGAAAATCAGGTGCTGAGTGTAAAGGTTTCAGATGGGGAGATTGAAACCTGGAAGGTGGAAAACACCGGAAGCTGGGATGCTAAAAGCACGCAGCCTATTTTGATACTTGATTAATAAGGGCAAGGAGGGGACTATGGCTATTGATATTGTAAGTTATTTGACTGATGCAGTAAAAAAATACAGGGCTTCAGATGTGTTTATTATCACAGGCCGTGAAGTATCCTTTAGAGTAAATGATATGGTAATGACCAGATCTGAGCTTGAGGCCAGCTGTGCAATAAAATCAGAGCCTGATGATGGCCCTGTTATGCCAGCCAAGGCAAATGAACTGGTGGAGCAGATTTACGAGCTGGCAAAACGTGACCCTACTCATTATAGAGAGTCTGGAGATGATGATTTTTCATTTGCCATCAAGGATGTATCCAGATTCAGAGTTAATGCATTTAAACAAAGGGGAACTTATGCGGCTGTAGTACGTGTGATTACATTCTCTTTGCCAGATTACAAGCAGCTTAAGATTCCAGAGGCAGTAATTAATCTTGCCAATGAATCTAAGGGACTTGTACTTGTGACAGGCCCTGCTGGTAGTGGTAAGTCTACCACACTGTCTTGTATTGTAGATAAAATCAATAAGAATTATAACAAGCATATCATCACCCTCGAGGATCCAGTGGAGTATTTGCACAGGCATAATAAATCAATTGTTTCTCAGCGTGAGATTCACCTTGATACTGAAAACTATGTGACTGCCCTTAGAGCCTCACTGCGTCAAAGTCCTGACGTTATTTTGCTTGGAGAAATGCGTGATGCTGAAACTATTTCTGTAGCTATGACAGCAGCAGAAACTGGTCATTTGATTTTATCAACACTTCATACTATAGGTGCGGCCAATACTATCGACCGTATCATAGATGTTTTCCCTTCAGAGCAGCAGCATCAGATTGCTCTGCAGCTTTCTATGGTAATCAAAGCAGTTGTATCCCAACAGCTCGTGCCAGCTTTTGATGGAAGGCTCGTGCCAGCATTTGAGGTAATGACCGTAACTCCTGCCATTAGAAATATGATTCGTGAGAATAAAGTTCCACAAATCGAGGCCGTAATCTATTCTTCTGACACAAATGAAATGATTTCTATGGATTCTAGTCTTTACAAGTTGGTAAAGGATGGTACAATCGATAGGGACGTTGCAATGGAATTTGCAGTGAATCCAGAAATGTTAGGAAGAAGATTAGGAGTTTAGTGTATGGAATTTTTTAATCCAATGCTGTTCACCTGTATGAAAAAGTACAGTAAGGAGCAGTTTGTCAAAGATGTTATTTCAGGTATCATTGTGGCAATCATAGCATTGCCACTTTCTATTGCCCTTGCATTGGCATCAGGTGTCGGTCCTGAGCCTGGCCTTTACACCGCAATAGTGGCTGGTTTTTTGATTTCGTTTTTCGGTGGTAGCACGGTTCAGATAGCTGGTCCGACCGCAGCTTTTGCCACAATCGTAGCAGGTATCATTGCTACAGATGGTATGGATGGCCTTATTATCGCCACAATCATGGCTGGTATCATCCTCATTATCCTCGGTCTTGTAAAGGCAGGAGCTCTTATCAAGTTTATCCCTTATACCATCACCACAGGCTTTACCGCAGGTATCGCCGTTACTATTCTGATTGGTCAGTTCAAGGATTTCTTTGGTATGGATTTCCATGGTGAAAAGCCAATCGAAACTATGGATAAGCTTAAGCTGTTTTTCGTAAACATAGACACAATCAACTGGCAGGCAGTGCTTGTAGGTGTTGTATGTCTGGCTATCCTTATTATATGGCCTAAATTTTTCAGCAAGGTTCCAGCATCTATCATCGCTGTATTTGTAGCTATCGCTATGGTGCAGGGGCTTAAGCTTAACGTTAATACAATCGGTGTGCTTTATCCTGATTTAAAGGCTGGTTTGCCAAGCATTTCAGTTCCTCACTTCAGCCTTAAGGTTATCAGAAATGAGATGCCAAATGCATTTACAATCGCAATTCTCGCAGCTATCGAGTCACTTCTTTCAGCTGTCGTTGCCGATGGAATGGTAAACAGCAAGCACAGAAGTAATCAGGAGCTTATCGGACAGGGTATCGGAAATATAGGTTCAGTACTCTTTGGCGGTATCCCAGCTACTGGCGCTATCGCAAGAACAGCTGCCAATATCAAAAACGGTGGTCGCACACCAGTTGCAGGTATGGTTCACTCAGTGACACTTCTTATTATTCTTGTAGTGCTTATGCCATACGCAAAATTCATTCCAATGCCATGTATCGCAGCAATCCTTTTCCAGGTAGCTTACAATATGTGTCAGTGGAGACCATTTGTCCGTCTTGTAAAATATGCTCCAAAGTCAGATATTATTGTACTTGTACTTACATTCATCCTTACAGTAGTATTTGATTTGGTTGTTGCTATCGAGTGGGGTATGATTGTTGCCTGCATCCTCTTCATCAAGAGAATGAGCGAGGAGACACAGGTAAGCGGTTGGACTTATGCCAGCGATGATGAGGAATTTGTTGATGATCTTCGCCCTGTTGCCAAGGAAATTCGTGTATACGAAATCACAGGTCCTCTTTTCTTTGGAGTTTCAGATCTTCTTGCAGAAAGCATCAATGTAAAGGATTTCACAAAAGTCCTTATCATCAGAATGCGTTCTGTGCCAGCTATTGATGTTACTGCACTTAGAGCCCTCAGAGACCTGGTAGATAAGGCAGAAAAGAAGGGTGTTACAGTAGTATTCTCGCACGTTAATGAACAGCCTAGACACATGATGGAAAAGGCAGATTTTATCAAACGTGTTGGTGAGGACAACTTTAGGCCAAATATCGATGCAGCAATTGCAAGAGCAGAGGAATTGCTTTGGCTTAAGTAGATAAGTAGAAAGATGGGTCGTTTAAATGAAAGCATTTTTAGAACCTTTTGAATCACTTACAGCTGTGGAGTCTCTTAGAGAGGCTCTGCAGAAGCATGGAAAGATATATGATATTACTGGGTGCGCTGATAAGGCGCACCTTATTTTTGGTATAGGCCACGATGTAAAATACAAGCTTATCATCTCAAGTGACGAGTTGAAGGCCAGAGAGCTGTACGAGGAGTACAGATTCTTTGACAATGATGTAGTGTATTTTCCAGCCAAGGATTTTCTGTTTTATCAGTCGGATATCCGAGGAAATGCCCTTACAAGAGAGCGTATGAAGGCTATAGAGGCCGTTATAAGCAACAATAGTTGTACAGTCATCACCACTATCGACGCGCTTATGAACAAGCTGCCAGCCATGTCTTATTTCGAGGAAGGTGTGGTAGCCATTTCTGATACTGATAGTGTGGAACTGGAGGCCCTGAGGAAAAAACTTGTTGCCATGGGCTATGAACACGTGGGTACCTGCGAGCACCCTGGAGAATTTGCGGTGCGAGGCGGCATCATAGATGTGTACCCACTTACTTCAGATTTGCCTGTTAGAGTCGAACTATGGGGTGATGAGGTAGACAGCATTCGTTCCTATGACCCATCCAATCAGAAGTCTATAGAAAATATAAATTCTGTTCTGATTTTCCCTGCAGTAGAGCTTATATTAACAGCAGAGCAGGTGGAAGCCGGTCTGGCCCGAATAGAAAAAGAGCGTGATGAGAGATACGAAGCCTATCGTAAGGAAATGAAAACAGAGGAGGCTTATCATCTTAAAACTTACGCTGACAGAGTGGTTGAGGAGACCAGAGAATGGGGCTTAAGCCAGGAGCTTGAGACTAATCTGACATATTTTTGTGATAATTTGGGCTCATTTATAGATTTTATGCCAAAGGGCACCTATGTGTTTGTAGATGAGGTTCAGAAGGTCATTAACAAAGCTGAGGTGACCTTTAGCGAGTTTTCCGATGCCATGACCAGGCGCGTAGAGCAGGGATATATGCTAAAGGGTCAGATGGAAATGCTTTATGACATATCAGAAATCTTTGGCAAAATCGAAAGATTCCCTACTACACTTATGTCTGTTTTAGATGCCAAAAATAAGCTGTTAAAGTCTGAGGAGCACTACAGCATTGTAGTAAAGGGCGTAAATGCCTACAATGGCAGCTTTGAGCTTTTAACAAAGGAATTGCTGCAGTATAAAAAGCACAAATATAAGGTGCTGTTGGTGACTAGCTCCACCACAAAGGGACAGCGTCTGGCAGAAGATTTGCTGGATGAAGGCTTGAATTCATATTTTACCACCGATTTAGACCATAGGATTAATCCTGGGGAGACAATGATTTGCACAGGAAATATCAAGCGAGGCTTTGATTATCCTGATTCTGCCTTTGTAATGCTGTCAGATGGCGATATTTTCGGCCATGTGCGAAAGAAAAAGCATCGTGTAAAGAAGTACGAGGGTGAAAGCATTTCATCATTCTCTGACTTGCATGTAGGGGATTATGTAGTTCACGAAAACTACGGCCTTGGCGTGTACAAGGGTACAGAGCAGATGGAGCTTGACAAGGTGATTCGTGATTACATCAAGATAGAATATGCCAAAGGTAGCAATCTGTATGTGCTGACATCCCAGCTTGATATGATTCAGAAATATTCTGGACCTGATGGCAAGAAGCCAAAACTTAACTCACTTGGTGCAGGCACACAGGAATGGACCAGAACAAAACAGAAAGTCCAATCTGCTGTTGGTGTGGTGGCAAAAGAGTTAGTTGACTTGTACGCCCTCCGACAAAACACCGATGGATTTGTGTATGGGCCTGATACCGTATGGCAGCGAGAATTCGAAGAAAGTTTCCCTTATGAGGAAACAGAGGGGCAAATTTCTGCAATTGATGCGGTGAAAGCTGACATGGAATCCACCAAGATTATGGACAGACTGATTTGTGGAGATGTAGGATTTGGAAAGACTGAGGTAGCAATGCGTGCTGCCTTCAAGGCTGTTCAGGAAGGAAAACAGGTGGCGTATCTTGTACCAACTACCATTCTTGCCCAACAGCATTACAACAACTTCGTCCAGAGAATGGGCGGCTATCCTGTAAACGTTGGATTGCTGTGCCGATTCAGGTCTGCCCAGGAGCAGAAAAAGACCATAGAAGGCCTGAAAAACGGCATGGTTGACATAGTTATCGGTACTCACAGACTGATTTCAAAAGACGTGGAATTCAAAGATTTAGGCCTGTTAATCATTGATGAAGAACAACGATTTGGAGTAAATCACAAGGAAAAAATCAAGCAGATGAAGAAGACAGTTGATGTACTTTCTCTTTCTGCCACACCAATTCCAAGAACACTTCATATGTCTTTAGTTGGAATACGTGACATGAGTGTTTTAGATGAGGCTCCAATGGAAAGAACCCCTATTCAAACTTTTGTATTTGAATACAACGAGGAGATGGTTAGAGAGGCAATTGTGCGCGAAATGGCACGAGATGGTCAGGTTTATTACGTATTCAATCGAGTGCGAGGAATTCAAGACATGGCAGCGGAGATTGAAAGGTTGGTGCCTGAATCAACTGTAGGCTACATACACGGACAAATGACTGAAGCCAAGGTTGAAGATGTAATGATGCAATTCATCAACCATGAAATAGACGTACTTGTTGCCACAACCATTATCGAAATAGGACTTGATATATCAAATGTAAACACTATCATCATCCACGATGCTGATAATATGGGACTTTCGCAGCTGTATCAGCTGAGAGGCCGTGTCGGTAGAAGTAACAGAACAGCATATGCATTTTTAATGTACAAGCGAGATAAGATGCTTAAAGAAGTGGCAGAAAAGCGACTTGCCGCCATTAAAGAATTCACTGATTTAGGCTCAGGCTTTAAGATTGCCATGAGGGATTTGGAAATCCGAGGAGCCGGCAATTTGCTAGGTGTAGAGCAGCATGGCAACATGACAGCAGTCGGTTATGACTTGTATTGCAAGATGCTGAATGAAGCAGTCAAAATCGAGAAGGGCGAGGTAAAAGAGGATATCTTTAATACTTCTGTGGATGTAAATATTGAGGCATATCTGCCGGATAATTATGTATCCAACGAGGAGCAGCGCATTGATATATACAAGCGTATAGCAGCAATTGATTCTGAAGAATCAAGGGATGAGATGTTAGATGAGTTGGTTGACAGATTTGGTGAGCCAAAGAGATGCGTTCAGAACCTGCTTTGGGTGGCAATGCTTCGCGTTAAAGCCCATGATGCCTATGTTTCAGCCATAGAGCAAAAGGGGGATATTATCAGAATTGTGATGTATGAAAAGGCAAAGATAGATGTGGCTCAGATTCCAGCCCTTTTAGAGCGAAACAATCCACATATTACTTTCGCGGCTGACCCTAAAAATCCTGCATTTATCTTTAACACCAAGGCAAATACCAGAATAAAGCCTAACGAAATATTTGATTATCTACAGGATTTTCTGCTTGACTTAAAGAGCTTGAAAGTTGAATAAACCCCAAAGATTAACTATAATAAAAAGGCTTGAAAAAATATTGGGGTGGCGAGATTTTCAGCCCCCAGGAAGAAGGATGTAATGATGAATTCGAAGATTAAATCCGCTGGCCTTGCAGTTCTTTCTGCTGCTGTATTATTCACAGGCTGCGGAAAGTTAGACCAGAATGCAACACTGGTAACCATCAAAAATGGAGACACTACAGATACAATAAGCCTCGGATATGGCAATTTTGCTGCAAGATATCAGCAGTCAATGTACGACCAGTACCTGCTTTCTTATTACGGCGAGGGTATGTGGTCATCAGATATGACTGGCTCAGGCACTACCATGCAGGACGAGACCAAGGAAAGCGTACTTGATGAATTGGAAAAGCAGTACCTTGCAAAGGCTCATGCTGCAGATTACAATGTATCCCTTTCAGATGATCAGAAAAAGGCAATCGAGGATGCAGCTGAAAAGTTCATGGCTGACAATTCTGATGAAACCATAAAGGTACTTGGTGCCACAACTGATATCGTTAAGGAATATCTTGAGAACAGAACCTACTATTCGCTTGTTGAAAAGGCTGCAAAGGAAGCCGCTGACCCAGACATTTCAGAAGAAGACACATGGATGAGAAGCTTCACATATGTTTTGTTCGACACAAACGGTAAAAAGGATGACGACGGAAACACTGTAGAATACACAGAAGAGGAAATCGCAAATCTTAAGTCACAGGCAGAAGATTTAAGCAAATCTGAAGACTTCGACGGTGATGTAGAAAAGCTTGGTGTTACAACTTCTAAATACTCTTACTTAAAGGGTGAGAAGGAAGACGACACAATGGATATGGCAATCATCAAGGCAGCAGAAAAGCTTGGTGAGGGCGATGTTTCATCTGTTATCGAAATCGATGGTGCGGGCTATTATGTACTTCGTCTTGATCAGGATCACGATGAAGACGCATCAGCAAGCAAGCGTGCAGCACTCCAGA